>Ga0187809_10000761_pt1 | contig 16281 bp, 13 predicted proteins | sample NC_wetland_sal_i_8_FD_132415 | JGI IMG/M metagenome (GOLD analysis project Ga0187809, IMG submission 132415) | Wetland sediment microbial communities from Neuse River Estuary, North Carolina, USA - ASW_4 | ecosystem: Environmental > Aquatic > Freshwater > Wetlands > Sediment | place: USA: North...
AAGAGCCGTGATCATCTCCAGCGGGCCACAACTCACGACGGCAGATCTCCCGATCGAACTGCGGCCAGGGCACGCGGCAGTCCGCGACGCCCCCGCCCTGGATCTTCAAACGGTTGAAAAAATGCATATCCGCAAAATTTTGCTGGCCACCCATGGCAACAAAACAGAAGCCGCACGCCTCCTGAACATCGGGTTGACCACCCTCTACCGCAAGATCGACGAATACGGGCTGTAAGGAGAATTTTCCCTTCCATTTTGAAAATTCCTATTTCCATTTTGACAGGGTTACCCGGCGATAACGCGGGGGCATAAAAAAATCTTTTTCATTAACCCGCTAATAGTCATGCATTTGAAGAAAAGGGATGATCTCCGTTCTTTTCTGGTATGGCATTTACATCGATGTTGCAACCGCCGGGCGACCATACGCGGGCGGCAAGACAGATGTAACATGCTAAAACTGATTTTATGATAAGTGCTATGCTGATAGGCACGGGTCTTCTGTGCTTCTTTATCCTGTTCAGATCTATTGATTACTTCGAAAAATTTTAAACATGATCAACACCATCCTCCTGGTTGTATCCGTCGGTGTATTCGTATACCTCTGCTACGCTTTGGTAAAACCTGAAAAATTTTAACAATGAACACTGAATTAACAGGCGTCCTGGTCACGTTCCTGATGAGTATCCTGCTGGCTTGGCCGCTGGCAAAATACATCGCCCGTGTGTTCGCCGGCGAAAAGACCTTTACCGATTTCATGGCACCGGTGGAACGGATCATTTTGCGCATTTGCAGGATCGATCCCACCCGGGAGATGAACTGGAAAGAATTTTTGAAGGCCATGCTCACGATCAATTTGCTGTGGTTCGTCTACGGGTTTTTCATGCTGATCTTCCAGGGACACCTGCCCCTGAACCCCGACGGCAATCCCGGCCAAACGGCCGACCTGGCCTTCAACACCATTTCAAGCTTCGTTACGAACACCAACCTGCAGGACTATTCAGGCGAAACCGGCGCTACGTACCTGACGCAGCTTTTTGTATTCACTTTCCTGCAGTTTACCAGCGCGGCAACGGGCATCGCCTGCCTGGTGGCCCTTTTTAACGCCTTCCGCCACAGGACGACCCGGAACGTGGGCAATTTCTGGAGCATATTTATTAAATCGATCACCCGCCTGCTGCTACCCCTTTCAGTGATCCTGGCCGTGATCCTCGCTTTCAATGGCACCCCGACCAGCTTCCGGGGAAAGGACACGATCACGACCCTGCAGGGCGACACCCAGCAGGTATCCCGGGGCCCTGCTGCTGCCATGATCGCCATCAAGCAGCTGGGGACGAACGGGGGTGGTTATTTCGGCGCCAATTCCGCAGTTCCGCTCGAAAATCCCAATTACCTGACGAACATGGCGGAAGCGATCTCCATTATACTGGTACCGATCGCGCTGTTGTTTTCATTCGGTTTCTATACGGGCAGGAAGAAATTGTCGTATATCATATTTGGGGTCATGTCCGTATTCTTCGTTTCTTTCTGCATCAACAATATTTACTTTGAAACCCGTGGGAACCCTGCCATCGCGCGCATGGGCATCGCGCAGCATAACGGTGCCATGGAAGGCAAAGAGGTGCGGTTTGGCGCGGAGGCGACCGCTTACTGGAGCGTAGCCACGACGTCCACCTCGAATGGCTCCGTAAACGGCATGCACGACAGCCTCATGCCCCTTTCCGGCGCAGCCATACTGATCGACATGATGATCAATGCGCTGTATGGAGGCGTAGGGGTCGGGTTGCTGAACTATTTCATCTTCATCATCATCGCCGTATTCATCTCGGGACTGATGGTGGGCAGGACGCCCGAGTTCCTCGGACATAAAGTCGAGGCCCGGGAGGTAAAGATCGCTGCCATCGTCACCATTGTATGCGCGTTCTTCATCAAGGTGGGCACCGCGCTGGCGTCCTATATCCTGGTGCATCATCCCAACGCCAACTGGGACGAAAAGCCCAGTGCATGGCTGGCCAATCCGGGTTTTCATGGCTTTTCGGAGATGCTCTACCAGTACACCTCCTGCACGGCCAATAACGGGAGCGGCTTTGAGGGCCTCGGCGACAACAGCATCTGGTGGAATGTGTCGGGAGGCGTGGTGATGCTGCTGGCCAGGTTCCTGCCCATCATCGGCCCCGTGGCCATCGCGGGACTGCTGGGAAGCAAAAAATTCATACCACCATCAGCAGGCACCCTCCGGACAGACTCCATCACTTTCGGGGTCATGACCATGGCGGTGATCATCATTGTAACGGCGCTGTCTTATTTCCCGCCGCTGGCCCTCGGACCGATCGCCGAATACTTTAACCTGTACGCAAAGTAAATTTCCTGATCACCAAATTGCAAGCAATGGCACAATCGCATCGAAATAACAAACTCCTGGACGGATCGCTCTTGAGCGACGCGTTCAAACAATCCTTCCTGAAACTGAACCCGCGCACGATGGCACGCAACCCGGTCATGTTCACCGTGGAAATCGGCACCGCGGTGATGCTCGGCGTATGCATCTGGGTGGCCAACGGACAGACCGCGCAGGGCAGCCTGGCGTATAATATCGCGATTACCGCCATTTTGCTGGTGACGGTGCTGTTCGCCAACTTCGCGGAGGCGATCGCCGAAGCCAGGGGAAAGGCCCAGGCAGAAAGTCTTCGCAGGACACGTGAGGAGACCCCGGCAAAAAAAGTGTCTGTCATGGGAGAAATCTTCACCAACGAGATCAGTATCGTACCCTCTTCCCGGCTGCGCAAGGGAGACATATTCGTTTGCGAGACCGGCGATATCATTCCGATGGATGGCGAGATCATCCAGGGCATTGCAACGATAGATGAAAGCGCCATCACCGGGGAAAGCGCCCCGGTCATCCGGGAAGCCGGCGGGGACAAATCCTCCGTAACGGGGGGCACCAAGGTCCTGAGCGACCATATCAAGGTGCGGGTGACCACCGATCCCGGGGAAAGCTTTTTGGACAAAATGATTGCGCTGGTGGAAGGAGCCTCCCGCCAGAAAACGCCCAACGAGATCGCCCTGACGATCCTGCTTGCCAGCTTTACCCTGATCTTCATCATCGTGTGCGTCACGCTGAAGCCCTTCGCGGATTATGCCCATACCTCGATCAATATCGGCGCTTATATCTCCCTGTTCGTTTGCCTGATACCCACGACGATTGGCGGCCTGCTGAGCGCCATCGGGATCGCCGGTATGGACCGCGCCCTGCGCGCCAATGTGATCACCAAAAGCGGCAAGGCCGTCGAAACGGCCGGCGATGTGGACACGCTGCTGCTCGACAAGACGGGGACCATTACGATCGGGAACCGGAAGGCTACCGGGTTCTGGGCAGACCCTGGACAAAGTGAGGGTAATTTTATCGAGTCCTGCCTGATGGCTTCGCTGGCGGATGAAACGCCGGAAGGCAAATCGATCGTCGAACTGGCGGAAACCAAAGGTCTCCGCAAACCGGTCCTCGAGCAGGGGGAAGCCCGTTTCATTGAATTCACGGCGGAGACAAGGTGCAGCGGGATCGACTTTCGCGGCATCCATATTCGCAAGGGAGCCTTTGACGCCATTAAAAGCCGCGTGGAAAAATCAGGACACCAGGTCCCGGCTTTCGTCACCTCCAAGACCCGGGAGATCGCTGCCAACGGCGGCACGCCGCTGGTCGTCAGCTACAATGACGAAGCCACGGGGGTCATCGAATTGCAGGACATCATCAAGCCCGGGATACAGGAGCGTTTTCAGCGGTTACGCAAAATGGGTGTAAAGACCGTCATGGTTACCGGGGACAATCCCCTGACCGCAAAATTCATTGCCGAAAAGGCCGGCGTCGATGACTTCATCGCGGAAGCAAAACCCGAGGACAAGATGACCTATATCAAAAAAGAGCAGACCGGTGGCAAACTGGTAGCGATGATGGGTGACGGGACCAACGATGCGCCTGCGCTCGCGCAGGCGGATGTCGGCGTCGCCATGAACAGCGGCACCCAGGCTGCCAAGGAAGCGGGCAACATGGTCGATTTGGATAATGATCCCACGAAGCTGATCGAGATCGTTGAGATCGGGAAGCAACTGCTGATCACCCGCGGAACGATCACGACATTTTCCATCGCCAACGATGTCGCCAAATATTTTGCGATCGTACCGGCCCTGTTTATCGTTTCGATCCCTTCCCTCAAGTCCCTGGACATTATGAACCTGGCCAGTCCCCAGAGCGCCATCCTGTCGGCGGTGATCTTTAACGCCATCATCATCCCGCTCCTGATCCCGCTGGCGCTCCGCGGAGTTGCCTACAAACCCATCGGGGCCAGCGCGCTGCTCAGGAGGAACCTGCTGATCTATGGATTTGGCGGCCTGGTCGCGCCTTTCGTCGGGATCAAACTGATCGACATGCTGTTGGCTTTATTTATGAAATGATCCGGGGGATTACCCCATGATCGCATACGAATCAACATGAAAAAATATCTTCTGCCCGCACTCAAACTGACACTCGTTCTGCTGGTGCTCTGTTCAGTCCTGTATCCGCTGTTCATCGCCGCGATTGGCAAACTGGCCCCCGGACACGGCGACGGCGTGGTGGTGACGGTTGACGGAAAAGTGGCGGGCTATGCCCTGGTGGGACAAAAATTTACAGAAGACCGCTATTTCTGGAGCCGCCCGTCGGCGGTGGATTATAATGCAGCCGGTTCGTCGGGTTCCAACAAAGGTCCCTCCAACCCGGATTATCTCAAAGAAGTGAGTGACCGGATCGATACCTTTATGGTGCATAACCCGGGCGTGGCCAGGAAAGACATTCCGGCGGAACTGGTGACGGCGTCCGGGAGCGGGGAAGATCCCGATCTTTCCCCGGAGGCCGCCAGGATCCAGGTAAAACGGATATCGGCGATCCGGCACATCCCGGAACAGGAACTGGACGACCTGATATCAAAACACACCGAAGGGCCGTTACTCGGTCTTTTCGGGCCCGCAAAGGTCAACGTGCTCCGGCTCAACATTGCACTCGACAAATTAAAATAATGCATTCACGGACAACCTGCATTCGATGGATGACATGATCCATGATACGATCCCGGGGATGCCACCCGTTGCACATGCCAAAGGCAACCTGAAGATCTATATTGGCATGAGTGCCGGGGTCGGCAAAACCTACCGCATGCTCCAGGAGGCACATGCCATGGTGCGAAACGGGATTAATGTGAAGGTGGGGTACGTCGAAACCCACGGCAGACAAGAAACGCAGGCCCTGCTGGAGGGGTTGCCGGTCATTCCGCGCCGCGAAGTCTTTTACAAGGGGAAAAAACTCGACGAACTGGATGCCCAGGCAGTATTGCTGTTGCACCCGGACGTCGTCATTATCGATGAACTGGCCCACAGCAACATCCCGGGAAGCAAGAACGAGAAGCGGTGGCAGGACGTAATGGACATCCTGGATGCGGGCATCAGCGTGATATCGGCGGTCAACATCCAGCATATCGAGAGCATCAATGAGGACGTACGCGAAATCACCGGCATCGAGGTAAAGGAAAGAGTGCCGGATAAAATGCTGCAGATTGCCGATGAAGTAGTCAACATCGACCTCACGGCGGATGAACTGATCGCGCGGCTGAAGGAGGGAAAAATATACGATCACTCCAAGGTCCAGCAGGCCCTGACCAATTTTTTCCAGCCCGAAAAGATCCTGCAACTCCGCGAACTCGCGCTCAAGGAGGTGGCGGGACAGGTAGAACGCCGCGTAGACTACCAGATCAGTTCGAAGCAGACGCCGTTTCGTCACGAGCGGTTCCTGGCCTGTATCTCCTCGAATTACGAGATTGCACAGCGCATCATCCGGAAAACGGCAAGACTGGCCTCCTATTACAACAGCCAATGGTACGTGCTGTACGTCCAGACGCCCCGTGAATCCGTGGACAAGATTGCCCTGGCCGCGCAACGTCACCTGATCAATAATTTCAAGAATGCCACGGAACTCGGCGGGGAGGTCATCCAGAAGAAGGATGACAACATCGCCTCCGCGATCATCGAAACGGTCCGTGAACATTCCATTACGACCCTGTGCCTGGGAAAGCCGCATATCAATCTTTTCCAGGTCATATTGAAAACCAGTATTTTTAACCAGTTGCTCACGACACTTTCCAAAAACAATGTCGACCTCGTGATCCTTTCATAATGGCACTTACCGTTAAAAACAAGATCTGGCTGGGGACCATGTTCCTGTTCATGCTCCTGCTGCTCACGGGCGCGACGAGCATCTTTTTCATGTTCAAGATCAAATCAGATTCGAAAAATGTCCTGCAGGACAATTACGAAACGCTCGGTTTCTGTCATACCATGCAACAGCAGCTGACATTGCTGGACAGCAACTACGACCGTGCGATCAGCGTTTTCGGGCAAGCGCTGGCCAAACAAAAGAAAAATATCACCGAACCGGGAGAGGCCGCTGCCACCGACAGCGTGCAGGCCCTCTTCAACCGGCTGAAGGCCGGCGACACCGGGCGCCGCACCCTTGCGGAAATCCAGAACCAGATCCTGCGGATCCTCACCCTGAACATGCGGGCCATTTCTTCCAAGAACATGAAGGCGGAGGATGCAGCAGACAATGCCCTGACGGTCATCCTTTCGATTGCGGCCGTCATTTTCCTGCTGTCGCTTTCGTTCATCCTGAACTTTCCTTCGATCGTCACTGCCCCGATCAACAAGCTGCTCGTAGGAATCCACGAGATCGCCAACAAGAATTACCAGCACCGGGTGCACATCGACAACAAGGATGAGTTCGGGAAGCTGGCCGATTCCTTCAACGAGATGGCCGGCAAGCTCGAGAATTTCGAAAGCAGCAACCTCAACAAGCTGATGTTCGAGAAAAGCCGCGCGGAAGCGGTCATCAACAGCCTCAAGGATCCGAGCATCGGTATTGACCGGAACAACACGGTGCTTTTTGCCAATTCACAGTCCCTGCAACTCCTCGGGATGCAGTCTGCCGACATCGTCGGAAAGCCCGTCAGCGAAGTAAAACAGCGGAACGACCTGTTCCGGTACCTGCTGGAAAGCGAAGACCGTGTACCCTTCAAGGTAGTGGTGGACAACAGGGAAAATTATTACACCAAGGAAATGATCGATGTGGAGCAAGGTTCCTCGAAGAATACGGTCATCGTGCTCAAGAACATCACGTCCTTCAAGGAACTCGATGTGGCCAAGACCAATTTCATTGCCACCATTTCCCACGAACTGAAGACGCCGCTCGCGTCTTCCGACCTGAGCCTCAAACTGTTGGAGGATGAACGGGTCAGTAACCTGACGCCGGAACAAAAGGACCTGATCGCCAGCCTGAAGAATGACAACCGCCGCATGTTGAAGATCCTCAGTGAACTGTTGAATATGTCCCAGGTAGAGTCCGGCAGGATACAGCTCACGATCACGACATTTGATCCAGCGGCGATCACCGCCAGTTCCATCCTGGCCGTCGAGAATGCCGCGCGCGAAAAAGAGATCACTATAAAAAACCTCTCGGACCAAAACCTGCCGTCCATCCAGGGCGATGCAGATAAAACCACCTGGGTATTGAACAATTTGCTGACCAATGCCATCAAATATTCCCATCAGCATGGCACCATCGAGGTGAGCGCTGTTCAAAAGAACGGCGAGATTGTCTTTTCCGTCACCGACCATGGTGCCGGTATCGACATGAATTACCTCCCACGGCTGTTCGAACGATATTACCAGGTGCCCGGCTCCAAGGAAAAGGGGACCGGCCTGGGCCTGGCCATTTCCAAGGATTTTATTGAGGCGCAGGGCGGCAAGATCTGGGTGACCAGTGAGATTGCCAACGGATCGGTATTTTATTTCAGTCTGCCTGCACGCTGACCCTTACAGGTATTCCTGTACGAATTTCATGGCAAACTCCCGGATAAGGTCCCGCACCTGGCGAAACGCCATCATGACCTCCTGCGGCGAACCGGCCGCCCGGGCGGGGTCCGGGAAATCATGGTGGAAATTCCGGGTGGGTCCCGGGAACCACGGACAACGTTCCCGGGCGTGATCGCAAACAGTGATCACATAGTCAAATACGATATCGCTGTACTCACCGACATGATTCGACGTTTGGCCGGAGATATCCACGCCGTCCTCGCCCATGACCGCTACCGCTTTGGGGTTAAGTCCATGCACTTCAACGCCGGCACTGTACACGATTGCCCGGCTCCCCGCGAACTTTTTGAGGTACCCTTCCGCCATCTGGCTGCGGCAGCTGTTCCCGGTGCAGAGTACAAGTATCTTTTTCATCGTGCTGGTAGGTTCGTTATAATGGACCCGGCTCCTGCCTTTCGTTCACCCGCCGCAACAGCCGGGGCCGCAACAGGGATTCCTGTCATCGGCGGGTTTGCGTGCAAAGACGGTGACGCTCCGGATCATGGTCTCCCGTTCACGGTAAGCGGACAGCCGGTCCGAAGAAAGATACTGCGCCAGGATGTCTCCGGGGATCACAACCGGTTTGTCCTGCTGCACGGTGATTGCTTCAAAGCCGTGCATGCGGATCAGTTCGAGGTATACTTGCCGTTGCACCGCTCCTGAAATACATCCCGCATACATCTCTGCGGCTTCCCGCAGTTCGGGGGGCAATTCCCCGGTCAGCACAATATCCGAAATCGAAAAATGTCCGCCGGGTTTCAGCACCCGGTAGATCTCGCCGATCACGCGATCCTTCCCGGGAACGAGATTGAGCACGCAATTGCTGATTACGACGTCAGCCGTACCCGCTGTTACCGGGATGTGTTCAATGTCCCCCTCCCGGAATTCGACGTTCACAAATCCGAGCTTTTCGGCATTGGCGCGGGCCCTGGCAATCATCGCCGGGGTAAAATCGATCCCGATCACTTTACCGGCACGCCCGACAGCATGCCGGGCGACGAACGCATCATTACCGGCCCCGCTACCGAGGTCGAGTACGACATCTCCCGGTTCGATCCGGGCAAACCGGGTGGGTAGTCCACATCCCAGTCCCAGGTCTGCTTCCGGTTCATACCCGGAAAGGCCCTGGTATTCCTCCGACATGATCCGGTAAACCTCCGTACTGCAACACCCCGAGCCGCAACAGGAACTTTCATTATGTTCCTTTTCCTGCTGGGCGATGGCCCCATACTTTTCCCGGACACTGATTTTTAGCTGTTCTGAATGTTCCATAGATCACTTTATTAATTGTTATATTACGATAAATAGATAGTCAACAACAGGTGTTTACCGGCGTATATTCTTCAAAGAACCGGTTCAGTACACCGGTAGCTGCTTTCCATTCCGTTTCATCTATGCAATAGCAAACCTTCGTTCCCTCGATCTCCCCCCTGATGAGCCCTGCTTCCTTTAATTCTTTGAGATGCTGTGATACCGTGCTTTGTGACAGGGGAAGCACGTCCACGATATCGCCACACATACAGGCATTCCGCGTGGCGAGGAATTGCAGGATGGCCACCCGGGCCGGGTGAGCCAGGGCCTTTGCATAGCCGGCGATGCGATTGTGTTTTACGGAAAATTCTTCATGCTTTCCAGCGCCCATAATATCTATTTATCGCAATATTACGATTAATATTTATCCCAGCGAACAAAGGGCACTCATTTTTTTTAATAAGGGAAGAAGGGCCTTTAGCCGGTGGAGGATTAGGTGCGTCTCCAGACGACATCGGCAAACCATTTTTTCCTGTCGAGAAAACTGGCCACCGGCTCAAAACCGCTTTGCCTGGCGATTCCGGATAACTGGTCAAGATCGTATTTCTGTGAAATCTCCATATAGATCAGCTCGTTCTCACGGAGCGCGATCCGCGTCCCGGCGATAAGAACGTCCTGCCGTTTCAGGGACACCAGGAAGCTTCTGCAGGCACCTGACAACGGATCATACGTCGCATAGTGCCCGAATTGCCGGGTGTTGAAATCGCCCCCCAGCTCGCGGTTGATCCGGCTGAGCAGGTTGAGATTGAACCGCCGCGTATACCCGGCGCTGTCATCGTAGGCAGCGCGGATCTGTCGCGGATTTTTCTTGAGATCCACCCCGATCAGCAACAGGTCGCCGGGTGAGAGCTGCCGGCGCAGATCCCGGCAAAACCGGACTACCCCTTCCAGCGGTATATTTCCGATGTTTGAACCCAGGAAAAGGACGAGCTTGATGTTGCGGGAAAGGGTGCGGGCTTTGGCCAGCATGGACAGGTATTCCCCGTTCAGCCCCCGGACCTGCACGCCTGCAAGTTCCCCGGCCAGTCGTTTTTCCAGGAATTGAATGATGTTCCCGGAAATGTCCACCGGGAAATAGTTTTCGATCGCCTTCCGTTCCCGCAGCGCACGCAACAGGTAAATGGACTTGACGGCGTTGCCCGGACCGAGTTCCACGATGTCCAGCCGGGGATGCTGTGCGGTGATGAAATCGGTGATCTGCCGCGTCTGCCTGGAAAAGATCTCCAGCTCGCACCGCGTCAGGTAGTATTCCCTGCACGCCATGATTTTGGCAAACAGGGCGTCTCCTTTCCTGTCATAAAAATATTTGGACTGCAAAAACTTCGGATCGGACTGTAACCCACGCAACACGTCCCGTAAAAATTGATTCATCAGGCCTTTATTTATTTCGCCAAGCGGATGCCGGTGTATTGCCAGCGCAGGGGCGGATGAAAGAAATTGCGATAGGTAATGCGGCTGTGCCCGGGCGGGGTCACGTCGGAAGCACCACGAAGTACCTTTTGGTTTACCATGAATTTTCCATTGTATTCCCCGATGGCGCCGGGCGCTTTTGAAAAACCCGGGTAGGGAAGATAGGCGCTCTCTGTCCACTCCCAGCGCCGACCCCAGGAAAACCGGGAGGCGGCAGCCTCCCACTCGAACTCGGTGGGCAGCCGCATGCCTTTCCACGATGCAAAGGCAGCTGCTTCATAGAAGCTGACGTGGCACACCGGCTCCTGCCGGTTGACGCGCTGCAGGCCTTCGAGTGTATAATAAAACCATTCGTTGTTGATGAAATGCCAGTACAGCGGCGCATTGACCTGGCAGGTCCGCACCCAGTCCCAGCCTTCCGCGTGCCAGTAATTGAAGTCCTGGTAGCCGCCCGCACCCATGAATTCCAGGAATTCTCCATTGGTCACCAGCCCCGTCGCCACGGCATACGGCGAGAGAAACACCGGGTGCCGTTTCAGTTCGTTGTCAAAACAGAAGCCGCTTCCCTGGTGGCCAATCGGATAAATGCCCTCTTCCAGGGAGATCCAGTCGCCATCCGCCGGTTGCCCTTCCAAGGGACGCGTTTCCTCCACGGGCCGCAGGGCCGGGAAAAGCGGGTTGGTCCCCAGGATGTATTTGATGTCCGTCATGAGCAGTTCCTGGTGCTGTTGTTCATGGTTGAGTCCCAGGGTGACCAGCGTCGCCGCTTCCGGCGCCAGGGAAGTTTCCAGCAGGGATCGCATCGCAGCATCGACGTGTCGGCGGTACTGGTAGATCTCCTCCACTGCAGGGCGGCTCAGGTTGCCGCGGTTCGTCCGGATCACCCGCGCACCTGCGTTCTCGTAATAACTGTTGAACACATAGTTGTACTGCGGATCGAACGGTTGGTAGTCCGGCACTTCGGGCTTCAAAATAAAGGTCTCGAAAAACCAGGTGGTATGCCCGATATGCCATTTGGGCGGGCTTACGTCCACCACCGGCTGAACGACATAGTCCTCCGTCTTCAGGGGTTTACAGATTTCTTCCGTGTAGGCTCTTACCAAATTGTATTGTTCCAGCAGGCTCATATTATTTTTTTTCCAGAAAGTTTTTTAAATCACTGATACTCCTGATACCATCCCGCGCCGCGGTCGCCCGCCTCATCATTAATGCATACGAATTATTAAACCCGATCGGTTTTAGCCACCGGAGGTGATACCGCGTACTGAATGTGGTGGCGACATAGTCATAGATCTGCCGCTCATCCTGGTGCAGCCGGCTGACTAAACTGTCATTCGCCTGCAGGATCACCAGCAGCGCCGTACCGGTATATTCCGGGTACAGGTCGATCTGGTCATTTTGCAATGCATTGAAACAGATCTGCGTCCCGCCCAGGCCGGTTTTCGTTTCCACCGACAGGTCGGTATTTCCCCGGATCAGCATGGCGTACAGGTCGATCAAAATATATTGTTCCCCGAATATCTTCGAACCCAGGCGGATGACCTCGCGGCCCGGCTGCCGGGGTTCTTTATACAAACTTTGTTCCACCAGGAAATCCCGGGCAACTTTTTCGGGACGCTCCTTTAAAACATCTACACGGTAGTTCAGGGCTGTCATAACGGAGTCATTGATCCTCCCGGCAAGTTCATTCAGGACTTTTTCCAGCCCGGGGTGCCGCTGCAAGACCTCCTCGCGGACGACCGGCGCCACGTAATAGGGCGGAAAGATCCCCCGGTCGTCCGTAAGCGTGACCAGGTCGAAGGCGCGAATGCGGCCGTCGGTGCTGTAGCCGCTGATGACGTCGAGCTGCCCGTCATAGGCAGCCTTGTACATCACTGCGTCGCTGATCACGACGCTGCGGATATCGAGATGATACACTTTTTTCAAACCAAGGTATCCGTCCTGTCTTCCCATGAATTCAGGAGTAAAGCCTGCCAGCATCCGGTTTCCGGAAAGGTCCGGCAGGAGATAAAAGGAGGAAAGAATGACAAGAATGACGGGCATCAGCCATAACGCCCTCCGCAGGTTCCTGAATCGGAGCCTCTGTATGACCGACAGGAAGGCATCGAGCGTGATCGCCAGGAGGGCCGCCGGAATGGCGCCGGCCAGGATCATGTTGGTATTGTTCAGGGCGATGCCGCCGAAAATGAACTCGCCCAGGCCGCCGGCTGCGATATAGGCGGCGAGTGTCGCGACCCCCACGTTGATCACTGTCGCAGTCCGTATTCCTGCCAGGATAACGGGCATCGCGAGGGGCAGCTCCACCCGGACAAGGATCTGCCAGGACCCCAGCCCCATGGCCGTGGCTGCTTCCCTCACCGTAGGATCGACCTGGGTGATCCCGGTATAAGTGTTTCTCACGATGGGAAGCAGCGCATAGAGAAACAACGCAAAAATGGCGGGCTTCGGCCCAATGCCCAGCACCGGTATCAAAAAGCCGAGAAGAGCAATGCTCGGAATCGTCTGTAAGACGCCGGTGAAGCCCAGCACGGCGCCGGCAAAAGACTTTCGCCGGGCGATCAGGATGCCGGCCGGAACGCCTATGCCGACCGCCAGCAGCAGTGAAATGAAGGTAAGCCCGATATGCGCGAGCAATTGGTGGAACAGCGGACCTGCCTGTTCGCGCATGAATCCAAAAAGTGTCTGACCCGTCTCAGGCATGGTAATCTCTTTTATAGGCGTCGAAGGCATTGAGCAAGGCATGATAGCTGATGGGCGCGGGAGCGCCTTCGGAAGCGTCTTCCGGGCGCCGGTCAGACAGGAACTGCAACGCCTGCCAGACCGAGCGGCTTTCATCCCACCGTCCGGGCGGCTGGCCATCCGCTTGTGGGGGCAGGTAGGGACGGATATCCGCAATGCGTACCGTACCCATCTCCAGTTCAAGCCGTTTTTCGGCAAAGAAGGATGTCACAAAATCGTCTGCCGGGCGAAACAGCAGCTCGGCCGGCCGACCGGCCTGTACGATCTTCCCCTGGTTCATTAACAGGATCACATCTCCGAGCTGGAAGGCTTCCGCGATATCATGGGTAACCAGTACGATCGTCTTCTTTTTGCGTATTTCCATCTGTGAAAATTCGCGGACGATATGGGACCTCGTAACCGTATCCAGCGCCCCAAAGGGTTCGTCCATCAGCAACACCGGTGGATCGGCCGCCATGGCCCGCGCCAATCCCACCCTTTGCTGCTGTCCCCCGCTCAGCTCATGCGGGTACCGGGGCAGATATTCCTCGTCCAGGTGTAACTGTTGCAACAACTCACGGGTCCTGGCGGCGATCCTGTCCTTGGGCCAGTTCAGCAGGCCGGGAACGACGGCGATGTTTTCCGCTACGGTAAAATGAGGAAAAAGTCCATAGTGCTGTAAAACATATCCCATTCGCCGGCGCAGGTCCTTCCCCGGCACCCTTGTAACATCATTCCCCTCCACCGATATCCTGCCTGCATCCATCGGGACCAGGCGGTTGATCATTCGCAGTGTAGTACTCTTTCCGCTGCCGCTGGGGCCCAGCAGGACGGCAGTTTCGCCTTCGCGGACGTGAAAGGAAATGTGATCCACGACCAGCCGGCTACCGAAAGATTTGACGACATTCTCTACTTGGATCATGGCCGGTGTATTGAGCAATTGCGGAGGCGCACCTCCCGGAAATACTTGTACGCGAACCAGTTTCGGCAGGGCTCTTCACAGGATAGGCGGGCACGGGAGTAACGGATGCGGCAGCCCTGTGGATGCCGGGATTATCTATGATGCAGGGCCCGTTCGATCATTTTTACGGCTAGCGGTTCCATCACCCGGTAACCCGCCAGGTTCGGGTGCACCCCGTCCTGCGAGTAAGCCTTGGGCATTCCATGCCTTTCATCAGTAAGAGCGGTAAAATAATCCAGGTAGAGGCAGTCATGCGTGTCCGCGTAACCTTTGATCCACTGGTTCAGTTCCACGATCTTACCGGCGGGCTGCAGCCCCGGGCGCCAGGGATAATCAAAGGCTGGAAGCACCGAACACAGGATCACGCGTATGTGGTTGACCCGGGCCAGTTCCGCCATGGAGGCAATGTTGTCCTCGATCATTTTGAGGGTTGAGGGGCCTGTGTTACCGGCGATATCATTGGTTCCTGCCAGGATCAGTACGACCGAGGGATGCAGATCGATCACGTCCTGCCGGAACCTGAGCAGCATTTGGGGCGTCGTCTGGCCGCTGATGCCCCGGTCAATGTAGTGATGTTCGGCAAAGAAGGCGGAATCCGTATTTTTCCACCCTTCCGTGATCGAATTTCCCATAAAAACGACCCGCCGTTCCCCCGGCGCCGGAGTTCCGATCCCGGCGTTTTCATCCTGGTATTTTTTAAGGTTGGGCCAGTCCTGTGCCTTTGCACCGGCAAGCGCCAGCATCCCGGCCAAAAAACAAAGTGAAAATGAAAGGTTCCTGCGGGTTTCATATCAAAAGAATTTAGGGTGGTGATACAGCCGTATTTGCGTGGGTCAAATATAAGTGATTGATCCTTTACCTCCTACCCGATATTCCTCCTTAATCTTTTAATAAAATCCGGAAAAATCACTACATTTGTCCGGATCTTCCGGCATTACCCATCCTCGATCCATGGCGGCTGCTCCAATACCTGACAAAATCAATTAACCTGGCATCAGTTAAATCTGGACTCCCTAACAAATCTAATTTAACTTTCATGCAAATGCGATTCACGGTAGTGATACCCTATCAACTATACTGGGCGTAATTTTTGCAGTGAAGGTCATTACTCGACTAATACGAATAAATTGATGAAGCCACCCTCGATCCACCAGATGGACTTTGTTTTACGAAGCCTGGGCCGCCGGCGTGTCTTCCCCTTCGTCCTTTTCGTACTCGCATTGGGATTCCATGGAATGACCCAGGCACAGGCGCGGCTGTATCTTTCAACAGACGATCATACCGACTATATGTGGACCGCGGACGAGGCCACTTACGACACCGCCTTTGCAAGCATGCTCGATTCATGGATGGCCATCAATGATTCCACCAGCTCGTTTGCCGCGGATTACCAGACCAAGTTCAATTGCGACGGCTCGTACTGGATATGGGCTTATAAGAAACTACGCAGTGCCGCCCAGTTCCAGAACCTGGTCAACCAGATTAAAAGTGAGAAGATCGTCGTGCCGATGAACCCGCTGGTGATCACCTACGGGTGTGTGCCCGCGGAAGCCACTATCCGCAGCATGTATTACGCCGGGCAGCTCCAGCGAACCTACGGGATACCGGTGGAGACCGCCTTGTCCATGGAGGACCAAACACTTCCCCTGGGGCTTGCCTCTCTTTGGAACGGATCCGGCGTAAAATATTCCTGGAAAGGGATCTGCAATTGCGCCACCCGGCTGACCACGCTGAGCCAGCCTCGCGACAAGGAAATCTATTGGTACAAGGGACAGGATGACAGCAGCGTACTGATGAAGTGGTACACGTTCAATAACTATTACAGTATCGGGGGCTATGCCGAGGCACGGAATACCGCCTCCTCCATTGGCCTGCTGGAGTCCAAGGTGAACTCCACCGGTTATAACTATAATGTCGCAGCGGCGTTCGGATATGGGGGCGACAACCTGGAAACC
>Ga0187809_10000762_pt1 | contig 16281 bp, 20 predicted proteins | sample NC_wetland_sal_i_8_FD_132415 | JGI IMG/M metagenome (GOLD analysis project Ga0187809, IMG submission 132415) | Wetland sediment microbial communities from Neuse River Estuary, North Carolina, USA - ASW_4 | ecosystem: Environmental > Aquatic > Freshwater > Wetlands > Sediment | place: USA: North...
CCCCTGCTATCTTGATGCTGCCCATTATCCCTCTATATTAAAGAAAGGGAATAACCCGGCAGCGGTCCCTTCATCATGCATTGAACAGGATGATGTCCCAGCTCGGGCAACGGCAATTGCTGTCCTGCGGTTATTCTCTTTTTTGCTTTTTATGACGGGCACCGGCGGGCGGCGTAAAAACCACTTGCACGGTGGACTCGACGGCTGGATCATAGGAAGGTGTGTAGCGGATGCAGCCGGATGCAGCAAGATCCCGCAGGCATTTGTGATAGGTGGCAATACCGGATATTTTGGCACATTTCATTACGGCGCTCCGCCGGATGGGTACCGGTACGCGAAGGCCGTCCTCACTGTACAGCTGGACGATAGCAGCGAATAGCCCGATGTGCGTGGTGCCGATCCGGGGATCTTCGGAGACCCTCTCGAAAAATCGCGCGACGGTCCTGCCTGCTGTTGCAGCATTTTTCTTACGAACCCGCTGCTGCCCCATGATCTCCTGTTTTTAGCGGTCGATTCTTTCTTTTGGCTGTCTTTGTAACGGAGGGCTCCGACGTTTCCGCCGCTTCTTTGCCGGGGGACGCTTCAACCGCCTCCTGTTCTTTAGCCGGGTTGTCCGCAGGCACCCTGTCCTTGCGGAGCAGGTCCGTTTGTTCGAGAGAGAGGCGAACCATTTTCTCGTCATAAAAGGTAACCTGCTTGTATCTCGGGTTGGCTTCCACTTTCATGGGGTAGGAACGGCCCAGGTAGATCAAACCGACCGGCTGGAGATTGCCCTTCTGTAACGACCCCACAAGATCTCTTTCGTAAGCGGGATCCCCCCACCCTTCGATGGGATAACGCGACAGTGTGTCGGTAAGATCGAATCCGTAATTTTCGTGGAACTGCCGGAATTCGTAATTATCGTTCCTGTCCTGTTGTTCAAAATCAAGCTGTATCCAGGCGTGGTATGGCTGGCCGTCGCGATTGGCGAGTTCCCGGTACACGGCTCTTCCGTCCAGGAGGTTATAGGCTTCTTTTGCCGTAATGCCTTTTCCCTTGCTCAGGTAAAAGGTTTGTTCCCGTTTTTCCCCGTTTTGCATCCGGAGCGTTGCCCGGTAGCTGTTCAGGAAATAAGTTGAAGAGGTAGTCGATCTCCTGAACTTCAGGGCGGCCCGGAAGTATTTTTTGTGTAGCTCCGTTTCCACGGTCAGTACAAAAATTTCCTTTCCCGCCCGCAGGTGCTGCTCGAGGATTTCCTGGTGCTGATCCCCGAATCCCAGGTATTTGACCTGGTCCCTGAGGTGCGCATAATTCTGTTCGTTCATATGATTACTTTATTTTATTTGGTATTTGCCGTATATCCGTCCCGGGGCCGTGCGGGCTATCGCAAGGCTACAAGCCTGTGGAGACAATGCCTGCCGATGCGCAACTGTATGGTCCTGTTTCCACCCGATTCCCTTAATTCCGCAACCATCATGCGCCCCGGTGGCAGCGTCAGCTTTCGGAAAGCCACCACGAACACTCCGTGTGAATAGGCATTGACCCGTCGCTGGTTCCCGTAACGGGCGACCAGCGGCACGGCAGTCTCCTGGTAGGCGGTCCGTTTCGCGGTGCGGATGTCGCGGATATACAACCGCAGGGGATCCGCATCATAACTGATCGCGGACCGGTTGTCTATTTCGAAACGGGCGTACATCATATCATCCCGGATGTACAGGCCTTTCAGGTAGATCCAGATGGCCCCCGCCTGCGCGTTGCGCCCGAAAATGTTACGGGGTGCGTTTGCGGCGACGTGGCAGTACGTGTTATCATCTCCCCTTTCCGTCAGGGCGTTTACCGTACTTTCGGCGCCGCTGGCCGGTACCCTGACCGTGATGTAGACCGGTTGGGCAGTGTAGTCCACGACAAATGGATAAAGCCGCCCGTCGTCCGTGACCACCAGCAGGCTGGTCTCCCCGAATTCGCGGTGCACGGCTTTTAACTTCAGGACATTGGTGTGCGGGGCGACGGGTTCGACGGCAATATCGCCCGAACCCATATCCACGGTGGTCACCGGGCGTGAAAATAACAGGGCGGTCGTTTTGCCCGCCGTTACTTCGACCCGGAAGGGCGTGATCAAATCTTTTTGGGGGAAATCGCGCGAAGGCTGTGCACCGGCCGACTGCGCGAGAAGGGTCATCAGGAAGATTACATAGGTTTTCATTGCTGTTGATTTATATTGTTAAGAATTACCTGGTATCCCGCTTTTACGGTCACCCGGGGTGTCCTGGCCTTTTTGGACAGGAAATTCCGGGCAGCATCCATTCCTGCCGAGGCGGCCTGCAGTTTCAATGAAGGATCGTAGGATAATAGCTGCATGCGCTGTAAGCCCAAATCCATGGATTGACGGGAAGCGTCCCGCAGCAGTGACCCGGGCACGCGGATACCCGGAAGGCCATCGGTGTCAAACACCCGGAGTGCAACCGGGATCAGCCTGTTTTTAAACACAATCGACCGGATCAATACCAGCAAACGATCGTTCTCCAGCGACGTCATCCCGTATATCCTGGTATTCCCGGGAATGACCGTTCCCCCGGCACGGAGCTCATTTTCCAACCGCAGTTCAAGGGTCTGGCCGGGCGTGATGGTCTGTGTGATGTCCACGCGGGCAATTAAGGTGGTGTCATCGACAGCAATTCCATTATCTACAATGAGATCGTGAAAGCAGGTATCGTTCCCTTGCGTCAGAACGCGGACCGCATTTTCCACGTGCGTGCCGTTAACCGCGGGACTGTCCAGCGGCTGCAACGGCCGTTCGATCCGGATGATCCTGTCAAGAGTCTCATTGACCTGTTGAAGCTCGGGGTCGATCGTACCCTGGCCGGGATCCGGGCGCGTTCCGGGCAGTTCCGGCGGTGCCTGCTGCTGCAGGTCCGGCTCCGTGTTGAATCCGTCCTTGATGCGGTTCGTTCCCGGCTCCTGCTGTATGGATTCGGTGATGCTTTGAATTTTCTGCAGGATCTCGTCCCGGAGCTGGCTTTCCGGTTGCCCGGAAGCCTCCCGGCGGGTGATCTCGTTGCCCGCGGGCAATACAGCTGTACCGGCCAGGGTGTCGTTCCGGCTGATCTTGCGGTAAGTTGGGTCGTCACCGAACCTTTCGGAATGTTGCAGGGAATCCTGTTCCACCGCATCATAAAAACTCATTTTATCCCATGGAGACCGGTCCTTTTGCGCGGGATCGGGAAGTTGCAGGTTGAGACCGGAAGCCACCGGCATTCCATGGGAAGGGGTCCCGCCGCCGAGCACCCGGAACAGCATGGCGAGAAAGGGCAGCAGGAGCCATGGCAACACCAGCAGCGCGGTCCTTTTCCGGACATAGGCCCGTGTGTGTGCTGTTGAGTAGGTCCCCTGGGCCGAAGGTGTCCGGTACGGCGAAAGCATCTTGTCGGATATTTTCATACGATCAGTTTTATTTCATGATGTCCTGCAAACGTTGCAAGCTGTCCAGCAATCCCCGCGTGGCCCTGGAAAGGCTGTCGTAGCGACGCCGGCCCGGTACGCGCCGCAGGCTGTCGGCGTACTGTTTAAAGGCCATCGCCCTGTTCAGCAACGCGTCCTTTATGTTAACCGTGTCGGGCCGGTCCTTTTCGAGCAGCGGCGCGTGTATGAGTTGCACCGGGGGCAATGTTTTTGCGCCGCCCTCCGTCATGCTATGCCAGGCCGTGTAAAGGCTGTACGCGCTGCCGATGATCACAAACACCACCACACCTGCTTTTATCTTTCGCGGCGCAAGCCGGTTAAGCCGGCGACCCACGTACCGGGCGCTGCGCCGGGCCTGCTGATCCGCCACCCGGACTATGCGGCTGCGTATCCCGCTTGCGGGTATCCTGCCGGTTGGAATTTTGATCGAAGAGCCTTTTTCCATCTCAACGGTCCTCCACCCCGATATCGCGGTTTTCCAGCGTCCGCCACCGCTCGATCAGGAATCCATGCGGGTTGTGATCCGACCGCAAGACATTCCGCAGGTACCCTTCCGTGACCAGCGACCGCGTGATGATCGTGGAAGGACGCGTGATCCGCAGTCTTGCGAAAAGCCTGAAATAATAAGGATACCGGTCCACGTCCACACGAATGCTGTCGATGAGGATGCGCTGGCTGATATTGCCCGCGATCACATTTGCGTAATAACTGTTTTCCCTTAGGCCGTCATATTGCTGTTTGGCCGACGCGTCGCACAGGTACAGGGCGCTGGCCATATTGGACCGAATGACCTGGTCGTCGGGATCGAGCGTAAAAAAATAATAATGGAACATCCGTACCTCGTCCCGCGCTTCCACGGGGATATTGTCTTTGCGGTCGGCTGCGAACGCCTCCAGGATCTTCCCGTTTGCCAGTACGTAGATCCGCTGTGCCGATCGGGCAACCGCTGCACGGGCCGAATACACCGCAAAGAGTGCAACCGATGCCGAACCGAGTATGGACAGTATCGCCAGTAACTTCACCTGCCTGAATGCCGTATCAATATTTTTTGCAGCGGTGAACATAGGCTATGATTTTCCGGTTATTTTTTGTTCCAAAAATCCCGATGAGTTCTCCGGGTAAGACGTGGGAACACTAACCGCAGCCCCGCCACGGCCACCGGAAGTCGTGGTCGCATGGTGCAGCAATACCTGCGAGCCCGTTCTTATACCCGAGGAAAATTTTTGCAGGAGCGTGTTGCCACCGCCAGCATGGACAATATAGTTGGCAACCGACGGGACCGTGAAATAACCGACGATGCCGATCAGCATGAAGACCAGGTAGGCGGTATCCGTGGTGCTGAAGAAGGTGTCACCCCGGGAGGCGATCTGCTGCACATCAATTTGCAGCATGTTTTCCTGGATCTTACCCATGACCGCACCGAAGATGTTGGCTACCGGCAGCCAGAGAAAAACATTGATATAGCGGGCCAGCCAGGCGGTCAGCGTGTGCTGGAAACCGTCAAAGACCGCGATCCCGAAGACCAGCGGACCCAGAATGGCCAGCACGAGCAGGTAAAACGTCCGGATCGTATCAATACACAGCGAAGCCCCTTCAAAGAGGATCTCCAGCACCTCGCTCATCCACTGTTTGACGCCGTTACGGAAGTTGTAGGAGAAGCGGGCAAAGGCAAATTTCAGATCATTGCTGATGCTTTCCATCCAGCTTTCCGATTCATCGCCGTATGTATATCGATACCATTTGTCCCGGTCGCCGTTGCCGTCGGGTCCCACGTACATCTGCCAGTAGCTCGTCTTTTCGATAGCGGCTTCCTTTATTTGAAGCAAACGGGCGATTGCCTCGTTGGAATCCGACACCATCGCCTGGGTACCGCTGACCGCGGGTTGCATCACGGCATTGATCATCGCGATGACCGAAGGAAAGATCATTACGGCAAAACCCAGGGCAAAAGGGCGGAGTAACGGATACAGGTCGATCGGTTCCGCGCGCGCGATACTGCTCCATACCCTCGCCGCGATATACCAGGTGGCCGCAAATCCCGCCAGCGCCCTTCCCACGCCGATCAGTTTACCGCAGAGCGGCAGCATGTCGGCATAGAGCTGCTCGAGCACGGCATGCAGGCTCTTCACATCCACCGCGACACCGCTTCCCGTCTGCGCACGGGCACCAAACGCCAGGCACAGGGAGCCGCCGGTCAGCCACATCATGATATAATATTGCTTCTTCATCTTCGGGTCTATTCATGGTTACCATATAATTTTTTGATGACGGAGGTTTCCAGGAGTGCCTTGCGGCGCTGCTGCGACAGCAATTCCACCTGTTCGCCGAAGGAATGCAGGAAGGTATATTCCTGCTCCGACCGGGATTCGATCCCGTCGATCGCATCCAGCCGTTCATCGTCGCTCATCCGCAGCTTTCCCGGTGACAGCACCATCGCCAGTTCGGTCAGTTCCTGTTGGCTTTCCTGCAACAGGTGTTTATATACGCCCCGGAAAAATAGGCGCTCATTCGCAGAGAAACCGGGATCCGCGGCCCAGGCGGCCGCGGCGCCCGAGCCCTGCCGTACGATCAGGGACTGGTAACGGATGATATCCCCCGTCACCCGGCTGTTTCTAACGGCCGGACTTACCTGCAGGAGTCTGTCCAGGAATGCCTCGTGCAGGCTGTAGTTCTGTTTGGACAGCTCCAGGATCCCGTTGTAGCCGCTTTCCAGGATCCGGTACCCCTGGTACATGTCCTGCAGGATCAATTTCAGCTGCGCCAGCTTCTGCAGGTCGAGCGCCAGCTGCCTGCTTTCAGCGGCCTGCGCGGCCACGCTGCCGGCCATCAGCAGTCCTACAACACACATCCCCGGTAACCTTATCCATTTCATATTACTGAAGGCCCTCCTGCCTGCTTGCTTCTCTTGTATTCCGGCGGTTCCCTGCAGCCCGCATCTTTCCGGTAATCGATGCACCGTCGAAAGCACCGCCCGGGCCCCTCTGTATGCTGTCAGCGCTATTTCTCTCATCTGTCGGACTCCAGGATTGTTTTAAATGTTTCGACGTCCGTCTTTTCGTTTGCCCGAAGGGTTGCGATCGTCCTGCATTGTTCATCGAAAGAACGGAGGCTGGCAAGCATGTCATCCATCCGGGCCGAAACCGACCGTATAGCTTCGAGCCGCTCCGCATCGGTCATTTGCGCAGCGCCGGGCCGGATCACCAGCAGCAGCCGGTCCAGCAGGCCCGCGCTCGCATTCAAGATACCCTGATGGAATGCCGTGATAAGGGCGCGTTCACCGGAAGGCATGTTACTGGCCTGTTGCAACTGGCCGGGTGCCTCAGCGCACTCCCGCAGGATCTGCCGCTGCCTTTCCACGGTAGCCTGCACCCCGAAGTCCCCCGAAATGACCGCCCAGACGTTCCAGCGTTCGCGGAAATAAGCGGCATAGAGGTCTTTCAGCTTCCCAACCCAGGAGGAGATCTCCTGGAGTTTCCGCCGCGAGAGTTCGTTTTCCGCTCTTTTTTCCGCTTCCTGCAGCCGCATCGTACGGGCCTGCAGCCGCTGTATTTTCTGGTCTGCCGCAACGATGGCCCTGGTAATCGCCGTCCTGATGATACCGAGGAGCGGTACCTGCGCCGCGCCCGTGCAAGGTGACATGCTCCAGGCGCAGGCCATACAAACAATTCCAACACAACCGTTTCTCATATTTGTATTATTGATCGGTGACGGTAGCTTTCCTGACCAGCGCGGTGATCCCACGTTCTATGTTGCCGCCCCACCTGCCGGCGGATTCGTGCACCATCAGCTTTTCGCTCTCTTCGGTCGTATAGGCATAATATTCCTCGGGGGACACCTCCGCCCTGTAGACGTGTGACAGGACCCCGCCGAGGGAAATGAACACTTCCTTGTATTTTTTACCGGGTTCGTTCGCCCGGTTGATGGACAGGACGAGGGTCTTTTCCTTTTCGGTCAGGCCAAGTAATTCCTGGATCTGGTCGAACTTGTTCTGGTACTTGCGCTGATCGAGCAGGATCTTGCAGTCGCTGTTATGGATGATCGCCTGCTTCACCACCGGCGAAGAGATGATATCCTCCACATCCTGGGTGACTACGATAGCTTCGCCAAAGTATTTGCGCACCGTCTTGAAAAGGTACCGGATGTATTCAGCCATGCCTTCCCTGGCGATGGCTTTCCAGGCTTCCTCGATGAGAATCATTTTCCGGACGCCTTTCAGCCGGCGCATTTTGGAGATGAAGACTTCCATGATGACGATCGTCACAACGGGAAGCAGGATCGGGTGGTCCTTGATATTATCCAGTTCAAAGACGATGAACCGTTCATGGAGCAGGTCGAGGTTTTCGGTGGCATTCAGCAGGTAGTCATATTCTCCGCCGCGGTAAAAGGGCCGCAGCACGTACAGGAAGTTGGACATGTCAAAATCCTTTTCGTCCACTTCTTCCTGTTGGAGCGCTTCCCGGAAGGTCCCCTGCAGGAACTCGTAAAAGGAATTAAAACACGGGAACAGCTCCGGGTGTCCCGCGAGAAATTGGTAATATAGCTGCAGGGCGTTGCTCAGGGCGACGTATTCGGCGCGTTTGAACGATTCATCCTCCTTTTTCCATAAAGCCAGCAGCAGGGTCTTGATGCTTTCCTTCTTTTCGGTGTCAGGAACAGTTCCCGCGGGAAGGTAAAACGGGTTGAACCGGATCGGCTGCGCCTCGCTGAAAGTGAAATAATACCCGTGCACGAGCTGGCAGAGTCCCTGGTAGGAATGACCGACGTCGACCAGCACGATATGAGCGCCCTGTTCATGGTAACTCCGGACGAGATGATTGGTGAAAAACGATTTCCCGCTGCCCGAAGGGCCGAGGATGAACTTGTTCCGGTTGGTACAAATGCCCCTGGTGACCGGTTCGTCGCTGAGATCGACGGTCAGCGGCACGCCCGTCAACCGGTCGCCCAGCCGGATACCGGAGGAGGCGTTAGGGGGATAACCTGACTCCATGTTCAGGAGACAGGCCGCTTGGGCGGCAAAGGTGTCGAACGTCTCGTTGACGGGAAAGTCGGCTTCATTTCCCGGTATGCCTGCCCAATAGATCTGCGGAGCGCCGACACTTTCCATTTTCACGACCGCATCCATTTGGGCAAGCGCCGCGGACACCTGGTTCCTCACATTCCTGAGCGTTTCCCTGTCCTCGGACCATACCAGGAGATTATAACTGGCTTTTACGGGCAACTGCTGCGCGGAAACCGCTTCATCCAGGTATTCGTCGGTCGCCTGCCGGGCAAGGTTGTTTTCCCGCGAATACGCGGACAGTGACTGCAACCGCAGCCTTTTGCGTTCCAGATGCCGGATCGTCCTGGCGGCGTCCCCGATAAACACATACTGGTTATAGATATGATTGCAGTGAAGCAACTGTCCCAGCGAGGCCGCAAATCCCACGGGGAATTTGCTATTGTCCGTTGAATACCTGTCATAGTTGATCCGGGGACCGCACAGCGACGGAAGATGCTGCACATCTGCGAGCGTATACAGTTCGCAATGGAACTCGCCGATCCTGATGTCATTGTCAAATGACATGTCCCGCACGACAGGCCGACCGTCAAACTGGAGCGTGCAATATTGTTCAATGATGCCGCTATGTTCGTGGGTTCCCGCCAGTTCCCCGTCCGTGAGACGCCGCAGGCTGACCAGGCCGCTGTCACACAGGATCCTGGCAAATTGCGCGGCGCAATCGCAAAAATCGTGAAGGGCCTCGCGGCTGATCGCCTGTTGCGGCACGATCGACCGCTTGACCAGGCTTGAGCAAAGCGAACTTCCGAGATTCCGGTGGAGGGGCTGACGGGTCAGCAGGATTACGCAGCGGTGGTCGAGCAATGGGCGGCCGTCGAAAAACCGGTCGCTGCAGCGGGCCAGGAAACTGCCTGTACGCGCGTGGCCGGGCCGCCAGGCAGAACGGACGAAGCGGTCCTGTTTGTGAAATACGGTGTGCTTCGGGAGTACGCTGATGGCCTTGGTCAGCGAATGATGCAGGGTTGTATATTCCTGGTCGGACACAGAAAACAGCGGGGGGAGGATTGCTTCATAGGCCAGCGTGATATCCCCCATCCTCGAAAGGATGCACTGGTGCTCCACGCCCATCACCGGGAATATATCCTGCATCATGCGTTGCATAACTTGGTAAATAAGGTTCGTGAATGAATGATTACGGACGATGGTATATTTCTCCGGGCGATCTTTTTCATCAGCCCATACTGGCCATAGATCCTGCTGGCCCGGTACACCAGCATGAACAGGAACGAGCCGCCGGTTCCCGTCACCGCCAGGCAGAGATAGGTGTTGATCCCCGCGATATACAGGATCGCAAAGAACACCAGCAGGCAGACCAGTCCCGCCGCGAGATACCCGATATACTGAGCCTTGAGCCCCCTGAACTCGACCGGCTGGTTAATGCCCTTATTGATCTTATAAACACCGGGGGTCATAATCCAAAGAATGATTTGATGACGGTGGCTACCACCACCAGAAAAACACAGGAGCCAAACCACGCGGCCGCTACCTTGCCGGTATCATGATCGCCATGATTCCATTTGGAGTAGACCTTCACCGCGCCGATGAGGCCGAGCACCGCCCCGACGGCATACATGAGGTTGGTCCCGGAATCGAAATAGCTCCGGACCTTTGTATTGGCTTCATTAATACCGGCATTCCCGTCCTGTGCATGCACCGCAAGCTGGATCACCAGCATGCACAGCGTACCGACCCATCGTTTCATTTTCCTGTTTGCCATCCTATTCACTGTTTTTCAAAAATTTCAAAAAAATGCTCCATACATCCCCGTTGGCCATTCCGAACGCCAACAGGTCCCTTCTATCCGACCGGCCGGCCTTTCTATCGGCCGATCCACACACGCTTCATTTCCTCATCACTCAAATGCATGGAGCAATAATGTGTCAACTCCTCCCGGATGAACAGGTCCGCCGCATCCCGCAACGAAGGTTTCCTGAGCAGGATGAACCGGTCACCCGAGAGCATGCGCTCGAGGGCGAACAGGACCTCTTCCTTCGGCGAGCCGATGCTGCCTGCATCCTGGATATAGAGAGATAATTCATTAAAAAGATCTTCCAGTGCCGGGTCCGCAGGAGTCACCGTTCCGGCGGGGGCGTCCAAACCGCCACGCCCGGCGCCGGGCGCCGCGGCCCCTTTCAGACGCCTGGCGGAAAGCGCCGCAGCGATCTCCGACCTGAAATACACGGCGATGACCGCGATGTAGTACACGGCTCCCGCCAGGGCGATCGTTTCAAAAAAGCGGCTCCACGGAATTCCTGTTAACATACTCCCCGATTCATAGTTTGATGCAATCTCGTTGACCCTACAAACCTACTTTTCAAAAAGGCCGGAACAGGTGAATGGCCGGGAAGCGCGGGTGAATGTCAGGTGAACCGGGCCGGTGAAGCGCGGCGGGATCAGTAGCTGTCGATATTGCGTACCATGCGAAGCAGGAAGCGTTTCACATTTTCCTTTGCCTCGTAGTCTACCTTGTCGCTGTTCTTTTGCAGGCTTTCCACACTGAAACCTTTCTGGTTCTTGTTGCACAACACCGCGGCGGTCTTTTCCAGCAGGCTTTTGTACGTCTCCGCGGGCGCGCCACCCGCATCAATAAACGCCTTGTGCAACAGGTAGATCTCCGTGCCACGAAAGGGAACGTGCAGGTGGGTGCGCGCGTTCCTGTAACCGGCCTGCTCTTCCATCACCTTCTGTAATTTCATTTCCGCTTCTATATGCTGCAGCATGCTGATCACATAATCCATTTTATGTTCTTCTTCGCTCATCTGTTGAAGGGCAGCGAAACGGATCGCCCGGGGCGACCGTTTCCTGCGGCATCAACCGCCATGCCTGGTCTTCGGACGGGTCGGCACACAGGGCCGACGGTATCCTTCCATGCACTTCCTGGCGGCGTTGGTTGACCACCGTCAAACGCGATGAATTGTCTGGGCATTGTAAATTTTTTTGAAATCAGGTAGGCACCGGTGTATTCGCGTAACGGTACGCACCCTACTACCATAACGTGCACGGTTATGCGAAAAATTGGAAGGACAGGAACGGGTAAGGGTGTGTACGGCCTGGTGCGGGCGCTACAATAGCAGCTGCGCCGATGCGGAAGGTGTATCGTTGCCCAGTTCCGGTAATCCCGGCCAGGCAAAGGGCTCGAACTTTTCCCGGTGATCCGGCCGCTCCCGGGTGGTCCGTATGGTGAATACCGGCCATGCTTCCAGTTGTTCTGCCGGGATCTGGAAACCCAGCATCTCGCGGATGGCCGCATCGTCGAGTGCGGGATCGATCCATCGAATCGCCTGCTCCGGCTGCATGAACAGCGGCATGCGGTGTTTATTGGGCCCTTCGTTATGAATGGCCCTCATCAGGTCATTGGCGCCCGTGGTGATCATGGCGACCGTACCCCTGATCTCCCCGGTGTCCAGGTTGACCGTCTTTTGAAGGGCGCCGGTCATTTCCTTGTCGCCGGAGGCCAGGATGCGTTGCAGTTCCGCGTCGGTGAGCTGCAGGTACTGGTAGAGGGCGGGCAACAGCCACCGCTTCCTGTTCCGCAGGCGCACGTAATAGGGCACCTTGTTTTTCCACCCGGCGATCCCCCGGTGTTCATAGATCCCCGGCGCGTCGATCAGGCAGCGGTTCTTCCGGATCCGGTACCAGCTGGACTTGGGATCCAGCATATTTTCGGCGCGGGCATTAAAGGAGTTGAACGCATATTTCCGGAAGGCGGCGCTATCCTTGAACATATAGCCCTGCAGGACACCCCAACGCATGCAGGTGAGGCAGGTTTCGCCCTGCCCGTCGGTGAAGATCACCTTCGTCTCGGGGCGGGCGTGCGCCTGGATGTGCGCCAGGTTGTTGAATCCCAAGGACAGTTGCGGATCGATCTTCAGGTGCGGCAGGTAATCATACAGCGAATCCTCTTCTTCGGCGATCTTGAAAGAGATATCGAGGCACATTTTCAGGAATTTTCAAGTTCCTCAAATTTAACCTTTATTTCGTCGCCCCTGTGGGCCATGCGAACGTAGAGCTCGCCCAACTGGAAATAAAGCTCCGGCTCGACGACGATCCGGCCCCGCAGGTCCCAGTGCGTGTGACGGAAGAGGTATCGCCTCGTATGTTCCCGGAAGAGCGCGCCAGCCTTTCGTTCTATCCCCGGGGCCAGCACCCGCGAATATACCCGGTAGCCCGCCGGGGCGGTAGAGGCGGCCCGCAGCCGGTCGACATGCGCCGCCAGGCGACCATCATAAAGAAATCGGTAGCGGTCACCGCGGATCGCATGGAAATGCCGCTCCGCGTCGGCCTGCTGATGGTAATGGGAGATCAGGAACGAACGGGTGCACCCGCCCGCATCCCCGGCTGCCCCGCGCGGGTACGTAGACCGCACGAAATGCAGTACGCCACGCGCAAGCATCGCCTCCAACAGTTCGCTGGAAAACGGATAACAGGGATTGAACAACGGCTTCATGGTGAATGGCATGTTGATTAAATGCGGATCGTCCAGAGTTCGTCCAGGTCCGTCGTATAACGGGGTGACAGTTGTAGCTGCCGCAGCCGCCACTTGCGGCCGGTTCCCTGCACGGCGAAGCGAAGGGTGTCGCGGCCGAAACGGGCGTTGATCCCGTCCATCGCTTCCATCACCGGGCGGTCGCCCGGCTGCTGCCCGGCCTCGAACAACGCTCCCTGGACCCGGTCTTCGGGCACCAGGTCGGTCACGATCACCCCCGTCTTCTTGAAGTTGTACCCCGGGCGGTAGATTCGGTCCAGCGCCTGCAGGGCATGACCGACGATGGCGCGGCTGTTGTTGGTCGCCACCGGCAGCGCCATCGCGATACTGCGCGCATACTGCAGATCCCCCGTCCGGTGGACATTGGTTTGCAGGAGCACCCGGATGGTCCCCGCGCAACTGTGCTGAAGCCTCAGTTTCGCGGCACAGGACATGGCGTGGGTGGTCAGCGCCTCCGCGATGTCCTCCTGGCGCCGGAGCAACTGTCCGAAGGAACGCGCGGTGCAGATCGCCTGTTTAGGCCGCGGTCCCTCCCACCGGATGGCGGGTACGCCGCGCAGCTCGCTGAGGATTCTTTCCCCGACGACGCTCATGTGGGACCGCACCCACGCCGGGCCGGCCCGCCGGACAAAGTCGGCCGCCGTGCGGATGCCCATCCATTGCAGGCGGCGCGCGTGCTGGCTGCCGATGCCCCATACTTCACCGATGGGTGTCGATTCTAGCAACCCGTCGATTTTGGAGGGCGTGTCCAGGCAGTAGACGCCCCTCTGCGGGAGCGCCTTTTTCGCATAACGACTGGCCATCTTGGCCAGCACCTTGGTCGGACCAACGCCCAGGGTTACCGGGATGCCGGTATATTGTTGCACGGTCTGGCGGATCTGTCGCGCTTCCTGCGCCAGGCGCTCGCCCGCCGTCGCGCCGAGATCCAGGAACGCTTCGTCGATGGAATAGGTTTCAATCAGCGGGCTGAACATTTCCAGGACGGACTGGACACGCCGGCTCATGTCACCGTAGAGGGCGTAGTTCGACGAGAAGACGCGGACCTGGTGTTGCTCCACCAGGTGCGTCATCAGGAAGATGGGGGCGCCCATTTCGATCCCGAGTTGCTTGGCTTCTTCACTGCGCGCGATCACGCAGCCATCGTTATTGCTGAGCACGACGACCGGCTTGCCGTCCAGCGACGGGTTGAACAGCCGTTCACAGGCTGCGTAAAAGTTGTTACAGTCCACCAGCGCGATCATACCTTCAGGGCATCGATGATGATCCGGGTGACCGTTCCCCAGATCGAGAAATCCATCCCTTCGACGATCGGGACCGGTTTGTATTTTTCGTTGGCAGGCATCAGGCGGATGCCGCTACTGTTTTTAATGAAACGCTTCACCGTAAACTCGCTGTTGATGATCGCCACTACGATATGCCCGCTGAGGGGTTTTACCGAGCGATCCACGACGATCAGCGCATCGTCCGGGATGTGCGCGTCAACCATCGAATCGCCCCTTACGCGGATCACGAAGGTCGAGGAAGGCCGCGGGCGCAGGAGTTCTTCGAAGCTGATGTTGTCCTCCATATAGTCGGCGGCCGGCGACGCAAATCCGGCCGACACCGCCGGCACGAAAGGGGCCGTCAGTTCCTGCGAGGGACCAACCAACAGATAAATCTGGCTGACATTGCTGGTGCTCATTACTAATATTTTTAGCAAATTTATGCACAAAAATCTGGAAATCCGAGACGTGACCGGAAAATGACCGTCACGTGGATTTTTTCGGCTTGCCGCCCCTGGGACGCACGGGCGGGTTGGAGTGGTAGAAGGCGCATACCGCGTTCATGAGACACCGGCTGCATTCCGGTGCAGGCCGGCAGATCTCCCTTCCCAAAAAGGACATCGCCATGCCGGCATCCCATTGGCGGGGCGGCAAAACGGCCATCAGCTCCTTTTCGATCTTCGTAGCGTCCTCACCCGAAGCAATGCCGAGGCGGGGCGCCACGCGCAGCACGTGCACGTCGACAACGATGCCTTCGGGGGGCAGCCCGGCCTGGCGCAACAGGACATTGGCAGACTTGCGGCCGATGCCCGGCAGGTGGGTGAGGGCGGCCATGGAACGGGGGATCCGGTCGTCGGTTTTCAACTCGCGGCCGATCGCGGTCAGCCACTTGGCCTTGTTGCGAAAGTTGCGCACCTTGGTAAGAAGGGGAATGAGCGACTCAGGGGTCGCCGCGGAAAGTGCCTTCATATCGGGGACGGCTTTGAACAGCCCCGGGGCGGCCTGGTTCACGATCGCATCGGTGGTCTGCGCGGCCAGGACAACCATGACCATGAACTGGTAGAGGTTTTTCGCATGGAGGGGGTGCGGTGCATGTTCATATTTGTCCAGCAGGGGCTGGATCGCCTCCGGCCAGTTAACAGCTCGTTTCTTCATGGTGCCCGTTGAATCATAAAACTAAGAAATTGCGCCGAGTGCGGGCGATGGTCCGGAGCGCTCCGGCACGCGCCCGCAGGGTTGCGGTAAAAAAAAACAGCCCGGTTTCCTGGAATTGATAAATTATTTCTAAATTTATACCCAAGTTATCCACAAGAATTTGACAGGAATAACCTCTCCACTCCTCTGAATGACCAGCCAGTTACCTTTTGAGGCATAACATTTTATTTCGGTAATATCACATTTATCTTTATACAGGTAGATGGGATATTTCGGAAAACAACCCCTCAGCTAATGCCATGATGCAGTTAAAAATCAGCCCGCAGATTTTCCTCGATGAGCTTACCATCGAACTCGGGGACCGACGGGAACAAAACCTGACCGCCCAGCTCGAAGATGACAAGGGGATCGTGTGCCGCACCCTGACGATGGAAGTACCGGGCACCCAGCCCTATTACAAATGGTACGGCCTGAACGAACTTCCTTATGGCGTTTATACCTGCGAGATCTCGCAGGGCGCGGAAAAGATCAGGACCCGGATCGTAAAGCGATGAGGGCCACCTGCACGGGGGCCGCGGTGCTCCCGCAGTTACATCATCAAAGAATACAATAGCAGCAGGGGCGGTGCCAGCAGCAGCAGGTTGATCAGGAGGGCTGCGATCGTCATGACTCTTTTGCTCCGGTACGCTCCCATGATCGTGCGGTTCGCGGCAATATGAATGATCAGCAGGAACAACAGCGGCGTGATCAGGCCGTACACCCCCGTGGTGATGACCAGTATCCTCATCGTATTGAATTGCAGCAGCCGGATCACAAGGCCCACCACGATGGCCAGCAACACGATGCCGTAGAATTGGCGGGTATCGGTACGCGGCCTGTTAAAG
>Ga0187809_10000763_pt1 | contig 16268 bp, 12 predicted proteins | sample NC_wetland_sal_i_8_FD_132415 | JGI IMG/M metagenome (GOLD analysis project Ga0187809, IMG submission 132415) | Wetland sediment microbial communities from Neuse River Estuary, North Carolina, USA - ASW_4 | ecosystem: Environmental > Aquatic > Freshwater > Wetlands > Sediment | place: USA: North...
CGCGTTAAGCTGCTACGGCTTTTTTATAGCAACCCGAACCGTTCGTTCTATGTCCGCGAGATTACACGAAAAATTGATGAGCAGATTAACTCAGTCCGCCGCGAGCTATCTAACTTGTTGCAGGTTGGTATTATCACATCCGACACTTCAGATAATAATCGGCTGTACTACGAGGTGAACCAAAAGTTCGAGTTCTATGAGCCGCTGCAAGCGATTTTTGGCGGCGTACAACCGAGTTCTTCTCCTAGGCAGGATTTGAAAACGAAGGCTCCGGCCACAGGGGGTAATTCCGTGGATCTGAAAGAGCTCGGTAACATACAACTCGCTCTGTATACTGGCCAATTTACCCGGGATGAGTCCAGCGGTGTCGATCTGCTCATCGTCGGGGAGGTGAACCCTAACAAGCTACAGAAGTTCGTATCCGAATTGGAGACAAAAGAAGGCAAAGAGATCCGATACGCAGTGTTGTCCGTCGATGACTTCAAGTATCGAGAGCAGATTAAGGATCGGTTTGTATCGACTATCAGGAGTGCCAAGAAACAGGTGCTCATTGATAAACAACAGCTGTTGAGTTAAGTGGATAACGGATAATTAAAGAGAGGTACTTTTACTTATGGATATACAATTTCATGGCGCGAACTGCATAACATTTTCTGCTTCCGGTGTTCGAGCGGTGGTAGATGACAATCTCGCAGAGTTAGGGGCAAAGTCCGTACTGAAGGCGGGGGACATGGCTCTTTTTACTGGCTCACACATGGACGTTAAGGTAGACGCTAAGTTGATAATTGATGGCCCGGGCGAATTTGAAGTGGCAGATGTCTCTGTCCAGGGTATCCCCGCCCGGGCGCATACTGATGAAAAGGGCCAGCGTATGGCTACAATGTACAAAATAACCTCAAAGGATATAAATATTTTAGTGCTTGGACATGTATATCCCGAGCTCAGTGATGACGAGTTGGAGCGTATTGGCATGATAGATGTACTCATAACGCCAGTCGGCGGTAACGGATATACGCTGGACCCGGTGGGGGCACTTAGTATTGTCAAAAGGATTGAGCCAAAGCTGGTTATCCCGACTCATTATGCGGATAAGGCCTTGCAGTATCCGGTACCACAGCAGTCACTGGAGGATGCGTTGAAGGGTTTGGCTATGGAACCCCAGCAGACCACCGCGAAGCTTCGTCTGAAGCCTGCGGACCTGACTGACGGCATGCGGCTAGTGATCCTAGAGAAAGTCTAGGCCGACAATCTTGCAAAATAAATAGACCTCGGAGAAGACCGAGGTCTATTTTACGCATCCGTCGGAGCGCTTAATTGCTGGCAGCGGCCTGTTTCTTGAGCGTACGAAGTGCTTGGGTGCTGACCTTGAGCTTCATTTTCTTGCCGTCTACTACCATTGTTTTGGTTTGCAAATTTGGCTTCCAGACCTTCTTGGTGTGGCGCTGCGAGAAGCTGACATTGCTGCCAAACTGCTTGCCTTTACCGGTGATTTCGCATTTTTGCATAGTTTCTCCTAAGTTCGAAATCATATTGTAGCGATTTTATCTCTGTAAGTCAATCGCCCCCTGCTGGTATACTGGTAGGTATATGCTTGTAGGTAATCTGAGCCCATCCTATATTATAGTGCTGTTCGTTACGCTCGTAATATCCATGGTCATTCACGAGTTTATGCATGGATACGTAGCATTCAAGCTCGGAGATACGACGGCGATGGAGCAGGGGAGGCTTACGTTTAATCCGCTTGATCATATAGACCCTTTCATGACTATAGTGCTACCAGCAATAACGCTCTTCATATTCCAGACGCCTATTCTGGCTGCCAAGCCTGTGCCGTTCAACCCGTCCCGCCTCAAGTTCGATGACTACGGCGCGGCACTGGTTGCGGCCGCTGGGCCCGTTTCCAATTTACTTTTAGCGATTGTGGCTGTGCTCTTGCTAAAACTGACATTAACGGACTCGTTCGTGGCACAGGCGCTAGCGGAGTTCGCGGAGCTAAACGTACTTTTGTTTGTATTCAACTTGGTGCCTATACCACCGCTAGATGGCTCAAGGATCGTGTATGCTTTCGCCCCTGATTCGGTGCGTCAATTATTCGATCAGGTCGAGCCTTTCGGCCTTTTTGTCATATTTGCATTGGTGCTAGCTCACGGATTTAACGCGTTGCTCAATGTTGACCAAATGATTCTTAGTTTTCTTAACTTCCTGCCATAGGTTAACAGACCGGACCACGAGCTGTATAATAGATAGCAGGCAGGTGCTGTCGAACAAATGATTATCTGATTATTTGGATTACTAGGGAGCCTAATATTTTTAGCGGCCGTGGTCGTTGAGTGCAGGCACCCACCTGGCTTTGCCAGAGCTAATCATCTCGGCAGCCCGCCTTTTAGGTTTAGATCTGAATTCATTTATGAGAGGGTCCATCAAACAAACTTGTATGGATCAAAGAAAAAACAAAACCCACCACGGTTTTGGCCACTAGCTGTCAAATGTTATGGTAGGCTGGAGCTTTAATTCTGGCGTCATGGTCGGGGTGACAGGACTTGAACCTGCGACCTCACGGCCCCCAGCCGTACGCGCTAGCCAACTGCGCTACACCCCGTCATTTACCCTAACATTTTAACCCATGATAAGATAAAAAGTAATGGGTTCTTGGCAAGAAACGAAAAAAGGGTTGTATAGGGAGCTCAAGCTCCGTGACTTCAGCGCAGCGTTTGGCTTCATGGCGCGGGCGGTAAAACTCACTGAAGAATATAGGCGCCATACCTTGGGAGAGAACCAATGGATCGCTGTGCGTATTTGGCTGGAAGCTCAGGAGTCGAGGGGGTAAAACTAGATGAATTATCTTACCTTATGAAAAAGCTGAAACTAGACCATGACTTGGCGGAACTAGTACTCAAAGGGGAGAAGGGCAGTACCTGGAGGCTCTTTGATGATAAGGACCTATCAGTAAACGACAAAGTGGAGCTTATCGATAAAGTCCAGCCGGATAAGCCTGAAACGTGGAGACCAATTGGCACGGCCATAATCAATAGGGTTATCGAGAAGCGCCTTGGCGACATCGAGGAAAGTGATATGGACGGCAAGGAGAGATTTACCTCCCGGGATGCTATGGTAAAAACATATCGAACATACTACGGCTCAAATGTAACGCTCGCTACACCAGTGAAGATAATCCAGTTTAATTTTACTCCTGCTAGTAACGACGGCACACCAACGTCGGCACAATCGGTCACGCATGTTGACGCCATTAAGGTATATGCTGATGGCGGATCACGAGGCAACCCTGGACCGTCGGCAAGTGGATACGTCCTCATGGATATGGAGGGTACAGTTTTGGTAGACAAAGGAGTATACCTGGGTATCACGACCAATAATCAAGCGGAGTACCAGGCGCTTAAGTTCGCACTTGAGGAGGCACGGAAAATGCAGGTGCGCAAGGTGGATGTTTACATGGACAGTTTGCTCGTCATAAATCAGATGAAAGGCATATTCAAGGTAAAGAACCGCGATCTGTGGCCTATTCATGATACGATCGGTCAGTTAGTGAAGTCGTTTGAACAGGTCTCCTTTACGCAAATACCGCGAGAGCTTAATAAGCTTGCTGACTCAGCTGTAAATCGTACCTTGGATGAAAAGCTACAGAAGACTCCCCAAAGACTATCATAAGTGATATAATAGTGCTTAAGCCAGATTATCGGCTGATCGCTTGGGCATCTTTTGGTCAAGTGATAGGGCGATTGAATACCTTAACAAATTTGTTTAGTTATGTCGCCAGTCATCACTTATCGAAAGATGTCCAAGAGGAAAGTCCGGGCAGCATAGGGAAAGGCAGTTGCTAACGGCAACCGGGGGGAACCCTAGGGAAAGTGCCACAGAAACGAAACTACCCTTGGCTTGCCGAGGGAAAAGGTGAAACGAGCGAGGTAAGAGCTCGCATCTTATATCGGTGACGATACGAGAAGGTAAACCCTGCCTGCTGCAAGGAGATATGCCCACTCCAGTTTACTGGATAGTCCCCGCTAGGGCATATCAGGAACCCGCTTGATTCCGGCGGCAACGCTGGAACTAGATAGATGGTCAGCTAAAACAGAACCCGGCTTACGGATAATCTGGTTATATGTCAAAATACCGCCCCAATAGGGCGGTATTTTGTATGTGTGGATTTGCTAAATCTAGGATTTCTGTGCAGTCTTCACGACTGTCTCAAAAGCTTTTGGTTCGCTAACTGCCAGCTCGGCTAGAATCTTGCGATCCAACGCGATGTTTGCTGCCTTAAGGCCGGCAATGAGTTTGCTGTATGTAGTACCGTTCAGGCGAGCGGCGGCATTGATGCGCGCATTCCATAGGGCGCGAAATGTGCGCTTGTGGTTGCGGCGGTCACGCGTAGCAAACTGCAGAGACTTAGTGACAGCCTGACGACCGCGCTTGATGCTGGAGCGGTTTGGCCGCGACATGCCTTTGGTGGCGCTACGGATCTTCTGGTGCTTTTTATGGCTAGTAACACCTCGTTTAACACGCATGGTTCTAGGCTCCAATCTTTAGTTTAATATTCTTAGCGACTTTGCCTCTGAGCGTTTCTAGCCCGGCGAGCTTGCGCTTGCGCGATGCGCTTTTCTTCTGTAAGAAGTGGCTTGCGTATGAGTGGCGTCGACGAACTTTGCCGTTCTTGGACAGCTTGACTCGGTCTTTGGTGCCGCTATGTGTTTTTAGCTTTGGCATTCGGATTACTCCTTATCATGAAACTTAACTGCTTGCCGGCAAGTTGTGGCTGTTGATCGACTACGATACGATCGCCAAACTGGGCGATGATACTATCGGCTAGTTTAAATCCCAAATCCTTGTGAGCAAGTTCACGCCCCCGAAAGAAAACGGTAATCTTAACTTTATGTCCCGCCTCTAAGAATTTTTCGACTTTGCTGAGCTTGACTTGCATATCATGCTCGCCAATCTTGAGGCCCAACCGCATTTGCTTGACGTCAAGTACTTTCGCACTTCGTCTGTTCTTTTGCTGTTGCTTCGTTCGTTGGTAGTTGTATTTACCCCAATCGATTACTTTTGCGACAGGCGGGTTGGCGTCGGGGGAAATTTCGACGAGATCGAGGCCTTGGTCCGCCGCGATTCGCAGAGCTTCTGCGCGTGCGAGAATACCAAGCTGTTTGCCTTCCTCATCGATTACCCTGAGCTGGGGAGCCTGAATTGCTGCATTCAGGCGGGTATATTTGCTGATAGATTATCTCCTCGGCCTTATATTTGTTGTTTAACAAAGAGATTGTAACAGATGGATAAACAGGGGTCAAGCTAAACCTATAATCTATACGCTCCGTAGGGCTCGGTATTGTAATGCCCCGGTAATATGAGCCGCTTCAATAGTGGCTGAAGATTTTAGATCGGCAATGGTCCGATCTACTTATGACTGCTCGCGTATAGCTGCGTGCCGAAAGGTCTAATGTCGGAGATGCTATATCGGTTATAGACTTTGCCTCTGCTGAGATAACCGACACATGGCCAAAGAAAAGTATACCTCGGTGGCTTAGCCTAATGTCTCTGCCTTATGCTATTGCCGTACCTACAATTTCAACGTGGCTGGCGCTATGGTGTGGCGCGCGGAAAGGCCGTCCATCAATATTCATACTCCTGAGTGGGGAGACTGTAGAGGCGTGCTGCTCCAGGCATCCCTTCGTGATTTAATGGGGAAGTATCGAGGGGGCCTTGGCGAGATACTTTTACCAGTGTCTGGCGACCCGGAGGCGAGAACTATGGAGAGCTTCCCACGCGAGCTCAGACGTGGTCGGCCTAGCTCAGACAAAACGTGCGCTGGAAGTCGCCGCAGCCAGCGCTCACAATATTCTGCTCAACGGGTAGACCCTCGCCAGTTTCTACAGGGTCGATCCACTGTGCTTTATGGAGATATAGATACAGCTTCTGGAAGTTTCGAAGGGGATGAATCGCACTCTGGACACAACTTTCGCCTGCTCTAGACTGGCTGCTGGCATGAAGAACGTGTGTATGCCTCGCTTCCGTCCGCTCAATAACTTTCCGATAATTCCTCGTACTGGCCGGATCGTACTATCCAGGCCTAGCTCACTGGTAACAGCTTGAGAGGCGGCAAGATCCCGTTGTATCTGTTTGATGACTGCGAGGGCAGCAGTAGCTATAGTAACCTCAAGGCCATTGCTGTCTTTGGAAATGTCAGCAGGGGCTAGGTTAATGCTGATGCGTTTGCGAGGCATTTGTACTTGAGAATTGTTGGATGCGGCCCGGATGCGTTCTCTGGACTCGTCAATAGTTTTGCTGGCAAAACCGACGATGACGAATTCGGTGGGCTATTTGATAAGTGGCACCCGATGCCCGCCAAAAGACCTTGGCTCCCGTATTTATCAAACTTCGAATACATGTTTTTGCCCCACATGCCATGTTGCAAGCTTATGTTTATAGCAACGAGGCTAGGGGAGAGATGGGTATGAGCTTGGGTGAGGATTTTGGAGTGTAACCATCATGATGGCTAGATATTCTTAGGCATTGCATTACTTTTTCACTGTCGATGTAATGGGCTAAAAAAAGAAACAACGGCCTGCGAGGAGCCGTTGTTTCTGAGTAGTCGTTTTTGTTTTTGAGCACTTTTTTTATTCAAGTGCTACGCCTATATTAGTAGATGACAATCAAGCATGTCAACCAGATTTTTACTAAAATTTTATGAAGCTGTGCATAACTTTTGGTGAAGCCGGAGCCAGCCGATATCTGCAGTGAGCACGGCTGCGTAAATGGTCCATACTCTCTGCGGCTAAGTATGCAATTGGATATTGACTTTGGAAGCGAATTGTAGTAAATTGGTTAAGGTAAGTTACAAAAACAAAAACTTACAATTTGAGTACCACTACATCATCGCTCTTCATTACCCTAAAGGTAATGAGAGCGGTCAGTCAAAGCCTAAGGCGGTAAGCGCTAAATATATTTCATTCGAGCGGATTTGCCGCCTTGGCTTCCTAGGTCGTTCCTCTAATTATGCTAGGCTGTCTATCGCTAAATAGACAGCTTTTTGATTTCCTCACAAAGTTTATTGTAAGTCCCGGTCGCTACACCTTATCTGTGTATGTTTATCGGCGCGTTGCGATACAATGTAGATATGACGTACAAGGAATCTGCCCTTATAAAAGTTCTCGTTCCTTGGGCGCTTCTCGTGCTACTACTTCTACTGTCTAACCCTGCTAAACTACCTTCGACGATACTCGTAGTCCCTTTTGTGCTACTGTTTCTGGCCATATACTTTACGATTACGGAAGGGGCGCGTTTGCTAAGGGATAGCCAACAGGGAGAAGCGGCCGACCCTCTAATTGGGAAGCATCGGCTGGTCGCGGCGCTCATAGCGGCTTTGCCGGTGCTGCTCCTGACTCTGCAATCCATAGGACAGCTGACTATGTGGGACGTATTAATGGTTGGCGGTCTTTTTGCGGTTGCTTATTTCTATATCATTAAATCATCTATATCCCCCTCGGGGCGTTAGAATTTACCGTTTTGTAAAGTACACGTGTCCGTATTCTCGTGAATCTGTATAATATATAAGTAGCTATGAATCCGAATATTGATAGACCTCCGGTACCAAATACAGCTCCGGCTGGTATGAACGCGCAGGGCGTCGAGCGTGGTATTTCTGCCCCAATGCCTGAACGAGCGCACACGCAAGAAATTGGTCCTACTGCGCCGTCTCGAACTATGCCCCTAGCGCCAACGGCAAGCGGTATGGTGGCCGGGGCCCAGGCGAACCCTATCATTCCTTCGAGGGGCAATGTGTCAGCTGCAGCTTCGCCTATCTCGGATCTGGACCCGGAATTCGAGAAGAAATGGGTTAACGCTGCAAAGGCTATCGTGGAGCGCACGCAGGGAGATCCGCATCGGCAAAGCCAGGAGCTAAGCAAAGCCGGGGAAGAGTATAGAAAGAGGATTGGTCGGAGGGCCGATCCTATTAAAGAGTAGTATTATGGCTGTCCTCCTATTCTTTATCATTCTGCTGGTACTCGCCGCAATAGTTATTACACCAGTGCTATATTTGCATTCGCGGCGTTTAGCTCGAGAGCAAAAGGAATATGAACGCGGGCTGAAAATGGTGCCGCTGCTTATTCACCTGCCACCCCCCAGCGATGATACCGATGCAGCGGGTCGTGACGTGCGAGATATTATTGACGAGAATATATCCAAAGCGCAGATCATTTACAATATTCTTGCCAGCACATTCCAGAAGGGCTGGAGTGGAAGACGGTATGGACAGCGGCATTTCGGATTTGAAATAGTCGGCTCCCAAGGCTTAGTCTACTTCTATGCTGCGGTTCCAATATCCTTAGTCGACGTAGTCAAGCAGGCAATCGTTAGCGCCTATCCTTCCGCGCGCTTGGAGGAAGTCCCCGATCACAATATATTCAGCCCGGTGGGAAAGATTACTGCAACGGCTGGCGGTGAGCTTGCTCTGAAGGAACCTTTTGCATATCCTATTGCCACATTCCAGGATTTGAAGCGGGATGCCATGCAAGCGTTACTCAACTCGCTCTCTACGCTAGGCAAGGAGGATGGTGCGGGTATTCAGATTCTCATGCGACCAGCCGATCCATCAGGCTGGCGCAAAGCAGCTCATGATCTAGCTGGCAAAAAGCGGAAAGGCAAAGAGGGCAAAACTGGAGCGGAGAAGTACGTCGCATGGTTTCGTCAGCTAGCGATAGCGTTTGTTAAGCCGCCAGAAGCGGAAGAAGGTAAGAAGGAATCGAGCTCTGATTTATCCAGCCTCGACCAATCGGTAATTGATTCGATTGAAGACAAGACGAGGCATCCTGGGTATGAAGTAACAATTCGAATAGTCGCATCGTCGAATATATCACAACGTGCGCAGGCTATATTGGGTAATGTAGTGGCCGCATTCGCTCTATTCGATTCTCCAGGGAAGAACGGATTTAAGTTTACTCCAGCGCGAGATATGGAAAAGCTAGTAACGTCATATGTAATGAGGTTTTTCTCACAACATAATAAAGACAACGTTCTGAACTCCGTTGAGCTTGCTACCATCTTTCATTTTCCGGATCAGCGTAGCATACCTACGTCGCAGCTTGAGCGGCAGGATTCCAAGCAAGTTGATGGCCCGCGGAATGTTCCCGAGCAGGGTTTACTTTTGGGCTATAACATTTTCCGCGGTGTCAAAAAGCCGATACGTATTGCCGTGCAGGATCGTCAACGTCACATGTATGTGGTAGGACAAACTGGTACCGGTAAGTCGACGTTTCTCGAAAATCTGGCTCTACAAGACATGTTGAGTGGTAGTGGTTTTGCTTTTGTCGACCCTCATGGCGACACGGCGGAGAAATTGCTGTCCATGGTTCCGCGCGAGCGCACCGAGGACGTTATCTACTTCTCGCCGGCTGACATGGACTATCCGATGGGATTAAATTTGTTCGAATTTCAGAATCCCGACCAGAAAGATTTCTTGATCCAAGAAGCGCTTAATATGCTCTATAAGTTGTATGATCCGCAACATCAGGGGATAATGGGCCCCCGTTACGAACACCTTTTTCGTAATGCCGCACTTACCGTAATGGCAGACCCGGAGGGGGGTACGTTTATTGATATCCCGAAGTTGTTCCGTGATCCGAATTATGTAAAGCAGAAATTGCAATACGTGACAGACCAAAGCGTCGTTGAATTTTGGCAAAAGGAAATGCCCCAGTCTCAGCGCTCGAATGAATTTGGCGAAGTGGTCAGTTGGTTCGTGAGTAAATTTGGTGCATTCGTTTCAAACGAAATGATGCGCAATATTATAGGCCAAACGAAAAGTGCATTTAATTTGCGCGACGTTATGGACAATAAAAAGATATTGCTAGTTAACCTGAGCAAGGGACGCTCAGGTGAGTTGAACTCCAAGTTGCTCGGTATGATCTTCGTTATGAAGTTCCAAGCTGCTGCTATGAGCAGGGCGGACGTCCCCGAAAGCCAGCGTCAGGATTTCTCGCTGTACGTGGATGAGTTTCAAAACTTCTCGACTGACTCATTCGCGACCATCATGTCAGAAGCTCGAAAATATCACTTGAACTTGATTGTTGCCAACCAGTTTACGACGCAGCTGACGGAAGAAATCCGGGATGCGGTATTCGGTAATATGGGTACTATCGTGGCATTCCGAGTCGGCCAAAACGACGTCGACGCATTGACTCGCTATTTCCAGCCAACGTTTGATGCGGATGACTTGTTACGCGTGCCGAACTACAATACAATCACCCGCACGTTAATCGGCGGCGTACCTACACAGCCGTTCAGTATGTCGACGCTGCCACCGCTCGGGACGCCGAATCCTAAGTTGGCTGTAGCTCTCAAACAGCTATCTGCCGCAAAGTATGGACATCCTAAAGCGGAAGTGGAGAAGACTATATTTGCACGCATGGAAACTAAGGCGCTGCCGCCGTCCGCCAATTCTGCCATGCCGCGACTAGGCTCTGCTTCACCTGCCGTAGGGCAGTGGAGAGGAGCGTCACCTGCAGCCGTCCCTGGCGGCCAATTCGGCGATGTGCCGCAAAGGTCCTCCGCTCCTCCGCAGGCGCCGTCAAAGGCTCCGAACTCAAACGCGTCCTTCCTTGATGAGTGGCTTACGAAGCGTAAAAACTCTTCGGTAGTTTCTCCGGGGGCGCTATCTGCGGCGGGGCCAAACTTTAACCCCCCCGTATCAGCGCCAGGTGCCAGTAGCGTGCCAGCTCCTACTCAGCTTGCAAGCACAGAGCCTGAAGCTATGCATTTTTCACCTCAGCCTCAGCGCAGTAACAATGGTGCGCTGAGCCATGTCGGAAGCGTGAGCGCCGTATCCCAGTCCCAGTCCACTGCCAGTGTTCCGGCAGCTGATAAACCGAGCTCGGAACAGGAGTATGACGGCGAGGCGGCTTCACTGCCACCTGCGCATGGCAATCTAGCTCATGGTGACACTATCTATATAGACCGAGAAGGCGACATCCATCACGGTGATGACTAGCCCTGTTGGGCTACTTGACTGCGTGCTGGGCAGTGACCACCTTATTTTGTTTCTAAGCTTGTGTTCTATCAGGGGCTGTCGGTTGCTTGCAGGTAAGAAATTATCTATAATACATATGTAAGTGGGACAATACATTATACTAATGTCGCCAAAGAGGGTTAATTACTAGTGGCTAAACAAACAGATTATTCAGCAAATCAAATTCAGGTGCTCGAGGGTCTTGAGCCTGTCCGTAAGCGTCCTGGTATGTATATCGGCGGTACGGGTATCGAAGGTCTACACCACCTTGTATGGGAGATTGTCGATAATGGTATCGATGAAGCCCTAGCTGGCTATGCTACCGAAGTGCACGTGAAGCTGCTCGCCGACGGTGGTGTAACCGTGTTTGACAACGGGCGTGGTATCCCCACCGATCTCCATCCCAAGACTGGCAAAAGCACCGTGGAAACGGTGCTAACTGTGCTACATGCAGGCGGTAAGTTCGGGGGCGGTGGCTATAAAGTTTCCGGTGGTTTGCACGGTGTAGGTTCAAGCGTGGTGAACGCCCTCTCCAAGAAGCTCCACGTCAAGATCTACCGTGAAGGCAAAGTCTACGAGCAGGATTATGAAAAGGGGGCTCCGCAAGGTGATCTGAAGGTCACTGGCAAGACCAGTATTACCGGGACTGAAATCAGCTTCTGGCCAGACGAGACTATCTTTATTGAATCGCAGAAATTTAACTATGATACGATTCTCGATCGCCTGCGCCATGCCGCGTATCTTACCAAGGGTGTACACACTTCTATCGAAGATGAACGTACCGGACTTCGTTATGGCTTTTATTTTGAGGGCGGCATTCAGAGCTACGTTCAACATATGAACGTTGGCAAAGAAGTAGTTGACGAGAGTATTTTCTATGTCGACAAAGGGGTAAATGATTGCCAAGTTGAGGTTGCGCTGCAATATACTGATGCGTACACGGAGACGATTAAGTCGTTTGCAAACAACGTGTTGAACCCAGAGGGCGGTACGCACATGACCGGTTTCCGTGCTGCGCTGACACGCGTCATTAATGAGTACGCTCGCAAAAACGGCTTACTGAAGGAGAAGGAAGAGAACCTAACTGGCGATGACACCCGCGAAGGTATTACGTGTATTATCTCTGTCAAATTGCCGGACCCGCAATTTGAGGGCCAGACAAAGGGTAAGCTTGGTAATCCGGAAATGCGCGGGTACGTCGAGCAGGTTATGAATGAGTACTTTGCGTACTACCTCGAAGAGCATCCGAATGTAGCGAGAAAGATCGTAGGCAAGGCATTGCTTGCTGCGCGTGCCCGCAAGGCAGCACGGGCGGCTCGTGACAACATACTACGTAAAGGTGTGCTCGAAGGTGCCAGCATGCCCGGTAAACTCGCCGACTGTTCATCGAAAGATCCGAAGAGTTCGGAGATCTATCTTGTAGAGGGGGACTCGGCCGGTGGTTCTGCGAAGAGCGGACGTGACAGTAAGACGCAGGCCATTTTGCCGCTTCGCGGTAAAGTGCTCAATGTGGAGCGCGCCCGCTTAGACAAGATGCTGGGCAATAACGAAATCCTAAGTCTTATCAAAGCATTGGGCGTGGGCATCGAAGAGTCATTTGACATCAACGGTCTGCGCTATGATCGCATCATCGTCATGACTGATGCTGATGTTGACGGCTCTCATATTAGCACGTTACTGCTTACGTTCTTCTTCCGTTTCATGAAACCAATTGTAGATGGCGGACACCTGTACCTTGCTAAGCCACCGCTCTTCGAGCTCGTGAAGCCAGGGCGGAAATCGAGCGTATTTATTTACGACGAACCGGAGCTGGATGAGGTGCTTGACAGGGAGATCGAACGGCGCAAGAAAGAGGGCCTTAAGGTTGATGGCGAGGGTGAACGTTACAAGCAGGCTGGCTTTATCGAGCAAAAGCGCTACAAGGGCCTTGGCGAGATGGATGCCGAGCAGTTGTTTGAAACGACCATGAACCCGGAGAAGCGTGTGCTGGTGCAGGTAAAGGTCGAAGACACCGAAAAAGCTGACGCGATTTTTACGAAATTGATGGGTACAGAAGTAGAACTGCGCAAGAACTTCATTACGTCACGCGCCAAGTTTGTAAAGGATTTGGATATTTAATATGGATGACCAGACACAAGAGCCGCGACTCGAAAACCAGGCGGCAGTAGAGATAATTGAGACTGACCACTCGCGTACCGTAGAGCGCCGGACTGTCGAAGACGTCATGGAGGACAGCTACTTACGCTACTCCATGAGCGTTATTATTGAGCGTGCGCTGCCGGATGTACGTGACGGCTTGAAGCCGGTGCACCGCCGTATTCTATATAGCATGAACAGCGATGGCTTGCGCTCCAGTGCCCGCCACCGCAAGAGTGCTAACGTCGTCGGGGCTGTGATGGGTAAGTATCACCCGCACGGCGACTCATCTATATATGATGCATTGGTGCGTATGGCGCAGCCGTGGTCCATGCGTTATATGCTTATTAACGGCCAAGGTAACTTTGGTTCTATGGACGGTGACCCGCCCGCTGCCATGCGCTACACAGAGGCGAAAATGGCACGGCTTGCTGATGAGCTGCTTGCCGACATTGATAAAGAAACCGTAGACTTTCGCGACAATTATGATGGTACGACACAGGAGCCGTCTGTGCTGCCTGGCAAATTGCCAAACCTACTTTTGAACGGTCAACTTGGTATCGCTGTCGGTATGGCTACCAACATTCCACCGCACAATCTTGGCGAGCTTATCGACGCGACCGTACATCAGATCGATCACGAGGACACGACCCTCGATGACCTCTTGCAATACATTAAAGGTCCGGACTTCCCAACCGGTGGGGTCGTATTTGGCAGGGAATCACTGAGGACAGCCTATGCCACTGGTCGTGGCGGTGTTGTTGTACGCGGTGTCGCTGAAGTGGTTGAGGGTAACAAGGGCCGTCACCAGATAGTGATTACTGAAATTCCTTACGCCTTGAACAAAGAAAGCCTGATAATCAAGATCGCCGACCTTGTCAAAGAAAAGAAGATTGGCGGCATTTCTGATATTCGAGATGAAAGCGCCAGGGGCGACGTACGCATTGTTATCGACTTACGGAAGGATGCCTATCCGAAGAAGTTGCTTAACCAGCTGTATAAACTGACTCCATTGCAGACGGCGTTCCATTACAACATGATGGCACTCGTGGACGGCATTCAGCCGCGTGTGCTGGGACTTCAGGATATTATTCAGGAGCACATTAAGCATCGTCGTGTTGTCGTGCGCCGACGAACTGAGTACGAGCTTCGCAAAGCTAAAGAACGAGCACACATTCTGGAAGGCCTAAAGATCGCGCTCGACCACATAGACGAGGTAATTAATACGATTCGCGCGAGCGAAACTACTGAAGAGGCGCAGGCTAACTTGATCAAGAAATTCAAGTTGAGCGAGATCCAGGCAAAAGCGATTCTCGCTATGCAGCTTCGTACATTAGCTGGCTTGGAGCGAAAGAAGATCGAAGATGAACTTGCAGAATTGCTCAAGACCATTGCCAATCTGGAGTCCATTTTGGCGGACGAGAAGAAAATTCTAAAGATTGTTAAAGATGAATTGTTGGAGCTAAAAAAACAGTATAACGATGAACGTCGGACCAAGATTATCCCGCAAGAACTAGGAAGGTTAAGCGACGAAGATTTGGTTCCGGACGAACAAGTCGTCGTAACGCTCACATCAGCAAACTACGTTAAGCGATGTTCGGTTGCCGAGTACAAGAAGCAGGGCCGTGGCGGCAAGGGCCGACGGGGTATGACGACCCGCGAAGAGGACGTTATTGAGCACGTCGTAAACGCGAGTACGCATGACTTTCTGCTGTTTTTCACGAATAAAGGCCGCGTATTCCGGATCAAGACATACGAAGTGCCTGCGGCCAGCCTGAGCGCCAAGGGCGTGGCTCTCGTGAATATATTACAGCTGCAGCCGGAAGAGTATGTGAGTGCCGTGATTAATATCAGCAAGCAGCACAGCGGCGAGAATCTGATTATGTGTACTGTGCGGGGCGTTGTAAAGAAGACGCCTTTTGAGCAATATCAGAACGTTCGGAGCAGCGGTTTGATTGCCATTAATCTAGACGATGGTGACGAGCTGAAATGGATCCGCATGACGAATGGGGATAACGAGGTGCTTATATCCACAGCGCAAGGTCAGGCTATTCGATTCCACGAGCGAGACGCTCGTCCGATGGGCCGTGTATCGCGGGGTGTGCGGGGTATACGTTTGCGTAGCGGCGACCGGGTAATCGGCATGGATATTGTAGAGGAAGGAACTAGCATATTTGTTATTAGCCAGTATGGCTATGGCAAACGGACCAAGGTTTCTCAGTTTACTCCCCACGCTCGCGGTGGCGTTGGCATTCGGTCTGCAGTGGTTAATAAGAAGACCGGTGAGCTTGTAGGGGTGAAGAGCCTGAGTGAAGAGGACGGGCAGGAGGTGATCATTATCTCCAGCCAGGGGCAGACAATTCGTCTCGGTATCAAGGACATCCCCGCTTTGGGCCGGGCTACACAAGGAGTTCGCATTATGCGACTTAACGACGGCGACGAGGTGGTTTCGCTGGCGCTCGTAGATAAGTCGCAGGAAATAGATGACGATGAAGAAGATCCCGAAGCCGTAGAGGTGGAAAAGTAGTTCAGAGTGTTTAGTAAATATCACAACTATTTTAGTTGACATACCCTGTTTTTCTAGATATTATTGGGAAAGCTTTTGAGGAACTGTTTAAATCGGCTTCTAAAAAGCACGTTAAAAATTGAGTAGTGCAAATCAACGTCAGTTCACAATGTGAATTGTTTTAAAGTCTAACCTTCGGGTTAGCAAGTCAGTTTCGACTGAAGTTAAGACAAATTCTTTTTTTTGGAGAGTTTGATCCTGGCTCAGGATGAACGCTGGCGGCGTGCCTAATACATGCAAGTCGAGCGGAAAGGCCCTTTCGGGGGTACTCGAGCGGCGGACGGCTGAGTAACGCGTAGGAACGTACCCCAAACTGAGGGATAAGCACCAGAAATGGTGTCTAATACCGCATGTGCTCCACGGAGTAAAGCTTCGGCGGTTTGGGAACGGCCTGCGTCCGATTAGCTTGTTGGTGAGGTAATGGCTCACCAAGGCGACGATCGGTAGCTGGTCTGAGAGGATGATCAGCCAGACTGGGACTGAGAACGGCCCAGACTCCTACGGGAGGCAGCAGTAGGGAATTTTCCACAATGGGCGAAAGCCTGATGGAGCAAC
>Ga0187809_10000764_pt1 | contig 16252 bp, 13 predicted proteins | sample NC_wetland_sal_i_8_FD_132415 | JGI IMG/M metagenome (GOLD analysis project Ga0187809, IMG submission 132415) | Wetland sediment microbial communities from Neuse River Estuary, North Carolina, USA - ASW_4 | ecosystem: Environmental > Aquatic > Freshwater > Wetlands > Sediment | place: USA: North...
TAGGCCCGATACAAATCACTGCTGTCCGACCATCCGCACCTGTTCACTGAACCAGCCTCTTGTTCCTCATTCATATCCACTGTTTCACCACTTTCTGTCACTCATCACGTTCTTGCCCTCGCCGCGTTCTTGCCCTCGCGCGTTCTTGCCCTCGCCGCGTTTTGTCTCCCACCACTCTATACCATCGGTCCTGTGCAAATCCAGCTTTATGGAGAATCTACGACTGGTGATGCAGTCCGGTTTGTTCCTTGAAAAATTTGTTACGGAGCCGGAATGTTAGTATAGTTAGATTGGGATTGATGAACTTTCACCTTTCCGTCCTTGAATGAATACCGTACAGAAAGAGGGGGTCTCGCGCTGGACAACACACTTCGTGATAGACGAAGTTTCAACAAATAACTACCACGCTGTTTCTAATGTGCAACGCGGGATTCCAGGAGAAACCTCTGTTGTATAGAATCTCGCCTGCTCCATTTCCTGACTCAGGAAGTGATACTGTTGGTGCCAATCTTCTTGACTTTGATTCTTCTTGGACTTATTTCCGGAGTAGGTATATTCAGAGAGACCATGCTTCCCATGCATCGAGGTAGCGATGTGCAACGCGACACGATTTCCGTCATCATTCCTGCCAGAAACGAGGCTTTGAATCTGCCCAAGTTATTGGAATCCTTGGCCATCCAATCGGTGCAACCGGATGAGGTCATTGTGGTGGACGATGGATCCGAAGACGACACCCGCGCGATTGGACAAGGCTATGGTGTCAAAGTCCTTATAGCTCCCGATTTACCCGATGGCTGGACCGGCAAGACCTGGGCCGTCTGGAACGGGTATCTACAGTCAAGTGGCGAAATTTTGGTGTTCTTGGACGCAGATGTCCGTCTTTCCCGGTATGCCATGGAATCCCTCATTGCAGAGCAGAAGAAACAAGGTGGGGTCATATCAGCGGTCCCCTACCATAAAGCGGAAAAATTCTATGAAAAATTCGCAATGATGCTAAATGTACTTGGCGTATTTGCTTTTACCTCGCCATTTGAACGAAGAAATTCCAAAAAAGGACTGTACGGTGCTTGCATTATTACATCGCGATATGACTATGAAAAAATTGGCGGGCACGAAGGCATCCGGTCGGAAATGCTGGATGACTTGAATCTCGGGGCTCGATTCCAGCGTGAAGGCATCAAGGTCAGCAACTATCTTGGCGGTAGGCTCGTTGCCTTCAGAATGTACGGACATGGCGTCAAAAGCGAGCTGGAGGGTTTTTCAAAAGGTGCGATACTCAGCACTTCCGCAGTCAGTGGGCTGACACTGGTGCCGCTGATTCTATGGATTGTTGGCTTGATTGCCTCGCAAACATTTTTCTTTTACATCGGCAGCCATCTATGGTTTGCTCTATGTGTTGGGTATGCCCTTTATGCCGTTGAATTCTTGTATTTCAGTCGCCATGTGGGGAGTTTCGGCGTGCTTCATCCCATATGCCACTTCATGTCTCTTGTTTTTTTTCTCGTGGTAGTAGGATACTCCTTGTATCAGGCGGTCATTCGAAAGAAGGTGGTTTGGAAGGGACGGTATGTAGATGTGGGAGGTGACAACAAATGATGACGGTGGGCTTAACCCTCGTATGCCTTCTTTCGGGTTCATTGATGTTCTCATACTGGATAGGTATCTTACGGAAAGTAAATCTCCACGCCGTGGGAGACGGCAATCCTGGGGGGTTCAATCTTTGGAAAGGGGCTGGTTTTCAGTTCGGTCTGGCCGGAATTGCATTGGATTTCCTGAAAGGCTACTTGCCGGTCTTCCTGATTGTTAGCACGGGCGTTCTCTCAGGATACCAACTGATTTCCGTTGCACTGGCACCCATCATTGGCCACGCATTTTCTCCTTTCCTGAGATTTAACGGTGGCAAGAGCCTAGCCGTAAGTTTCGGTATCTGGAGCGCATTGACGCAATTTCGCGCGTCAATCAGCTATGCAGTCATACTGGCTTCATTGTACGTAATCCTGTGGGTGTTCAAAAGAGGAAAGAAAACAAGCAGCAATGAGGATGGTATTCAGACCACTTTGGGCTTCTTGCTATTGTTCATTTATTTATTGAACAAGAATTATTCTTCTCCCATCCTTTGGATTTGGTTGGGCAACTTTATCATCCTTGCGTGGAAGAACAGAAGTGGGATGATTCAAGTGTTTAAAGATAAGGTACAGCGCGGAGAAAGACACTTTCCAGCGTGATAACAAACAAACATGATAAACACTGCCGCGGTCTGTGGTGGCCACCCTTGGGGGTGGCCACACTTCGTCAGTTTGTACCGCAAAGGAACCATCCGCAGCACCAACCGGTACTGAGCTAGACTACTCCGTCTCTACGGGACATATTGGTAAACGCAATTAACAGCCCGCCGAGCACATACCAACCTGCAACTTTGAGTTCCAGCGGGTCTCCTCCACGGAGAATGATGTAGGCACCAAAGACATTGAGAATCACAGCACTCCCAACATTGAACAAATTCCAGCGTTTGATAATCCTCAGGGTCAAGACATCAATGAGACACGTGGCAATAGCCACGTGCACCCCGGGGTGAGTACTGTACCCGGAGGAATAGCGAATCATGAGGAACGTTACGATGAGCACGAATGGATATTGCAGGTAATTGTAAAGCCTATATCCGACTCCGCTGAATGCAGCCCTGGCCCCTGACTTGTATTTCTTCAATTCGTCAGGCGGCCACAAGTCGTAGAAACTCGCCCCAAGGACCTCTGATATGGCCCTCGCCGTACTTAACTTCGGTTCGCATCTCCCCTTCATCAAGGCACGCATGGCAGAATGAGAGATACCTGCTTCATCAGCAACGGTATTTGGAGTGAGATTGCGTTCAAGAAGGATTTGTTTCAGGTTCGTTTCCATTTCACTTCTCCTGCCCTGTTTTCTCAGAGACATGTCGTGCATTTCCTGAGGATGTCAAAATCACTCTACCCATCCCTGCGTCCACAAAGTTGAGTGCGTCCATTCCATACCGCGATATGTACATTCTACTATATTGACCAGCTCCCCTTAAGCCACTTCAATGATATCCTGAGATTCCATTCGGGTCCCCTGCAGCAGAGACACAGCGAGTTTGCACCTTGCTGCGGCTTTCTGTACACTCAGATTGATTTGACACAAAGGAGCCCAATACCTTGCCTCAAGAAACAGAATTTGACGTGGCGGTGGTGGGTGGCGGACCCGCCGGATTGATGGCTGCCATTGCCGCTCGCACACAGGGCGCGAGTACCGTTCTCATTGAGAAGGGAGAGAAACTGGGGAGAAAATTGGGTATCTCCGGAGGTGGCCGATGCAACGTAACCAATATCAAGCCGCTGCCGGAGCTGATGGAGAACATTCCTGGAAACCCTCGCTTTCTCCGCTCTGCTCTGACGCAATTCGGAAACCGCGACATCATTTCCTTTGTGGAGGGGCTGGGGATAAAGGTCAAGGAAGAAGATCACGGTCGCGTCTTTCCGGTGTCGGACAGCGCAGCAACGGTAGTCCGCGCCGTTGTTTCTGAGGTTTACAGTCGCGGTGTAGTGGTGATGAAGAACGCACCGGTGCAACGCCTCATTATCCGGAATCAAACTGTGAAGGGTCTCGAGCTGCGGGACGGCTCGCAAATTGGCGCAAGGAGCGTCATTGTTGCCACAGGCGGTTGCAGCGTACCGCAGACGGGCAGTACCGGCGACGGCTACCCTTGGGCACAAGCCGCAGGCCATACCCTGGTTCGCCCGTATCCCACAGCCGTTCCTTTGACCAGCAGTGAACCTTTCATCTGCAATAGGAGCCTGCAAGGGCTGTCCTTCCACGATGTTGATGTCTCGGTCTGGGCTCAGGGTTACCAAACAAACATCCGTGAAAAATGTCTAACCACAGAAACAGGGGATTTACTCTTTACCCATTTAGGACTCAGCGGTCCAGCAGCCCTTCGGTGCAGTCACTACGTGTCTACGTCCCTGTTAACAAACCCCGACACTGCGATTCGCGTCACCATTGACTTTCTGCCGGAGGTTTCCAGGGTCAGACTGGAGAAGGCTGTGGAACAGGGAAGAAAGACGTCGCCCCGGCGATTTGTCGGGAAGCTTCTTTCAGACTATCTGCCCTATCGGTTGGTGCAAGTCATATTGCAGCAACTGCATCTGCCGGTGGACCTACAATTGGCGAATCTCAGCAACCAGCAAATGAATGCGATTGCAGACATGTGCAAGCGCTTTTCTGTTGCCATTACAGGTACTTTGCCGCTGGCCCAGGCCACAGTGACTGGAGGTGGAATTTCTGTGAAGGAAATTCATCCGTCCACCATGGCATCCAAACTCTGTGTGGGCCTGTACTTTGCGGGCGAAGTGATGGATGTCCATGCCCACACGGGAGGATACAACATTACAGTCGCTTTCTCCACGGGACACCTGGCAGGAACCAGCGCCGCAGCATTTACCGCAGCAAATTCCTGACCACGGGCGTAGATTGGTAAAGCTCAATGACAGCACTCGTTTTCAACCAGGGGTGACACCGCGATGGACTACCAAGTCTCTTCCCAAAACACAACATATCTTAGACATTTCGTTCTCGTTGTCGTCGCCGTTCTGGCGGTGTCCGTATCCTCCATTCTCATAAAGGTTTCCACTGCGCCAGCGGGCGTCATTGGTATGTATCGCCTACTGTTTGCGAGTCTCCTCCTGTTGCCTGTATTCATTCGCAACCGACAGCAGTTGCCGGGACTGTCCAGACGGGATTGGCTCCTGATTGTGGTCTCCGGTACGTTTCTCGGGCTGCACTTCCTGTTTTGGATGGAATCGCTGAAACTGACCAGCGTAGCAAGTTCCATGATTGTCCTCAGCCTGCAGCCCGTCTTTGTCATGATTGGCGCCTTCTTTCTCTTTTCCGAACGGACCCACGCGCAAGGTGTCATTGCCATGGGCATTGCCATTTGCGGCAGCGTCATTGTCGCCCTGGGTGATACCGGTATGGCGCAGACCTCGCTCCTGGGCGACGGGCTCTCTCTCCTTGGGACCGTGGCCGTTTCCGGTTACATGCTTACGGGACAACGTGTTCGCTCAGCCGTACCGTCTGCCCTGTACAATTTTCTGGTCTTCAGTGTTGCCGCTGGGTTGCTGTTGGGCTTCAACCTTACGGTACGAGTCCCTCTGCTGGCGTATAGCCCCAGGGAGTGGGCCATTTTTGTGCTTCTGGCCATTATCCCAACACTGTTTGGTCACGCCCTGTTCAACTGGCTGTTGCGCTATTTTTCTGCAACCCTTCTATCCATGTCCATTCTTGCCGAGCCCGTGGGAGCTATCATCCTCGCGGTTGCGCTGCTTCGTGAGCCTCTGCATTTATTCCAGGTGATTGGCGGTTGTTGCACCTTGTACGGGGTGGGCATGTTTCTCTGGACGCGCAGAGGGAGACATCCTGATGGCGCCCTGGCCCCCGTATCCGAAGACGACACACAATGTTCCTAGCCCCTCTCTTGAAGGAGTTGCAAATGACGTATATAATGACCTGTTCTACTGCTCGCCGTTTTTTTCTGGTGCCACGGTAGAGTGGTAGAGTTTCTTCCAGTCTTCGCAATTCTGTTCCTTGAGATGAAAGGGTGTAGTTGGAGAATGAGGAACCGTATTCTCGTCTTTGATTTCGATGGCACAATCTATCGCGGTGACCAGCCGTTCTGGTTTTACGCCCAGGCACTGAGCAGGAAAATGTCTGATAAAGCGGCGGAAAAGTACCTGTCCAAGGTGAGTCATTTTCTGAATTCAGAGGACAGCGTCTCAGATTTTGTCTGCGACAACTGGCAGGCCGTAGTGTACTTTGCCAAGCCGGAAGTTGACGATGCGATGATTGAAGCGACGTTTACGGAGACGCGGAAATATATGATGCAAGACGATTGCATTTTGGAAGTACCCATGAACTTAAAGCAAATGCTCACTGAGTGGCGACAGCACGCGTACCTGGTGCTAGCCTCCAACAGTCCTGAGGCCGCGTGCATTCCCCTGGTGAAAAAATTGGGGCTGTACGACAGTTTTGACGTGGTTCGTCATAGTGCCCGTAAGCCAGAGGGTCTCATGCCCCTGGTAGCACAACTGGATGTACCCCTGGGAGAGTATGCCTACGCAAGTGTCGGCGACAACTATATCAACGACATCGAACCTGTTCTGAAAGCCAATTGGATGACGGTTCATATTAGCCCCCGGGGGCAATTTCCCGGACCGGCAACAGTCCAGGTCCGAAATATGGAGGACGCCTATACGTTCATTGACGTGTGGGTGCGAGAGGAAAAGTAGCGGGCAGCGATGCCTAGGTGAAGAGAGGCGGAACTACCACCTTACAAGGGGCCGCCTTGGACAGGCAGCCCCTTGTACTCGTTATGGCCGGTGCAACTTCGCTGAATCCAAGTCGTGCCGAGATATCATGTCCCCGCATCGTGTCGCAAGTATTTTCTCAGTTTGAAGAATTCACTGCCTTGTTGACCTCGTTCACACACTGCGTGAGAGTACTTTGCGCTGTTCCCTGTCCATTGAGAAAGTCACCAATAAAGGTCGTGATTTCTGTGGAAGCAGAGCTCATGGATGCCAGGCGTACATCGAAGTACCCGTTTGGCAACTCAGACGGACCCACAGCTTCGTTTGGATGGCTCTGTGCAAACGTCTTCCAGGCGGAGGACGTCAGCGCACTTTCCGTTACCGGGAGATAGCCGGTCTTTTCAGCCCAGTTAATGGTGTTCTTGTCGGAAATCAACCAATTAATATAAGTTGCTGCTGCCTTTTGCTCATCTGTGGAGGCCTTGCTAAATACCACAAGATTGGTGCCCGTGGTAGGCACGGCTTGTTGTACATCCGCGGGCAGTGGAGCAATTTTGAATTTGGCATGGGTGATGTACGTAAGAGCAGCCACTGTATCCAGGTCCATGGCGTAGTTTCCAGAATTAAATCCATCGGACAGGTAGGAATTCGCACTAACGATGGTACCAGCCTTGCTCTTTACAAGATTTTGCATGAATTTCAGAGCGTTCAACCCGGATGCATTGTTGAAGGCAGCCTGCTTTTCATCGGCCGTCAAAGTCGTTCCGCCGGCCTGATGGAGAAACATGTCAAATGTATAGTAGTTTGGCTGGAATCCGAATCCAGGAGTCCCCGTTTTTTGTGTGATGGTTTGCGCATCCTGCAGCAATTGATTCCAAGTTGTTGGCGGCGTCTTGATTCCTGCTTTGCCAAACAGTGTTGTATTGTAATAGAGTACATAGTCCGACTTGTTGAACGGCGCGGAAATCAATTTGCCGTCATAGGAGTTGTCCTGCTTCCAAATTGGAATTAAATCATTGATGGTGGATGCGGGAAGCAAGTTCTGTAGCGGCACCAGCGCCCCGTTCTGATAGTACTCTGTCTCCCAGGGCTCCTGCACCTGTGCCATCGTTGGCGGCTGCCCGGCTGCCACAGCTGCGGTAATCTTCTGCTGCAGGGTAGTATAGGAACCGCTGTAGACAAATTGAACTTTAATGTTTGGATACTGTTTTTCAAACTCGTTGGTCATGCTGGTCAGGACCTTGCCCAAGTCTCCACCCATAGACTCGTAGAAAGTGATTGTGACGGGTGAACTACTGGAACCGCTTCCTCCAGTACTGTTGTTGCCTGAATTTGAAGTACTCTGACTTGAGCCACAGCCCACCAACGACACCACACTTGCGCCTAATGCCACTGCCAACATCCACGTTGATTTTCTTTTCATCTCATTGTTCCCCCTTTTAGGATCTAACACGCCTCGTTTATGCCTAATCCGTGGACAATTCACGGATAACAGCCGAAATAGGATACCAATCCGGACTCACCTGAGACCCGACCGGGCAATTCCTTGAATAAAGTAGCGCTGCCCAAGCAGGAACAGGATAATCAGCGGTACAACGGAAAAGGCCGTAGCTGCCATGAGCTGGTTGTATGCAGTTCCCACATCGGTGGAGAAATTGATAAGACCCACAGGCAACGTATAGATGTTTGGATTGTTTGTGACCACCAAAACCCATAGGAAGCCATTCCAGGAAGCCGTGAAGGATATGAGCCCGGCGGTAATCCAGATGGGACGTGTCAACGGCAGCAGAATCCTGAAGAGCACCCGCATGATGGAGCAGCCATCAAGATCGGCTGCCTCAAACAACTCTTGGGGCAGGCTGATAAAATACTGCCTCATCAGGAAAATTGTGAACACACTCACCAGCCAAGGAACAATCAGCGCCTGATAGGTACTTAACCAGTGCAGCCGTGCAATCGTAATGTAGTTTGGAATGAGCAAGATTTCACCAGGAACCATCATCGTAATGAGTAAGAGAACGAACAGCAGTTGCCGCCCCGGAAAGCGAAACCTGGCAAAAGCAAAGGCAGCCAGCGATCCAAAGAACAGCGAAAACACCGTTTGCGTAGCTGCGACAATAAAGGAGTTCAGGAAATAACGCCCGAAGGGTGCCGACTTCCAAGCCTTCACATAGTTTGAGAACATCCAGTGCGACGGAAACAGTTGAAGATGAGTAGAAAATATCTCGTAACTTGGCTTAACGGACGTCGCAAGCATCCAGATAAACGGCCCCAGTACGAATAGGCACAAAATAATCAAAACAATGTAGGAAACCAGTTTTCGCAACGACCCTCACTCCTATGTGCCCCATCATCAGAGGCGCGTTTGACTTAGCGCCAGCCTATTGCCAATCGTTATGAATCGTAGTTGACCCTTCTGGAATACAGCAGTTGAATCAACGTTATGATAAGAACCAGAAAGAAGAATACGTAGGCTGCCGCTGAGGCATACCCCATGCGATAATTTGAAAAACCGTTCATATACATGTAGTAGACAAGAGTCATGGCGCTGTTGTTTGGGCCCGCGCTTTGGCCGTACAGAACGTAGACCTGCAGAAAGATGCCCAGTGCGTTAATACTGGTCAAAATCAATAGAAAATAGGTACTGGGTGTGAGTAATGGCCAGGTAATGTGGCGAAACATGTGCCAACTTCTGGCGCCGTCCACCGAAGCTGCTTCATAGTATTCCTTGCTAATAGCCTGAAGCCCGGACAAATAAATGATAGATACATATCCCAATTGCTGCCATACGCCCATCACGATGATATTGAATAAGGTCCAATGAGGGTCGTTAAGCCAATTCTGCGGTGGAATCCCAACATATCTGAGGAGAGCGTTGAGAACACCATTGGGCTCAAAGATCCACTGCCAAATAACGCCCGATCCGGCAATGGACGTGACATAGGGAACAATGAGGATGGTTCGAAACCCTGCGGAGCCGCGAATCCGCTGGTTCAATGCCAGCGCCGCAATTAATCCCAAAGCCAGAACAACAGGTACGTAACATACTGCATAAAAAAGGGTATTTCGGAGGGCTACAAGAAAAAGAGGATCGTGGAAAATCTGCCAATAGTTTTGCAGACCCACGAACCTCTTAACGGGAGACAACATATTCCAGTTGAAAAACGAGATGATAAAAGAATTGACAATTGGATAGAACACAAAGACACCCGTAACCAAAAACGTAGGAACCAGCATCAAATAGGCTATCAGTGCGCGCCGAGTTCGGTAGTGCAAATGTCGGACCCCCCTAACTTACCACCAGTTCTGAAACCTATTGGGAGAAGCTCTATTTCTCTATCCCTGACTGCAATTCGGTGCTATGAAGCCTCATCCAAGCAAAGCCATAAGAAAGTCTCTGGCAATTTCACCCTCTTTGTGGAGTTCTCCAAACATCCTCAATCGCCAATATTCGACACCGCGGCAGGCGCGTAGCCACAGCCGGCGTTTGCAAATGCCGGACGGTGTTGATATCGAATATTGACGTTTAACATCGAAAATTCTTTCAACATGATAGCTTAACGCTACTAGAAAATGCAATGAAAATGATTGGTTTTACTCCAACCATAAAAGCCATGATTATGTTGCTTAATATAATTTTCGGCAAAAAAATGCCTATACTATCAAAGCAACGTTTTAGCATAACTCAAAATCGTACTGTTGTACATACCCGAAATAGAGTTTATAGTATATTGCACTAGTGCCTGCCCACCCGATGTGTTACTATGATGGGCTGCACCGACTAGTACCATGAGAGCGAAAGGGCATGATGCTATGAATTCAAATACAACGTGGCGTTTTTTTGGGGGCGTACGAACCATTGGCGGAACGGTTATTGCTGTGGAAAACAGTGGCTATCGGTTGATTTTTGATTTGGGGAGAAAATTCGACCCCAACGTGCCCGTTTTTGACAGCAGAATCTTGGCGCGAGGTGCCAAGGACCTCGTCCGATTGGGCCTTGCACCGAAAATTGGCGGCATCTACGCGGATGCATTGCCGGCCAGCGACGCGGCTGACAGAAACACCCTTGCCTTTGTCTCCCACTCGCACCTAGATCATACCGGGTTGCTGCCCTACATAAGCCCTGAACTGCCCATCCTGGTTTCCGTAGATACCCATAGATTACTTCAGGCTCTGGACGAAGCCGCAATGGGCCCAGGGAAACCACTGAACTACCAACCAACCCCTTTCGATTCTTCAGTTTCCCACGGACCCTTTGAACTCACGATTGTCGAAGTCGATCACGATACACCCGGCTCCAGTGCCCTGTTGATTGAAGGCCCTGATGTGCGCCTTGTCTATACGGGGGACTTGCGCCTTCATGGAACGCACCCTGAAAAGACTCGGCTATTTGCTCAAAGGGCATGGAAATTTAAGCCAGATGTACTCTTTATTGAGGGGACACGGGCCAAGGCTGCAAACAATGACGACATCCTTGCCGAAACGGAATTGGAAGACGCCTACGTGGAGGCGGTCACCGGCGGACCCGACAGCGTATATTTTAACTACTACCCCCATGCCATTGAGAGACTGATTTCACTGAAAGCTGCCGCGAGGCGCTGCGGACGGCGCTTGGTCTCGCGAGCACCAAGCCTGTTCGTTGCGGCTCAAATGGGAGTGGACATTGCAGGTATCGCAGTAGCCGGCGGCGATGAGAGCCAGTGGCCGGCTCCGTGCGCACAGTGGGTGCGCCACAACGAAGTACCCGTTGTGGATTTGTCATCCCTAAAGTGCCGGCCCAAAGACTTTATGCTGGAACTGCCGTATGACCGATTGGTTGAATTGGTAGACCTGGAACCCGCTAGCGGGAGTATCTATATTCACTCCAACGGCGATCCCCTGGGTCCCTTCGATCCAAACTGGACCAATCTGCAATTCTGGCTCCATTCGTTTGACGTGAGTTTTCTGTCCATCGGCACGCCGGGACATGCCTCCAGGGGAGACATCCTGTCCATCGTGAATACCATCTCGCCGCGGGTTCTGATGCCCATTCATTCCTTCAATCCGGAACTCATTGGCCTGCCCATTATACCTAGACTGATGCCAGCCTATGACTATGCCTATAGTACAATGGACTTTCTCCGAGCGAAGCCGCCTACTCCTGACGAACTGGCCGAACCCGCAGAGTGATCTGGGAAGTGCTGCCGGAAAAATGGCCGGTGGACTGGCTACCGTAACGCCGGGGGGGCGCTCGTCACTATCAGCAGATTCAGGGCTGAAATGACTCAGTGGAAGGAACTGCCGCAAGAATACATTGGACGGAAGGAGGATGGAGCAATTTTGACACTGGCGGCTGTTGTTTTGATTACCGTATTTGCAGCAATCTCCGGTGTGAATGACGGAGGAAACCTTGTTGGCACTTTCCTTTCCAGCCGCTCGTTGTCCGTACGAATCACCATTCCGTTATTGATAGTCGGCATCGGACTTGGACCGGTTCTGTTTGGCACTGCCGTATCACATACCATCGCAGTGGAAGTGGTGGATTTTCAAAGAGGGCAACTGCTGCTATTGGTCATTGCTTTGTTTTCTGCGGTGACCACCATGCTCATTGCATGGTTACTGCGCACACCCTCAAGTACCACCATTGCCCTAAGTGGTGGAATGATAGGAGCTGCCTGGGCTAACGGTCAAGGCGCTCTCATCCGCTGGACGGGCGTAACAAAAATCCTTGTCGGCATGAGTGGCTCGATTGTTGTCGGCTTCCTAGTTGCCTTCCTCCTCACGCAAGGGATGTGGTTCTGTTTCCGTAAACTGCAGATTAAATCCGTTCGTGTCGTCAGCTTACAGTACCTCACCATCTTTCTCCAAGGACTGGCCTATGGCGCGAACGATCAGGAGAAAGCTGTTGGACTGACTGCATTGTTGTTTTTGCTGTCTGGCAGAACACAGCATTTCACAGTTTCCTGGGAAGCGATAGTCCTACCACTTTTTTTCTGGATTGCGGGCTTATTCCTGGGCGGCTTGCGCATTGCGCAGACGGTCAACAACCACATTTTCAGAATTAAGGCGTTACACAGTCTCAGTACAGAAGTTTCATCTGCAATTGTCGTCATTGGAGCGGCCGTCCTTGGGCTTCCCATCAGTACCACTCAAACCATCGACGGTGGTCTGTTCGGCGTTGGTGCGGCCACCAATCCCTGGCAGGTGAAGTGGAAAACGGCTCGCCAACTTCTCTTGGTTTGGGCCATAACTCTGCCCATGGCCCTCATCATTGGTTCCATCTTCGGGCTTGCATTAAGGTCCGTCTAGAAGATATCCTATGGCGGTGGGCCTGGTCTCTGAAAGGATGTGATATTCATGGGATGGGGCGATTTCTTTTTTAAAAAGGAACGGATTTTTCTGACCCTGTTAGAGAAAGAGATGAAAATTACGCAGTCCCTCACAGAGCTATTGAAGTCCTATGTAAGTGACATTGGGGAAAACGAGCGCGAGGTCATTGCTGCAAAGGCCTCTGATGTGGAACATCAAGGCGACGATGTCCGAGCAGCAATCATGAAGCACCTGGAGACACTCCTAGTAACACCCTTCGATCGCGAAGATATCAACGCCCTTTCACGGGCCATTGACGATATAGCGGACTACTCCGAGAATACCATCAAGGAAATCCGGATATACAGGATTGAACCCGACCGTTTCATTCGAGAAATGGTGGAAACTTTGGACCGTGCCGTGCATTTGCTTACGGACTCTATCTTCAATCTCTATCGCGACAGGACCAAATGTAAAAAGACCCTCTTAGAGGCCAAAGCCATGGAAAACAAGATTGAAGGCATCTACAGAAAAGCAATCTCCGCACTGGACGAGATGGAAGATATCCACCGCGTTATCAAACTCCGTGAGGTTTACCGACACTTGAGTAACGCGGCAGACAGAGTAGATACAGCCGCCAACAGACTTATGACCATAATGGTCAAGGAGGGGGAGTGACGGCCACCGTTACTCCCTCGCGGACCACTCACTGAATCGGATTCCATGCCTTCCTTCTTACATCAAGGAAGGAGTGCACTGACGTATTCTGCCTTCCTCACGACTTCTGAACGGAGACCGAGGTGTTGGACGGCATCATGCTGCCGGTTTGGGCGAGCCTCAAGTGAAAAGAAAACGCTTCTGCCAGGTTGTGTGGTGTCTGGCCGCCGCCGCGCACAGCGTCTTTGTAGTAGTCTCTGAGCAATTCCCGGTATGAGGGGTGCGCACAATGATTGATGATAAGAGGAACGCGTTCCCTCGGTGCCAGCCCCCGCAAATCTGCTATCCCTTGCTCAGTGATAACGATATCCACGTCGTGCTCACAGTGATCTACATGTGGCGTCATGGGGACAATGGAGGAAATCTTGCCGCCCTTGGCCAGCGACTTCGTGGCGAAAATGGACAGGTACCCGTTTCTGGCGAAGTCGCCGGACCCGCCGATTCCGTTCATCATATGCGTGCCGGAGACATGGGTAGAGTTGACGTTACCGTATAAATCCACTTCCAGAGCCGCGTTGATGGCGATGATGCCCAGCCGGCGAATGATTTCAGGATGGTTGCTAATCTCCTGCGGACGCAACACCAATTTGTTCCGGTAGTCATCCAGGTGTTCGAAAAAGCGTTTGGCCATGGGCGCGGACAGCGTGATGGAAGAAGCTGAGGCAAAATCCATGCGGCCGGAGTCCAGCAAATCCAGGACGCAGTCCTGAAGAACCTCGGAGTACATTTGCAAATGATGAAAGGGAGAATCGACAAGCCCTTCCAGGACGGCGTTTGCCGTTGTGCCGATGCCGCTTTGCAACGGCATCAGTGTGGGCCCGAGACGACCCATTTTGAACTCGTGCTTGAAAAAGTCAATCAGGTGCCCGGCCATCTTCTCCGTTTCATCGTCGGCCGGCAAAATACTGGACGGGCTGTCCGGCTGGTTGGTCATGACAACAGCGACAACCTTGCCAGGATCAATGTGAATGGAAGGTGTACCAATGCGATTGCTGGGTTTTACCAACGGAATAGGCTGGCGATTGGGGCGCTCGGCAGGTGTGTAGATGTCGTGGAGACCGTATAAACCCAAGGGCTGGGCCTCATTGAGTTCGATAATAATTTCGTTGGCAGAATCTGCAAAAATAGCACTATTGCCGACGGATGTGGTTGGAACAATGGAACCGTCTTCCAGGAGCGCACAGGCTTCAATGATTGCCACGTCCACTTTGGCGATGTGCTGACTGCGCAACATTTCCCCGATTTGACTGAGATGCTGGTCAATGAATAGGACATCTCCGTTGTTAATTGCCTTGCGCATGGTTTTGTCCGCCTGAAAGGGCAACCGTTTGTGGAGGATGCCGGATTCGGCAAGGATGCCATCGGTGTTGTCGCCGAGAGAAGCCCCCGTCCAGAGGTTAATCTGCAAGGCTTCCTCTCTCGCCCGTGCGGCCAATGCTAGTGGCACTTTCTTGACGTCGCCTGATTTGGTGAAGCCGCTGATACCTACGGTCATTCCATATTGAATCAACTGTGCAGCATCTTCCGCCGACATTATCTTGCTGAGGTAGTCCGGGTAACGAATGCGGGCTGTATCAGCCATTTGTATCGCCTCTTCCAATTGATGTGGTTCATGGTCAAACAAGCCGTGAACTCATTGCAGCGTCTTTCCCATAGAGCCCCGCCATGCTCAGTCCCAACCGCGCTGATGCATCTAGGTGTCTCTAACTCTTGAACACACTGTTTTTCGTGCGTTCCTCATGCGTTCCTCATGTGTTTCTCATGTGTTTCTCATGTGTTTCTCATGTGTTTCACCAGATTAAACTATTGTTTTGTATGAATTTTCTGGCCTTGGTCCAATCTGTATTAGTAAACTTAACGGCTCTGTTTCATTATGATTTTACGGCGGTACCACGAACACCGTCAAGTCTGCCACGGACTGTAATCCTACCTAAAAGACGAATGTTCAAAGATGAGTAACAAGTTCTCTGCCATCGCAGCTCAGAGTCATAACCGTAACGCCGCCCAATCGTGCCCATGTTGTTTCAGCACGTTGACACCTGACAAGGACGTGGTATAAGTGGTCATGGCGGCAACTTCTTCGTCGAAGTCGCGATTGTGTGCGGAGGTGCGGCATTCATGCCTGAATTCGTGGTAGAGATTCACTTCACCGACCGAAAGGGCCTGGGAACTGAAGTCTTCCGTCAGTTTGAAGAGCACGCGTGCGACAAAATCTTTATGGAAGTGGCGCCAGGCCACGGAATGATGATTAAATTCCATGCTGCATCCACCAAGATGCTGGATGCATTGATGTCTGACCTGCGGCACATTGTTGGCGTCAATTCTGTTGAAACCAGGAAGCAAATGGCTTACGAAGAACGCGAACATGAGTTAAGAACAATTCTGAACGCGGTGGACGAAGGTGTGATTGCCGTCAATCACGATGGGGTGGTCACGCACATCAACTCCAGCGCCTGTGAAATTGTTCATTGTAGTCCCGCAATGGCCGTCGGTACAGCCGTCTCCGACTTGCTCGGCCCCCAAACACCCATCTCCGAAGTCCTTACAGGCAGTGCCATCTCGGTACAAAACGGTGTGGTGTACCGTGACAAGACGGCAATCCGCTTTCTCGCCAGTTATATGCCCATCGTCAGTGATGTCGAATCCATTTTAGGTGCCGTCGTTACTCTTAAAGGAGAAAATCAGATACAGCAGATTATCTCCAAGGCCAGCGGGACAACGCGCCTGACGACCTTTTCTGATATCGCCTATGTGAGTGAAAAAATGTGGCGGCTGGTGGAAACAGCCAGAGTCGTTGCCCGTGGACATGCCACAGTTCTGATTCGAGGTGAAAGCGGCACTGGAAAGGAACTGTTTGCGCAGTCTATTCATACTGCAAGCCCACGCCAACACCATCCGTTTATCGCCGTTAACTGCTCCGCCATCCCCGA
>Ga0187809_10000765_pt1 | contig 16230 bp, 13 predicted proteins | sample NC_wetland_sal_i_8_FD_132415 | JGI IMG/M metagenome (GOLD analysis project Ga0187809, IMG submission 132415) | Wetland sediment microbial communities from Neuse River Estuary, North Carolina, USA - ASW_4 | ecosystem: Environmental > Aquatic > Freshwater > Wetlands > Sediment | place: USA: North...
CACGATCTGGGTTCGGCGATCGAGCTGAACTCGCTGGTCGACTCGGTGTTCACCGCCAACGACGTGTTCCGGATCGACCACTATCTGGGCAAGGAAACGGTGCAGAACCTGATGGCGCTGCGCTTCGCCAATCAGCTGTTCGAGCCGGTGTGGAACGCCAACTTCGTCGATTCGGTCCAGATCACCATGGCCGAGGATGTCGGGATCGGTGGCCGGGCCGCGTTCTACGACGCGACCGGCGCGGCCCGGGACGTGCTGCAGAACCACCTGCTGCAGCTGCTGGCCCTGACCGCGATGGAGGAGCCGGTGGAGTTCACCGCCGACGCCATCCGGACCGAGAAGCTCAAGGTCCTGCGGGCCATCACGCTCCCCCAGGATCTGGCCCACTACGCGGTTCGGGGCCAGTACGAGCAGGGCTGGCTGGCCGGCGAACGGGTGCTGGCCTACCGGGCCGAGCACGGCGTGCCGGCCGACTCCAAGACCGAGAGCTACGCCGCGGTCCGGCTCGGGATAGACACCCGGCGCTGGGCCGGGGTGCCGTTCTACCTGCGCACCGGCAAGCGATTGCCCCGCCGGGTCACCGAGATCGCGGTGCTGTTCAAGAAGGCTCCGCACCTGCCGTTCAGCCACACCGACACCGAGGAGCTGGGCCACAACCAGCTGGTGATCCGGGTGCAGCCGGATGAGGGCGTCACGCTGAAGTTCGGTTCCAAGGTGCCCGGCTCGATGATGGAGGTCCGCGACGTGGCGATGGACTTCCTGTACGGCGAGGCGTTCACCGAGAGCTCGCCCGAGGCCTACGAGCGCCTGATCCTGGACGTGATGCTGGGCGATGCGACGCTGTTCCCCCGCAACGAGGAGGTCGAGGCGTCGTGGCGGGTGATCGATCCGCTCGAGGCGTTCTGGTCGGGCCAGGAGCCGGCGATGTACCGCGCCGGGGAATGGGGACCGAAGGCGGCTGAGGAGATGCTGGCCCGCGACGGCCGCACCTGGCGGCGACCGTGAGGACGCCGCCCGATGACACCGCGGCGACCGTGAGGACGCCGCCCGATGACACCGCGGCGACCGTGAGGACCGGCCTACCCGCGTTTCGGCCTGAGTCAAAAGGAGAATCCCGGTGACGACATTGTGGGACACCACCGGTACCGCGGTCGTCCAGGCCCTGGCCGCCGAGCGCCGAACCGGCGGTGCGGTGACCAGCGGGCTGGCGCTGACCCTGGTCGTGGTGCTGGAGGAGAAGGACACTGCCGACGTCGAGGCGGCCGTTGCGACGGCGGCGGCCAAGCACCCGATGCGGGTGATCATGGTGCTGCGGCATTCGATTGAGGCGCCGGTCCCCCGGCTCGACGCCGAGGTGTCGATGGGCGGCCGGTTCGGTCCCGGCGAGGCCGTGGTGCTGCGGATGTTCGGCCGGTTGGCCCTGCACGCCGAGTCGGTGACGCTGCCCCTTCTCGCGCCGGACGCGCCGGTGGTGGCGTGGTGGTACTCCGAGACCCCCAAGATCATCGCCCACGACCCGCTCGGCGTGTTCGCGGACCGGCGGATCACCAACGTGATCCGCGACGCGGACCCGGCAGCCTCGCTGCGGCAGCGCGCAGTCGACTTCGCGCCGGGCGACACCGACCTGACCTGGACCGTGATCACGCCATGGCGGGCGGCCCTGGCCGCAGCCTTCGACACTGCCTCGGCTCCGGCCCAGGCGGTCACCGTCTTCGGCAACCCGGTCGACCCATCGGCCCAGCTGCTGGCCGGCTGGCTGTCGTCGCGGCTCGGCATCTACGTCCCGGTCGAGAAGGCCGACGGCAAGTACATCACTGCGGTGTCGCTGCAGTTCAGCGACGGCCGCGAGGTCAAGATGACCAACGAGGGCTACAAGCTGGTCATGCGACGGGAAGGTCAGGCCGACACCATCCAGCCGTTCCCGCAGCGGACCACCGGCGACATGCTGGCCGAGGAGTTGCGCCGGCTGGACGCAGACGAGCCGTACGCGCAGGCGCTGGGCGCGGTGTCCGGGCTGCGGGGCCTGTCCAGCCGGCCGGCCGTGCGCACTCACATCTGGAACGACCCGGCCCTGGCCAATCAGGAAGTCTGAGGCGATGACCGACTCCGAGCTGATCGTCCACCCCGACCCGAGCACGCTGGCCGCCGATGTCGCCGCGCGCTGCCTGGCCGCCCTGGCCGCGGCGATCGCCGACCATGGCCGAGCCGTGCTGGCCCTGACCGCAGGCTCGATCATGGAGGCGATCTGGCAGGCCGTGGCCGACTCACCCGATCGGGACACCGTGAGCTGGGCCGACGTCGACGTGGTGTGGGCCGACGAGCGATTCGTGCCGACCGACTCGCCGGACCGGAACGTGACCGCGTCCGAGCGGATCCTGTTCGACCACCCGCCGTTCTTCGAGGCGCGCCACTTCATCGCCCCGGCCGCCGACGGGCAGCTCGACCTGGACCAGGCCGCCGCCTCGTACGGCGCCGATCTGGCCGGCATCCGCCGCGCGTCGGACAGCGGTCCCCTGCCGGCGTTCGACGTGGTCCTGCTCGGCCTCGGCCCGGACGGGCACTGCGCCTCGCTGTTTCCCGATCACCCCGGCACTCGGGATGAAACGCAGCCGGTGATCGCGGTTCGCAACTCCCCGAAGCCGCCGCCCGAGCGGCTGTCCTTCACCTTCGACACGCTGAACGGCTCGGCCGAAGTGTGGTTCGTGGCCGCCGGCGAGGGGAAAGCCGACGCGGTGGCGCTGGCCCACTCCGAGCCCGACCGGACCAAGGTGCCCTCGGCCGGAGTGCACGGGCGCGAGCGCACGCTCTGGCTGGTGGACGCCGACGCCGCGGCCAAGCTCAGCCACTGAGACACCTGCTCGCCGTCCGGCGTCGGCCCATGCCCAGTGCGCGGTTTGCGTCCGGGTGTGAGTAATTCGGGGTGGTGGACCCAGTTGCGGCGGGGTCCCTGCTCCGGATCGATCCAGTCCGGTGGCCGCCAGTACGGGATACCGCTGATGAAAACGGCCTGCCAGCCTTGTTTCGGAGCCTCATTGTTGTGGTAGCCGCAGGTGATGGTGAGGTTGTTGAGGTCGGTCGGCCCACCGTCAGCCCAGCTGAGTGCGTGATGGACCTCGGATCGGCCCGCGCTCTTGCTGCAGCCGGGGAAGCTGCAGCCGCGGTCGCGGGCAAACACGGCGGCGCGCTGGCCCGGCGTGGCCAGCCGGCGCCCGTGCCCGAAGGCGATCAGGCCGAGGTCCTGGTCGAGCACAGCGGGGATGAGCCGGGCGTCGGCGGCCACGTGCAGCGCGGCGCGAATCGACAGGGTGCCGCCGTGATGGGTGGTGGCCTGGCCGATGCGTTGCTCCAGGTCGAGCAGGTCGATGGTGATGATGGTTTGCGCGGGCAGCCCGGCATGTTGCCGAAGGTCGGCGGCGGCCAGCAGTCGGCGCCCGGCCTCGGCGAAGGCGTCGTGGGCGCGTTGCGCCGGCGTGGCGGGCTCAGTCGCCGCGAGAGCGTCGCCGTGGGCCAGGCCCTCGTCACCGTCGATCGGGACCGGCGTGCGGTCGGCCCGGGTGGGCCTGCGGTCGGCGGGGGCTGGCGTGCGATCGAGGGCGGCCAGCACGACCTGCCAGATCGCGCCACACTCCGGACTGAGGTAGCCGGACAGTTCGAAACCGCTCCCGCGCGGTTGAGGCGCACCGACCGCTGCCCGACAGCCGCGTCCTCCCGCGGTGCGGGGCCGTCGGGGTCGAGGTGATCGCCGATCCGCCGGGCCAGCGTGTGGAGGGTGGCCGGGTCGTGGTCGCGAGCCAGCTCGACCAGTTTGGCCTCGACCGCCGCGCCGTGTGGCCCGCTGCGGGATCGGCAGGGCCTCGATCGACGCCGCGATCACCGTAGCCCGGGCCCGGTCGACGGTGGCCTCGGCCAATGCTTGTGCCGCCACCGGAAACGAAGGTGCGAGCGCGTCACCGGACAGGTTCCGGCGCGGCGCGAACCGTTCAACGGCCAGCGCCAGCTGCCGGGCCTGGGCCCGCGAGCATTGCAATTCGAGGGCGATCAGCGCAGCCAGATCTCGCAGCCCGAACTCGACGACCGCACCGCTGTCACGCAGTTCGGCCCACAGACACAACTGGCGGTAGGCCAGCACCCGCTGTTGCCGGATCGTTTCGGGCAGCACTGAGCGAACTTCTCCCACCCACACTGATTCGCTCATGTGTTCGATTGTAGGTGAGGGGTCCGACAACACCGAGTCCAGTCCGGACGAGATTCCGTCGATGCCACCGAAATAGTCAGGCGTTACGTCATAGTCGAGTCGGTCTGGCTGATAGCCGGCGTGGTTCCCGGCTCTGACGTGCCGTGGGCCGGCAGCTGCGGCGGCTCCGCTGCTGGATTCGACGCCGGCCGTCAGGCCTCGCCGCGACGCTCGCGCAGCCGGCGCAGCGCCTCGGCGAGCAGCGCCTCGCCCTCAGCGTCCGAGCGCCGTTCCTTGACGTAGGCCAGGTGGGTTTTGTACGGCTCGGTGCGCGGGGCCGCGGGCGGAGCCGCCGACTCCCGACCGGCCGGGAAACCGCACCGGACGCAGTCCCACTGGTCCGGGATCGCCGCGTCCAGCGCGAACGCCGGCCGGGTCTCGTGGCCATTGGCGCAGAAGAACGAAATCTGCTGACGCGGCGCGGTGTCGCCCCGTTCCCGCTCGCCCATCGGCCCGGCGCCGATCCGGCTGCCCCGGATCGCGTTGCCCCCTGCTGCCACCTGCACTCCTACTCTCGTGGTCGCGGACTCGTGGTCACGTCTGGCCGGTCGCTGACGCCGAGCCGCCAGCGGGCTCGAGCAGATCGGGGACGGTGCGGGTCTAGCTGTTCTTGTAGAGCAAACCCAGGCCGATGATGCAGATGCCCCAGACGATCCCGGCCACGATGGTCAGCCGGTCCAGGTTGCGCTCGACGACCGAGGATCCGGACAAGCTGGAGTACAGCGAGCCGCCGAACATGGACGACAGGCCACCGCCCTTGCCGCGGTGCAGCAGCACCAGCACGACGAGCAGCAGGCTCGCGAGGATCAGGATGATCGACAGCGTGATGATCATGGGGCTTCTACTTGGCCTCGGGGTCTAGACGATGTGACGGGCCGGCATTCCGGCGCCGGGTCGAGGATACCTGGTGCCCGGGCCCCCGCCCGCTGACCGTGGCCCCTTTGCCGGTATTTCACCCGGAGAGCGGCCCGCCGGCCGCGGCCACGCAGATCCCGGCGAACTCGGCGCCGTCCAGGCTGGCACCGCCGACCAGGGCCCCATCGACGTCGGCCTGGGCCAGCAACTCGCCGGCGTTGGTCGCCTTGACCGAGCCGCCGTAGAGGATCCGCACGCCGTCGGCCAGCTCGGCCGAGTACAGCTCGGCCAGTTGCTGCCGCAGCGCCGCACAGACCTGCTGGGCATCGGTGGGAGTGGCGACCTTGCCCGTGCCGATGGCCCACACCGGTTCGTAGGCGATCACGACACTGGCCGCCTGCTCGGCCGGAATGCCGGCCAGGTCGGCGGCCAGTTGCGTGGTGCAGTGCTCCACTTGACCGGACTGCTCACGTACTTCCAGTGGCTCGCCGACGCAGAGGATCGGGGTCAGCTCGTTGGCGTAGGCCGCCTTGACCTTGGCGTTGATCAGCTCGTCGGACTCGGCGTGATACTGCCGACGTTCGCTGTGTCCGATCACCGCGAAGGTGCAGCCCAGTTTGGCCAGCATGCTGCCGGCGATGTCACCGGTGTAGGCACCCCCGGCGTGCGGGGACAGGTCCTGGGCACCATAGCGGAGCCGCAGCTTGTCGCCGTCGACCAACGTCTGCACCGACCGCAGATCGGTGAAGGGGGGCAGGACCGCCACCTCGACCGCGTCGAAATGCTGCGGCTTCAGGCTGAACGCGAGCTTCTGCACCAGGGCGATGGCCTCGAAGTGGTTGAGGTTCATCTTCCAGTTGCCGGCGATCAACGGCTGCCGGCGCGGCTGCTTGGCCAACGGTCAGTCCCCCGCCTCGTCGCTCAACACCGCGATGCCGGGCAACTTCTTGCCTTCCAGATATTCCAGCGATGCCCCGCCGCCGGTGGAGATGTGCGAGAAGCCGTGGGGGTCGATGCCCAGGGCTCGCACCGCCGCCGCCGAATCGCCGCCACCGACCACGGTCAGCCCCGCGCTCCTGGTGATGGCTTCGGCCACCCCGCGCGTGCCGGCGGCGAACGGAGCGACCTCGAACACGCCCATCGGCCCGTTCCAGAACACCGTTCTCGCCTCGGCCACGATCGCGGCGAACCGCGATACCGAGTCGGGCCCGATATCCAAGCCTTTCTGGCCGGCCGGGATTGCGTCGGCGGCCACGGTCTGGACGCTGGCATCGTCACTGATCTCGGCCGCCACCACGATGTCGCTCGGCAGCACGATCTTGTCGCCGGATTCGGCCAGCAGCCGCCGGCAGGTATCGAGCTGGTCGGGCTCCAGCAGCGAGTCGCCGACCTCGTGCCCCTGAGCCTTGAGGAAGGTGAAGCACATCCCGCCACCGACCAGCAGCTTGTCGACCTTGGGCAGCAGCGACTCGATCACCGCCAGCTTGTCCGAGACCTTGGAGCCACCGAGCACAACCACGTACGGGCGGGCCACCTCGCCGGCCTCTCCGGTGAGCTGTTGCAACACCTCGACCTCGCGCCGGACCAGATCTCCGCAGTAGTGCGGCAGCAGCCGGGCCACGTCGTAGACGCTGGCGTGGGCGCGGTGCACCGCCCCGAACGCGTCGTCGACGTAGGCACCCCCGTCGTCCTCGCCGCCGGTGAGGTTGGCCAGAGCGCGGGCGAAACCGGCCCGGTCGGCCGGATCCTTGGCCGTCTCACCCGGGTTGAACCGCACGTTTTCCAGCAGCAGCAGGTGACCCTCACCCAGCTGGTCCGCCATCAGCCGGGCACTTTCACCCACCGTGTCAAGGGCAAACTCGACCGGGCTGCCGAGCAGTTGGGCCAACCGGTCGGCCACCGGCCGCAGCGAGTACTGCGGATCGGGCGCGCCCTTGGGCCGGCCGAGGTGAGCGGTGACGATGACCCGAGCGCCCTTGTCCAGCAGCCGGACCAGGACCGGCAAGGAAGCCCGGATGCGCCCGTCGTCGGTGACCTTCGGTTCTGCGTCCTTGGACAGCGGCACGTTGAGGTCGCATCGGAGCAGCACCCGACGTCCCTTCACCCCAACCTTGAGCAGGTCATCGATGGTGCGCATAGCTCCAGCCGCCTCCGGTCGCCCGTCGAGTTGTCCTTACCGGCCGAGCCTATCGCCCACGCGGTGTCGGCCTGAGGCCAGCCCGCGGCGCCGGATCGGGCCTACCGCCTCGTTACCGACGGGCAGCCGGGCCCGCAGGCTCAGGGCGCCAGCATCTCCGGGGTCACCGCGGACTCGGTGTTCGGGATGCCGTCGTCGGCGGCCCGCTTGTCAGCCATCGCGAGCAGCCGGCGAATCCGGCCGGCCACCGCGTCCTTGGTCATCGGGGGGTCGGACAAGCTGCCCAACTCCTCGAGCGAGGCCTGCTTGTGCTCGAGCCGGAGCCGGCCAGCCTGCAGCAGGTGCTCCGGCGCGTCCTGGCCCAGGATGGCCATCGCCCGTTCGACCCGCGCGCCGGCGGCAACGGCGGCGCGAGCCGAGCGGCGCAGGTTGGCGTCGTCGAAGTTGGCCAGCCGGTTGGCATTGGCCCGAACTTCGCGGCGGATCCGGCGCTCCTCCCAGGCCAGCACCGAGTCGTGCGCGCCGAGCCGGGTCAGCAACGCTCCGATGGCGTCGCCGTCGCGGACCACGACCCGATCGGCCCCTCGGACCTCCCGTGGCTTGGCCAGGATGCCGAGCCGCCGGCCCGCCCCGACCAAGGCGACCGCAGCCTCGTTGCTGGGGCAGGTGATCTCCAGCGAGCCGGCCCGACCCGGCTCGGTCAGGGAGCCATGAGCGAGGAAGGCGCCGCGCCAGGCCGCCTCGGCCTCGGCCATGGTCCCGGCCACGATCTGGGTCGGCAGCCCGCGCACCGGCCGCCCGCGAAGATCGATCAGGCCGGCCTGCCGCGCCAGCCCCTCGCCGTCCTGGCTGACCCGGACCAGGTAGCGGGTGCCCTTGCGCAGGCTGCCGCCGGTCACCACCTGGACCTCGGCACTGTGCCCGAAGACCTCGGCGATCTCCCGGCGCAGCCGGCGCGCGACCGAACCGGTGTCGAGTTCGGCCTCGATGACGATCCGGCCGCCGATCAGGTGCAGCGCACCGGCGAAACGCAACATCGTGGCGATCTCGGCCCGGCGCGCCGACGCCCGGGTCACCGTCACCCGGCTGAGTTCGTCCTTGACCGCTGCCGTCATCGCCATCAGCGCACTCCTCGTTCAGTACCGCGGCTGCCGCCGCCATGCCTCATCCCGCGCCCGTCGGCGCGGTTCCCCCCGTCCCCGATCCCGTTCCCAGGATCGGCGCCGGCCGGCTCGAAAGCCTCCGCCAGGGCGGCGGCGAGCCGATCCGGATCGTGCCTTGCTCTGGCATCGTCCACTGCCACCGGCCGTAACACCAGCCGAGCTGGGCAACCGGTCAGGAAACGGGCCAGCCGTTCCGGTTCGGGCACAGCCACGCTGTCAGCTATGACGGTATTCATCCTGAACCCTGGGCAGTGCTGACGCAACGCCTCCAGGTGCTCCTCGGGTGAGAATCCGCTGGTTTCTCCAGCCTGTTGCTCGAGGTTCAGCACCACCGCCCGGTGGGCCCGGGTCCGGGTCAGCGCCGTCGCCAGCTCGGGCACCAGCAGATGCGGGATGACGCTGGTGAACCACGAGCCGGGGCCGAGCACTACCACATCGGCCTGGTCGATCGCCGCCACGGCCTCGGGACAGGCCGGGGCATCGGCCGGCACGAGCCGGATCGAGCGGACCTGCCCGGCCGTCGAGGCGATGGCCGACTGGCCACGGATCTGGCGCCGCCGGACCGGATCGTCCCGGTCGACGCTGGCCACCTCCCCGATCAGGTCGAGCGGGCCGAGCGACATCGGCAGCACCCGGCCGCGGGCTCCGATCATCGCGGCCAGTTCGTCCAGGGCCCGCACCGGGTCGGCGTGCAGCTCCAGCAGGCCGGTCAGCAGCAGGTTGCCGACCGGGTGACCGGCCAGCGTGCCGGACCCCCCGAGCCGGTGCTGCAGCAGCTGCGACCACCCGGTCGCTCCGGCCGGGGTCAGCGTATCGCCGGCCAGGGCGGCCAGGGCCATCCGCAGGTCCCCCGGTGGCAACAGGCCGAACTCGCGGCGGATCCGGCCGGAGGAGCCGCCGTCGTCGGCCACGGTGACCACGGCCGTGATGTCGACTTCGAGCCGCTGCAGGGCCGACAGCGATGCGTGCAGGCCGTGGCCTCCTCCCAGCGCGACCACCCGCAACGGCCGGCGCCGATCGGCCGGACCGGGCTCGTCGGTGGGCACCTACTCCCGCCCCAGATCTCGGTGCACGGCGGTGGCCCGGATCCCGAGCTCGGTCAGCCGGCGGGCGAGCTCCTGCGAGATCGCCACTGACCGGTGCTTGCCGCCGGTGCAGCCGACGGCCAGGGTGAGGTATTGCTTGCCTTCACGGCGGTAGCCGGCGCTGATGATCTGAAGTACCTGCAGGTACTTGTCCAGGAACGGGGAGGTTTCCTCCTGGCTCAGAACGTAATCGGCCACCGCCGGATCCTGGCCGGTCAGCTCGCGCAGCTCCGGTATCCAGTGCGGGTTGGGCAGGAACCGTACGTCGACCACCAGGTCGGCATCGATCGGCAACCCGTACTTGAATCCGAACGAGACCACGGTGGCCCGAAGGGGCGGCAGCTGCTCGCCGTCAGCCAGGAACTGCTCTTCGACGGCCCGCCGGAGTTCGTGCACCGACAGCGTGGTGGTGTCGATGACCTGGTCGGCGATGTCGCGCAGCGGGGCCAGCACCGACCGCTCGGCGGCGATGCCGTCGGACAGCCGGCCGTCGCCCTGCAGCGGGTGCGCCCGGCGGTTGGCCTCGAACCGCCGGATGAGCACGGCGTCGTCGGCCTCCAGAAACAGGATCCGGGGCCGGAGGTCGCGCCGAGCCAGTTCCGCCACCACCCCGGCCAGATCGGTCGAGAACGCCCGGCTGCGCACGTCCATGACCACGGCGAGGCGGGTCACCGCGCCCTGGCTGCGGCTACCCAGCTCGATCATGGTGGCGATGAGTTCCGGCGGCAGGTTGTCGACCACGAAGAAACCGAGATCTTCCAGGCACTTGGCGGCAGTGCTGCGCCCGGCACCGGACAGGCCGGTGACGACCACCGTTTCCAACGCACCGTGTTCGGCACCGGTCATGCTGGCCTGCCTCCTACCTGCCTGGGCCCGCGGTCGCGGCGGCGCCGCCGTGCACCAGTCTTACCCGACGACCTCGCCGGTCGTCATGTTGACCGCCGGTTCGGACTCGGGCCGGGCCGCCAGTTGCTCGTGAACCCGCCGGGCCAGTTCCGCTCCGAAGCCCGGGACGGCCGCGATCTCCTCGACCGTCGCCCCGCGCAGCTTCTTCAACGAGGAGAACTGTTTCAGCAGAGCCTTGCGCCGGGCCGGCCCCAGGCCGGCGATGTCGGCCAGTTGCGACTCGGTCATCGACTTGGACCGCTTCTGCCGGTGGTAGGTGATGGCGAAGCGGTGCGCCTCGTCCCGAACCCGTTGCAGCAGGTACAGCGCCTCGGAGGTTCGGGGCAGGATCACCGGGTGGTCCTCATCGGGTACCCACACCTCCTCCAACCGCTTGGCCAGCCCGACCAGGGTCACGTCGGTTACCCCCAGCTCGGACAGCACGGCCTGAGCGGCCGCCACCTGGGGGGCGCCACCGTCGACCACCACCAGGTTGGGCGGGTAGGCGAACTTGCGAGGCCGGCCGTCCTCGTTGAGCGGGCTGGCCTCCCCCGCCTCGGCCTCGTCCCGCTCCTGCAGGTAGCGGCTGAACCGGCGCCGGATCACCTCGGCAATCCAGTCGACATCCCCGCCGGACTCCCGCATCGCGAACCGGCGGTATTCGCTCTTGCGGGCCAGGCCGTCCTCGAACACCACCATGCTGGCCACAACGTTGGTTCCCTGCACATGGCTGATGTCGAAACACTCGATGCGCAGCGGCGAATCCGGCATGTCCAGGGCTTCCTGCAAGTCGTTGAGCGCCTGCGATCGGGCCGTGAGGTCGCTGGCCCGGCGGAGCTTGAACTGCAGGAACGCCTGCTCGGCGTTGCGCTGCACGGTCTGCATCAGCGCCCGCTTGTCACCGCGCTGCGGGATGCGCAGCGACACCCGGCTGCCGCGAATCTCGGTCAGCAACTGGCTCAATGCGTCGTGATCCTCGGGCAGGACCGGGATCAGGACCTCCCGCGGGACGCTGGCATCCTCCTGGCCGTAGAACTGCAGCGCGAACTGCTCGACGAGCTCGCCGAGGTCGACCTGTCCGTCGCGGTCGGTCGGGGCCGAGGCCGAGTCGACGACCCAGCCACGCTGCCCCCGGACCCGGCCGCCCCGCACGTGGAACACCTGGACGGCGGCCGACAGCTCGTCGGTGGCGAAGGCCACCACGTCGGCATCGGTGCCGTCGGTCAACACCACCGCCTGCTTCTCCATCGACCGCCGCAGCGCCCCGAGATCGTCCCGGAGCCGGGCCGCCAGTTCGAATTCGAGCTCGGCGCTGGCCTCAGCCATCTGCCGTTCCAGCCGCCGGATCATGGTGTCGGTCTTGCCGGCCATGAAGTCGCAGAAGTCCTCGACGATCTGGCGGTGCTCCTCGGCACTGACCCGACCGACACACGGAGCGCTGCACTTGCCGATGTAGCCGAGCAGGCAGGGGCGCCCGATCTGACCGGCCCGCTTGAACACGCCGGCCGAACAGGTTCGGGCCGGAAACACCCGCAACAACAGGTCCAACGTCTCCCGGATGGCCCAGGCGTGAGCGTAGGGACCGAAGTAGCGCACGCCTGGCTTTTTCGGCCCGCGCATGACCTGCAGCCGCGGATACTCCTCGTTCAATGTCACCGCCAGCGACGGGTAGGACTTGTCGTCGCGGTAGCGGACGTTGAACCGGGGATCGAACTCCTTGATCCAGTTGTACTCGAGCTGCAGCGCCTCGACCTCAGTACCGACGATCGTCCACTCGACGCTGGCCGCCGAGGTGACCATCTGCCGGGTCCGCGGATGCAGCAGGGTCAGATCGGCGAAATAGGAGTTGAGCCGCTGCCGCAGGCTTTTCGCCTTGCCGACGTAGATAACCCGGCCGGTGGCATCCCGGAACTTGTAGACCCCCGGCTCGAGCGGAATGGTCCCGGGGGCCGGGCGGTAGGTCGACGGATCAGCCACCAGGGCACCTTAGCTCCGGCACCGCGCCCGCCCGGTCGTACCGCCCGCTCATCGGGTCCGGGCAGTGGCCTTGCGCGCCGGCCGAGACGTTGCCGCGGCGACCTTCCTGGTGCCGCTTGCCTTCCCGCCGCCTGACCTCGCTTCGGCCGGCTTGCTCGCCGCCGCCTTCGTGGTCGTTGACTTCGTGGTCGTTGACTTCGTGGTCGTTGACTTCGTGGACGCTGACTTCGTGGCCGTCGACTTCGTGGCCGTCGACTTTGCCGCCGCCGCGGGCTTGGCACCGCGGGCGGAACGTCCGGCCGGCCGCCGCTCGGCCAAGATCTCGCCCAGGAACCGGCCGGTGTGGGACTCGGCCACCTCAGCCACCTGCTCCGGCGGCCCTTCGGCCACCACCATGCCGCCGCCGGAACCACCCTCGGGCCCCATGTCGATCAGCCAGTCGGCGGTCTTGATCACGTCCAGGTTGTGCTCGATGACCAGCACGGTATTTCCCTTGTCGACCAGGGAATGCAGTACCGACAGCAACTTGGAGACGTCCTCGAAGTGCAGGCCGGTGGTCGGCTCGTCCAGGACGTAGATGGTGCGCCCGGTGGAGCGCTTCTGCAACTCGCTGGCCAGCTTGACCCGCTGGGCCTCGCCACCGGACAGGGTTGGGGCGGGCTGGCCGAGCCGGACGTAACCGAGCCCGACATCGACCAGGGTGGCCAGGTGGCGGTGGATCTTGGAGATCGGCTTGAAGAATTCGGCCGCCTCCTCGATCGGCATGTCCAGCACTTCGGCGATCGTCTTGCCCTTGTAGTGCACCTCGAGGGTCTCCCGGTTGTAGCGGGCACCCTTGCACACCTCGCACGGCACGTAGACGTCGGGCAGGAAGTTCATCTCGATCTTGATCGTGCCGTCGCCGGCGCAGTTCTCGCACCGGCCGCCCTTGACGTTGAAGGAGAACCGGCCCTGCTGGTAACCGCGGATCTTGGCCTCGGTGGTCTCGGAGAACAGCCTCCGGATGTGGTCGAAAACCCCGGTGTAGGTCGCCGGGTTCGACCGCGGCGTCCGGCCGATCGGCGACTGGTCGACGCCGACCACCTTGTCCAGCTGTTCCAGCCCCCGCACCCGCTTGTGGCGGCCCGGCGGGAGCTTGGCCCCGTTGATCTTGTTGGCCAGGGTGGTGTAGAGGATGTCGTTGACCAGCGTCGACTTGCCCGAGCCGGACACGCCGGTCACGGCTACGAACACGCCGAGCGGAAAGGTGACGTCGATGTTGCGCAGGTTGTGTTCGCGGGCGCCCTCGACCACCAGTTCCCGGCCGCGGGTCACCGGCCGGCGGATTGCCGGCACGTCGATCGCCCGCCGGCCGGACAGGTAGTTGCCGGTGATGGAATCCGGCGTCGCCAGCAGGTCGTCGAGGGTGCCGGAGACCACAACCTGTCCCCCGTGCTCGCCCGCCCGCGGCCCGATGTCGACTACCCAGTCCGAGGCCCGGATGGTGTCCTCGTCGTGCTCGACGACGATCAGGGTGTTGCCGAGGTTCTTCAACCGGACCAGGGTTTCGATCAGCCGCCGGTTGTCCCGCTGGTGCAGGCCGATCGAGGGTTCGTCCAGCACGTAGAGCACGCCGACCAAGCCGGCGCCGATCTGGGTCGCGAGCCGGATTCGCTGGGCCTCGCCGCCGGCCAGGGTGGCCGCGGCCCGGTCCAGCGAGAGGTAGTCCAGGCCGACATCGACCAGGAAGCCGAGCCGGGCGTTGACCTCCTTGACCACGCGGAGCGCGATCATCTCCTCACGCGGCGTCAGTTCCAGCCCGTTCAGGAACTTCGCGGCCTCGCCGATCGAGAGCGCGCACACCTCGGCGATGGACTTGCCTGCCACGGTCACGGCCAGGATCTCGGGCTTGAGCCGCGAGCCGCCGCAGGTCGGGCAGGCGACCTCGCGCATGTAGCCCTCGTACTTCTCCCGGCTCCACTCGCTGTCGGTTTCGGCGTGCCGGCGCTCCAACCACGGCACCACGCCCTCGTAGGTGGCGTAGTACGAGCGTTCCCGCCCGTAGCGGTTGGTGTAGCGGACGTGCACCTGTTCGGTGCTGCCGTGCAGCACGGCCTTCTGGGCCTTGACCGGCAACTGCTGCCACGGGGTGTCGACGCTGAAGCCGAGTTGGTCGGCCAGCCCTTCCAGTAGCCGCAGGAAGTACTCGCTGTTCTGGCCACTGGTCGACCACGGGGCGATCGCTCCGCCGACCAGGGAAAGGTCAGGGTCAGGCACCAGCAGTTCGGGATCGACCTCCTTGCGCGTCCCGATGCCGGTGCAGTCCGGGCAGGCCCCGAACGGGGCGTTGAAGGAGAAGGACCGCGGTTCCAGTTCGTCGATGGCCAGCGGGTGGTCGTTCGGGCAGGCCAGCCGTTCGGAGAAGCGCCGTTCGCGATGCGGGTCGTCGTCGGCCAGATCGACGAAGTCGAGGATGATCAGGCCACCGGCCAGGTTCAGCGCGGTCTCGACCGAGTCGGTGATGCGCTGCTTGCTGCTGGAGCGAGCCACCAGACGGTCGACCACGACCTCGATCGTGTGCTTCTCCTGCTTCTTCAACGTCGGCGGTTCGGTCAGCGGGTAGTTCGTGCCGTCGACCCGGACCCGGGAGTAGCCCTTGGTCTGCAGGTCGGCGAACAGGTCGACGTATTCGCCCTTGCGCTCGCGGACCACCGGAGCCAACACCTGGAACCGGGTGCTCTCGGGCATCTCCAGCACCCGATCGACGATCTGCTGCGGGGTTTGCCGGCTGATCATCTCACCGCAGATCGGGCAGTGCGGGTGCCCGATGCGGGCGTACAGCAGGCGGAGGTAGTCGTAGACCTCAGTGATCGTCCCGACCGTCGAACGCGGGTTGCGCGACGTCGACTTCTGGTCGATGGAAACTGCCGGGGACAGGCCCTCGATGAAGTCCACGTCGGGCTTGTCCATCTGGCCGAGGAACTGCCGGGCGTAGGCCGACAGCGATTCGACGTAGCGACGCTGGCCTTCGGCAAAGATGGTGTCGAACGCCAGCGAGGACTTGCCCGAGCCGGACAACCCGGTGAACACGATCATCGAGTCCCGGGGCAGGTCGAGGTTGATGTCCTTGAGGTTGTGCTCCCGGGCACCTCGGACGATCAAGCGGTCAGACACAGGCTTCTCTCTATACGGTTCGCAGGCGGTTCGGCGGGCGGGTCCGGCCATCGGCTCGGCCCGTCCCCGACAGTAGTGGCAGGGTGCGACAACCTCATGCCGCGCCAGCGGGCATCATCGAGGCATGCCTCGCACGATCGCGACCAACACCACGGTGCAACGCGCCCAACTGCTCGATTTCATCCGCAACCGGCATCAGATGATCCTGCTCACCCGTAAGGCCGACGGTTCGCCCCAGGCCTCTCCGGTGACGGCCGGTTTGGACGCCGAGGGGCGGGTGGTGATCTCCACCTACCCGGAGCGAGCCAAGGTGCACAACCTCCGGCGGGACCCGCGCTGCAGCGTGCTGGTGCTCTCCGACGACTTCGGCGGGGCCTGGGTCCAGGCTGACGGCGCGGCCGAGGTGATCGACAGTCCGGACTCGGTCGAGCCGCTGGTCGACTACTTCCGCGCCATCTCCGGCGAGCACCCGGACTGGGCGGAGTACCGGCGGGCCATGCGGAACCAGGGCAAGTCCTTGATCCGGATCAACCTGACCCGGTGGGGCCCGATCGCAACCGGCGGGTTTCCGGCCCGGCTGGCTGATTGACCGCCGGGCCGCCTGACCGCCGGGCCGCGTGACCGCCGGGTCGCCTGACCGAAGGCCGCTGGATTGTGGAGAGTCCGTCGCCGCGGGCGCGACGGTTACTCCACAATGGAGCAAAGGGCCGGTGAGCGGTGAGCGGTGAGCGGTCAGAGCCG
>Ga0187809_10000767_pt1 | contig 16217 bp, 16 predicted proteins | sample NC_wetland_sal_i_8_FD_132415 | JGI IMG/M metagenome (GOLD analysis project Ga0187809, IMG submission 132415) | Wetland sediment microbial communities from Neuse River Estuary, North Carolina, USA - ASW_4 | ecosystem: Environmental > Aquatic > Freshwater > Wetlands > Sediment | place: USA: North...
CATACCAACAGGCTGATCACGGCGGCGCCCAACACAACGGGCACGAATACGGCCGCGACCCTGTCTACCATCCTTTGTACGGGCGCCCTGCTGCCCTGGGCTTCCTGCACCGTTCTGATGATCCCTGCCAGCACCGTGTCTTCGCCCACCTTTTCAGCCCTGAAACGCAGGGTACCCTGCTGGTTGATGGTGCCTGCATAGACGGGATCGGGCGGGTTTTTTGCTACGGGCATCGCTTCCCCGGACAGCATGCTTTCATCTATGAAAGAGGTTCCTTCCACCACGTTCCCGTCCACGGCAATTTTTTCTCCCGGGCGAACCAGCAGGAGATCTCCCTTTTGCACCGCCGCCAGCGGGATCTCCTCCAATGCTCCCCCGGGCCTTACCACAAGGACGGTCGCGGGTTGCAGGTTCATCAGTTTACGGATGGCCGATGAGGTGTGTTCCCTTGCGCGGGCCTCCAGCAATTTCCCCAGCAGAACAAATGCGATCACCACCGAGGAAGCCTCGAAATAAACGTGCGCGTCCAGTCCCCTGGAGGTCCAGAACGCCGGGTCCAGGGTATTGAATACACTGAATGCATACGCAACGCCGGTGCTGAGCGCCACCAGCGTATCCATATTGGCCGAACGGTGCCGCGCCTGTTTCCAGGCACCCGAGAAGAACGGGCGCCCGCAGAAGAATACCACCGGCGTGGCCAGCACCCACATGGCGAACGGCGCCAGGGTCCAGTGCATGAAGAACAGGCCGGTCACCACGATCGGCACGGACAAGGAGAGGGCGGCCACCGTCCGTGCCCGGAGCGTTTCAAATTTTTTTCGTTCCTGTTCCCGGAGCGCCTTTTCCCCTTCCGGGGACACGTCGATGCCAAGATCATAACCTGCACCCTGCAGGGCTGCGCGAAGCGTTGCCGGACCGGTAAGCACCGGGTCGTATTCAAGTTGTGCCGTGGCATTGGCGTAATTCACGGTGGCACGCAGTACCCCCGGGGCGCCTTTCAGGATATTTTGAGCGCTCACGGCACACGATGCACAACTCATGTTGAGCACCGGTAAATTCTTTTTGACCGTCGGTGCATGCCCGGTCGGTGCGGCCGGTTTTTCCCGGTTGATGGTCTTTGTCATATTCAACTGCAAAATTCGGGAATGAGAACCCGGGAAATTTATACCCTGTTGTATAAATTGTACAAAATCATGGTGTGCCGGGAGGCATCAGGTGATCACCTGGTCGATGGACTTGCGCTGGGAAGCTCCCAGATCTTTGAACTGTGATGGCGTCATGCCGGTGACCTTTTTGAACTGGCTGGACAGGTGCTGGGTGCTGCTGTAGCCGAGCCTGGAGGCCATGTCGCCCAGGGACATTTCATTATAGATCAGCCATTCCTTGATCTTCTCCACCTTTTGCAGGATGAAGAATTGCTCCATCGTAACACCCGTCACCTCGGAAAACAACCTGCTGACAGAGGAATAATCGCGAAAGATCTTCTGCCGGATAAAATGACTGAGGCTGAAATGGTCTTCCACGGCCCCGGACTGAATCTTCTGGATCAGCAACAGCTTGACTTCTTCGATCAATTGCATTTTGCGGTCATCCAGCAACTCAAAACCCGCTGTACGGAGATCCGCTGCGAGTCCCTCAAGTACGGCCGCGGCGGGGTTTGTCACCAATTCCACGTCTCCCAGGTGCACGTACCTTGCTTCCAGGCCGTGCCGTTCCAGGAGCCCTTCCACGGAGGCGATACACCTCGGGCAAACCATGTTCTTTACGATCAGATGCATGATACAAAGTTAGCCCGTTTGGCGTCCTTTTGCAACGGGTCAAATGATTAATTATTTTTGTGCATTCAACCCTCCCGATATGACGATTGCCGAAAAAGACTCCCGGTATGTATGGCATCCCTACACGCACCAGGCTGACCGCGCCCCCGCCATCCCGGTGGTAAAGGGAAAAGGAGCCCTGTTGTACGATGCGGATGGCAACCACTATATCGATGCTGTCAGCAGCTGGTGGGTGAACATACACGGACATGGCAATACTTTCATCGCAAAGAAGATCTACCAGCAGGCCAAGCGGCTGGAACAGGTGATCTTTACCACGTTTACCCATGAACCCGCGGTCAGCCTCGCAGAGCAACTGCTGCCGCTGCTCCCGGGAAACTTTGCCAGGGTATTCTACAGTGACGATGGTTCAACGGCGACGGAAGTGGCGATCAAAATGGCGCTCCAATACTGGAGGAACCGCGGCGAAAGCCGCAGGAATAAGATCATCGCCTTCCAGCATGCCTATCACGGCGACACCTTCGGCGCGATGAGCATCAGCGAGCGCGGTACGTTCACGATGGCCTTCCGGGACAAGCTTTTCGAGGTCGTCTTCATCGAGACGCCCCGGGAAGATAATATCTTCCTGGCGCAGTCCCTGATCCGGCAGCACGCGGACGAAATCGCGTGTTTCATCTATGAGCCGCTCCTGCAGGGGGCGGGGGGCATGAAAATGCACGACCCCCACCACCTGGATACGCTGTTGTCCCTTATGAAGGATGAAGGGATCCTTTGCATTGCGGATGAGGTGCTGACCGGGTTCTACCGGACGGGGCGCCTTTTTGCAGGCGACTACCTGGAACAAAAAGCCGACATCATCTGCCTGAGCAAGGCGCTCACCGGGGGCACGATGGCGCTGGGCGTGACCGCCTGTACCCAACAAGTCCATGATGCGTTCCTGACCGCTGACAGGACCAAAACCTTTTTTCACGGGCATTCCTTCACCGCCAACCCGCTGGCCTGCACGGCCGCCCTGGCCAGCCTGGAACTCACGCTTCGACCGGAGTGCGCAAAGCAGGTAGCCTACCTGGTAGAATGGCACGCCCTGTTCCTCGGAAAATTGCGCCGGTTCGAACGCAAGGGATTTATTTCCAATCTGCGGCAGACGGGCACCATCTGTGCCTTCGATTTCAATACAGGGAATTATGACTACCTGCACAACATCGGCAGCGCGCTGACGGGGTATGGGATGAAACGGGGCGTATATATCCGTGCCCTCGGAAACACCGTGTATGTGATGCCGCCCTATTGCATTACCCGCGCACAGATGAGGAAAGTATACCGGACCATTGAAAGTTTTATCCGCCTTACGGTCTCCCGCGGCCAGGAGGATTCTCGAGATAAGTCTTCAGGGAAGTGAGTACGGCTTCATACTTCGAGCCGTTGGCCTTGTCAAAAAATATTCCCGCAAACTTTTTCCAGGGATAGCTTCCCAGGTCCAGGTTAACGAACCAGGTGACCTGCGTATCATCGGGTCCCCCGGGCCTCAGGACGAAAAGATAGTCTTCATTATCGCCGGGCAGCTGTACGTGAATATCACCGTTGGCGGAACGGAACAGGGAAAGCAGCATCGGCCCGGAGGTTCCTTTGCGTGAAAGCAGGGCAAACGAAGTGTCATTCCTGCGGTACCGTTGTACCCGTACGTTGGAGTCGCTAAAGGCGGGGTACCAGTTTTCCCAGTTGTCGAAATCGCCGATCTGGCTGTCGACCCGGGACCGGGAAGCGTGGATGTCCTGCGAACGGAGTACAGTAATGCGGGATGGCAGAAACAGGGTGACGATCCAGAAGAGCACGGCCATCACCATGAGAAACCCGAAGAAAAACAGGACTTTTCGCATGTCAGGTGCAGTTTACTCCCACTTGAATACCTTGATCGCAACCACGTACACCACGACCCCCCAGATCAGCAGGATGCCGATCTCCTGGCGCACGTCCCATAAACTCTTGCCTTCGAAAGCGATCGAACGTAGGGCGCTGTTCAGGTGGGTGAGCGGCATGATCCTCGCAACCCACTGCAGCCAGGTGGGAAATACGCTGATCGAAAAAAAAGTGCCCCCGATGAGGAACTGGGGTAATGTGATGATATTGGCGAGGGGTGGGATCGTGCTGTCATTCCGGGCAATCCCGCTTACGATGAACCCGAATCCCATGAATACGATCAGGCCGATGAAACTCAGTACGATCATCTCGAGGAACGTCCGGACCCCGTGGATCAGCGTAAATCCGAAAAAGTACCTGCCGAGCGCGATAATGACGACGGCGGTGATCAACTGGAACAGCACCCGGCTGAGCATTTCACCCAATACGATATAGGTACGGGAGATCGGGGTGGCAAAAAACCGTTTCAGCACCAGGGTATTCCTCAGGTTGAAGAACATGAAGGCTACACCGAACACGCCGGCGGCCAGCAGCGAAAAGCCCAGTTGTCCCGGGAGAATAAAATCAATCTCCTTGTATTCACGGATCTGTGAAATATCCCGGCCTTCGTTGAAATCCAGGGTGGCGTAGGCGGGCCGGTCATGGTACATCCGGTCGCTGACCTGGTTGATCACGCTTTCCGCCAGGGCCTTGAACTGCGGCCACTGGTCGGCGCTGGCGTTCGTGCTTTTCAGGGTCATGGTATAGGGAGCCGGTTCCCCGGATTCCTTCCGGATGTCGATCACGCCCGCAATGTTGCCGCGTCGCAGGTCATTCTGCAGGGAGTCCTCGCTGCCATACCGGATCATCGTGACCATGCCGGATTTACGGAAAGCCTGGTAGAGGGCATTGGAAGTATCGGCATCGCGCGCCAGGGCGACGCGGTACACTCTTTTGCCCGCACTGTTCCCGATAAATCCAAAGACGAGGATGAAAATGAAAGGAAATGCAAATCCAAATACGACAGAAGAAGGGCTTCTGAAGATGGCGCGCAGGCTCGCCCTGGTAATCGCCAGCATGGCCTGTATTTGACTATATGGCTTCATCCGTGCGTTTTATAACGAACCGCAAATCTATTGGAGAATCATAAAGGAAAAAAAATTGTTTAATGAATTACCGGATAACCTTCGGATATTGATGCACCTGGTGTAATTTTCCACCGGTAAAACCGGTACGGTCTGCCCGCGAACCTGGCAGCATGCCATGCCGCCAATGATGAAGTACAATTTCATAACCATAGAAGGAAACATCGGTGCAGGGAAGACCACCCTGGCCCACCTGCTCAGCAAAAAGCTGGATGCGCGGCTGATACTGGAAGAGTTTGCCGACAACCCGTTCCTGCCGAAATTCTACGAAAACCCCTCGCAATACGCCTTTCCCCTGGAACTCTTTTTCATGGCAGAACGCTACAAGCAGTTGAAGGAACTGCTCCAGACCAAGGATATGTTCCATCAGGTAACGATTTCGGATTACCTGTTTACCAAATGCCTGCTGTTCGCAAAGGTCAACCTGCCCGAAGAGGAGTTTCTGCTGTACCAGAAACTTTTCGATATTATCAACCCACAGCTGTTACAGCCGGACCTCCTGATCTACCTGCATGCCCCTGTTTCGAAGCTGAAGGATAACATCCGGAAAAGGAATCGTTCGTATGAGCAGGGCATCGCGCCGGATTATCTCTTTTCGCTGCAGGAGACCTACATCCAATACATCAGGCAACACCATATAAGAACCCTTTTTATCGATGCCTCGTCCTCCGATTTTCTGGGAAATGAACAGCACCTTCAAACGGTGCTGGAAGCGCTTGACAAGGAGTACGACGAGGGTCAGCATTATTTGCAATTGCCCAACTGACATGACCAACCCGCTACTGAGCAACCAGCCGTTCGCATCGGTGAAGATCACCGAGTTCCGCAACCTGCTGCTGGGAAGATTTCTTTTTATCATGGCGCTGCGCATGATGTCCACGCTCGTAGGATGGTGGGTATACATCCTGACGAACGATCCATTCGCCATAGGCCTGATCGGCCTGTCCGAAGTGATTCCCGCGGTTTCACTGGCCCTGTATTCCGGCCACGTCATCGACCAGAGCGAAAAAAGGAGACTGCTCCTCAGGGGAATCCTCCTGTACCTCGCCGCGGCGCTGCTCCTGGCCATTTTGTCCGGTAAGGCGGTCAGCGGCCGCATGAGCAACCACTGGGTGGCCACCTGTATCTATATCGTCATCTTCGGGACCGGCATCGTCCGGTCTTTCACCGGGCCCGTGTTCAGTGCGGTAATCGCCTACATCGTCCCCCGGGAAAATTTGCAAAATGCCACCACCTGGAGCCAGGGAACCTGGTTGTCCGCCTCGGTGACGGGCCATGCAACGGGCGGGTTCCTGATCGCCGGGACGGGGATCTCCGGCACCCTGATCACGGTTTGTTGCCTGATCACGGCATCCCTGTTCTTTCTGCGAAAACTGAAAAAGAAGCCGCCGGGGATTGCTAAAGGCCAGGCAGGCACCTGGGAAAGCGTGCGGGAGGGTCTGCGCTTCGTATTCCGGACCAAGGAATTGCTGGGGGCCATTTCGCTGGACCTGTTCGCGGTGCTTTTCGGCGGCGCGGTCGCCCTCATCCCGGTATATGCCCGCGACATCCTGAAAGTGGGGCCGGAAGGGTTCGGCTTTCTGAACGGGGCCTCCGACCTGGGATCGATCCTGATGGTGATCTCCCTGACGCTGTTTCCCCTGAAAAACAGGCAGGGCCGCAAACTGTTGCTGGCGGTTGCCGGGTTCGGGGGATGTATGATCGTCTTTGGCCTGTCGAAACTGTTTTTGCTTTCCTTCGGTGCCCTGATGATCTCCGGGATGCTCGACGCGATCAGCGTCGTTGTCCGGGGAACGATCACCCAGCTCAAGACGCCCGATGCCATGCGCGGGCGCGTGATGAGCGTGACATCGATGTTCGTGAACTCCAGTAATGAATTCGGGCAGTTCGAAAGCGGCGTGATGGCCCGGGTAATGGGTACGGTTCCCTCCGTGGTCTTTGGAGGCGGCATGACCCTGCTGGTGGTCGTCGTTACCTGGTTGCGGGCTCCCAGTCTCAGGAAGATGGAATACTAGGCTCAGCCGATCGACACCAGTTCGATATTGAATACGAGTTCCTTGCCCGCCAGTTCGTGGTTGGCGTCCAGGATAATCTCCGCTTCGCGTATTTCTGTCACCGTCACCTGTACGGGGTATCCTTCCTGGTTGCGAAGCTGCAACTTCATGCCGGGCTCCAATTTCATATCCGCGGGAACGTTGGACTTTGGGAACGTGATCATCGCATCGTCGCTGCGCTCTCCGTACGCATCTTTCGGGGACAGGGTGATCGTTTTCTTTTCCCCCACTTCCATACCCGGGATGGCTGCATCGAACCCGGCGATCATCTGGCCGGCGCCCACGGTGAACTCAAGCGGCGGTCTTCCTTCGCTGCTGTCGAACTGCTGCCCGTCGGTCAGGGTACCGCGATAGTGCACCTTCACCTTGTCTCCCTTCTTTGCTTTAGACATAATCGGCATTTTAAATTTTTCGGATGAAGTTTGTATACGGCAAATAAACTGATTAATAAGCGAGAAAAAAAATCCAACTTACCGTGATGAATAAAACAAATTCTGTTCCTGTTTATTTATCTTTAAAATAATTGCTGACGCTCACAAACCAATGGGTATGAAAAATTTGTTGATTTTACTGTTATGGACGCTCGCGGGCGTACCGTCGGGTGCGCAAAAGAGAATCGTCCCGGGCGCGGAAAGAATGGACGTGTATTTGCCGTTCCTGCAGGGGAAATCCGTGGCGGTAATGGCCAACCAGACCTCGGTGGTCGGGCATACCAACCTGGTAGATACCCTGGTAAAAAGAGGGATCCGGGTCGTCAAGATCTTTAGTCCCGAGCACGGTTTTCGCGGCAACGCCGATGCCGGTGAGAAGGTCGGTAACTCGAGGGACAGCAGGACGGGCATTGAAATCGTGAGCCTTTACGGCGGGCACAGCAAACCCACCCCGGAAGACCTCAGGGGCGTGGACGTCATGATCTTTGACATCCAGGATGTCGGCACACGGTTCTATACCTACATCTCCAGCCTGCAGGAATATATCGAAGCATCCCTGGAGAACTCGATACCCTTCATGCTCCTCGACCGGCCCAACCCGAACGGCGATTACGTGGACGGCCCCGTACTGGATCCGCGGTTCAAAAGCTTTGTCGGTATGAATCCCGTTCCCATCGTGTACGGCATGACCCTCGGGGAATATGCCTTCATGATCTGCGGGGAAAAATGGCTGTCGGAGAAAGCCAATGACAAGTACGCCTATTACCTGACCGCCAAAAATTCCGTGGACACCCCCTTTCATTTCCTGGTGATCAAATGCCTGAACTATGACCATAACAGTCACTATACGCTCCCCGTACGCCCCTCTCCCAACCTGCCCACCATGCAATCGATCTATTGTTACCCGACGACCTGCCTGTTCGAAGGCACCACGCTGAGCGAGGGGCGCGGCACCCGGGAACCCTTCCGGGTTTTCGGGGATCCGTCGCTGCCCAAATCACTGTACGCCTTCACGCCGCACCCGACGGAGGGCGCGAAATCGAGCAAGCACTACGGGGAAGTCTGCCATGGATGGTATATTTCCGGAACGCCGTCGCAGGTCGCCAAAAAGATCGACCGGCAGATCCGCCTGTCCTGGATCCTCAAGGCGTATGCCCTGTTCCCGGACAAGGATAAATTCTTCCTCTCCGATCATGCATTTGACCGGCTTGCGGGCAACGACATCCTGATGCAGCAGATCAAGGACGGCGTACCCGAGTCGGAGATCCGGAAAAGCTGGCAAAAGGCCCTCGATAATTTCAGGATAACCAGGAAAAAATATTTACTCTATAAAGACTTCAGTGAATGAACCGCCCGCGCATCATTTTCATGGGGACGCCGGAGTTCGCGGTACCCTCCCTGGAAAGGCTTGTCGAAGCAGGCTTCGAAGTTGCCGCCGTGATCACCGCGCCGGACCGGCCGGCCGGCCGCGGCCTCCGGCTGGCGGAAAGCGCGGTGAAGCAAACCGCCCGGTCAAAGCAACTGGCCATCCTGCAACCTGAAAAGCTGAAAGATCCCGCGTTCATCGATGCGCTGATCCAACTGCGTGCGGACCTGCAGGTGGTGGTCGCCTTTCGTATGCTGCCCGAAATCGTGTGGAGCATGCCTCCCCTGGGCACCATCAACCTGCATGCTTCCCTCCTGCCGCAATACCGGGGCGCGGCCCCCATTAACTGGGCGATCATCAACGGAGAAACGGAAACGGGCGTGACCACTTTCCGCCTCCAGCACCAGATCGATACGGGGAATATCCTCCTGCAAAAAAAAGTCGCCATCGGCCCGGAGGAGACGGCCGGCGAACTGCACGACCGCCTGATGAACGACGGGGCCGGGCTGCTCCTTGAAACATTGATCCGGCTGTCAGCAGGGACCCTGGGGGAAACGCCGCAGCCGGACCTGCCGCAGGGTTCGCTGCACCATGCCCCCAAGATCTACCCCGAGACCTGCCGGATCGGCTGGGATGCGCCCGCCGGCAACATTTATAACCTCGTCCGGGGTTTGTCACCCTACCCCGCTGCCTTTACGATGCTGGAAGACAGGAAGATCAAGATCCTGTCCTGCGAAAAGGAAGTCACCGCCGTCCCGGAGACGCCCGGTGCCCTGGTTACTGATCATAAAACCTTTCTGAAATTTGCCTGCAGGGATGGTTATATTTCCGTAAAGGAACTGCAGCCGGAAGGGAGGAAGAAGATGGCGATCGGGGACTTCCTGAGAGGCTGGAGACCCTGAGCATACCGGCATCTAGCGCACGAATGTCAGTGCGCAATCAAATTTTTCCCCCGCGCCCAGCTCCTGTGCGGCCGCATTGCTGAGCACGATGTTCAGGCCGTCATTTTGCCGGATGTCGGGTATACCATCCAGCACCTTGGCATAGACGCTTTTCCCGGTCGAGTTGTAAGTGACCTTGATCACGGTGCCGGCCGGAACATCGTTACTGAAACAATAATACCGTCCGTCCTGCCAGCCGCTCGTCGACTTGAAAACGCCGGCATTGCCGGGCTCCGTGAACATGGGCTTTTGTGCGACCTGGTCATTATAAAGTGTTTTGAAAAAACCGCCGCTAAAACCAAAATTGCCAACCGGTGTGATCCGCGTGCTGCCGGGTCTTTGCCCGTCGGTGTCGGTGTTCACCGGAGAAACGGCCGGTTCATTTTTTTGCGGGTCCGTCGCCACCGTCCGAGTATTCGCCTGGACGGCCAGGGTATCGGCGGGGGCGCCCGGCGGCTGGCGGTTGGCCGGTGGAACGTCCAGCGATGCCGTTGTCTCGCTGTCGGGGACGGGGCGGCCGAGGCTGGATTCTTTGGGATTGACCTTCAGGTAACCGATAATGAGCTGCGCGCCGGCATTCACGTTGTCGGAAGCGAGGTGGTTCCACTTCTTGATCGTCGTCATCGGAACCTTATTGAACTTGATGCTGACCCGGTACAGACCTTCCCGGGGCAACAAAATGTGGTACACCGGTATCAGCGACGGCGAGCTTTCGTCGCCTTCCGCCTGCGAAAAATTTTCCGTGGTGAGCGGGATCTTGATCGTCTGGCCGATCGCGAGACCGTTCTCGAACTGCAGGTGATTATATACGGATATCTCCCGGGCTGAAATATTATAGAGTCTCCCGATGCTGTAGAAATTTTCCTTGGGGCGTACCTGGTGGAGGAGATACAGGTCAGGTGTGTTCCCCTCCACGATCAACATCGCCTTCTGACCATTAGAAAAGCCGGCAAGGAAGTAACAACCGAGAAATAAAATCAAGCGTTTCATCATACTTCGTTTTTTGCCGATACAGGATAATTGCATTCCATACAAAGATGAGATAAAAATTTAATTATCCCCCCTGCCAATACTGCATTTTCGATAAAAATTTGCCCACCGTATTCACCCGTTATACAGGGCATTATAACCGTTGCTGCCAGCAAACCACCCGGTCATTTTTCCACGAATCGAAATCGCCGGCGAGAATATGTTGGCGGGCCTGGGTAACGACATATAAATAAAAAGCCAGGTTGTGAATGCTGGCGATCTGGAGTCCCAGGATCTCCTTCGCCTTCACCAGGTGGCGCAGGTAGGCCTTACTGTAATAGTTGCTGACCTCGCAGGGAATGCCATCATCGATCGGGGAAAAATCCCTTTCCCATTTGGCATTATCAATGTTCACAACGCCCCGGCTGGTGAATAGCATCGCGTTTCGCCCGTTACGCGTGGGCATCACGCAATCGAACATATCGATGCCCAGCGCAATGCATTCCAGGAGGTTCCAGGGCGTTCCCACTCCCATAAGGTACCGTGGCCGGTCGCCGGGCAGCTGTTCGCAACACAACTGGCAGATCTCGTACATTTTTTCAGTGGGCTCGCCGACGCTCAGGCCGCCGATGGCGTTCCCGGTTGCCTGTTTGTCCGCGATATAAGCGCAGGATGCGCGGCGGAGATCCTGGTAGACGCCGCCCTGAACGATGGGGAACAGGTTCTGCGTGTACCCGTACGCGTTAGGCTGGCCGTCGAAATGTGCCACGCACCGGTCAAGCCATCGATGGGTCCGTTCCATCGAAGCCTTCGCATATTCATAGGGACTGCCGCCGGGCGGGCACTCATCAAAGGCCATGATGATGTCCCCGCCAATGATGCGCTGGATATCCATGACCGATTCGGGGGTGAACAGGTGGGAACTGCCGTCGATATGACTTTGAAAAAGGGCGCCGTTTTCGGTGAGCTTGCGCGCGCCGCTCATCGAAAATACCTGGAAACCGCCGCTGTCAGTGAGAATCGGCCGGGTCCAGTTCATGAAACGGTGTAATCCGCCCGCGGCCTCCAGTACGCCGGTGCCCGGCCGGAGATAAAGATGGTAGGTGTTGCCGAGAATGACCTGCGCGCCTACATCCTGGATCAACTGCTGCTGCGTAACGGCCTTGACGCTGCCGGCCGTGCCGACCGGCATGAAGATCGGCGTGAGGATCGTTCCGTGATCCGTGGTGATGACCCCGGCCCTGGCCCGGGAGGGGCGCGGGGTTTGGACCAGTTCGAATTGAAGCGCAGGCATGCGGGGCGATGATTTTCGTGTCGGGAACGCAAATATAGCCCGCAAAAAATAAGTATTTCCGGGCGGCGTTTAAGTGATGCAAGATATTTATGTTTGCATTCCATGAAACTAGCTGATTATCTTTCTCACGGGGAAAATTGGGTATTTCTTTCATTCTGCGTGGCCGCCCTGGTGCAAATTTTTTATTACCTTTTCTTTTTCACCAGGCTCGCGTTTTTCAGGGCCGCGCCAAGGGTTCATTCGCAGACGCACCCCGTGTCCGTCATCATTTGTGCGCGGGACGAAGCCGCCAACCTCACCAAAAATCTTCCCGGGGTGCTGATCCAGCAATATGCCACTTCGCACGAGGTCATTGTCGTCAACGACAACTCCTTCGATGAAAGCAAATATATCCTGGAAGCCTACCAGAAAGCCTACCGGCAACTTCATATCGTGGAGCTGAAACAGGAAGCAAGGTTCATCAACGGGAAAAAATTTCCTTTGAGCATGGGCATCAAGTCGGCGCGCCACGAGATCGTGCTGCTGACCGATGCGGACTGTGTCCCCGCTTCGGAGTTCTGGGTAGATAAAATGCAACAGCATTACCAGGACGGGATCGAAATCGTGATCGGCTATGGCGCACTCCATCGCCGCAAAGGGGTGTTCAACAAACTGGTCCGGTGGGAAACGATGCATACAGCATTGCAATATCTTTCCTATTGCCGGGCCGGGATGACCTACATGGGCGTTGGCCGCAACCTGAGCTACAAGAAAAACCTGTTCTTCCGGCAGAAAGGGTTTTCCGCGCACAACCACCTGCCGGGCGGTGATGACGACCTTTTTATCAACGCCGCCGCCACCCGCCGCAATACCGCGATTGCCATTGATCCGGATACCTTCACGCTGACGGATCCCCCTTCCGGCTGGCGGCAATGGATCCGCCAGAAAAACCGGCATTACACGACCAGTAAATACTACAAGGGGCGGCATAAATTCCTCCTGGGGTTATATGCCCTTTCCCACTTTGTGTACTACCCCCTGTTCATTGCGGCACTCCTGGTCCATGACTACCGGGATGTCCTGGCAGTCTTCGGGATACGGTTGCTCATCCAGGCCGTCATTCTTTTCAGGGTCTCGCGGAAGTTGTCCGAAAGCGATCTTTTTCCCTGGTTCCTGATCCTGGATGCCTGGATGTTCCTTTACTACCTGATCTTCTCCCGATCGCTCTTCAAACGGCCCCGGCCGGCCTGGAACTGATCAGGGAGACGTTCCGTATCTTTAATTGATGCAGTACCTGGACAAATACTTCGCTGACCTCACCCCGCAGCAACACCGGCAATTTGCCCTGCTGGAAGGACTGTACCTCGATTGGAACCGCAAGATCAACGTCATATCAAGGAAAGACCTGGAACAGTTCGAACTGCACCATGTGCTGCATTCCCTCGCGATGGCCGCGGTATTCCGGTTCGAAGAGGGCTCCGAAGTGCTGGACCTCGGCACGGGGGGCGGCTTTCCCGCGATACCGCTGGCCATCTTCTTTCCCGGGACGCAATTCCTGGCCGTCGACAGTGTGCGGAAAAAACTGGGGGTGGTGCAGGCGATAGCCGCCGAAGCCGGTATTCCCAACATTTCGGTGCTGCATTCAAGGGTCGAAGCCATTCAACAAAGAAAATTCGACGTGGTCGTGTCGCGCGCGGTAGCCCCGCTCGGGGAGCTTTGGCAGTGGAGCCGGCCGTTGTTACGCGGGCGTCCCTTCCGGCCGGGTGTTGCCAGCGGCCTGATCTGCCTGAAAGGAGGGGATCTGAACCGGGAGATCGCTGAAAGCCAGTGCCGGCCGCGTGTCTTTGAAATCGGGTCCCTGTATGAAGAAGATTATTTCCGGGAAAAATACCTGTTGCAGGTCAGTTAGCCAGGAGTTTGTACAACCAAATGTCGGTCTGGGGCGTATTCCCGATGGGGAACGGGTGTGCCGAACCCGTCTCCCGGAAACCGTACTTCCGGTAGAATGCCTTCGCGCGTTCATTGTGCTCCCAAACCCCGAGCCAGATGGCTTCGTATTGATGGTGCCGCGCAAATTCAAGGACATAATCCATCATCGCAGGACCAATTCTTTTTGCATGATATTCCTTCAGTACATAAATTCTTTTCAGCTCCAGTGAACGGTACTTGCCGAGCAGGGGATCCTCGCTGTCTTCCTCCTTGATCCTCATATAGGCGACCGGCCGTTCGTCCAACGATGCGAGGAAATAAAAATCCCGGGGATCCTCCAGTTCACGGGTGATCAGCGCCTCGTTATAGTTATCCAGCAGGTAGTTTCTCATGTCCTCCTCGCTGCAGGTGCCGCTGAAGGTGTCCGAAAAGGTGATTGCACTGAGCAGGCTGATCAATCTTGCATCCTGTACCTGCGCGCGACGGATGGTCAGGTTCGCGTTCATTACTGTAAATTTTTAACCGGTTGCCCGGGCCGCATAGGATATGAAAAATACGGTTAATATTGTAAAATATTCAAGTTTTCATGAAAAGAAATTTCGCGATCGTCCTGCTGCTGTTGGCCGCTGGCGCGCAGGCCCAGGACGACACCGTCTTTAACCGAATGATGGTAGATACCCTGGCCTCTCCCTATTTCTGGGGCCGCGGCTACACCCATGACGGCATGCAGAAGGCCGCCTCATTCCTGGCGGCCGCATTGCACTCCTACGGGGTGGCGCCCCTGGACGGGCATAGTTATTTCCAGGAGTTCAGTTATCCCGTGAATACTTTTCCGGGCAGGATGGAAGTCTCTGTCAACGGGAAGGAACTCGTCCCGGGCGTCGATTTCATCGTCAGCCCGGAAAGCCAGGGCGGCGACAAGGCCGGCACCCTTACACAGCGGGACAGCGTTACCTTCATCGATTATGACCGCCGGGTGATCGTCGCGCTGAAAGACAAACTGACCTGGTCGGCCGAGCAACAGGTCGCCGATTATACGGCCATTGAGCTGGACGCAAACCGTTTCCACGAATTGCCCGTGTCCTATAAAATGGACATCGAAAACAAATTCATCCGGAAATTCAACGCTGCCAACCTGTGTGCCATGGTAAAAGGGACCGAGCAGCCCGATTCCTTTCTCTTTATTACGGCCCACTATGATCACCTCGGGGGTATGGGCGCGGATACCTATTTCCCCGGCGCCAATGACAATGCGAGCGGCGTGACCCTCCTGCTCAGCCTGGCCCGGTATTATGCTGCGCACCCGGCGAAGTACTCCATGGGGTTCATTCTTTTCGCAGGCGAAGAGGCCGGGCTGGTCGGTTCGAAATATTTCACGGATCATCCCCTGGTCCCTTTAAAAAATATCCGGTTCCTGGTCAATACCGACCTGGCAGGGACGGGGGATGAGGGGATCACCGTGGTGAATGCGACGGAATTCCCCAGGGAATTTTCCCTGATGACGCGTATCAATGAGGCCCATCATTACCTGGCCAGGATCAACTCCCGTGGTAAAGCGGCCAACAGCGATCACTATTTTTTTACAGAAAAAGGCGTGCCTTCCTTTTTCTTTTATACGCTCGGGGGCATAAAAGCCTACCATGATGTTTTCGACCGGGCCGCGACCCTTCCCATGAACGAACAGCCGGCCCTGTTTGACCTGTTGCTGCAGTTCGACGAAGGAGTCATGGAAGGAAAATGAAAATTACCATTTCAGCTGGAGCACATTGTTTTTCGGGTCGACGTCTGCCATTCTTTTTGTCGGGTCGATCTCGACAGCAACGAGATCGGTCAGGGGATGCCTGACTTCCACGGTATAGGTAGGATTGGTCCAGTTCCATTCGGGATGCACCACCCTGCCTGCTCCGTGCTCCTCCGGCTTGTCCCCAAACATCAGGTCAAGGGGAATATAATGGAGTTCGCGGCTGCTGTCCCGGAAGGTGCATTCCAGGTCGATGGGCATGGGCATCTGCCCGATGCGCCGAAGCCTGATGTACGATAGGCCGTTTTCCTGCCACAGGCTGTCAATGGAATAGTCAATGGTTTTGGTCGTATAGATCCAGTACTCTTTGTACCAGTCCAGCTGCAAGCCGCTGACATCCTGGGCGACCTTCATAAAGTCGGATGCATTGGGATGCTTGAACCGCCACAGATCATAGTAGGCCAGCATGATCCGGTCCCGCACCGAATCACCGACGATATAACCGAGCTGTTCCAGGAACATATCGCCGCGGGAATAGGCGTTCACCTCGTACGCCAGGTTGGTGTTGTAATGGTCCGCGTGCGTCGACATGGGTTCTTCCAGGTGCTGGCGAAGCAGGTAGGCGTACCCCCGGTAGCTTCCCGCGTGGTGTAACGGCAGCGCGCTGTTCTGCGGGATGTTCCGGAGGCTGTCC
>Ga0187809_10000768_pt1 | contig 16214 bp, 10 predicted proteins | sample NC_wetland_sal_i_8_FD_132415 | JGI IMG/M metagenome (GOLD analysis project Ga0187809, IMG submission 132415) | Wetland sediment microbial communities from Neuse River Estuary, North Carolina, USA - ASW_4 | ecosystem: Environmental > Aquatic > Freshwater > Wetlands > Sediment | place: USA: North...
GCCGCGCCCTGGTCGTGCAGCTCGCGCGCCATCCGCAGGATCGACTGTGCGTTGGTGGCCGGGTCGGCGAGGTGCGTGCGGGTGGAGCACGCGGCGACGCGGGCGAAGCCGTGACGATACAGCGAGCGGAAGTGCATGAGCGGGTTCCGGTGGTGACGGGGGAAAATATGAGAGCGTTGGTCCCCCATGTCATGGCCGCGATCGACGCCGGCCGGCAGGGGCAAACATTGCCGCGGCAGGAGACTGCAACAGCCGGTCGTGGATGGCCTTCGCCGCTCATCACGCGGAGGGCTTCGCCAGCCACGACACGGCGAAGCGCCGCCCGCCATCCGGGGCACGCTCCCGCCCGCGCTCCGCACCAACGCGCAGCCGCGCCCGCAAAGCGTTGACCTCCCCGCGCTCTCCGGTGACAGTGCCGCAACGACAGGGGAGACGACCAATGACCATCACCCGGCGCGAAGCCACGCGTCTCGGCTTGCTGCTGCCAGCCGCGGCACTGCTGCCCTCCACCGCCTGGGCGGCCGAGGGGCCGGTGCGCATCGGCTGTCCCTATCCCCTCAGCGGCAACGCCGCCTCCGCCGGCCAGTCGACCAAGGCGGCGATCGAGGTCGCGGTGGACATCATCAACAACCCCCATCCCGAACTGGCCCACTTGCCGCTCGGCGCCACTGCCGGCCTGAAAGGCCTGGGCGGGCGCAAGGTCCAGGCGCTGTTCGCCGACCACCAGGGCAACCCCGCCACCGCGCAAAGCGAGACGCTGCGGCTGATCAACCAGGAAAAAGTTGCCGCGGTCGCCGGCAGCTACCAATCCAGTTGCACGCTGACATCCTCCGCGGTGGCGGAGCGTTTCGGCATCCCCTTCATGGCGCCGGAATCCGCCTCCCCCAACCTGACCGAGCGCGGGTTCAAGTGGTTCTTCCGCACCACCCCGATCGGCACTGATTTCGGCATCGCCTACACCGACTTCCTGCTCGAACTGAAGGGCAAGGGCACCAAGGTGAACCGCGTCGCCGTGGTGAACGAGAACACCGAGTACGGCACCGCCACCGGCGACGCGATCATCAAGGCGATCACGGCGAAAGGCCTGAAAGCCGACCTGCGCATCCCGTACAACGCCAATTCCACCGACGTCAGCAGCCAGGTGCTGCAGCTGAAGAACGAACAGCCCGACGTGGTGATCTTCATCAGCTACACGTCCGACGCGATCCTGTTCATCAAGACGATGCACAACCTGGGCTACAAGCCGCCCATCGTCATCGGCGACGATTCCGGCTTCTCCGACGCGGCCTTCGTCAACGCGGTCGGCGACCAGGCGCAGGGCGCGATCAATCGCAGCAGCTTCGGCATCGGCAAGTCCGGCAGCAACTCGTACGTGGTCAACGAAATGTTCCGCAAGAAGACCGGGCGGGACATGGACGACACCTCCGCCCGCGGCATGCAGGGCTTCCTGGCTCTGGTGGAGGCGATCGACCGCGCCGGATCGACCGCGCCAGCGAAGATCCAGGCCGCCCTGCGCGCGCAGGACCTGAAGCCGGACCAGCTGATGATCGGCTACAAGGGGATCAAGTACGACGATCACGGCCAGAACATCCTGGCCTCCACCCTGCTGGTGCAACTTACCGGCAAGCAATACGTTTCAGTCTGGCCGGACGATGCAGCAGTGCAAAAACTCGCGCTGCCTTTCAAGGGCTGGAGCTGATCCGGCGCCGATGCCGTTCGCCGGTGGATCGACGAGCCCGGATCGTCGCCGGGTTCATTGATCTGCCACTTTTGCCACCGCATAGAGACCGGATGATAAGCGACCGCCTCCCATGCTGCACACTCACGTCCTGATCGGACTGCTGCACGCATACGGCTACTTCGCGCTGGCGCTGGTGGTCGGACTGGAAAGCCTCGGACTGCCGTTGCCCGGCGAGGGCCTGTTGATCGCCGCTGCGCTGTTCGCCGGCAGCACGCACGAGATGAACCCGTACCTGGTGATCGCCGCCGCTGCGCTGGGGGCGATCGCCGGCCAGGCCATCGGCTTCTGGATCGGACTCGGCCTGGGCACGCGCGCGCTGCGGCGCTGGGGACCACGCTTCGGCCTGTCGGTGCGCCGGCTGGCGCTGGGCCGGTTGCTGTTCCGCCGGCATGGCGTGAAGCTGGTGATCGTCGGCCGCTTCATCATCGTGGTGCGCACGATCGGCGCGCTGCTGGCCGGCGCCAACGCCATGCCGGCCGGCAGCTTCATGCTGGCCAACGTGGTGGGCAGCGTCGCCTGGGCCTGCACCTACGGCATCCTGGTCTCCGAACTCGGCAAAAGCATGAAGCACATGGCCGGGCCGATCGGCGTCGCAGTCGGCGTGGCGGCGGCGCTGCTGGCCTTCATCGGCTGGCTGCTCATGCGCCGGCAGGAAAAACGCATGATGGGCAATCCGGCCCGCTTGCGCCGCCCGCCCGCGGCAGAGGTGGGCAGCAGCGCCGGGTGACGCCACATGCTTCCCGGATTGCCGGGAAGGTTTGCCTGTGACTCGCCTGCTTCGCCCCCGCCTGGACAGCATCGGCCTGGACCGGCGCCTCGCCGCCCTGCCGACGGACGGGCTGCCGCTGCACCGCGGCGTGACGATCCACTGGAACGACCACCAGATCCCCTTCATCGAGGCCGAAACCGACCGCGACCTCGCCGTCGCGCTCGGCCTGGTGCACGTGCATTTGCGCTGGGCACAGATGGAGCTGATGCGCCACGTTGCCCGCGGCCGCCTGTCCGAGCTGATCGGCCCCTTCGGCATCCGGCTGGACCGGGTGCTGCGCACGCTCGACCTGCCTCGCGCGGTGCCGCAAATCGCCGCCAGCCTGCCCGCCGAAACCCGCGCCTGGCTGGACGGCTTCCTGGCCGGCATCAACCACGCCATCCGCCATCTGCCCTCCCTCCCGCCGGAATTCCGCCTGCTGGGCATCCGCCGCCAGCGATGGGAGCTGCCGGATGTTCTCGCCGTCGTCCGCCTGGCCGCAGCCGACGTCACCTGGGCGGTGTGGCTGGCCTTGCTGCCGGAACGCGGGCAGCCGGCGGTGGCCGCGCTGTGGCAGCGGCTGCTGGGGGCGGAGGTGCCGCTGGACACCGCCGCCGGCGGCGCCGCGCCGAACGAGGCCGGCCGATTGCGGCGGGTGCTGCTGCGCTTCGCCCGCGCCGGCAGCAATTCCTGGGCGGTCGCGCCGTCTCGCACTGAATCCGGCAGCGCCTGGATCGCCAGCGATACCCACCTGCCGGCCCTGCTGCCGAACCTGTGGCTGGTCGCCGGCTACCGTTCGCCGACCTACCAGGTCGCCGGCCTGATGGTGCCGGGCATCCCCGCTGCGCTGCTCGGGCGCAATCCCTGGATCGCCTGGGGCGGCACCAATCTGCACGCCACCAGCAGCGACCTGTTCGACGTCGCCAGTCTGCCCCCCGGCACGATCACGACCCGCCGTGAGCGCCTGCGCGTCCGCTTCCGCGGCGAGCGCGAAATCCTCGTGCGCGACAGCCCGCTCGGCCCGATCGTCTCCGACCTGCCCCAGCTGCGCGGGGCTGGTGGGATTGTTGCGCTGCGCTGGATGGGGCACCGGGCCAGCGATGAGGTCTCCGCGCTGCTGGCCATGAACCGGGCGCGCAACTGGCCCGAGTTTCGCAGCGCGCTGGATGGCATCGCGGTGCCCGGCCAGAACATCACCTACGCCGATCGCGAAGGCCATATCGGCCAGGCGATCGCCGCCCATCTGCCGGCCCGCCCACCGCAGGGGCCGGCCAGCCTGGTGCTGCCCCACACCGACGCGCGGCACTGGCAGCAGACCGTGCGCGGCAGCGGCCTGCCCGCCGAACTGGACCCGCCAATGGGGTTCGTCGCGTCCGCCAACAACCGGCCACCACCCGCGCCGGTGCTGGTCGGCCACTTCTTCTCCGCCGACCAGCGGGTGAACCGGCTGCGCACCGCGCTGTCGGCGCATAGGCACTGGGACTTCGCGGCGCTCGGCACGCTGCAGCAGGATGTCGTGCTGCTGGCAGCGGATCCGATGCGGCGGCGGCTGGCGGCGCTGCTGCGCCAGCACGGCACGCGGCCGGCGGACCGGTTGGCCCAGGTGCTGGATGGCTGGGACGGACGCTATAGCGCGAATGCCGCCGGGCCGCTGGTGCTGGAGCTGCTGCTGTTCCACGCCGGCGAGGCGCTGCATGGGCCGAAGATGATGCGGCTGTATGCCGCCAGCTGGAACGCCCGCTTCATGCTGTTCGCCGAACTGGACCGGCTGGCCCCGGCTGCGCTCGCGCTTGTGTTGCGTCATGCGGTGCCGCGCGTGTCGAGCGGCCTGCGGCGCTTCCGCGTCTGGGGACGCATGCATCGGCTGGAGCCGCGCCACGTCATGGCATCTGCGCCGCTGCTCGGCCGAGCATACCGCTTCGGCGACTGGCCGGCGGACGGCGGCAGCGACACGCTGATGAAGACCGCGCACCGCTTGACCGCCCGGCGCCACCGCGCCGGCCTGGCCAGCACCGCTCGGCATATCTCCGATCTCGGCGATCTCGACGCCAACTGGTTCGTGCTGCTCGGGGGCCAGGACGGCTGGATCGGTAGCACCACCCTGCTCGACCAGACACCGCTGTGGCGGGCCGGCGCCTATATCCAGGTCCCCCTGCGGCCGGAAACCGTGCGCGCGCAGTTCCGCCATCGCACGGAGCTGCGCCCGTGATCGACGCCACCCCCCTGCTGCGCGCCTATGCCGCCCGCCGGCGCCGGCAGCTGGCGACAGAAGACCCGGCCGCCGCCCAGCGTCACGAGCTGCTCCGCCTGGTTCACCACGCGCGGGACACGCGGTTCGGCCGCGCCCATGGGTTCGACAGGATCGACAGCGTCGCCGCCTTCCAGGCCCGCGTCCCGCTGCGCCGCTACGAGGATTTCTGGCGCGACTGGTGGCAGCCCGCCTTCCCCACGCTGACCGGCGTCTCCTGGCCGGGGACCATCCCGTATTTCGCCGCTACCTCCGGCACCACCACCGGGGCCACCAAATACATTCCGGTCTCGCACGCCATGATCGCCGCCAACCGCCGCGCCGTGCTGGACATCTTCACCCACCATTTGACCGCCCGCCCCGACAGCAGGGTGCTGGCCGGCCGCAACTTCATGCTCGGGGGCAGCACTGCCCTGAGCCGCCTGGCGCCGGGGATCTACAGCGGCGACCTGAGTGGCATTGCCGCCAACGAGGTGCCATGGTGGGCGCGCCGCCGCTATTTCCCGCCGCACGACCTGGCGCTGATCGCCGACTGGGAGCGCAAGATGGACGCGCTGGCCCCCGCCTCGCTGCAAGCCGATATCCGCACGCTCAGCGGCACGCCCAGCTGGGTGCTGCTGTTCCTGGCGCGGCTGGCGGCGTTGCGCCCGGACGCGCCGCCGCGCAGCACCAGCTGGTATCCGCGGCTGGAGCTGTTCATCCATGGCGGCGTGAACTTCTCCCCGTACCGCGCCCGGTTCGAGGCGATCTTCGCCGGCAGCCGCGTGGACATGCGGGAAGTCTACCCGGCCAGCGAGGGCTTCCTGGCCATCGCCGACCTTGGCTACGGCGAAGGCCTGCGGCTACTGACGGACAACGGCCTGTTCCTGGAGTTCGTACCGGCCGACGAGGTCGACTCACCCAACCCGCGGCGCCACTGGCTGGCAGACATCGAATGCGGCGTGAACTACGCCGTGGTGATCAGCAGCAACGCCGGCCTGTTCGGTTACCTGCTCGGGGACACCGTGCGTTTCCTGCAGCGACGCCCACCGCGCGTGCTGGTCACCGGCCGGCTTTCCTGGACGCTGTCCGCATTCGGCGAGCACCTGATCGGCGAGGAACTGGACGTGGCGATGCAGGCCGCCGCCACCGCGACCGGTACGCAGCCTGTGGAATACGCCGTCGCACCCGTGTTTCCGGATACGGCCGGAGCACTGGGGCGGCACTGCTTCGTGGTGGAATTCGCCACCACGGCCGATGCGGCGATTTTGGCTCGCTTCGCAACGGCTCTGGACCGTTCGCTCGCGTCGCAGAATGCCGACTACGCCGACCACCGGACAGGCATGCAGGCACCGGAGGTCATTGCGGCGGCGCCAGGGGCTTTCGTGGCGTGGATGCAGGCGCGCGGCCGGATGGGAGGCCAGAACAAGGTGCCGCGGGTCATTCTCGACCCGGCGCTGCTTGCCGATCTGATCGGCCACGTCCGGCAGTACCGGCCGGCGCCGCCCGAGCCGCTCCAGCGGCCAGGCGGCGCCGCACAGCGTCAGCCGTGAATGGCCAGCATTTCCGACGGCGATGAGGCAAATGGCAGCGCCGACAGGCGCGTGCCCGACGGACCGAAGGTCAGTCCGAAGGTCTGCGACGACGACAAGCCGTAGGCATTGGTGGCGATCACCTCGATACCGATCGTACCCGCGGCTTTGACCGGCACCAGCCCGGTGAAATCCGCGGTGGTGGGGTTGAAGTGCATCCACGACGTCTGGTCCGTGCCACCGACCTCGAAGGCCGTATAGGTCAGGGCCGATTTCTGCGGATCAGTGAAGGTCCCCGACGGCAACAGGAAGTTCATTAGAGTCCCGGCAGTCCATGCGCGGTTGGCGATGGCCCGCGCGGCCGGGGCGGCGGGTGCGACCGTCACGTCGAAGCTTTCCGAACTGGCCAGCCCGCTGGCATCCGTGGCGGTGACGGTCAATCCCAAGGTCTCCGGCGTAATTGGCGCCGTGCCGGAGAAGGTCCTGGTGGCCGCGTTGAAAGTCAGTCCGCGCGGCAGCGGCTGCCCGTCCGACTGCGTCGCGGTGTAGCGCAGCGCCTCTCCCTGCGGATCGGTGAAAGTGGTGGCGGGCAGGGAGAAGGAAACGTTCTGCCCGGCGCTCCACACCTGGTCGGCCGTCTGGCTCGTTACCTGCGGCGCGTCCGCGGTGATGGCCAGGCGGAATGTCTCCGCCGTGCTCAGGCCGCTGGTGTCGGTGGCGGTCACCTTGACCGTATCATCCGCCAAGGCGACAGGCACTGTTCCGCTGAAGGTCAGCGTCGCCGCATCGAAGCGGATGCCCGATGGCAGCGCATGGCCATCGGCCAGCGTCGCGCTGTAGGCCAACGCTTCGCCTTGCGGATCGGTGAAGGTGCCGGCAGGCAGGGCAAAGGAAATCTTCTGTCCCGCGGTCCAGGTTTGCGTTGCGGTCTGCCCGGAGACGACCGGCGCCGAGGCGCCGACCACGACCTGGAAGGTTTCCGATGCGCTGAGCCCATTGGCTTCGCTTGCCGTCACCTTGATCGTGTAGGTGCCGGTCTGCACCGGAGCCGAACCGCTGAAGCTGAGCGTGGATGCGTCGAACAGCAGGCCCTTCGGCAAGGCCGCACCGCTCTCCAGCTTGGCGGTGTAGCGCAGCGTCTGGCCCGGCACTGCGGTGAAGGTATCCGGCGGCAACCGGAAGGAAACCGGCAGGTTCGCGGTCCATGCCTGGTCTGCGGTCTGGTCCGTCAGCACTGGCGGCGGCGGCGTGACGTTGGCCTGGAACGTCTCGAAGGCCGATAGTCCGCTGGTATCGGTCGCGGTGACCTTCAGCGTGATGTAGCCCTGACTGTACGGAGCGGTGCCGCTGAACCGGCCACTCGCGGTATCGAATTGCAGCCAGGACGGCAGCGCCTGGCCGTTGGCCAAGGTGGCCGTGTAGCGCAGCGCCTCGCCTTGCGGATCGGTAAACGTGTTGAACGGAATTGCCAGCGACACTGCCCCACCCTCGGTCCAGGTCTGCGTCGCGGTACCGTTTGCGAGCGCCGGTGGCTTGGCCGCCACCGTGGCCTGGAAGATCTCCGAGGCCGACAGCCCGCTGGTGTCGGTGGCCGTCACCATCAGCGACAGCGTCTCCGCAAAGCCCGTCGGCACGGTACCGGAGAAGGTTCGCGTCAGCGGATTGAAGCTGAGCCAGGATGGCATCGCGCCACCGTCCGCCAACGTGGCCGTGTAGCTCAGGGTCTGGTGCTGCGGGTCCGTGAACACGGTCGATGCGACTGCCAGGGAGACGCGGCTGCCCTGCTGCCACGTCTGGTTGGCTGTCTGGTGCAGCAGGATCGGCGCTGCGGCGCCGGTGACGGAGACCACCAACGCCTGCCAGTCGCCCCAGTACGCGCCATTGAAGGCGCGCACCATTACGGTGTCCGTGCAGGCCGACGAACCGGCCGCCAGGCAGGCGCCGCTCAGCGAACTCACCGTATCCGCCGCGGCGGCGCTGTGCGCGGCAACGTTGATGCCGTTGACCTGCAGGCTGTCGCCCAGGGCGGTATCGTAGAGCTGATACTGCGCGATCACCTTGTTCGCCGGATCCTTCGCGGCGAACCACGCATTCAGCGACAGCACCGTGCCCGCCGAGATGCTCGTGCCTGACGCCGCGACGCTGATCACCGGCGTGTCCAGGCGGTAGATGACGGCGTCCTTGCTGGCGGCGTTCGCCCATTCCTGCGACGCGAGATGCGGGGCGGCCACCACCACGTCGCTCCCCGACCCGTCATTGGCCAGGTTGGTGATCCGGCCGTAGCTGTCCACGTAGGTGATGTTGTCGATCAACTGCGCCGTGGAACCGCCGCCCGACACGCAGGTGGTGATATGGCCCAGGCCATGATCGTTGCCGATCACCACGATGTCGCCGGCGGTGACCATGGACTGCCAGTTGCCGCTCTGCCCGGCGGGACCGTTGTAGACGACCATCCACTCGCCGTTGGTCTGGCCGGAAACGCCGATCGCGGTGCTCTGCACCGGCAGTGCGGCGCCGGCCTCGGCGGCGATGGTGCTGGCCAGCACCCAGCAGCCGTCCGTGTTCCACGCCTTCCCGACGAAGCTGGCGGCAACCGATGCGATCGAACCGGGTGTCGCCTGGGCCGGCACGCCGCCGGAAAAACCGGGCTGCGTCGCGATATCGGCGCTGCCGAGGTACTGCGCGGACGACGTCATGCAGGCGTATGGATTGTTGGCCACCGAAGACGCGGCAACCGCACTGCTGAAGCCGAACAATGACAGGCTGGTCAGGTCGTTCAGGCTGGCCGAAGCAGTGCAGCTGAGCTGGTCGAACGCACCGTACGTGGCGTTGTAGTACCGGCCGGTGGCAGCATCGTAGGTGAACACGATGCCAATGGTGCGCGCGTCGCCGCCGATGCTGCTGAACCGGGCGGTCTGACCGCTGCCCGTTACGGTGCCGGTGGCGCCTGTGGCGGTGGCGGTGTACTCGTTCCGGTCAAGCCCGGAGAGCACGAGATAGGCTGGATTGCTGCTGCCGGCCGTCACCGAGAACATCTGCGACAGACCGATCGTTCCGGTACCGCCGAGTACGAAGGCGCTTTGGTTCACGCTGATTGACATGCGGGTCACCTGCAATGGCGAGTGAATGCATCGCGCCGTTGTGGCGGCCGCAGCCGGGAACCGTCCTTGTTCGCCGGGGCGCGCAGACCTGGCGGTCCGCGCCTCCTGGCAGGCAGTCTGCGCGGCAATGCGTTAGCGAGCGGTTAATGCGGCCCGGGACGAGCATGCGAATTGAACATGGCAGGCACGAACCTTCTCGTTCCGTGCGGACACGGTTTGTACTCGACGCAACGCGGTGTGGTGCGGACCTCGGACTGGCACTGCCGGCTGCGATCCAAGGGCTTCCCACCTCCCCCTGCCCCTCTCCACACCGCAGGCACGTTCCTCTCCGCACCGCCGGCGTCTCAACGGAGCCGGGAGACGGCGTTCATGCGGTGTCCCGTACGGGATGATCCGGATTTCGTCCGCGGGCTTGGCGTGGTGCTCTCCGCTCACCAAGGAAACGCAATGTGGGAGCCCAGACCATGCTCGATACCCTCGTTCCAGCCGGCACCCAGCAGACCGGCGCGGCATTCAGCACCACCGACCTGTTGCTGCTGCGCGGCTGGAGCGAATTTCATGGATTGTCGATGGGCATCGATCTGGCGCGCCGGGTCGATGATGTGCATTGCGACGAGGTCGTCCTGCTCGCCGCACGTGATGGCTCCGGCCGATGGGCGTTGTGGTGCGATCGGCACGGCATCGTGCTGCAGCCGCAGCACCGCGCCGCGCACAGCTTTGCCACGGTGCATGAAGCGATGGCCGCAATCGCGCCGCCGTCCGCGGATGTGCTGACCGACATCCAGGCAACCGGCTGGTGATGCTGCCGGCGGCCAGGCGCCGCGCTGGCGGCGGAAAACAGCGGCAGCCCGGGCGGGTTCGGCGCTCCCGTCCGGGCTGACGGTCAGTCGCGGCTCAGCTGCGACACGTCGCGCACCGCGCCGCGGGCCGCGCTGGTGGTCAGTGCCGCATAGGCCTGCAGCGCGCGCGACACCACGCGGTCACGCTGCGGCTTCCAGGCGGCCTTGCCGCGCGCTTCCATGCGCGTCCGGCGCGCCGCCAGTTCCTCGTCCGACAGGGCGACGCGCAGCGAGCGGGCCGGGATGTCGATCTCGATGCGGTCGCCTTCCTCGATCAGACCGATGGCGCCGCCCTCCGCCGCCTCCGGCGAGATATGGCCGAGGGAGAGGCCGGAGCTGCCGCCGGAGAAGCGGCCGTCGGTGATCAGCGCGCATTGCGTCGCCAGGTGCTTCGACTTCAGGTAGCTGGTCGGATACAGCATCTCCTGCATGCCCGGCCCGCCTTTCGGGCCCTCGTAGCGGATCACCACCACGTCGCCCGGCTTCACCTTGTCGCCCAGGATGCCATCAACCGCGGCTTCCTGGCTTTCGAAAATGCGGGCCGGGCCGGCGAAGGTCAGCAACGAGGCATCGACGCCGGCGGTCTTCACGATGGCGCCGTCCAGGGCGATGTTGCCGTAGCACACCGCGAGCCCGCCATCGGCGCTGAAGGCATGCGCCTTGTCGCGGATCACGCCGGCGCTGCGGTCCAGGTCCAGCGAGTCGTAGTGCTCGTTCTGGCTGAACGCCTGGGTGGTACGCACGCCGCCCGGTGCGGCCAGGTAGAGGCTGGACGCGGTGTCGCCCGGTTCGCGACCCTCGGCGCGCACGTCCCAGCGTGCCAGGGCGCCGCCGAGCGTGGGGGTGTGCACTGTCGGGACGTCGCGGTGGATCAGGCCGGCGCGGTCCAGCTCGCCCAGGATCGCCATGATGCCGCCGGCGCGATGCACGTCTTCCACGTGCACGTTGGCGACCGAAGGCGACACCTTGCACAGGTTCGGCACCCGGCGGGACAGCCGGTCGATGTCGGCCATCGAGAAGGGCACCTCGCCCTCCTGCGCCGCCGCCAGCAGATGCAGCACCGTGTTGGTGGAACCGCCCATGGCGATGTCCAGCGACATGGCGTTCTCGAAGGCCGGGAAGGTGGCGATGCCGCGCGGCAGGGCGGTGGCGTCGTCCTGCTCATACCAGCGGCGGGCCAGGTCGACGATTAGCCAGCCGGCCTCGACGAACAGTTTGCGCCGGTCGGCGTGGGTGGCGACGATGGTGCCGTTGCCGGGCAGCGCGAGGCCAAGGGCCTCGGTCAGGCAGTTCATCGAGTTGGCGGTGAACATGCCGGAGCAGGAGCCGCAGGTCGGACAGGCGGAGCGTTCCATCACCTCGGTGTCGGCCTGGGAGACGGTGGGATCGGCGGCGGCCACCATGGCGGTGATCAGGTCGGCGCGCTGGGTCTTGCCGCCCTTCACCACCTTGCCGGCCTCCATCGGCCCGCCGGAGACGAACACGGTGGGGATGTTGAGCCGCATCGCGGCCATCAGCATGCCGGGGGTGATCTTGTCGCAGTTGCTGATGCAGACCAGTGCGTCGGCGCAGTGGGCGTTGACCATGTACTCGACGGCGTCGGCGATCAGCTCGCGCGACGGCAGACTGTACAGCATGCCGCCGTGGCCCATGGCGATGCCGTCATCCACCGCGATGGTGTTGAACTCCTTGGCCACGCCGCCGGCCGACTCAATCTCGCGGGCGACCAGCTGCCCGAGGTCCTTCAGGTGAACGTGGCCGGGGACGAACTGGGTGAAGCTGTTGGCGATGGCGATGATCGGCTTGCCGAAATCGCCATCCTGCATGCCGGTGGCCCGCCACAGGCTGCGCGCGCCGGCCATGTTGCGGCCGTGGGTGGTGGTGCGGGAGCGGTAAGCGGGCATGGCGGCATCCTGGTCCGGTGGCACGATTAGGGACTGGATAGCGGCATCGCGGCGGATCGGCCAGAGCAGGGGCCGCTCTCCGGCCGATGGGGCGGAGGGGATAAGGTACCCTTGGCCTCGCTCCTCTGCGCCTGTAACCTCCGGTTGCGCTTCCCCGGGGAGACCTGCCGTGCCACGCTTTGCCGCAAACCTCAGCATGATGTTCAACGAGGTGCCGTTCCTCGACCGGTTCGAGGCCGCCCGCAAGGCCGACTTCGACGGCGTGGAATACCTGTTCCCGTACGACTTCCCGGCCACGGAGATCCGCCAGCGGCTGAATGGCGCCGGGCTGACCCAGGTGCTGTTCAACATGGCGCCCGGCGACTGGGCGAAGGGCGAGCGCGGCCTTGCCAGCCTGCCAGGCCGGCAGGCGGAGTTCCGCGAAAGCGTCAAGCGCGCGCTGGATTACGCGCATGCGCTGGACTGCAAGCAGGTGCACTGCATGGCGGGCATCCCCGCCGCCGACGTCCACTCGGTGACCGCCGCCGCGACCTACGCGGCCAACCTGGCCTGGGCCGCGGAGCAAGCCTCGCCGGCCGGCGTGAAGATCGTCATCGAGCCGATCAACCACCGCGACATGCCCGGCTATCACCTGCACACCCAGGCGCAGGGCGCCGCCATCGTCGAAGCGCTTGGCCGTGACCGGCTGGGATTGCAGTTCGACGTGTACCACGTGCAGGTCACCGAGGGCGACATCACCAAGCGCATGGAGCAGTTCATGCCGGTGATCGCCCACATGCAGATCGCCGACGTGCCGGCACGCAACGAGCCCGGCACGGGGGAGATCGGCTGGGGCTACGTGTTCCGCCGCATGGACGAGCTGGGCTACCAGGGCTGGGTCGGCTGCGAATACCGCCCGGCCGGAGAGACCGTGGCGGGTCTGCGCTGGCGGCAGCAGTTCGGCGCATGATACACGCGCGGCCACGGCCGGAGTCGCGGCCGGAAACGTAACCGGCAGACAAGCTCCCCGTGACCAACGCTTTCAGACTTGCGGCAGCGCTGGGCGCCTTCGCCCTGCTGCCGCTGGTTGCCTCCTGCAACCGCCCTGCCCGACCGCCCGCGCATCCGCACTACGTGCTTGGCCGGCCCTACCAGGCCGGCGGCATCTGGTGGTACCCGCGCGACAGCCAGAACCTGGACGTCACCGGGCTGGCCACGGTGTATCCCGACGGCCATCCGCCGCTGACCACGGATGGCGAGGCGTTCAGCCAGGACGCGATCGCCGCCGCGCATCCCACGCTGCAGTTGCCCGCGGTCGCGCGGCTGACCGACTTGCAGACCGGCCGTTCCCTGCTGGTGCGGATCAACGACCGCGGCACGCCGACGCCGCACCGCCTGGTCCAGGTGACACGCCGGGTCGCCGGCCTGCTGGGGATTCCGCGCGGCGGCGTGGCGCAGGTGCGGCTGACCGTGCTGGCCGGGCAGAGCGCCGCGGCGGAGGAAGCGGTCGGCGGCGCGCCCCGCCTGGCGATTTCCGCGGCGCCGGTGCGCAGCGTGCAGGCTGCCGCATTGCCGCCGCCCACCGGCGTAAGCCAGGAAGTTGGCCGCGTCGCGACGGCGACCCTGCCGGCGCCCGCCGAGCCGGATGGGGAGACGGTACGGCTTGACGGAACCGTAACCCAACAGGCGCCGCGGCCCGGTCGATTGTTGGTGCGACTCGATACCTTTCAGTCCTACGAATATGCAGCGATGCAGCGTGCCAGGCTGATTGGACTGAACCCGCACATCGACTCGGTTCTCGAGGATCGGACCCAGAGTTTCCGCGTGATGCTCGGCCCCTTCACCGATGTCGCCGCCGCCGATTCAGCGCTGGACCGGGCAATCGCGGCGGGGATAACCGATGCGCGCATCGTCGTCGAATAAGGGGAGACCGATGCTGGAGAAAAACGCGATGCTGACACGCCGGCTGCTGCTCGGCTCGACAATGACGCTGGCCGCGGCGCCGGCCCTGGCGCAGGGCCGCCATCCCGCGCACCGGGCTGCCGCGGCACACGGCAAGCAGGCGGACCCGAACCAGCCGCCGGCCACGCCGGCGCAAACGCCGATCGGCCCGGTTGCCACCAACGCGCGCTGGGCCTGCATCATCGACGTCAACACCGGCGCGACGCTGCTGGAGAAGAATGCCGACGAGGAGATGACGCCGTCTTCGCTGACCAAGCTGATGACGCTGTACATCACCTTCCAACGCCTCGCCGAGGGACGGATGAAGCTGACCGACGAGCTGCCGGTCACCGAAACGGCCTGGCGCTTCGGCGGTTCGAAGATGTTCGTGCGGGTCGGCAGCACCGTCCCGGTGGAGGACCTGCTGAAGGGCGTCATCGTGGATTCCGGCAACGACGCCTGCGTGGTGCTGGCCGAAGCGATCTCCGGCTCCCAGGCCCAATTCGCCGAACTGATGAACGCGACGGCGAAGAAACTCGGCATGACCCATTCGCACTTCATGAATCCGATGGGCTGGCCGGTGCCGGACCATTTCATGAGCGCGCGGGATATCGCCACGCTGGCGACCGATCTGATCCGCAAGTTCCCGCAGTACTACCACTACTTCGAGGACAAGACCTTCACCTACTCCAACATCACCCAGAACAATCGCAATGAGCTGGTGATGCGCGGCACGGCCGACGGATTGAAGACCGGGCACACCGAGGAGGGCGGCTATGGGCTGTGCGCCAGCTCCGAACGCGATGGGCGCCGCGTGGTGGTGGTGCTGAACGGCATGCCGACCAGCCGCGATCGTGCGGAGGAGGGCGAGCGGCTGATGGCCTGGTCCTTCGCCAACTTCGAGGACGTGAAGCTGTATGTCGCGGGCGCCGTGGTCGATCACGCGCCGGTCTGGCTGGGGACCGCCAGCACGGTGCCGCTGGTCGGCGCGCAGGATCTGGTCGTGACCATGCCGCATGGCTGGCGCAACGACGCCAGGCTGCAGATCAGCTACGATGCGCCGATCCGCGCGCCCGTGGCGAAGGGCACGCGTATCGGCACGCTGGCGGTGAGCGGCAAGGGCGTGCCCTCGATGGAGATGCCGCTGGTCGCCGGTGAGAACGTGCAGAAGCTCGGCCTGCCCGGCCGAGCGATGGCGGTGCTGACGCACTACGTGACCGGTGGGTGAGCGAGGCCGCGCGGACCGGAGAGGCCAGCCCAGTCAGGAAGCAAGCGCTACGGCCTGGAAAGCAGCCCACGGGACGCGCTTCGCCACGACCCGCGGGCCGGCCATGATGCGAGGAGGCTGCATCGTGCTTTCGCCGACGCGATTGTTTGCTGACGGCCCCTGGGCCGCGTAGCCAGGCGCCGGCAGGCGAGGCTTGGGGGTGCCATTCGCCAACCTGTGGGGTTGGCGGCAGCGCAACGGATCCAATCACCGAGGCACCGGGGTTCGGGAACTGACTGCCGCATCGGGACCAGGGCGGCAAAGTATTTGATTCAATGCCGTCCTCGCTCTGTGACCTCTTTGGTGAATCAGCTGGCCTGCCAGCCCCAATGCCGCCGCGCAGAGAAGCCTCGACGCCGAAACAGCGGAGACCAGCCAGCGTCAAAAGTCTCGCCTGATTTCTCAGCCGTGACCAGCCGGCGCTGGGCAATTGCACAAGCCTGGCGCGGCAGGAATCGGAACGGCGGGGCTGGCCATGGTCCGGCCCCGTGCGCTCCTCGCGGTTCAGGCTGTGCGTGCGGTCAGGGCGGCCGGCGCGGCGCGCTTCCGGGCTCGCGGTACGCCGGCGGCAGCGGCACCGGCAATAGCGGCCAGCGCTCGCCGATGAAGAATCCCAGCACGCGGGTGATCTCGGCCTTCTCGCGGTTCGGCAGGCCGAGGGAGAAATCCCTGTCCCATTCCGGGATGAAAACCTTCTCGCGGCGGTAGAAATCCTCTTGCAGCCTGGCGACGTTGCCGCGGTGCCCGTGGATCGCCTCGAACAGCGAGCTGAAGAACCCCCGCTCGCACAGACTGAAGCCGACGCCGAGGTCGCGGCAGATGTCGGCGAAGGCCGCACCGATGCCGCGGCGGCGGATTTCTGCCTCGAGCTGCGCCAGGGTGGGGAGGTTGTCGAGGTCCGGCGCGGCGTCGCGGTCGGGCCGGCGAACCGGCGC
>Ga0187809_10000769_pt1 | contig 16214 bp, 12 predicted proteins | sample NC_wetland_sal_i_8_FD_132415 | JGI IMG/M metagenome (GOLD analysis project Ga0187809, IMG submission 132415) | Wetland sediment microbial communities from Neuse River Estuary, North Carolina, USA - ASW_4 | ecosystem: Environmental > Aquatic > Freshwater > Wetlands > Sediment | place: USA: North...
GGTGACGTTCAGTGTGACCGCCGACAATACCACCGGCGCCGGCCAGGTCTCCAATCCGTCGACCCCAGTCACGCCGGCTGCGGCGCCGCCGGCCGCCGCCTTCAGCATCACCCCGTCCACGGAGCACAACGTCGCGCTCTATGACGGCACCGCGAGCGGCGCTCAAGTGGTGCGCTTCTCCAGTGACTTCAACAGCAGCTTTTCGCCGACGGCGATGCTCGACGCGTCCGCCGGCTCGGGGATTGCGCCCTGGGCGACGGCCGGTGGCCAGATCACGAACCAGTACGCGATCTTTTCCCTGGCGGGCGGCCAGAGCTACCTGATCGACAACGTCCAGATCATGCCGCGGCCTGACTATACGTCGCAGTCGGTGAAGACGTTCGCGATCGATGTCTCCAACACCACGTCGGACGATAGCGCCTTCACCCAGGTACTGACCGGCACCGTGGTCAACAACGGGACGCTGCAGATCTTCACCCTACCGCAGCCGGTCACAGCGAAGTACATCCGCTACCGGCCGCTCAGCAACTACGGCGATCCCAACTTCATTTCGACCGAGCAGCTGACCGTGCTGACGCCGCAGGCCGGCGGCAACAGCGTGACGCTGACCGACCACTCGACCTCGGCCGGTCACACGATCACAGGCTGGAACTGGGACTTCGGGGACGGCAGCACCAGCACAGAGCAGAATCCAACCCACAGCTACGCCAATCCCGGCAGCTACACCATCGCGCTCACCGTGACCGACGATCTCAGTGACCAGACCAGCGTCTCTCAGACCTACACCGCCTACGCCGTCAATTTCCCGGTCGCCTCCGCGCCGACGAATCTGCAGGCGACACCGCAAAATAGCGCCGCGACTCTCACCTGGGACCCGCCAACCGACACCGCCAACCTGCCGGTTGACTCCTACGATATCTCCTCCACCACCGGCTTTCACCTGACGGTCGCCGCCACCTCCCCGCGCTCGGTGCAAATCACCCCTCTGAGTGACGGCGTGACCTACACCTTTAGCGTCCGGGCCCACACCGCGTCCGGTCTGGGGGCGCCAAGTACGATCCAGGTGACACCGGTCGGCCCGCCGACCGCGCCGGGCAGTCCCAGCCATCAGCCAGCTAACGGCCAGCTCACGTTCAACTGGGGCCAGCCGAATCCGGACGGCGGCACGATCGACTATTACACGGCGACGCTGTCACAGGGAGCGACGACGATTCAGACCCAGCAGGTCACCAGCCGCAGCGCGACCTTCAGCGGTCTGACCAACGGCGTGACCTACAGCTTCTCGGTGACGGCGCACAACCAGTACGGCAGCGGCCCGGCGACGACCGACAGCGGCGTGCCGAGCGACGTGCCCGGCGCGCCCACCGGGCTGACGCTCATTCCGGGGGACGGCCAGCTCGGTGTCGCCTGGACCGCCGCGCAGAGCTTCATCCCGATCCAGCACTATCACATCCATGTAGCCGGACCGAGCTACACCAAGGACGTCGACGTAACCCTGCCCTGTAGCGGGTCGGGCTGCGCGACGGGCGTGGCGGGATTGGTGAACGGCCTCACGTACACGTTCACCATCAGCGCGACGAACTCGGCCGGTACCGGTCAGTCGGCGAGCATCAGCGGCAGCCCGGCCGCCGTGACGACGAACTTGCAGCCAGCTACCGTGTTCTACATCACGGAGCGCGGTGCGCAGGGCCTCGCCAAGGTGACGTACGATCCCACCACCGGTACGAGCCAGACAAACAACAGCTTCGTCAAAGGGCTCCCCAACAGCGGGCCGGATAGCTTGATCTTCGATCACCAGGGCCGGATGGTCGTCAGCAACTCCGACGTAGGCACGCTGTCGCTGGTCGACCCGGCGACGGGCGTCATCCTCACGTCCCAGATCAATACGACGCGCATCAGCGTACCGGCTGACATGGCGCTCGATCCGTCCAGCAACACCGTGGCCGTGATCAGCTGGCAAAGCCCGAATCTCTACCTGGTGAACCTCGACACGGGCCAGACGACGCAGATCAACCCCGATCCCAACCATGTCGGCAACTTCGGTGGCGTGACCTACAACGGCGACGGCACGCGTCTCTTCCTCGCCTCGCACAGCGGCTGGATCTACGAGCTCGATCCGCACACCGGCGCGCTCATCCGCGAGATACAAACGCCGGGCGGTCCGGACGGCATGACCTTCGATCCGACCACGAATCACATCTACGCGTCCAACTGCGGCGGCATCTGCGACATCTACATCGGCACCGACGCCCAGCCGACCCTCGCCTTGATCAAGGTCTACACGTCGCGCGACGGTGACGGCATCGCGGCCGACGGTCAGGGCCATCTTTTCATCATCTCCGCCGATCTCTATCGCCTGGATCTCGCGACCGATACCGTCACGCGCATCGCCAACGCCGGCCCGACCTGGGACGACGTCGCGCCGGTCATTGGCTCGGGCGCCGCCAACCAGCCACCGGTCGCGCAGGACCAGACGGTCAGCACCAACCAGGACACACCGCTCGCCATCACACTGGCGGCGACCGACCCTGAGGGGGACACGCTCACGTATGGCGTCGTCGCCAACCCCAGCCATGGTAGCCTCAGCGGCACGGCGCCGAATCTGACCTACACCCCGGATAGCGGCTACACCGGGCCGGACAGCTTTACCTTCAAAGCCAACGACGGCCAGAGCGACTCCAACGTCGCCACCGTCGGCATCACGGTAGAGCAGGCAGCCAGCCCGAACCAGCCGCCTGTGCTCGGAACGCTCAGCGATCAAACGGTGGACTTCAACGACGCGCTGACCGTCACCGTCTCGGCAACGGATCCGGACCACGACCCACTGACGCTGGGGGTGACCGGCCTTCCGCACAGCCTCACCTTCCGGGACAACGGAGACGGCACCGGCGTGGTCTCGGGCACGGTCACGGACCACCCAGGCAGCTTCACCGTCGACGTCACCGCCGATGACGGCCACGGCCACACCGTTACCAGCTCGCTGAAGCTGACCGTAGCCAAGGAGGACGCATCTCTGGTCTACACCGGCTCTGTGACCGGCGACTCTCAGGACGCTGTCACGGTGTCGGCCACGCTCATTGACCCGAACGACCAATCGCCGATCGCGGGCAAGCCGGTCACCTTCACCCTCAACAACGCTGAGACCTGCCAGGCGACAACCACCAGCGACGGCTCCGCCTCGTGCAGTCTGACCCCACAGGAGGCGGGCGGCAGCTACCCCCTGGCCGTCAGCTTCGCCGGGGACCAGGACTACCTCGCGGCCAGCGCCAGCGCGATGTTCACGGTGACGCCAGAGCAGACGTCGCTGGCCATCACCTCTTCGAACACGCTGGCCGCGGGCTCGGTCACGGTCGCGGCCCAGCTCCTCGAGGACACGACTGGACCGGCCATCGCCGGGCGCACCATCACCTTCACCGCCACTCCCAACGGCGGCGGGACGGCGGTAACCGGGACCGGCAAGACTGACAGCAGCGGCAACGCGAGTGTGTCACTCAAGCTGGGCGTCGGCGATTACACGCTGGCGGCGAGCTTCGCTGGCGACGCTGACTACCTGGCATCGGCGGCGACAAACCAGGCGCACCTCTACGTCTACCAGCCCACACACTTCGTGATCTGGGGCGGCAACCCGCCCGGTACATCCGCCAATCCGAATGTAACGGTGGGGCTGGATTACACCTTCTGGGGTGCGCAGTGGTCGCGTCAGGTGACCGGAGGTGCGTATCAGGGAACGAGCAGTTTCAAGGGCTACGCCGACGGCTTTTCGAGCGACGGTCAAAGCTGGACGGCCCGGCCGGGCAACTCCAGCAAACCTCCGACGTCGGTCCCGACCTACATTGGGGTAATTGTCGCGACCAAGATCACCAAGAGCGGGAGCACGATCAGCGGCGATGTGGCCGAAGTTGTCGTGCTGAAGGTGGACGATCCGAACGCCTACGCTCCGAATCCGGGCCACTCCGGTACCGGCGTTCTCGTCGCCGCCGTGCACTGACGGGCGCGACGGCGCATCTCGGAGTCACACGCGGCCCCCGGTTCTCTCCGGGGGCCGCGGTGTGTCGAGGACCCAAGTACCGGCGTCGCTACCGCTTGCGGTCACGCCCGGTGTCGGTCCGGACCGCGGCGAGGATGCCCACCACGATGCTGAAGGCTGAGATGATGGGGGAGGTCTCTCGATCTGTTGGGGATGGGGTGCGATACTGGGCCAGTTCATCACCTGACGCGTGCAGGCGTCTCGCCTTGGCGCCCGCGACCATCAACCCCGGTCCCGGCAGTGTGCACCTGGAAGACATCTGTGCTAAGGGCGACACCATCACCCTCGTGCTGCGTACCCATCGTCCCACCGCCGACTGCCCGGTCTGCGGCTGGCAGACGGATCCTGTCTACAGCTGGTATCAGCGCACCCTGGCCGACCTCCTCTGGCACGACCGCGGGGTGCGCCTCTTTTTGCACACCCGCCGTTAGTGCCGCCAGAACTCCGACTATCCGCGGCAGATTTTCACCGAGCGTTCCCCTGCGCTGGTTGCGCTCTCGGTCCGTCGGACCAATCGACCGGCCACCGTGGTCGAGGTGGTAGCCTTGGCCGTCGGCGGGGAAGCCGGAGCGCGGCTGTTGGCTGTCCTCGACGTGACGCTCAGTCCCGATACGCTCCTCAATCGCCTGCGGGATGACGTCATCCCGGCTGGAGAGCCGCTCCGGATCGTCGATCTCTTGCACAACTGCATCGGCCACCCGACCAGCCGCTCCCGCCACGCCAGATTAGCCACTTCCAGCGAGAACTTCATCTCATGGCCTGACTGCTTCCCCGACACCGGGCCTGGCGGTGTCTCTGGCTCAGTCCTGAGCTTGGCCCGCTGCCCCGTCACACGTCACCATCGCGTAGGGCGCCCCGACCTGACGTCCGTATATCCCCTTGCTAGGTCGTGGCCGGATGCAGTGGCGTGGCACCTCGATCGCCTCGGCCGGTCACTCACCAACCTCATCGAGTTGATGACCGCCCTTAATACGGAAGAGGTTGGGTTCAAGAGCCTAACCGAGCAGATCGACACCACCACCTCGGGCGGCAAACTGATCTTCCATATCTTCAGAGCGCTGGCCGAATTTGAGCGCGAGCTGATCCGGGAGCGAACCCGCGTCGGCCTGGCCGCGGCACGAGCTCGCGGTCGGCAAGGTGGTCGACCCAAGAAGCTCGATACGCCCAAGAAGATCGCCATGGCGCGGTCCCTCTATAACGCAGGGACCCATTCCATCAACGACATTTGTCAGACGCTTAGGGTGTCGCGGGCAACGCTCTATCGAGTGATCAAGATTCGGGACTAATGCGGACTCTCACGACTCCTCCATGTTGGCCGGACAGTCGACTCGAGCGCATTTTGAGACAACTCTGCTGACGTCACCGCGTTCGGTGATCCTCGTGTCGCAGTCTGTCTCGAGAAGAACTCGCCAAGTGAGTTGGCTTCGCAGGTCTGCTTCAGACAGCCCAATGTCCAGGCTGCCTGAAGCGTACGCAAGAGCGAATAGTGATTGTGGGGGACGTGGGAGGTGAAGCCGGGCGGAGTCTCCTTGGAAACCACGATCGTCGCAACCTGTCCTCCCCCGCCTGCATTGGTCGATCCCTCATCCCACGTGATGAAGAGCGCGCTGTTGGTGTTGCGCCACGTCGAAGTGTTGAGGAGATGGCTCGGAAGCCAGTTCTGGAGCCAGGCATCACCCGCCTGTAGGCCGCAGTCGTGCATATCGTGGCAGAGATTGGGGACGATCAACTCGAGATTTGCGGCTGCTGGACTGAAGTGGCTAAAGTTCGTGATGTGGCTGATGCACCGGCTGCGATCGGTGCTGACGTCAAGAAAGCTGATCGCAGGCTCATGCTTGCGTGCATAAGTGCCACCGCCGTCTGGCCCGCCCGACGCCGTCGCACCCGTATAGCAGATCGGTTCCCCGCGCGCGCTGGCCACAGGAACATTCTCCGCGAAGACCATCCACGACTTGCCGTTCGCCTCCAATTGATCAGCGACGTTCGTCGCTTCGATGCGGCGCACGCCATCGTCTCGCACTCCCTGTGTTGATCCAGACCAGAGCGCGACGTAGTTCGGCTGCGATGGATGCGCAACCGCGGTGTAATTGGTGGCAATTCCGTAGTCGTCAATGAGTTGGTTGAGATACGGTGCGTTGGGATTTCCGACGACGGAACGCTTTTCCTCGTTCTCCATCACGATCAGATAGATGTGATCGAAGGCCGGGACGGACGCAACGATCGGCGTGGTTGAGGTTGGCGTCGCAATCGGCTCATTTCCCTTCGGCACGACGAGTATGAGGGCCATGAGTCCGAACGCGGCAAGCGCCGCGATCAGGAATTTCCATTCGGCTGCCACGAAGTGCAGTCCTATCTGTCGTATTGGATCCTCATAGGATCGGCAACACCCTATCCTTCATATGCACTATCCATGCGCGACAAGCCTCGTCCGCGTGGCTCAATCGGACGTGAGGGAGAGCTGGTAGCAGCTGACTAACGCCGACGTATCTCCTTTGGCAAACGTGCCGAGCGGGGCGCCAGGACTCCGCCGAGCACCAGCAGTGTGCCCGCCGCGACACCGAACACCCATCGTCGTGGGGTCATAAAACAACTCTCTTCCGTTCCTCGCCAACCGACTGGCGCTCAACGAAATCGAGCGCAACCTGCGCTTGTCGAGTATGTCAAGTTCAGGTGAATTCGAATTGGGCTGAATCTCAAATCGGGAAAAAAGCATATTCTCGTTATATAGGTAGCTTCGTGCAGGTTTGCATCGCTTGACGAACGAGTGCGGGACACGGCACCTCACAGAGCTCGAGCAGGGCGGTGATGACCGCCGCGACGGGGAAGGGCTCATTGAGAGCGTGAATCATGTCCTCCTGTGAGGGATGCCAGTGTTCACCGTCGCTATCCTGTGACGAGGCTGAATGCCAATCGAACGCCTCCGCCAAATTGAACGCTAGGGCTTCAATCGCCCGTTCGATGCAGGCATCATGGTGTCCCGCCGAGTGGCTACTGCTCGACATCGATCGGTCTCCTCAAACACGGACACGATCGGCGCTACCTCGCGCGTAGCGTCGGTCGAAATACTAGGCGCCCTCGATGAAATCGACATGAACCCTCGATGAAATCGACATGAAGTGTGGCCGTTGATTGTGGATCTGATCCGTCAACTGTGGTCACTGGATTAGCGCTCTGCTCACCTCATCTAAACTTCATCTCCACATGTCACCCTCATGAGCGAAATCGACGATCCTCATCGCAATCAAGAACGTGAGCGCCGACGTAGGAGCGGGTTTCGTGCCGAGTAGCCTGACACCAACCAACTGAGAGTGGAGTGTTCTGTGGGGCAAGAGTCGACCAGTTCGGTGCTTCAAACCGAGCATCTGACCAAACGCTACGGCGATGTCGTGGCCGTGGATGATCTCTCCCTAGCAGTTCAGGCTGGCGGCGTCTCTGGTCTGCTGGGGCCGAATGGTTCCGGTAAGACGACGATCGGGATGTTGCTGGGCTTGGTTCAACCCAGCGGCGGATCGGGTCACCTTTTTGACAACGCGCATTCCGGCGTAGGCCGGGCAGATCTCCGGCGTATCGGGACCATCGTCGAATCGCCGACGTTCTACCCAAACCTCAGCGGGTGGGCAACCCTACGCTATTTCCGGGCGGTCGGACGCCACGGAGATGCGAACGAGATCGCACACCTGCTGAAACTCGTTGACCTCACGGATGCCGCTGATCGTTCCTATCGCACCTATTCCCTGGGGATGAAGCAGCGTCTGGGAATCGCCTACGCGCTCCTAGGCGATCCCGATCTGGTCTTTCTCGATGAGCCGACCAACGGTCTAGACCCGGCCGGTGTGGCCGAGGTTCGCGACCTGATCCGTAGACTCGGCGCGGGAGGACGTACGGTCATACTCTCGAGTCACCTGCTCGGCGAGGTGCAACAGGTCTGCCAACGCGTCGCAATTCTCTCCTACGGTCGACTCCTGGTGCAGGGCAATGTCGATGACCTGTTGCGGACGAGCGGCGCGGTTCAACTGGATAGCGCCGACAATGCCGCCGCCGCTCGGATACTTCTTGATCTCCCCTTAGTGGATCGGGTTCGGCCAGACGAGAAAGCTCTCCTGGTGCGCATTGCTTCGGATCACGCGTGGGAATTGACGAAGGCGCTCGCACAGGAAGGAATCTACTTGACCGAGCTTTCCCCAGTTCAGGTGTCCCTCGAGCGCTACTTCCTGGAGATTACCGGCGAACGCGACCACGAGCTTCGTCGAGAGGTCGCCTGATGAGCGTGCTGGCCACGCTCATCCGTTGGGACTGGTTCAAGCTCGTACGCCGGTGGGTGCCGTGGATCTTGCTGGTGATCCTGCTGCTGCTGTCGCAGCTGACGGTCTGGGGCAGCTATTTTCAATATCGGAATTTGCAGCAGACGGGCGGGAGCGTGACCGTCGGAACCGGCGGAAGCCAGCGTGATGTCAACTGTCGCGACGTTCTGGCCGGCGACCTTGCCAGCCTTCCGCCCGGCACAAACACCCAAGTCCTCCAGGGCCTGCAGGCCGATTGTCGCCAGATCGCCGGCACGATCCCGCACCGGCTTCATCAGTTCTACGACGGCTTCACGCTCCCCGGGAGTATTCCCAACGGTCTCGGCACGGCGATCCCGATTGGCCTCATCCTCTTCGCCATTCTCACCGCCTCGGTCTTTGGCGCTGAATATGGCTGGGGAACTGTACGTCCAACGCTGGTTCGAGGCGCCGGCCGAGGCCCGTGTCTCGCAGCCAAGCTGCTGTTGTTAGCCGTGCTGGCGGCTGGTGCACTCATGCTCCTGGTGGGCGCGACGGCCATCAGGAGTGTGATCGCCAAGGGACCAGTGGTCCATCCTGGTGTCGTATCCTCGACCACGTGGGGCCATGCAGCAGTGCTGCTTGGTCGAGCCTGGCTGGTCCTCCTCCCTTATCTGGTTTTTGTCGCCTGCGTCACGGTGGTCACCCGGTCCTCGGCGAGTGGGATGGCGATTGGCATCGGCTACTATCTGGCTGAACTGATCGTTGTTGCCATCCTGGGTGGTTTCGTTCCCTGGATCCATTCCATCGGCAGGTTTCTGCTTGGGGAGAACATCGCGACCTTTTCCGGCGTGAGCGTCTTTGGCGGGCATGCCGCGGTCAGTGGGCTCCATGCGTTCATGGTGCTTGTGGCCTGCATGCTGGGCCTCGGGACGGCGACGTTCATGGTCTTTCGCACACGGGATGTCACGGCCGCGAGCGCGAGTTGAGTCTGAGGTGTCATTTGGTTGAGACGCAGTGAACCGGAACAGGGCGGCAACCGTGGATTTTCGGCTTGAACAGTGGATCAACGGTCCGGCTGGTCATCACCCGGCGCTGGACAGCCTGATGGTGCATGCGGCCAGTTGGGGTGAAGCCATCTTTATCGCGCTAGTCGTGGGTTGGTTCCTCATTGGCTGGGTGCGCGGATTCCCGGATGATCGGCGTGGCGCCATAACGGCGCTGATCGGCGCCGGCGTTGGACTGCTGATTAATCAGGTCATCGGTCATGCTTGGGCACGACCACGACCGTTCGTGACCCACCCCGGTCAAGTTCACGTGCTGCTCGGCCATAGCGTGGATGCATCGTTTCCCAGCGATCACGCGGTGGCCGCCTTCGCCATCAGTGTCGTACTGGTTGCGGTGCACCGAAAAGCCGGGTTCTTAGCGCTGCTGTTTGCCGCGCTGCTGAGCTACGCGCGGGTCTATGTCGGCGATCACTATCCCGGTGACGTTCTCACGGGGGCGTGTATCGGTACCCTCGTCGCCTTGGCGCTGGTTACCTGGTTCCAACCTGCCATGAACTGGGTGCGTGACTGCGTTGACCGAGTGATTCGGTTGCTGCACCTGCCGCTCCCGGCTGACAGATCCCGGTCGTCAGCACCCGCACCTGCCCGACACACGCCCGGCGCCGCACGTTGACGCGATCGGGCAGCTCCACGTAGTGACTAGTTGCCTGAGAACCCGATTGTGGCCGTCGTCTCATGAGAAGGACGTTCCATGCGCGTACTCGTTGTGGAAGATGAACAACGGCTGGCCAGGCTCATTCGGCGAGGACTACTGGAGGAGGGATATGCGGTCGATCTGGCTGAGTTGGGTCAGGAGGCGTTCGAGTGGGTGCAGTTCGCCCAGCACGATGCGATTATCCTGGATGTCATGTTGCCTGACATCGATGGCTTTCAGGTGTGCCGGTCATTGCGCGCCCGCGGAGTTCAGACGCCGATCCTGATGTTGACGGCGCGAGACACGGTCGAAGATCGCGTGGCTGGGCTCGACGCGGGTGCGGACGACTACCTGACCAAGCCCTTCGCCTTTGCTGAGCTCAAAGCCCGGATACGCGCATTGGTGCGACGCCCAACGGAAACCATGACGCCGGTCCTCACGGTCGCCGACCTGCGACTGGATCCGGCGACGCATCAGGTGTGGCGTAATGGGCATGAACTCACGTTGCCGAATAAAGAGTTCCGTCTGCTGGAGTACCTCATGCGCAATCCGAATCGCGTTGTCACCCGCACCATGATTGCCGATCACGTCTGGGATTATGAGTTTCTCAATTCAACGAACGTGATCGAAGTGCACATCCGATCCTTGCGCCGCAAAGTCGACGATCCCTTTCCCGTGAAGCGCATCGTGACCATTCGAGGCTCGGGGTATCGACTGCGGAGCGACGATGACTAGTCGTTTGCCGGTTCGCTGGCGCCTCACGCTCTGGTACACCCTCGTGGTCGCCGTTGCCCTCAGTCTGTTTGCGACGGGACTCTATTTCGGACTACGCTACGACTTGTATGGCGCGCTCGATGATACCCTCCGCAGCCAAGCGTCACTCACCATTTCCTCGCTTGACCTGCATCAGGGAACGCCTCAGCCGGCTGGCGCGTCACTGACGAATCCGCAGCAGGGGGAGCAGTTTATTCGGCTGTTCGACAGCTCCGGCTCGGTCATCGCCGATGCGAGTGGCGGATTCGCTCATCCACCGAGCGATCCCGCCGGGCTTGCCGCCGCACTCCATGGGCAAACGGTATTGCGCTGGATTACCGTCGATGGCCAGCAGATGCGCGTCTTGAGCCAGCCAGTGCGGAGCAACGGAGCCGTGGTCGGCGTGCTGCAGGTCGGGCTGTTTGCCAGCGAGGTAACCGAAGCCGTCGGCATTACCCTCGGCTTGATGGGGATTCTCGGGCCGCTGGTCCTGCTGGCCGTCAGCATCGGCGGGATTTGGGTCGCCCGGCGAGCGCTCGATCCGGTGGTGCGCATCGCCAATCTTGCGGCGGACATTGAGGCACAGGATCTCTCCCGGCGCATCGATCCAGGCTTTCCCCGCGACGAGGTCGGGCGACTCGCTCGGACGTTCAACGCCATGCTCGATCGGCTTGAGGAAGCCTTCCGCCGGCAGCGGCAGTTCATGGCAGACGCCTCACACGAGCTACGCACCCCACTCACGTTGCTGCGCAGCCAGATTGAAACGGCCGTGGCCGCGCCGCGCGACGCGGTGGCCGATCAGGAAGCCCTGGAACTCCTAGGCCAAGATGTCGAGCGTCTCTCACGACTCGCCAGCACGTTGCTGGCCCTGGCGCGCAGCGATGCCGGGGCGATCACGCTGAGCCGTGATGACGTCGATCTGGCGGATTTACTGGATGTCATGGTCGAGCAATACCGAACGTTAGCCGGTGCAGCGGAGGTGACACTCGAGCTCGACACCGAGCCGATTCAGATGATCGCGGACGAGGATCGTCTGGTGCAGCTCTTGGTCAACCTCCTCGACAATGCCCTCCAGCATACTCCAGCCGGGGGCCGGATCACCGTGGGCTGCTGTGCGGAACCCGAGTGGTGTCGGATCTGGGTGGCGGACAGCGGAACGGGTATCGCGCCCGAGCACATCTCCCATGTCTTCGAACGCTTTTACCGGGCTGATGCGGCCCACTCCAACCATCGAGGTGGGGTCGGACTCGGGTTGAATATCTGTCAGATGATCGTCGCCGCCCACCGAGGGACCATCGAGTTGGCCAGCACCGTCGATCAAGGTACGACGGTGACGGTGCGGCTGCCACGATCGCTGGTACCTGAACGCACCGTTGCGGTGTCAACGGAGGCGACTCCAGGCTCTCCCAGGTAGTCGACGAACGCAGGTTCACCTAGATTTCATCTTGCTCTGTCATCGTTTGCGGTGGCGGTCGGCGGTGCGAGCGTTCGATCGAGATCGAGCACGTGCGGGGACTCGTGGCGCCGCTCTGCCGCCGAGTAGGGTCTTCGTCAAGGACGATGAAACGGTGACCAGCATTGGATCCGAGTTTCTTTCGCTCATCGCGACCCACGGCTCGGTGGTCCTCTTCCTGATTGTTCTCGTCGAGGAAATCGGCGTTCCGCTTCCGATTCCAAGCGATCTGATGCTGCTGTTCTCGGGATCGCTCGTCGCGAACGGAACACTCAACCCGATTCTGACTCTCGGCGGCGTCGTGGCGGCGATCATCTTGGGTACCACGGCACTCTTTACGCTGGCGCGCCACGGGGGCAGACCACTGTTGCTGCGGTACGGGCGTTTCATCCATTGCGATGAATCCCGCCTCGATCGAATCGAACAGCGCCTTCACGTTCACGCGTTCTGGCGACTAACCGCGCTGCGGCTCATCCCTGGACTTCGCCCGTATGGCACGATGACGGCCGGCATCCTGGGCCTGCCCCGGCGGCTCGCGGTTCTGGCATTCGCCGTGGCGGGCATGATCTGGGCGTCCGTGTGGATCGCGCTGGGCGCCGTCCTCGGACCACATTTCGGCACGATTGTTCCCGTGCTACAACGGGTCGAACAGACCGCTGGACTCGGACTCGTCGTCGCAATCCTCCTCTTCATCCTAGTCCTCTGGTCACGCGCCCGCTTGCTGGCGCGATCGACCGCCACTCGACATCCTGACCAACCCCGATGAGGACGCCTCCGGTTGAACAGTCCAACGCTGGGCGTGCGCCGCTCCTCGGCGCGGGATCGTTGTTTGCCATCCTCCTCGCCGGACTGGTGCTCACTAATGCCAAAGCCCCGGGAACGGCGACACTGGGGATCTCGGTGGCGCAGCTCGGTCGCGCGGCACGGCTCTTTCATGGGCCGTTGCCCTATCTGGCCTCGCTGCCAGCCTTCTCCTTCTCGGTGGTGGCCTGGAGCAGTGTCTGTGTGCTCTGGTGCGTCTATCTGTGGCTCATCTGGTACGTCCGTGACCGCGAGATCGACCTCCGCTGGGTCGCGGGCGGAGCCATCGGATTAGGCCTGTTGGCTGTGCTAGTGCCGCCGCTCTTCTCGACCGATATCTTTTCCTATGCGATGTTCGGCCGGCTCGCCGGGGTCTACGACGTCAATCCCTACTTGACGACCGCGAGCAGTTCCGCGCCGACCGATCCGCTCCTGCCTTACGTCTTTTGGCGCGATATTGCGTCACCGTATGGCCCACTCTGGTCTCTGGTATCGTGGCTTGTGGCCCATGGGGCCAGGACTACGCCGTTCATGCTCGTGGTGCGCTTCAAGATCGTGGAATTCGTGAGCATGATGCTGGACGGCGCGCTGATCTATCGGTTCGTGCGGATACGCTGGGCTCAACACGCCACCTGGGCATACCTGGCATTTGCCTGGAATCCGCTCGTTCTCATCGATGGCCTCGTCGTCGGGCACAACGATGTGCTTACTCTCACCTTGGTCTTGATCAGCGCCGAACTGCTGCGTCGGGGCCGGTCGACCTGGGGTATGGTCTGGTTGACCGCGTCGGCACTGATCAAATACTCAACGGTCCCGGTGGTCGGGGTCGCGATGATACGGGAGGCGCTGCGCCGGCCGGTGTGGCAGCGCGGAACATTCATGGCGCGCGTTGGGACGCTCGTGCTGCCGCTCGCGGCAGTTTCGTTCCTGCCGTTTTGGGCTGGTCCACGCAGTCTTGCCAGTACGTTCGGAGAACCTGACCGCGGTGTCACCAATCCCATCTGGCGCGTACCGCGCTGGATCGGGCGGCACCTGTTGTCGCAGCAACACGCCGCCATTACGGAACCCACCACGATCGTCGTGCTGGCACTCATCCTCTTCGCCGCCTGGCAGTGGGTCGCACTCCGAACGCAGCGGACGGACCTCACGCCGGAGTCCATCCACGATGACCTCGCCGCCTGGGCGCAGGCGATGATCGTCTTTCTGGCGCTCTGGCCGCGCCTGCATACGTGGTATCCCCTAGTCCCCGCGGGACTGGCACTTGCCGCTGGGCCGAATCATCGACGCCTCTATGGTCAGGTGTTGCTGCTGACCGCCTTGTCGTATCTCGCGTACGTGTAGGACACCGCAGATTCTGGTCAGTGCACGCGGGATACTGGCGGTCAACGTGGCCCGGGGCTGTCGTGTCTGACACTCGCGTGACGCGCTGTGTCCGGTTAGTTTCACGGTGATCAGGATCCTGGAGAGAATCACGTGCGATGGTGAAGCGCTGCGGGTTTGCTGGCGACCATGCGACGGTATCGTGCGTTACACCTCCGCCGGGACCATACGCCACCGCGGCGGTCAGGCGCTACCATGCCGGTCGTCGGTTGATTGCGCGGTCCACGTGTCTGCCTCTTCGTGGCGAAGCTGACGGTACTTGTGCCAGAAATACCAGACGATCAGTAGGACGATGACGACGGCGATCCCGTTGTCGACCCAGCGGGCACTGTTGCGGAATGACTCCCACTTTGGTCCCCAGTGCTCTCCGACAAAGGTCAATGGAATACACCAGAGGAAGGCCCCGGCAGCGGTATAGAGGGCGAATGTGCCAAAGGGCATGCGGGCGATACCGGCTGGGAAGGAGATGAAGGTGCGCACGACCGGCAGGAGACGCCCGACGAAGGTAGTGATCGCACCCCGGCGCTGGAACCAGTGATCGGCGCGATCGAGGTCCTCGTGCGTGATCAAGACCCAGCGGCCCCAGCGCTCGATTAATGGCCGGCCGCCGACCATGCCGATGACGTAGGCAATGGTCGAGCCGGTCAAGTTGCCGGCGGCACCGACGGCGCTCGCCGTGAGAATGCCGGACCAACCCAGACCGCGGTCGGCCACGAAGAGCCAGCCGGACAGCGGCATGATGACCTCGCTGGGCAGGGGGATCCCGGCGCTCTCGATGGTCATAGCGAGAAAAATGCCGAACCAACTCAGAGTATCGAACAGCGACCGGACGAAATGAATGGCCGTGGTCTCAATGCCGGACATCGCGCATAGGCCTCCATCTCGGTACGGACAAGGGACAGTGCCCAGGGCTGGACGCTGCGCAACCGAAGGCGCCGCACGTGTCCGCACCGACCACCGCACGCGTCGTCCATGTGAGACGCGACACGCGCGCGTTGATTCCCCGGTGATCGGATGGAGCGTGTCGATCATACTGGGTCACGATCATGATCCCGAGGCGATATCGCGCTCCCGGAAGACGACAAAGGCGACCACCAGGAGCACGGCGCAGTAGATCGCCAAGATGAGGAACGCATGCCACGCTCCTGGCGTTCCAGCCTCAACTTGCTGAGGCCCAAAGCCGTTACGCTGCATCAGCGCATTGGTATTGGTGGAGATCAACCACTTGTGGACTTCGTTCCCGATATTTCCGAGCAATCCTAAGAGCGCCGCGAGGATCTGCTCGAGAAAGGGCCAACCGATGCCGATCGCGATGCCAGCAGCGACCGACCGCGTGAGACTAGCCATCGAGAAGGCAAGGACCGCCATTACCCAGAGCACGAAGGCCGAGCGCGCGATCATCAGACCGAGGTCGCCCCACCAGGCGGCATTCACCGTCCCCAAGGTCACTGGATGGCCGCCGGCGAGCGTATTAACGAGTGCGGCCAGAGATCCCGACGCCGCAGCCGCCAGCAAAAAGCCGAGCGTCGCTAGGGTCACAACGAGCAGCTTAGCCAGCAGCAGTTTCGTGCGCGAGGCGCCGGTGCCGACCAACACACGAATCGTACCCCAACCATATTCAGAGCCCACCAGGGAGGAGGCCACCACGACTAGGACGATCTGGCCCAGAAACCCGGTGATCTCAAAGCTCCGGGTAATGCCGGTCGGCCAGGTGAAGTTGTGCAACCGCGAGGCCTTCTCAGCCGGACTAACATCGGACGCGTGAATCGAGACGTAGGCCAGAAAGACTATCGCGGCCACGCCGACCACCAGAATCAGAAACGTGATCAAGGTCATGGGA
>Ga0187809_10000771_pt1 | contig 16148 bp, 14 predicted proteins | sample NC_wetland_sal_i_8_FD_132415 | JGI IMG/M metagenome (GOLD analysis project Ga0187809, IMG submission 132415) | Wetland sediment microbial communities from Neuse River Estuary, North Carolina, USA - ASW_4 | ecosystem: Environmental > Aquatic > Freshwater > Wetlands > Sediment | place: USA: North...
GGCGGACCTCACGGCGGTTGGACGTGAACGCACCGTCCTTGAACACCGGGTGGCTGAACGTGTTCGTCGTGACCATCGGAACGATCAGGCCGGTCTCGTCGAGCGCCTTCTTGAACGCCGCGACGATCTGGTCGCGCTCGGCGGCCTTGGTGCCGTACGGGACGAGGTCGTCGTCGTGGAACGTGACGCCGTACGCGCCGACCTCAGCCAGCTTGTAGACGCTGCGGATCGGGTCCAGGTGAGGACGGGTCGTGGGGCCGAACGGGTCCGCAGCCTCCCACCCGACGGTCCACAGACCGAAGCTGAACTTGTCGTCGTGTGTGGCGGTGGGCATCCCGGACTCCTTCGTTGAGTGCAGCCCTAATTGGTTGAGACCCCAACATAATCCATTCAGGCCGTTCCGTCACCCCGTTTCGACGCAGAATCGCCGATCAGTCGAAGATCGGCCCGACAGTACGGGTCCGCTTGAGCTCGAAGAAGCCCGGATACGCGGTCATCTTGACAAATCCATCGAACAGGTCGCCCGCGGCCTCGCCCTTCGGGGCCGGGGAGATGACCGGGCCGAACAGGCTCATCTCGTTGACACGGATCACCGGCGTGCCCACATCCATGCCCACGGGCTCCATGCCCTCGTAGTGGGACGTGCGCACGGCGTCGTCGAACTGGTCCGTCTGCGCCTCGTCGGCGATGGCCGGGTCGAGTCCCGCATCAGTGAGCGCGGCTGCGACGGTCTCCGGCGTCTTCGGCTCTTTGCCGAGGTGGTAGCGGGTGCCGATCGCGGTGTAGAAGGCCCGCAGCGCCTCGGAGCCGTAGCGCTGGTCGACGGCGGCGGCCGCACGAACGCCGATCCACCCCTCCAGGTCCATCGTCCGGCGGTAGTCGTCCGGCAGGTCACGACCGGAGTTGAGCTCCGCGAGGCTCATCACGTGGAAAGTCGTGTGTACGTCGCGCACCTTCTCGACTTCCAGCATCCAGCGTGAGCTCATCCACGCCCACGGGCACAGGGGGTCGAACCAGAAATCCACTTGGGTCGTCATGGCCACAACTGTGCCACGGCGCGGCGACGGTCACCGATCGGTGCGTGCCACCTCGGTCGCGTGCTCAGGCGTGGTCGTCTGCTCGGGCGCATCGATGCTGCGGCGCCAGCTGGGCGCGAGGCCGATCACCGTGATGATCCCCCCGACCGCCAAGGGCAGCAGCACCAGGAGCACCAGGTAGGCGATCGGCGACGCGTGCTGGACCGGCCACTCCAGGGGCACAAGCAGAGGCAACGTCATGGCGTGCATGCTAGCCGAGCATCCCGTGGATCAACCCCGCTCAGACGTCCCACCGCAGCCGGGCGTCCCACGGCCGCTGCCGCAGCGTCATCTGGACGGCCTCGGCTGAGACGCCGAGCGCCGTGAGGAACAGGGCCATGCGCACCGGGATGCCGTTGTCGGTCTGGTGGAAGATCGCGAGGCCCGGAAGGTCGTCGACGCTCGGCGACAGGTCGTACGAGTCGCTGCGGGAGTCGCGCGGCAGCGGATGCATGATCACGATGTCCTGGGCGCCCGCCTCGACGAGCATCGAGTGGTCGAGCAGGCTGCCTCTCAACGACGGCGGGAGCTCCTCGGTCATCCGCTCGCGCTGCACGCGGGTGGCGTAGACGACGTCGGCCAGCGACACCGCCTCCACCACGGAGTCACAGTGCACAACGGTGTGCCCTCGCCCGCGGACGAACGTCGCGATCGAATCGGGCAGCTCGAGGCTGGGCGGGGAGAACAGCCGGAACGTCACCCCCGAGAAGATCGACATCAGCTTCATCAGGGAGTGGACCGTACGACCGAAGCGCAGGTCTCCGACGATCGCGATCGTGCAGCCGTCGATGGTCTTGCCCCGGGCTCCCAGCTCGCGACGCAGCGTGTAGACGTCCAGCAGTGCCTGCGACGGATGCTCCCCCGCGCCGTCGCCCGCGTTCAGGACCGGGACGAGAGACGCGGACGCGAACTCCGCGACCGACCCTTCGTCGGGGTGACGGACGACGAGGACGTCGGTGTACCCGGACACGACCCGGGACGTGTCGGCGATGGACTCGCCCTTGGCCATCGACGAGAACGTGAAGCCGGTCGTGGTGGTGACCTCACCACCCAGGCGGAGGAAGGCGGACTCGAAGCTCAGCCGCGTACGGGTGCTGGGCTCGAAGAACAGGCTGCACAGCACGGCACCGTCCAGGACCGTACAGACGGACCTGCGCTCCGCGATCGGGGTCACGAACTCAGCCAGCGTGAACAGCTTGTCGAGCCCCTCGCGATCGAACTGGCTCACCGACAGCAGGTGCCTCCCGGGGCCGAAAGCGGGCAGCGCGGCGTCGGTCATCAGGTCCTCCTGGAGTCGGCTGGCGCAAAACTACCAGCGCACTCGCCAGCCGGTGGTCGGGACCTCCGTCCTCGGTCGCACGCAGGCACGCCGTCGTGCCGGATCCGTACGTTCGAGCCTGTCGGATCCCACGGGCTCTCGGTTCCGTCGGGTCTCTCACCGTCTCTCAGCCGCCGGTTTCCCGTGGCCTCATGGGAAACCTCCACCCACCACACCGAATGTGGTGTGGTAGGTGGAGGTTTCGTCACTTGCCTTGGGAAACCGACCCAGGGCCCGCGTACGGGCCGGCGTTGAGGTTGGTGCGGAAGTCGGCTCCCGGACTCGCGTACGGTCAGGCGCTGAAGCTGACCTCGAGGGTCTTCTCGATGCCCGCGAGCGCCTGGGAGACCGGGCAGTTCTTCTTGGCGTCCTCGGCGAACTCGGTGAACGTTGCCTCGTCGATGCCAGGTACGGCGCCGACGACCTTGACCGTCGCGCCCGTGATGCCGGTACCGGGCTGGAACGTCATGCCGACAGTGGTGTCGATGCTGGTCGGAGGGTTGCCGGCTGTCGTCAGCGCGTGGGACAGCGCCATCGAGTAGCAGGTCGCGAGTGCGGCGGCCAAGAGCTCCTCCGGGTTGGTGGTCCCGGAGCCGGACTCCGCCCGCGCCTTCCACGTCACGTCGAAGCTCGCCGCACCAGAGGTCGTCAGATCGGTCTTGCCTGACCCCTCCATGAGCGATCCCTGCCAGTGCGTACGAGCGGTGCTGGTTGTGGCCATCGACGGAACTCCTTCGTGAGCGGGTGTTTGTGTGGGCCAACCGGGCCTGTCGCGCACGTATTCCGTCGTCCGGAGCAGTTGGTGGGCGACGAAGGATCTCGCGGAGGCACGGCAAGGAGACCGGAACACGGCCAGCTCCGACGTTGCCAGGGCTATGAGCACCCTGTCGAAGCCTTCGATGGCCACCTCCGACGTTGTTCGGGTTACGACGTCGTTACCGCGGCCCACAACCCAGGCAACGTCGTGACTCGCGTCCTGACCTGGCCCGACCATGTCCATAAGCCGGAGAACGTCGCAGTACGCGAGTGGGTGGAGTCCGCCGCGCACCCGAGAGCCCGGCGGCTCCAGCGCCACGGCCCGGACGGTCAGAGGGCGCGGCCAGCGGACAGGGCGGTCCCACGCACGCGAGCGGCCCACGCATGAGATCGACCCAGGGCAGGGCCTCCGACACGGCGTGCCCACGAAGCCCGTCACGGGCGAGACCTACCGCCAGCTCCGGAGCGACACGTCTAGGCGGCGAGGATCTCGTGCATCTGGCGCAGGACCGTGGAGGCGACCTCGTCGTTGTCGACGCCGAGCCAGTGCAGGACGTTCCTCACCGTGGTGGCCTCGTCGTCGGTGACCAGCGCGGTGACCTCGGCGGCTCGGAAGTCGTCGAGCGCCACGGAGCCGTAGCCACGCAGGTGGAGGATCCACGCGGCGATCGGCCGTGTCGCGCCGGGGTTGACGACGCCCTTCTCGAGCTCGGCCTTCAGCGTCGGTACGAAGCGGATCGGGATCTTCTGTGAGCCGTCCGCCGCGATCTGGCTCAGCAGGTGGCGGATCGAGGGGTTCTCGAAGCGCTCCACGAGAGCCTGTCTGTACGCGACGAGCTGGTCCTCGGGTAGTGGCAGGTGCTGGACTGCTGCGTCCCACCATTCGTTGACCCAGCCGCGCAGGACCGGGTCGGTGATCGCCTCGTAGACGGTCTCGCGCCCGATGATCGGTCCTGCGTAGGCCATCAGCGAGTGCGACCCGTTCAGCAGCCACAGCTTGCGGTGCTCGAACGGGACGATGTCGTCGACGAATGTGGCGCCGCTCTCCTCCCAGGCCGGCCGTGCGGCGACGAAGTCGCCCTCGATGACCCATTCCGTGAACGGCTCGGTGACCACGGGTGCCCGGTCGCACACGCCGGTGACCTCGGCGACGGCGGCGATGTCCGACTCGGTGGGACGCGGCGTGATCCTGTCGACCATCGTCGTGACGAAGCCCACGTTCGTATCGATCCAGGACTGCAGCGTCCCGTCGACGGCCGCGGCGAGCTCCTCGACGACCCGCCGCGTGATCGCACCGCTCTTGACGAGGTTGTCGCAGGGCACGATCGTGATCGGGCCGGCACCGGCGTCGCGGCGCGCGAGCAGTCCGGCGACGAGCTTGCCGGGTGCGGTCGTGACCGTACCGTCCAGAGGCGAGCCCTTCAGTGCGGCGATGTCGTCGCGCACGGCCTCGTTCGTACGGTCGAGGGCCCCCGACGAGTCCCGTACGTAGCCTGCCTCGGTGATCGTCAGGGTGACCACCGTCACCTCGGGAGAGGCGAAGTAGCCGCGCCAGGCCGCGAGGTCGTGACCCGTGTGCACCGCGGAGAGCGCCGAGATGACCTCGTGCTGAACGTCCTTGCCCTGCACGACGAGCGTGTACAGGCAGTCCTGCGCCGAGAGCTCGGCCACATGGGTGTCGCTGCGTCCCGAGAACGCCGCGATCCCCCACTCGGACGAGCAGTGCTCGGTGTACCAGGCGGAGTGCGCCCGGAAGAAGTTGCCGAGACCGAGGTGGACGGTACGGACCGTCGAGGCTGGTCTCCCGTCCGTGTCGCGGGACAGGACACGGCTAGACAAGGCGGAACACCTGACGCGGCTGTACGGCGACGAGGTCGTGGATGATCTCGAACGCCTCGTCCTCCTCGAGCCGGTGCTCCACCACGAGCTCCGCGAGGTGGACGCTGTCCACGCGCCGCGACATGTCGTGGCGAGCCGGGATCGAGAGGAACGCGCGGGTGTCGTCGATGAATCCCGACGTCTTCGTGAACCCGGCCGGCTCGGTGAGGGCCTTGCGGAAGCGCTTGATCGCATCTGGCGCGTCGATGAACCACCAGGGGACCCCCACGTACAGCGAGGGGTAGAAGCCCGCCAGCGGGCCCAGCTCGCGACCGTAGATCGTCTCGTCCATCGTGAACACGACGAGCCGGAAGGTGGGGTTCGTGCCGAACGCGTCGAGCATCGGCTGCAGCCCGCGGGTCGCCTCGACGCTCATCGGCACGTCGCCGCCGACGTCCGGCCCGTACGTGAGGAAGGTCTCGGTGTGGTGGTTGCGGTAGGCGGCCGGGTGAAGGGTCATCACCAGCCCGTCCTCGCTCGCCATGCGCGCCATCTCGAACAGCATCGTGCGGCGCAGCAGGTCGCCTTCGGCGACGGTGATCTGGCCGGCGCGCGCCTTCCGGTACAGGCGGCTCGCCTCGTCGGCAGGCAGCGGTGTGGTGTCGAGGTCGGCGTGCGCGTGGTCGCTGGACACGGCCCCGTTGGCCTTGAAGTACGCGCGCCGGTTCTCCATCGCGGCGACCCAGCCGTCGTACGAGTCGGTGCCGATCCCGGACACGGACGCCAGGTTGTCGACGAGCGCGGTCCAGCCGTCCCGTGCCGGCTCGAGGTAGCGGTCGGGACGGAACGTCGGGGCGACCCGGCGCGTGAACGTGGGGTCGGCCTCCAGCTGCTGGTGGTAGGCCAGGTCGTCGCACGGATCGTCCGTCGTCGCGATGAACGAGATGTCGAACCGGTCGAGGAGCTGCCGCGGGCGGAAGTCGGGCTGGGCGAGCGTGGAGGAGATGGTGTCGTAGATCGCGTCGGCCGTCTCGGCCGAGGGGCGGACGTCCACTCCGAAGATCTCGACGAGCTCCGACTCCATCCAGTAGCGGACAGGCGTGCCGCGGAAGACGTGCCAGTGGGAGCAGAACGTACGCCAGGCCGCGCGCGCCTCGTCATCGCTGAGGACGGCCTTGCCCGGCGGGACCCCGAGGCTCGACAGGGACACACCGTGGGCGTGGAGGAGGCGGTTGATGTAGTGGTCAGGGCTGAGCAGCAGGCTGGTGGGGTCAGTCCACGGCGTGTTGTCGGCGATCCACTGCGGCGGCACGTGCCCGTGCGGGGAGATGATCGGCAGGTCCTTGACCGTGTCGTACAGGCGACGAGCGACATCTCTGGTCGTCGCCTCAGCGGGGAAGAGTCGGTCGGGATGCAGCGTCAGCGCGGGCATGCAGCCATCTTCGCGTGGCAACTCTCGGCGGTGACAGCCTTGCAGAAGATTGCCCGTTGTACGGTCGGTGGCGACACAGGAGGACGTGTGACGACACACATTCCCGTCGATCTGATCGGCGGAGCCCACGAGCACGTCGCGGACGCGGAGCTCGCCGAGTTCGTACGGCGCAACCTCGCCCCGCTCCCCCTGGACGGCAAGGACGTCGTCCTCGTCGTGCCCGACGGCACCCGCAGCATGCCGCTCCCGCTGGTGATGGGCATCGTTCACGACGCGCTGATCGGCCGCGTGGCGAAGCTGACGGCCGTGATCGCGCTCGGCACCCACTCGTACATGGAGCCCCATGAGATCGAGCGCATGTTCGGTGCGCAGCCCGGCGGCCTCGAGGCGCTGTATCCCGGTCTGGAGATCGTCAACCACGAGTGGGCACAGCCGAGCGAGATCGTGTCGGTGGGGCGGCTGAGCGCCGACCAGATCCGTGACCTGAGCCAGGGCGCGATGAGCGAGGCAGTCGAGGTCGAGATCAACCGGCGGATCGTCGAGAGCGACTACGCGATCGTCATCGGACCCGTCTTCCCGCACGAGGTCGTGGGCATCTCGGGCGGCAACAAGTACTTCATCCCAGGCTGCGCGACCCACGACATCATCGACCTCTCCCACTGGGTCGGCGCGCTGATCGGCGTCGAGAAGATGATCGGCGTCACAGGGATCACGCCCGTCCGTGCGATCTTCAACGCGGGCAGCCAGCTGATCCCGACCGAGCGGCTCGCGCTGTGCCTGGTGGTGGAGTCTGGGACGGGCCTCCTCGAGGCGGCTGCGTTCGGCACGTCCGAGGACGCCTGGGCCGCCACCGCGGAGATCGCCGCAGAGAGCCACATCGTCTACACCGACACCCCGTACACGAGGTTCCTCGCGATGATGCCGACCCGGTACGACGACATCTGGACGGCGGCGAAGGGCTGCTACAAGGCTCAGCCGGCGATGGCGGACGGCGGCGAGGTCGTCATCTACGCACCGCACGTCGTCGAGCTGTCCGAGACCCACCACGAGATCTACGACATCGGCTACCACTGCATCGACTACTTCACCAGCCAGTGGGACCGCTTCAAGAACGTCCCGAAGGGCGTGCTCGCGCACTCCACGCACGTACGGGGCTCAGGGACGTACGACCCGAAGACCGGCGTCGAGACCAACCGCATCCGCGTCACGCTCGCGACGGGTATCCCCCGCGAGGTGTGCGAGTCGGTCAACCTCGGCTACCTCGACCCGGCGAGCATCGACATCGCGGCGTGGAAGGCCGACCCCGAGGTCATGGTCGTCGAGAACGCCGGCGAGGTCCTGTACCGGCTGCGCTGAGTTCCCGGGCTCAGACGCGCGGAGCGCCTGTGGACTCGCGGACGATGAGACGGACCGGTACGAGAGTGGGCGCATCGCCGCGCGGTCTGGCGCCGCCGATCATCGCCAGCACCTGGCGGATCGCGGTCTCGCCGATCGTCGTGAGTGGCGCGGCGACCGTGGTCAGCCGTGGCGTGACAAGGTCGGACGCGAACGTGTTGTCGAAGCCGACGACGCTGATGTCGTGCGGCACCTGTACGCCGCGTGCCCGCAGGCCACGCATCAGGCCCATCGCCATGACGTCGTTGTAGCAGACCACCGCGCGTACGCCGCGGGAGACGACCTCGTCGGCCGCGTGGTGCCCGCCTTCCACGGTCGGGATCGCCGGGGTCAGCCGCGTCTCACGAAGCCCCAGCTCGGCCGCCGCCTCGCGCATCGCCAGCCACCGGACGCCGTTCATCCACGACGCCTCTGGGCCGGGCAGGTAGTAGATGTGGCGGTGCCCCAGCGTCGCCAGGTGCTCCACAGCACGCCGCATGCCGCGTGGAGAGTCGGGGATCACGCACGCCAGCCCGCCGACCTGCCGGTTGAGCACGACGACGGGCGTGCTCTTGGAGACGCTGCGCAGGACCGTGTCGGAGGTACGGGTGGAGGCGATGACCATGCCGGACACGAGCGGCAGCACCCGGTTCAGGTTCTGTCTCTCGATCGTCTCGGACTCCTGAGCGTCGATGAGCAGGAGCGTGTAGCCGGCTCTGGCCGCTGCCCACTCGGCGCCGCGGAGGATGCCGAAGTAGAACGGGTTCGTGACGTCCGCCGTCGCCAAGGCGATGAGCTTGTTGTTCTGCGGCGACGTGGGCCGGAACACACCGTCGACGCGGTACCCGAGCTGGGCGGCCACCTCGCGTACGTGGTCAGCCGTGCGGACGGAGACCCGTCCTGGTCGCGAGAACGTCCGTGACACGGTTGAGGGGCTGACGCCCGCCGCCTCGGCCACCTCGTAGATCGTCGCCGGTCTCCCCGGGTCGTTCTCGTCATCGGCGGCCACGTCTGGATCCTACGACAGGCAGGACGGCTACAGGCCGTTGCGGAGCTGTCGGTTTCACAAGGGATGTAGGCATCTGCTCACCTACCGTGGCAGATCTGCCACGGGGAGTGACGACTTGCGTACATCCCTTGTGAAACCGACACCCCCGATCGGCCCCGTGCACCAGGGAAACTCGCCGCAACAGCCGGTGGGTGGTTGGACGCTCACGAGAGACTGGGCGCGAGATCGGCCACCGACCGGCAACGGGTCCGTACCCGCCAGGTCCGCGTGCGAAGATTCGAGAACCTGCAAGCACCGAGGAGTGCAATGAGCGACACGACCGCGACCGCCCAGATCGGCGTCATCGGCATGGCCGTCATGGGATCCAACCTGGCGCGAAACTTCGCCCACCACGGCTACAGGACCGCGATCTTCAACCGCACGTACGCGAAGACTGCCGACGTGCTCGCCGAGTTCCCCGAGGAGGGGTTCATCGGGGCGGAGAAGCTCGAGGACTTCGTCGCTCACCTCGAGAAGCCGCGCCGCATCATCCTCATGGTGAAGGCCGGCCCGGCGACGGACGCGACGATCGACTCCCTCGTACCGCTCCTCGAGCCGGGTGACATCGTCATCGACGGCGGCAACTCGTTCTTCCAGGACACCCGCCGCCGCGAGGCCGCGCTGCGCGAGAAGGACCTCCACTTCGTCGGCTGCGGCATCTCCGGTGGCGAGACCGGCGCGCTCGAGGGTCCGTCGATCATGCCGGGCGGCTCCGAGCACTCCTATGCCTACGTCGGCAAGATGCTCGAGGACATCTCGGCGAAGGTCGGCCCGAACGGTGACGAGCCGTGCTGCACCTACATCGGTACGGACGGCGCCGGCCACTTCGTGAAGATGGTCCACAACGGCATCGAGTACGCCGACATGCAGTTCATCGGCGAGGCGTACGAGCTGCTCAAGGGCATCGGGCTCTCCGCTGCCGAGGCCGCCGACGTGTTCGCCCAGTGGAACACGGGCGACCTCGACTCGTACCTGATCGAGATCACCTCCGAGGTGCTCCGCCAGGTCGATGCGAAGACCGGCAAGCCGCTCGTGGAGGTGGTCGTCGACGCTGCGGGCATGAAGGGTACGGGCACGTGGACCGTCCAGGAGGCGCTGCGCCTCGGCGTCCCGGTCGACTCGATCTCGCAGGCCGTGTTCGCCCGCGCCGTGTCGTCCAGCCCCGAGCTGCGCGCCGCCGGCCAGGCCGCCCTCGAGGGTCCGAACGGCATCGCTGTCGAGGACAAGGACGCCTTCATCGACGACATCCGGCAGGCCCTGTGGTCGGCCAAGGTCGTCGCGTACGCGCAGGGCCTCCATCTGATCAAGGACGGTGCCGCCGAGTACGGGTGGGACATCGACGTCGCCGCCTGCGCGCGCATCTGGCGTGGGGGCTGCATCATCCGCGCCAAGCTGCTCGACCGCATCTCCAACGAGTACGCCGCGCACAACCTCACCACCCTCCTCGAGGCTCCGACCATCAAGGCCGAGCTCGCGAAGTCGCAGGACGCGTGGCGCCGGGTCGTCACGCAGGCGGTGAACGGCGGCGTACCCGTGCCGGGCTTCTCGTCCGCGCTGTCCTACTACGACTCCGTACGTGCCCCGCGCCTCAACGCCGCGCTCACCCAGGGCCTGCGCGACTTCTTCGGCGCCCACACGTACAAGCGGATCGACTCCGACGGTACGTTCCACACGTTGTGGTCCGGCGACCGCAGCGAGATCGACGCGGTCGACTCGCACTGAGGTCGACGGGATGGCTGCCTCACGGGGCAGGCGCGCCGCAGCGGTCTCAGGGACCTGCAGGGCCAAGGAGGACGGATGTCAGTGACTGAGGCGCTCGATGCGGCCGGCATCGCGTACGTCGTGCACACGCATCCGCCGATCCGTGGCGAGGCGGACCTGCACCTCACGAGGCTGGACTGGGAGACGTCGGTGAAGACGCTGGCGTTCGAGCTTCCTGACGGGCGCGTGGCGCTCGTGGCCGTCCGGGGTCCTGCGCGCGTGCAGTACGGCGCGATCGCCCGGGCGCTCGGGGTGTCACGCTCCGCGCTGCGCCAGGCGGACGAGCAGCGCGTGGTCGCGCTCGGGATGGAGCCGGGGGGTGTGAGCCCGATCTGTGCGGACCCCGACATCGTGGTCGTCATCGACGAGTCGGTGGTCGGCATGGGGACCGTCTACTGCGGCGGCGGGACGAGCACCACGACGGTCGAGGTGGACGCCGACGCGATCGCCGCGGTGGCCGTGTCATCGATCGTCGCCGCGGTCACGAGAGACTGAGACAGACCTGCGTGATATCTTGACATCAAGATATCTAGGAGACTGATGGACCCGGAGCTGCGCGCACTGCTGCGACGACTGCTCCTGCCCGTGTACCTGCCGACGGTGCTGTACACAGCCGGGGCGGCCGCCATCGTCCCCGTCATCCCCCTCGTGGGTCTCCGCCTCGGCATGAGCGTGCCGCAGGTCGCTCTCCTCGGCACGATCGCGGGCGTTCTCGCGGTCATCGGACCCGTACCGCTCGGCCGCGTCGTCCATCGCATCGGCGAGCGTGCAGCCCTCATCGCGGGCGCCGTGGTGGCGATCGCCTCGATCATCGCGTGCCTGGTCGCGGCGACGCCGACTGCCGGTACGTGGCGGGTATGGGTGTTCGTCGCGGCCATCCTCGTCATGAGCTCCGGCGACCTGATCTGGGACCTCGGCCGTCAGACGTACCTCGCCGACGAGGTCCCCGCCCATCTTCGCGCTCGGGCCATGACGCTGTTCGGGGGCATGATGCGCGTCGGCCGGATCATCGGCCCACTCGTCGGGGCGGCCGTGATCGCTCTGTTCGGAGCGTCGGCCGCTTTCGTCGTGCACCTCGTCGCCGCGTGCCTGAGCCTTGCCTTCGTCGCGCGCTTCGTGACCCCCCACCTGCTGACGCCCGGGACGAGCCCGTCCACTGCCAGCCCGACTGTCCGGCGTCGCGACGCCTTCCGACCGATCCTGCTCGTGGGCTTCGCGGCCCTCGTGCTCACCGCGGCACGGACGAACCGCGACCTGCTCCTTCCGCTCCTGGGCCACTACTACGGCTACCACGACTCGCTGGTCTCGCTCGTGTTCGCGGTGTCGTCGACGGCCGAGCTCATCCTCGTGATCCCTGCCGGGACGGTCATGGACCGGTACGGGCGCGCGGCGGTGCTGGTGCCGTGCCTCACGCTGATGGGCGTGGCGTTCGCCATCACGCCCATCGCCCGCACCGCCGGCGGCTTCTTCCTTTTCGCCGGCCTGCTCGCGCTCGGCAACGGCCTCGGCGCCGGGATCAACAAGACACTGTCCGCCGACGTCACCCCGTCGGTCGGACGCGCGCAGTGGATGGGCCTGTGGAACAGCGTGTCAGGGGCAGGCGGGCTTGTCGGACCTGCCATGGTCACGGCCATCGCCGCGGTGTCGACCGTGGTCACGGCGAGCGTGGCAACCGGCGCCCTCGGGATCGTCGGAGCCGTCTGGGCAGCGTGGTGGCTGCCGCGGTTGGTGCCTCGGAGCCGTCGCGTGCGTCTCGACGCGGAAGTCCCTGGCGACTAGGACAGGTACGGGGCCAACGCCGCGAACATCGCGACGAAGGCGGCGATGGGAGCGAGAACGCCCAAGATGATCGTGATCACCCCGAATGCCCTGCCGCGTTTCGTGGCGACCGCAACGATGCCCATGATCCAGCCGGCGAACCCGAGGATCCCGCTTCCGTTGACCAGCAGGGTCCAGACGCCGCCGAGCTCGTTGAGGATCGCGGACTGGAGCTCCGTCTGGTTGTTCGGGTCGACGGTGCCTTGGGCGACAAGGCCTCCCACGAGCCCTCCGAGTCGCCACATGGCGGCGCTCAGCACGATCCCGCAGATGACCACGATCGCCAACGCGACGATCCCGAGGATCGGTGAGCGCTTCGCAGGGGTGACCGGCGCCGTTCCGTACGCGCCGGGCTGGGCGGCCTCGTAGCCCTGCACAGGCTGCCCGTACGGCTGCTGGCCCGGGTAGCTGGTGGGCTGGGCCTGCTGGGGCGCCTGCTGTCCGTACGGCGTCGTCGCGGGCTGACCGTACTGCGGAGTCGCCGGCTGACCGTACTGCGGGGTCGCCGGCTGGCCGTATGGCTGGGTGGCGGGCTGGCCGTACTGGGGTGTGGCCGGCTGACCGTACGGCGCGATGCCCGGCTGGCCCTGCTGCGGCGGGTAGCCGTATGGCTGCCCGGGCGGCGTCTGTCCGTATCCGGACCCTGGATTCTGGGACATGTGCGGCCTCTCGAGTGAGCGTGCTCCAACTCTGTCACGCCACGCGTGTCCCGCGCAGGACTGGAATGAGGAATCGCCGGTGTCAGCCGATGGACTTCAGCAGCAATGCCGCGAACGTCATGTTCAGGGCGATCGCGAACAGGACGGCACCAAGGATGACAGCCGCGATGCCGAACGATCGTCCGCGATTCGTGATGATCGCGATCACTCCGAGGATCCAGCCCACGATGCCGAAGGAAAGCTTCACCCCCACCTGCAGGACGAGTACGAACGTGAGTGCGCTCCACAGGCTGAGCGTAGGCTCTCCGCTCACCCACCCCGTCGAGACGATCACGGTCGACGCGAACAGATCCGAAAGGAACACCGCGACGATGTTGACCGAGATGAGCGCCAGACCAACGATTCCCAGGGTCGGCGATCTACGACTCAACCCATCGGAAGCGCCGCCGTCGTGGGGCGGGAACGGCTGACCGTAACCAGGGGGTGTCTGATCCGACATCCGGGCCTTTCTGTTGGATGGCGCGACTCTGGCACGGCGAGAGCGGCCGCCACGTACGGGTGGCGAATCTCTCCTCAGACACGCCACAGAGCGCTAGGCTGTCGCGTCAAGTTGGAAGGATCAAAATGGCCCACGTTCCCTCGCCGAACTTCGCGGACCTCGACTGGTGGCGGCGCTCGGTGGTCTACCAGATCTATCCTCGCTCGTTCCACGACGGGAACGGCGACGGTACGGGTGATCTCCTGGGCATGTCCCACGCGCTGGGCTATCTGGCGTCCCTCGGCGTCGATGCCGTGTGGGTCAGCCCCTGGTACCCGTCGCCGCTCGCCGACGGCGGCTACGACGTGTCGGACTACTGCGACATCGACCCCCGGTACGGCACACTCGACGACGCGGCGCTGTTCGTCAACGAGGCCCACGGCCTCGGACTGAGAGTCTTCATCGATCTCGTCCCGAACCATGCCTCGAGCGACCATCCGCTGTTCCAGGCGGCGCTCGCTGCCGCCCCGGGATCTCCTGAGCGGGAGCTGTTCATCTTCCGCGACGGCCGCGGACCCACGGGCGACGAGCCGCCGACCAACTGGGGTGCGCTCTTCGGGGGCTCGGCCTGGGAGCGGGTCATCGATGCCGACGGCAACCCGGAGCAGTGGTACTGCCACATGTTCGCTCCCGAGCAGCCTGACTGGAACTGGGAGAACCCGGCCGTGGCCGACATGTTCGACCGGATCGTACGGTTCTGGCTCGACCGTGGCGTCGACGGCCTCCGCGTCGACGTCGCGGATTCGATGGCGAAGGACCAGAGCTTCCCCGACACGCCGATCGACCCGAAGACCGGCTACGGGACCACGCAGAAATACCCAGGGCACCCCTACTGGGACCAGCCCGGCGTCGAGACCATCCATCGTCGCTGGCGTGCGATCGCCGACTCGTACGCAGGGTCGTCCTTCGGCCCCCGCATCTTCGTGTCCGAGGCCCACATGAGCCCCGCCGAGCGACTGGTGAGCTATGTGGCTCCGGGGCGGCTCCACACGACGTTCAACTTCGACCACCTCTGGTGCGAGTGGACCGGCCCCTCACAACGGGCGATGATCGAGACCATCCTTCGCGCCCACGCCGAGGTCGGCGCTCCCCCGACCTGGGTGATCGGCAACCACGACACCACGCGTGTCGTCACCCGCTACGGCAAGCCCGAGACCGGCTGGCGGTTCCTCGCTGGCGGCGTGCACCCCGACGACGCGCTCAAGTTCGCCGAGCACTTCGCTCCCCTGCCCACGGACGTCGCGCTGGGCCGTCGGCGCGCGCGGGCTGCCGCCCTCCTCGAGTTCGCCCTGCCCGGCGTCGCCTACATCTACCAAGGGGAGGAGCTCGGGCTTCCGGAGGTCGAGGACCTGCCCCCCGAGTCGCTGCAGGACCCGACGTGGGAACGGTCGGGCCACACCATCCGCGGTCGCGACGGGTGCCGAGTGCCGCTGCCGTGGTCGGGCGAGGAGCCTCCGTACGGGTTCGGTCCCGGCATCGGCCAACCGTGGCTGCCTCAGCCCGCCGACTGGGCCGACCTCACGATCGCTGCGCAGACCGGTGTACCAGGCAGCCACCTCGAGCTGTACAGGTCGGCGCTGGCGGAGCGCCACCGCAACCCCGCCCTCGGCGACGGCACGCTCACGTGGGACGAGCTGGGACCGGACGTGCTGAGCTTCACCCGCCAGCCCGGCTTCCGGTGCATCGTCAACTTCGGCGACGAAGTCGTACCGATCCCTGACAACAGTTGGCTCATTCTGGCCTCGGACGACGTGTCGGCGGGAATACCCCGTGACACTGCGGTGTGGTTGTCCGTGTGACCCTTCCCTTCGAACCAACCGTCCTCGCCCTTGCCCTCGCAGTGTTCGCCGCGTTCGTCATCGGGATCTCCAAGACGTCGGTCGGGGGTGTCGGCGTGCTCGCCGTCAGCATCTTCGCGCAGCTCATGCCGGCCAAGGAGTCGACGGCGGCGGTACTGGCACTGCTGATCATCGGGGACGTCGTGGCGGTGCTGACCTATCACCGGCACGCCGACTGGGGACTGCTGAAGCGACTGCTGCCCGCAGTGCTGCCGGGCATCGCGCTCGGCGCCCTGTTCGTCCACTTCGTGCCCGACGTGGGCCTGAAGAAGTTCATCGGCGTGATCCTGGTCGTCCTCCTCGCCCTCCAGCTGTGGAGCCGACGCAAGCCGGTCGTCGCCGACGAGGGCACGAAGCAGATGCATCCGGCGGCGACGATCAGTACGGGAGTCGGTGCGGGCTTCACGACGATGACGGCCAACGCGGCGGGACCGATCATGAGCCTGTACCTGCTGGCGGCGCGCGTCGACAAGACCCGCTTCCTCGGGACGGGGGCGTTCTACTACCTGATCATCAACCTGACCAAGGTGCCGTTCTCAGCGGCACTGGGCCTGTTCCACGTGTCGACCCTGTGGCTGACGCTCCTGCTGCTTCCTGCTGTCCTGCTGGGGCCCTGGCTCGGCCGCTACCTCATCAAGAAGGTCAGCCAGGTCTGGTTCGAGCGCCTCACCCTCGCCGCCACGGCCGTCTCGGCAGTGGCCATGTTCCTGTA
>Ga0187809_10000772_pt1 | contig 16139 bp, 10 predicted proteins | sample NC_wetland_sal_i_8_FD_132415 | JGI IMG/M metagenome (GOLD analysis project Ga0187809, IMG submission 132415) | Wetland sediment microbial communities from Neuse River Estuary, North Carolina, USA - ASW_4 | ecosystem: Environmental > Aquatic > Freshwater > Wetlands > Sediment | place: USA: North...
AAACAAATGCCTCCGATCAAACCGGAGGCAGTTTGAAACACCTGCCGTTACAGGGGTCCTTTTTGGATGCCGATCACCCCTGAAACGGGGTCCTTATTCCACGCCGAAACACAGGCATTACCGTGTCCGCAATTCCGGCAAGGCGTCGCGCAATCGTTTCCCTGTCCGTGCCGAGGATCAACTGGGGAGAATTGATCACCGGTCTTTCCTGTGCATTTACGAAATCGGCCGCGGCCATAATCGCTTGGCGCCCGTTGTCGGGTTCGGAAACCAGATTGACGATGATATCAACCTTCGCCGTCAAATCGCGTGGACTCTCATAGCGATGATCCGGCATGACGATGAGAAGGTCGGCGTCAAGGGTTGATCCCTTGATCAGGTCTTCATAGGGAGTGTTGCCGCCGAGAGGCGAAAAGAGCATGAGCACCCGAAAGACGGGAGGCCGCTTCGTAGAAGGGTAGCTTTTTGCCACGCCTTTTTCCGCGACCGCGAGAAAGCGTTGGCGCGCCGCGCCGGCATTGCCGAGATCGAGTTCGGCATAGCCGCAAACCAGCAACAAGCCGCGATTGTCGCGATCGAGATTCAGCGCTGCTTGGGCGCATTGCAACGCCTCGGCGGCGCGCCCGGCCTCCTTCAATGCGTGCGCCTTGTTACACAGGCAAGGAAAATCCGCTGGCGCAAGCGACAGGCCCCTGTCATAGGCCGCGATCGCTTGCTCGAAATGGCCGTCCTTCTGGAAAAGATCGCCGAGAAGCGCCCAGGATGACGCTTCGTCCGGGGAAAGTCGACAGCAGCGCACTGCCGCCTCGATCGCTTCGGGCATATTCCCGAGCGCATCGAGCACGCCGGCGCGCCTCGCGAAGGCGGCGCCGTAATCGCGTTTCAGCGCTATAGCCTTGTCGAGGCTTGCCAGCGCGTCGGCATATTCTCCAAGCTCCGCCCGAACGGCGCCCTGATGATACCACGTCGCGGCGTCGCCGGGATCGAGCGCGAGAGCCTTTTCGTAGGAGAGCGCGGCCCGCTGCAAATCGCCCGCTGTGTGCAAGGCCATCGAAAGGCCCGTCATTGCCGCGGCATTCGCGGGCTTCAGGGCAAGCGCCGCCTCGAACCAGGGGATCGCCTCACGCGCCCGTTCGGCCTGAAGCAGCAGCAGCGCAAGCGTGTGGGAGGCAATGGCGTCCTGGCGCACGCGCGCGCCTTCGGCGAGAAGCATCGCGATAGCCCCGCCATAGTCGCCGGCGCCCATCAGGCCGGCGACACGACCCAGCACCACGGGAAAGGGCGGAACGGCCGGCGACGAGAGGGCGGGAGAATGGTCCATGGGAGAGGATTCGAGCATAGGATCGACGCGAGTGAGAAGTAGCGGAGAGGCCTTGCCCTAGGCTGACCATCGCGCGCATGAGATGAAGCCGAATACCACTTCCGGCGGAATTGCCGTGTCGTCCTGTCCGGCGGATAATCCTTGCGTCGAGCGGAGGGCGTCGAAACGGCGCCTGATCGGAGCTGGGCCTCCGTGGCGGCGCCAGGGAGGTGCGCCATGGCATCGACTTACATCATCCTCGTAAACTGGACGGATCAGGGCCTGAAATCGGTACGGGAGTCCGCCAGCCGTCTTGATGCAGCCAAGAAAGCGATCGGTTCGATGGGCGGCCGCTTCGTCTCCTTCTTTCTGACGATGGGGGAATATGACCTCGTCGCCGTCTGCGAGGCCCCGGACGACGAGGCGATGGCCCGCTTTTCCCTCGGACTTGCCCGTCAAGGCAATGTACGGGCTAAAACACTGAAGGCATTCCCTGAGGAGACCTATCGCAAGATCATCGCGGAGGCGCCGTGATTCGAAACGGCGTCGTTTCATGACGACAGACGTCGCATCGACGAACGATGCTCAACCTTCTCCGGCCACGACTTCAGCGATCCTGGTCGGCGGTATCATCATGGGGATGTCGGCTTTGGGTTGCTGCGGTATTTATCGAAACGGCCGAAATGCGGGCGCTAAGTGTTCTAGCGTCCTTATAGCTTGAGTGTAGCGTGGATGCCGCTAGTCTCTCGGCATGGGCGGGACGGGCAGCAACTTCGATTTTCTGGAGGGACATAGTTCCCGGCTAGCCAAGCTCGGCCGGGTGGGAGAGCGATATTACGCCGATGATCCTCCCACGGCGCTCGTCAAAATGAGGCAGTTCGCCGCGCTCACCGCCAAACAGGTGGCGGCGCGACATGCCCTCTACGATGACGCCCGTATGTCGTTCGACGACGTGCTGCGCGCACTTCGCTCTCGTTCGGTTCTCCAACGGGAAATCGCCGATCTTTTCTATCCCTTGAAACGAACAGGCAATCTCACCGCGCACGCAGACAAGGGTGGAGGCCGCGATTGTCGCCAAAGCGTTCCGGGGCGAGCTCGTGCCGCAGAATCCGAACGACGAGCCGGCGAGCGTGCTTCTGGAGCGCATCCGCGCGTCCCGCGCCTTGGCGCCGAAGGTCAAACGGGGCAGGCGAGCCAAAATTTAGATAGCAATGCCGCGCTGGCAGAGGGGGGAAAATGCCACTTTTTACCACAACCAATTATCCGATCACTGGACTGATTGAAGGTATCGACCTTGGCCAGATCGGATTGCCGGAACTGCAACGGCCCTTCGTGTGGCCGAACGTCAACGTCCGCAATCTCTTCGATTCGCTTTACAAGGGCTTCCCTGCTGGGTTCCTGCTCTTCTGGAAGACCGGCGCCGAGGGCGCGGCGCTGAGGGGGATCGGCGCCGGCAACGAGAAGGCCGTGCCGGAAACGGCCATTGTCGACGGACAGCAGCGGCTGACCTCGCTCTACGCCGTGGTCAAGGGCGCGGAGGTGCTGCGCGCCAACTTCAAAAAGGAGCGCATCCGCATCGCCTTCAGTCCACTCACCGAGAAATTCGAGGTGACCGACGCCGCGATCCTCAAGGACAAGAGCTTCATCCCGGACATCTCGGAGCTATGGAAGGCCGAGATCGACCTGTTCAGCATCGCCAACAACTATGTCGAGCAACTGTCGGCCGTCAGGCAACTGACGCCCGAGCAGATCAAGCATGCTCAATCCGCGATCAGCAAGCTGCACAACCTGCTCAGCTACCAATTCGTCGCTCTCACGTTGGCTTCCAGTGTCGATGCCGAAACGATCGCCGAGGTGTTCGTCCGCATCAATGGCGAAGGCAAGAAACTGAACCAGGCCGACTTCATCATGACGCTGATGTCGGTGTTCTGGGATCAGGGACGGACGGAACTGGAGAAATTTGCGCGTGAGGCCACGCGGCCGTCCGATGGTCGGGCCTCATCCTACAACCACTTCATCAAGCCGGCCCCCGACCAGATGCTTCGCGCGACCATCGGCCTCGGTCTCAAGCGTGCTCGCCTTGAGAACGTCTACGCCGTCCTGCGCGGCCGCGACGCGGTGACCGGAAAGGACGATCCGGCGAAACGCGATGAGCAATTCGCACTGCTGGCAAAGGCACAGGACCAGGCACTCAACCTCGCTAACTGGCATCATTTCCTGAGCGCTCTCAAGCTTGCGGGCTACCGCAGCGAGAAGATGATCAGCTCGCAGACCGCGATCATCTACAGCTACGTGCTCTATCTCATCGGCATCTGCGATTTCGGTATCGAGAAGAGCGCCATGCGGCAGGCGGTGGCCGAGTTCTTCTTCATGGCGGCGCTGACGGGCCGCTACACCACGTCGCCGGAAACGCGGTTCGAGTCCGACCTCGCGCAGATCCGTGGCATCAAGACGGGCGAGGATTATCTCGGTCGGCTGCGCGAGATGGCGGGAACCGTGCTGACCAAGGACTACTGGGAGATTACGCTGCCGAGCGCGCTTGCGACATCCGCCGCGCGAAGCCCGTCCCTTTTCGCCTATCAGGCGGCGCTGATGAGGCTGGACGCTCTCGCCCTCTATTGCCCAATCAAGATCGCCAGCCTTGTCGATCCGGCGGTGAGCGGCACGAAAGCGTCGCTGGAACAACATCATCTCTTCCCGCGCGGTTACCTGAAGACCCTCGAAATCACCGAAACCGCGCAGGTCAACCAGATCGCCAACTTCGCTCCGGTGGAATGGCCGGAGAACATCAAGATCGGAGCGAAGCCACCAGCCGAATATGTTCCTGCGCTCGACGCAAAGCTGGACGGCAAGGAGCGCGAGGCGATGTATTTCTGGCATGCGCTGCCGCATCTGTGGTGGGAACTCGACTACGAAACCTTCCTCAAGGAACGCCGTGTCAGGATGGCTCGGGTCATCCAGCGGGCATGGGAAGAATTGACGGCTGGCGCCAAAGACAAGGCGGCGCCGCCAACCCCGACTGTAGAGCAGATCATTCTTGGTGGGGAAACCGACTCGGTCGAGTTCAAGTCGACGCTGCGAACCAACCTTCACACCGGACAGATGGACGACAAGATGCAGCTATCGGTGCTGAAGACCATCGCTGGATTCCTCAACAACAATGGCGGCACCTTGCTGATCGGCGTCGCCGATGACGGGGAAGTGCTCGGGCTGGACGCAGACAATTTTCCTAACGAAGACAAGTATGGACTGCACCTGGTGAACCTGGTCGCCGATCGGATAGGCCAGATATTCCTTCCCTATGTGCACGCTCATTTCAAGGACCAGGAGGACAAGCGGATCCTGGTTGTGCGTTGCGAGCGGGGGCCGAAGGCGGCATTCGTCAAGGACGGCGCCCTCCAGCGCTTCTATGTTCGGGGCGGCAACGCGACCACGGAACTCCAGGGCATCGCCATCACCGACTACGTCAAGAAGCGGTTCGAGTGAACTCCGGAGGATCCAGGTCAGCTGATCTTGTCGTGTGAGCCAGGGTGGCCCAACCGCAGTAACGAGAGAAGACTAAAGGGGGCCAAAAATGTCCGATGCAGTCATTGTTGAAGAAACTGATTCCATCACACGGCAGCAACTTGATCCATTCCAACAACGCTTCTGCCATGCGCCCCCGGGCAATCTGCGTCTGCTAGCACCGGCCGGCAGCGGCAAGACTCAATCTCTGCTCTGGCGATGCCTGGAGCTTTATTGCCGCGCCGACGGGAAGGGCCGCTTTGTGATCGTGACTTTCACGCGTGCCGCGCGGGACGAACTCCGCGCCAGGCTTGCCAGCAGAGAGTTCGCCGAGGTGGCCGGCGCGGTCGAGGTGGTGACGCTCAACGGTTGGGGCTTCAAACGCCTTCGGGCGAACCATCATGCCCCGCGCCTGATAGTCACCGAATTCGACAAGAGCAGCTTCGTGCGCAACACCCTTCAGCCGGTGTGGAAACAGCATGAGTCGATCAGAAAGGCCATGGAAGCACGTCAGTACACCGTCGAGAAGATCCTGGTGAACCTCATCGAACGGCTCAAATCGCTGGGCTTCGACCATGAGGCCCAATCGGCCGGCCCCGCTCACGACCAGATCGATTTCCTCATGGAACTCGGCCTGCTTTGGCAGGTCGAGGGCATGATCGACCAGCTTGCGGAAAACGAGATACTGCCGGACAGGCGGCTCGAAACCTTCGTCGATGAGATTCTCCCGTTCTGGGCCGAAAGTTGCGCGACCATGATCAGCCAAGCGCTGTTTACGCTCGAGGACCAGAAATACGTCGCCTTTCTCGACTTGCGGCGGCAGATGGCGGAGGGGCGCTTTCCGACAGGGGGATCGCGCTACAGCCATGTGCTTGTCGACGAGTTCCAGGACATCAATCCACTCGACCTGAACCTCATCCGGAAGATTGTCGATCTCAACAAGGCCGACCTGACGATCGTCGGCGACGATGATCAGGCGATCTTCGAGTGGCGCGGTGCGACGCCACACTTCATTCTGAACCCGGATCGATACTTCCAGCGCAGCTTCGGCACTTACATCCTGGAGCGCAATTATCGTTGCCCGCGCAACCTGGTGACCGCCTCCCAAAAGCTCATCGTCAACAACAAGCGACGGGAGCCTAAGCGGGTGGAAGCGATGCAACAGGCGCACGCTGACGTCGAGGTCATCTCGCGCGACAAGTTCGTGGAATCGATCGACGACGTGATGGCGGAGGTGCGGAACTTCCTTACCGGGCAGCGCGCCGGGACCCGGCTCGCGATCTTGTCCCGAAAACGCGCCCAGCTCATCCCCTATCAGGTACTGATGGCGAGTGAGAACCTGCCATTTTGCGCAGCCGAAGACCTGCAGGTATTTATGAGCGGCGCGTTCGAAAAGCTGCAGCGGGCACTAAAGACCTGCGCGATGGCGCGCGCGGCTTTCCGTTCTCCTTCATTGATCGACGACATCCTGGAACTCTGCAATCTTGTGAAGCGCTACCCGCTGAAGAAGGCTGAGAGGGAGGCGCTCGCGGCCCATCTCCGCGCGAGCAGGCCGCGCAGCTATGACGACGCTCTGAGCGCACTTGCCGATTATCGCGGCCCCCTCAAGACCGCCAACGAGGACGGCAGCGCCAGCCTGTCGTTCGCGGCGACGCTACGAGCGCTTCTGAACGCTCCGACCGTGAAGGATGCGATCGATGCGTTGAGCGCAGGGTTCGCCGGCCTCGACCAAGACTATGGCAAATCGCAGGAAGACATCTTCTATAGCGATCCGCCCTTCCTCTACCTTGCGGAGTTTGCCGCCCGCTACGAAGACGACTTCCAGCGTTTCCTGGACGACGTCGAGAGCGCCCGGGCCACGCTTGTGCGTCTGCCGGGAGAAGAAGACGATTCCGGAATCGCCGATGAGATATGGCGGCGGCCGGTGCATCTGATGACTGCATTACGGGCGAAGGGCCGGGAGTTCGACACAGTCATCATTCTGGACGCGAACGATGGCATTTGGCCGCTGCGGCGGGCGGACACTCCGGAGAAAAAGGAGGGCGAAAGGCGTTTGTTTTACGTCGCCATGACGCGGGCAAAGCGCCGCCTCATGATCACCCTCAGTGGCCGCATCGGCGACCAGCCGGCCCAGCCCTCGCCATATCTGAGGGAGGCTGGACTATCGTGATGGTAGCTCAAAGCGCCTTGATCGCCTCCAGTATTCGACTGAAGGAAACCTCGCCGTCGAGGGACGGGATCATCCAGCCATAGGCTTGAGGCTCCTGTCCGTCGAAGCCTCCGAATATACGAAAGGCGCTATGCCGGAATGCGTGGTCGCCGGAACGACCGTTCCTGAACCGCTCTGCCCCTGAGATAGCGGCAATGGTTTCGGCAATCCTGCCCTCGAGGTCAGGCTGCAGGAATAACCTGAATTTCGGGTCGGATTTCGGCATGCGGTCGATGAAGACGTAGCGCGTTCCCTGATGAGAACCGATCGAGAACTGAAGCATCTTCGTCTGCTGCGAACGCTGTTTAACCACGAACCCGAACTGCTCGGCAATCAAGATAAGCTTCGCCTCTAGTGCCGGGCTGATCTGTGGCGATCTGGCGGCTGCAGGCCTTTGGCTGTCGAAGATGCCACTGAAAGAGTGGCGGCGCGCAGTGGCAGGGGCCTCGCGGGACAAGGTGGCCGAGTTTTCTGGTGCTGCACTTGCTGCTTTCCGGACCAGGGCGGTTCGCGCCGCTTGGGCGGCCTCTATATTGAGATCGACCCAGGTCACAGCACCGGGCGGCCGGGTGAATGGGACGGGGGTGGAGAACCGGCGCGCATCGAGAAGAACCCACGGAGTTAGCCAACCAGCTTCAACGATGGCTTCCCGCCGATCCGGCGGAACGCGATGAAATTCAAACGAATCCACCAAGTCGGAGGGGCTGAGCGCAGGCAGTACGTCTACCAGCGACGCAACGCCGTCGATCTGGCGGCTTCCCGCTCGGATCAATGCGATCTGGCCTCGTATCGAGCTCGACCGGGTTCGTAGCTCCCAGGTTTTATGTCCGTCTAGTATCAGGTCGATCCACGGCTCACGAATGATGAGGCCTTTCATGGTCTATCCTGCCGTTGAGACGCTGTTCCGGTCGAGGCGATGGTTGCGCCGAATAGTGCGCCTACATCACCGTCCGTTACCGGCGGGGCGAGCATATTGCGCGACAGCGAGCGCTTGCGCGCGAGCAGCCGGTCCAGCGTGATGTCGAAGGAGGCCTCGCCGAGAGAGGGGTGGATGGCCAATGGCACGTGGATGAACACCGGCTTGTCCTGCCCAATCCTATAGCAGCGGTCGTTGCACTGGTCTTCGACCGCCGGGTTCCACCAGCGGCTGAGGTGGATCACATGGTTCGCGGCCGTGATGGTGAGACCGATGCCGGCCGCTTTTGGCGACAGCACCAGTAGGTCGAAACCTTTCGGTTTTTGCTGAAACCGTTCCACGATCTCTTGCCTGCGATGGCCAGGCACCGCGCCGTTTATGACGGCCGGTTCCTCGTCGAGACTGAACAGGCTGAAGACGATGCCAGCCACCGCGCGCTGGATGGCGCGATCTTCGATGAAGACGAGCGCCTTCTCCCCTGAAGCCTCTATTTTTCGCAAAAGTTCGATGGCCCGCGTCAGGCGCGCTGAACGGCCTATCCATGCCGTCGCAGATGCCTTGTCATAGGGGTCCACGCCATCGGCCCCCTCCGGATGGAGCGAGATCCCGCGAAGCGCATGAATGGCCTTCAGCATCGCGCCGTGCGAGCGCTCGCCGGACTGGGCCGCCCGAACTGCCGCGAGATAGGCTTCGGCCTGATGGGCAGGCATTGAGGTGGGATAATCCTTAACCGCCTTCTCCGGGAGACCCTCGACGTGACTCTCCTTCATCCGGCGCAGCATGAGGGCCGGCCCCTCACCATGCGGGTCGTCGAGCTTGGCTTTGAGGAGCTTCAGTTTCTCCGGCTGCTCGTCGGCGTAGTCGTTCGAGAAGGACTTGAGGTCCCCGAGGAATCCCGGCGCAATGCGGTCCATGATGCACCACAGGTCTTCGAGCCGGTTCTCGATCGGCGTACCGGTGAGGCCGAGCACGAAATCCGCATTCATTGTCTTGGCGGCATGGGTATTGATCGTGCGCGGGTCCTTGACCTTCTGCATTTCGTCAAAAACGGCTACGGCATAACCGACGCGGGCGAAGGCTCGATGATTGTCAGCCAGCGTTTCATAGGTCGTCAAAATCCAGTCAGCCTTCCGTAGCCGATCGACGTCCAAGGCGTCTTCCGGAGACCATTCGGAAACGCGCGACCGCTTCAGCCGCTTCAAGCCCGGCCAGAAAGCGTCGACACGTTCCCCCAGAGCCTCGGGCGCCAGATGTCGCTCCACCTCCGCGATCCAGTTGTTAAGGAGTGCGGTTGGCGCCACGATCAGGATGGGACCGCGCTGTAGCGGAGTCAGCGCGCCTCCCAACTTGCGACGATTAGCCTGCAGCCAGGCGAGGAAGGTCAATGCTTGGAACGTCTTGCCCAGACCCATGTCGTCGGCCAGCAGAACGCCCGGTCGTCCGCTTTGCCATGCGTTTACCAGCCATTCGAATCCCTCGGTCTGATGTGGCTTCGGTTGCGTCGAACCCATCAGATCTACTGGAGGCTCAAACGCAATGACCGCTTGTCGCTTGGGCGCAGCAAGGACAAATTCCCTATCCTCGATGTTCTGCTTTATAAGAAGAACCTGACGATCGTCTGCCGGCCGAAAGCTCTCTGATTCGGCCTCTGGAGAGGGCGCTTCGGGTTCCACCGCAGCCCCGGATGCCGCCGATTCTGCCGGCGTGATCTGAGCCAGTGCCTGCTCCACGTCAGGCACTTGATAGTTGGCACCCAGGAAAGAAACAGTCGGCTGATTGTTGGCTTTGGCTTTGTCGAGCTCCCGCGCCAGGCGTTCGACGCCTTCCTGCGTCAGCACGATCTCCCGCCCACCCAGCTTGAGCGCAAAGCTCTCGGGCAACCATTGCCCTGCCTTGCTCTGAAGCCATGGCAGGGTTGGCTTTTCCCATACGCCCAAACCGAGAATCCGTTCGGAATATTGCTGCGTCTCGACAAACAGCGATGCTGCAAGCGCCTCCCCCGCGTCGCCCAGCGCCTGGGCTAACGCAGGGCGCGGATTGCGGATGAATGCGCGCCGAGCTTCCACCGGAGCAGCCCGCATGCGGCGAACCACGTCCAACGCCTGCTTCAGTTCGGGATCGAGTACGACGAAAACGTTGCGTCCGAGCACATAGGCATCCCGAGTCCGGGTACCGGCCTCGTACCGCTCCAGCACGAATTTCCGCTGTAACTCCGGCGGAAGGAGCGCGTCCACGACCTCGTCTCTGAGCGCACCTGAAGGCTCCTCTTCGTCGCTCTCCGCCGCAGGCGCGAAATCCTCGAGCGAGCTTGCCTTCTCGCGGCTCATCAGAACCGGCACGAAATCGGGGCCGCTCCTCGTTTCCCGCACGTCCAGCGCGAAGGAACCCGCTTGGTAGATTGTCAAGCTGCCCAGATACTGGTCGGTGGAGACGTTCTGACCGGTGGTGCGCCGCAGCGCCTCCTGAACGGGCCCCCAGCTTGCAATGCGATCCTCCGCGGGCTTGCCCAGGCTAGCATTGTACCCGTCGATCGCCTCGGCCAGTTGAAAGACGGCCTCCGTGAGCCGCACGAACTCCTGGCCCACCTTCACGAAGGCGCCGCACCGCGTCGCGACCAGTGGCCGCGTATTCGCATCATACCAGCGGATCCGGATGCGTCCTGTGGGAGATTCGACTCGATCGTCGAATGCCAGGGTTGCAGACATTCGCGCCAATGGCGGTAGATTAATGCGAAGGGCCATGGACGCTGGGAGGGCCGCAGCTGCCGGATGGGAGATCACGATGCTCCCGCTTTCCTCGTGCGCTTCTCCACGGGAGATAAGGCTTGCAACGACGCGGCCGACAAGCTGGACGTCACCAATGGCAAGCCACTCGGCAAACGACAAAGTCCTGCTGGATAGCAATCTCCTTGTCCGCGCCTCCACGCGCACGCCGTCAGGCTGGATATTCGAGTGGAAGACGACTGCCACGATCGCGCTATTTCCAGTCGGACGGTTTGAGCCGGACACCCGTCATCTGATGCAGCTTGGCAGCTACCTTGCTTTGCCAGCTGTTCGGGCCGTCATGCGGCCAATGCGTCACCGCGAAAACGGAGGCGCTCAGGTTGTCGCTCCCATTCGAGCGTAACTCTCCTGGAGCATACTGCCACTGACTGTAAAGTTTCGGCGTATCCTTGAACTCTCCATCACTCCAAATATTGCATCGCCCGTTTTGGCTCCATTCAGCTACCACCCCCCGCCCTATCCTCATGAGCAATACACATTGTCCGCTCTCAACTGAACGATCGAACGTGCCATGTTTGAGCTGTCGTCCAAAAGCGTGTGAGGCTACGCGCTTCGCAGCCGGATCCAAAACGACCCAGGCTGCATCTATTAGATTGCTGCGATACACGGCTTCCCAGAACTTTCGGCGAAACGAAAACATCCGTTCCTCCGCCACCTGATCTACAATAGCAAGAAACTGGAGGAGCGACTCCCGTGTAAGCCACCGTTCCGCGATCGAAGCCGCTTCGGGCATTCCCACCCAATTGCTCGATTTCAGTCGCGGATCATTGAACAGGGCCAGCAGCAGGTCTAGGTACTGACGCTTGATCTCATCATGCGGCTCCGCATTGCTGAACGGAAGTAGCAATGCGTTGGCCACTAACGGGCCATCCTTGGCGAAGATGAGCTGACCACGATCGTTCAGCGCAACGGCTTGGACCAGCGCTAGGCGCTTTGCCGCCGGAATATCCGGTTGCCTGGCGAGTTGCTTCAACAATTCCCCGGCGCAGGCCGCTACATAGCCCGACAGCGCATCCTTATTTCCCAGGCCGTGATGAGCCAGCACTTCTGTCGGCGATTTTCTCAGTTCCAGCGCCCGGCTTGCCACTCTCTGCGGTCCATCGCGCCAGTCAAACAGCTTGTACTCGCTCTGAAGCTCGGCCCAGGGACCGCCCAATCTCTCGGCTATGCGGCAGAGCGCGGCGGATGCCTCGGGAATACCAGCCCTATCGGGTGCGAAGAAATAGAGGAAGGAAGATGCGAGGGCGCGTCCGGGCGGCTTTCGGGAGCTTTGCTCTATTGCTTCCAGCATGCCCTGCAGCGCCTCCGGCTTGTTAGCTAGAGGCGTTGCTGTTTGCCAGAGGCACCAGGTCGCATCGCGCAATTCTCGGCTCGCCAGGCTGTCGCCCGCCAGCAGTCTAGACATGAGCTCACGGGCGATCCTGTCGTAATCCTTGCCCTCCCGCTGCCCTTCCATGCCGTCGCCTCCGGTGATCCGGGCGGCTGCGTGGTGGACCGCGGGAACCTCCCTAAGCTTCAGCGGCGGCAGCGGGCGCGCGCCGATCTGGCGAATCGCCTCCTTGAGCAAGGTCATGGACGGCCCCCAAGCGCATTGATCAGAGCCTTGATCTCGCCGCGCATGTCGTCTACCCGCTGGTTGAGCTGCTCCATCCGCTCGCGACTGTCGTTTTCCATCACGAAGCGAACATCGATGCGCCGGTTGGCGGCGAAGGCTTCCGGTGTGACTGTCGGATCGACAGGACGTGTCGAAGAGTATCCGGAAACGGAAAATATCTCCTGGCCCTCATGATTGAGAAACGTCCGCAGTTCGGGCGCGCTGGTGACAAGTTGCTGGTAAGTCTCCGCCGCCCTGGCGGTCGACAGCCGCCAATTGTCCGGATCAGACCCAGTCACGTCGGTATGCCCTTCGATGAAGACGGTTTCGATCTCCGGCGCATCGTCTTGGCGGCAATCGCGCGTACCGTTGATAGCTGCGCAGGCGACATAGTTGCGCAGCACCCCGCTCAACACCTGGGCGATGGTTGTCACATTGCTCTTGGCCTGCCCCTCCAGCGTTGAGGATCCGGTGCGAAACAGCACAGCATTCTCGGTAATCCTCAGGACGCCGCTGTTGGGGCTGACCTCGACCTTGATGTTCCGCGCGGCGAGCTGGTTGCGAATTTCCGTCAGGAGTTGGCGCCGAACCTGGGAGGCCTTGTCCATTGTCGTGATATGACGCTGGACTTCGCGGCTCAGAATCTCGATTTTCTGGGCCGCTCTGCGAGCCGCTTCGAGGGCGTCGGTCTGGTCATCGGTCTTCGTTCTGAAATCCAGCGCGAACACCATCAGCATGATGATGAAGATAAACAGCACGCCAACCATCATGTCGGTCATCGAGACGAAGTAATTCTCGCCTTCTTCGGAGGCGGCGTGTTTCTCTTCCTCCACTACAAGCATGTCTCGGCCCCTACTCGGCGGCTTGCGGCAGCAGGATCGTGCGCAGGCTCTCGACGCCTTCGCCGAGATCCTGGGTGCTTTCCTCGATTCCGGCGAGTAGCCCGTTCAATTTGCCGATCGCATCGGCAAAACCGTGATCGACCTCCTGGACGTGTTTCGCAATGACTTCGCCCTGGTCCCGAGCTGCCTTCGATAGCCCCTCAACCGCCGCAGCGAGGCTCTTGTCAACATTCTCAAAACGCTGCGAGTACGAAGCCCATGCATTGGCGAGTTGGTCGTGATGCTGAGCCAACGCTTCGGTCATCGAACGGGAAGCCGCCTGTCCAGCCTCAAGCGCGGTGACGGACCGGGCGATCGCCTCCGCCATCTTCTCTGTTGCGCCGGCGATCCGCGCGCTCGATTGTGTCAATGGGGCCGAGGCCACCCTAACGTCCTGTGCCGTGCGGCTAAACGCATCGGCTACCGCACGCGATTGATCAGTCGCTTGCCGGACGGCGTCGCTCTGCGCCGTCATGCTTGCCTCGGTTCCGCGCATTGCTGCGGCAAAGCGCTCCACCTCCTGCCGGATCGTCGCAAGCGCGGCGGCCAGCCCCTCCCGGAGCGCCTTCGCGGCGTCTGCGGCCGCGCTTCCGACGGCTTCAGCGGCGCCGGCTTGTGCGGCGGCAACTTGCGTGCGCGTCTCCTCCAGGTTCCGGGACATTCCGGTCTGGAACGCGCCGAGTCCGGAATTGAAGCCGTCGATTTGTTCTTCCAGACGTCCCAGCACGCGCCCCATGGCCTCCTCGATCTTCGCCGAGGCGCCGGAAGCGGCTTGGCCAAGGCTCTGGTCCACGTTCCGGTTGGCCCGCTCCATCGTCTCTCGCAGCGCGGTGACGACATCGACCATCGCCGCGCGGCTCTGCTCGGAGCTGGCGTCCAGCCTTTCCCCTGCCTCGGAGACCAGCCGCTTGAGATGTTCCGCCGCTTCCGACATGCGCCGGCCGAAATCCTCGCCGCTTCCATTTATGCCGCGCTGCGCATCCAGCAGCGCGCCCTGCATGCCCTGCAGCGTCGCGGCCAGTTCCCTGAGCTCCGTTCCTGCGCCGCCCTGGATGCTTTCCTTGAAGCTGTTGACCATGTCGGTCATGCCGGTCTGGCTATTGTCAGCAAGCTTGCCGACCGCCTGATCAATGCTCTGCGTGACCGGCGCGATCGCCGTCGCGAAGGCGGACTCTATCTGCGGCGAGAGACCTTCGCCCATACGCGAGAAGAAGTCGGCCGAGTTGATCTGCTTCAGCTCGGTAAGCTGGCTGGCCATCGTGTCGTTCATCTCGGCGGTGATCGATTGAGGCGCCGTGTATCGCAGTTTTTGCTCGATCGTTTTGCAGAGGGCTTCGAGCGCATTTTCCACAATTGACAGGTTAAGCTTGAACCAGAAGGACAGGAGAATTGAGGCGCCTAGGCCTGCAATTGACGTCGAGAACTTGAATGTTGCCACCTGAAGCAGCCGGCGGGTCGCCGCTTGCATCGTCGCCGCATCCGCACTCGTCACCGCGGTAGCGGCCTCGTTGAGCGCTAGAACCAGTCCGATGAAAGTCAGCAATAACCCGATTCCCACGAAGTATCCGGGGATCGCACCGATAAGCTTTAATCCGAGCAGGTGGTCGCGCATCACGGACATATTGATGAATGCCTGAGGTCTTACCGTATTGCGATAGACGCCACCGGCCTCCTTAGGCGGCACGAGCGTTTCGTCGAACTCCTTCCAGGCGTGAGACAATAAAGGGTGGCGCTCGAGCTTGCCGTGGATTTCGCCGTAAGACGTCGCGAACTCCGACATGCCATCCGTCTTCTTGATGCTTCGTTTCACCCCTGCAATTGCCAGCCAGATCATCAGCGTGTGCAAGATGGCGTATGCGACGCCGAGCGCCAGCGCACTGGTGAACAATGCGGATGCCAGCGAGAAGGCGAATTTCCGTGAAGTGACGCCGGATATATCGCTCTGCCAAACCGCGGCGTAGATGGTCTCGACCAGCAGGTGGAAGTTGATCCAAGACCAGATGGAGCTTATCGCGACAAAAACCCCGACGACGACGCCCCAGAAAGCGATCACCCGAAGAACCGGGTTCCACAGGAACCGCGATGCAAAGATAGCCATGTCGAAGCGCCCCCGCTCACTATCAGCTAACTATCTATGCGCCCCATTCATATGCCAAGCAAAAACTTGCACAGCACCCGCGCTGTTCACGAGAAACGAGCGATGCAATACCAACTGTCCAACAAGTCCCATCCTGGAAACTTGCTACGAGTCCTCTTTCCCAGAACGCCAGCGGACGAGGCAACCGCTCTCGAGGACGTCCTAAGTTGGGAACAGCCTCGGCGTCGTCATTCGAGCGAACGTCGACTACCACGTCTTGCCGCGCCGTCACGTTGCGTCACTCCCACAGACGGGAATGGACGTCTTCGCGCTTCGCCTGCGGTCATCCAGATGTCGTTCTATGGAGATGTTGTCTGTCCAAGGCTCGTGGAGACGGGGCGGCCGTGGCTCTCGGCTGGTGGCATATCGTGGCGCATGATTGCCGCAACAGGGCCTTCTGCCGGCGGCGAAGCATGAATTGCGGACGAGCGATTACTACCATCTCGTCGCAAGGAAAATATTCATTCAAGGACTGGCGCCTCAGCTGAACGCAATCCTCAAGCTACATCCCTCACGCCCATTGCCGTGGGAGTCCGTGTTGCCGGCCGCGGCCTCTCCGCATCGCACATCCGATCTGGAGTAAAATCCTGTTGCAGGAATCCCGCCGCTACGCTAGCGTTAGTAAAGCGATTTACTAAAGCGCTTACCGATGGCGACGAAAGTAACAAGGCTGATCGACGTTGCGCAGCATGCAGGAGTCTCGGTGGCGACCGTATCCCGGCATCTGAACGGCCATCTCCAGTTGCACGTCGAAACTGTTGCCCGGATAGAAAGCGCTGTCCGCGAACTCGGCTATCGCCCCAACCCACATGCCC
>Ga0187809_10000773_pt1 | contig 16124 bp, 14 predicted proteins | sample NC_wetland_sal_i_8_FD_132415 | JGI IMG/M metagenome (GOLD analysis project Ga0187809, IMG submission 132415) | Wetland sediment microbial communities from Neuse River Estuary, North Carolina, USA - ASW_4 | ecosystem: Environmental > Aquatic > Freshwater > Wetlands > Sediment | place: USA: North...
CTACTCCATCCACCACCAAGGGCGGCACGGCGGCGGCCACGCGGGCTACTACGTCAGCCCGGTCCACGACTACCACAACGTCAGCGACTGCGGGCTGGACACCTGGCGGGAGGGCAATACCCTGGCTCGCGAGCTGCCCGCGCATGAGATCGGGCATTCGGTGGAGAGCGCCAACAACGGCGTCCACGGCTCACCGGCGTATGAGATCTGGGGCGACAGCAAGTGGGCCGAGTTTTACATCTATGACCTCTACACGGCGCTGGGCATGGACCGCGAGGCCAAGGGCGTCTACCGGCGGTTCACCGGCAATACCGACGATTTCCCTCGCCGGGGGACCCGCTGGTTCCGCGACTGGTTCTATCCGCTGTGGCGGGACTGCGGGCGGGCGGAGGTCATGAACAGGTTCTTCCGGGAGCTGGCCCGGCACTTCCCGCGCGACTCCGGCGGGACCTACACGCGGCGGATGAACTGGGGCGAGTACGTTCACTTCACCAGCGGTGCCGCGGCTGCCGACCTGAGCGGCCAGGCCGCCCGCGCTTTCGGCTGGCCCCGCGAGTGGGCCGGCCAGCTGGAGCGCGCCCGCGCGCAGTTCCCCGGCATCACGTACTGAAATACCGGGCCGTGTCCAATCCGGCGAGCTAGCGGCGCCGGACCCTGCGCGTCACGGTCGGGCGGCCACGGTCTCCCGGGCCGGCCCGCGGGTAGGGGCGTCCTGGGGGCGGGTCAGCGGGCCGCGGCGCAGCAGCAGGCCGCAGATCACGGCGCCGGCCGCGAAGATGCCTGCGCACCACCAGAACACCGTGGTGTAGCTGTGGATCAGCGCGAGGTGGACCAGCAGCGGTGATGGCCGCCCGTGCCGGTGGCCGACCAGGTAGCTGGTGGCGGCGCTGGCCGCGATCGTGTTCAGCAGTGCGGTGCCGATCGCGCCGCCCAGCTGCTGCCCGGTGTTGACGCTCGCCGAGGCGATCCCCGCGTCCCGCGGCGCCACGCCGAACGTCCCGGTGTTGGCCGCCGCCGAGAATATGAGACCACTGCCGAAACCGGTCACGACGAGCGGCCCGAGCAGAGCCGGCACGTAACCCGAGTGCACGCCGATCCTGGTGAGCCAGGCCATCCCGGCCGCGTTGCACAGCAGGCCGATGGTGACCAGGGGCTTCGGGCCGAACCGCGGCATCAGCGCGATGTTGCCCACGTTCGCCATGACACCGATGACCGCCACCATCGGCAGCAAGGCGATGCCCGAGATGACCGCCGAGTAACCCAGGTTCAGCTGCATGTAGTAGATGAGGAACAGGAAGATGCCGAACAGGGCGGACCCGAAGATCAGCATGGTCAGGTAAGCGCCGCCGCGGTTGCGGTCGAGGATGACTCGGGGCGGCAGCAGCGGGTGGGCGGCGCGAGTCTGCCAGACGGCGAAGACGATCAGCAGCACCGCCCCGGCCGCGAGGAAGCCCCACGTCGAGGAGGCGTGCCAGCCGTGCGTCGCGGCGTTGGAGAAGCCGTAAACCAGGCAGAACATCCCGCCCGACACCGCCGCCACCCCCGGGACGTCCAGCCGGGCGCCCGGCGTCTTGGGCTGCCTGCCCAGCAGCAGCGCCCCTCCGGTGATCGCGATCCCGGCGAAGACCAGGTTGATGTACATGCACCACCGCCACGACGCGTAGGAGGTCAGCGCGCCGCCGATCAGCAGTCCCAGACCCGAGCCGCTGGCCGCCACCGCGGCGTAGACGCCGAACGCCTTGCCGCGTTCCTTCGGGTCGGTGAACGTCGTGGTCAGCAGGGACAGGGCCGACGGCGCGAGCAGCGCGGCGAAGGCTCCCTGGCAGGCGCGCGCCGTCACCAGCATCGTGAAGCTGACCGAGGCGCCGCCGACGGCCGAGGCGGCCGCGAACCCGGCCAGCCCGGTCAGGAAGGTCACCTTGCGGCCGACCAGGTCGGCCAGCCGCCCGCAGAACAGCAGCAGGCTCCCGAACGACAGCGAATACGCGGTCACAACCCACTGCCGGTCGGCGTTCGTGAACCCCAGCGCGCGCTGCGCCGACGGCAGCGCGAGGTTCATCACGGTCACGTCCAGGACGATCATGAGCGCGGCGAAGCAGATGGTGGCGAGGACCAGCCACCGCCGTGAGTCGGCTTCGCCGGAGTTGACGATGTTACTGAAACGCCTGGTTGGCGCGTGGATGGTTGACATTTGGTTCCTCCGCGTCGCTAGGAACATCCGGTTGGTTCTGACGTCCGGCGTACGGTTGTCGCTCACACCAGGACTACGAACGAGCGGCCGCCGCGGGGACAGCCGGGTCAGGATCCGGGCCGGGACGTGGTGGGCCGGCGCAGGGATGAGAGTCTCGGCGGTGTCCCCTGCGCTGCCGCTCGTTCGTTATGCAGACAGAGCCGAAGAGTCCCGGAGGTGGCCATGCAGTACGCCCTGATGATCTACGCCGAGCCCGGCTACGCGGAGGCGCTGCCGGAGGCGGAACGTGAGGCCGTGCGCGCTGATTTCTCGGCGCTGGTCGATGACGCCCGGTGCGTCGCCAGTGCGCAGTTGCAGCCCGCCGATACGGCGACCTGCGTGCGCGTGGCCGGCGGCCGGACGCTGATGACCGACGGCCCGTTCGCGGACACCAAAGAGGTGCTCGGCGGCCTCATCCTGATCGAGGCGGCCAATCTGGATGAGGCGATTGAGGTGGCGGCGCGCATCCCGGTCACGCGGTTCGGCGGCATCGTGGAGATCAGGCCGGTGGTGGCGCCCTGAGCGCGCTCGAGGACGTCTTTCGCGACGAGTGGGGCCGGGTGCTGGCCTCGCTGGTCAGGTTCCTGGGCGACTTCGACCAGGCCGAGGAAGCGGCGCAGGAGGCGTTCGCGATCGCGGCGGAGCGCTGGCCCGTGTCGGGGGTGCCGCCCAACCCGGGTGGGTGGCTGGTGACCACGGCCCGCCACCGGGCGATCGACCGGATCCGCCGGGAGCGGACCCTGGCCGAGAAGATCCACCTGCTGCCCGAACCGGAGGCCGTCATGGACGACTTCGATGACACCTTGATCAAGGACGAACGCCTCGAGCTGATCTTCACCTGCTGCCACCCGGCGCTGCCGCTGGACGGGCAGGTAGCGCTCACCCTGCGGGCCCTGGGAGGTCTGGAGACCGCCGAGATCGCCCGGGCGTTCCTGGTCTCCGAAGAGACCATGAAGCGCCGCCTGACCCGCGCCAAGACCAAGATCAAGGCGACCGGGATACCGTTCGCGGTTCCCGACGCTCACCTGCTTCCCGACCGCCTCGATGCGGTGCTGGCCGTCATCTACCTGATCTACAACGAGGGCTACAGCGGCCGGGTAGACCTCGCCGCCGAAGCCATCCGCCTCGGCCGGGTCCTCGCTACGCTCATGCCGGACGAGCCGGAGGCACACGGGCTGCTGGCGCTGATGATGATCCACCACGCCCGGCGGCGGGCCCGGTTCTCCGGCGAGGATCTCGTGCTGCTTGGCGATCAGGACCGCTCGCTGTGGGATCACTCGCAGATCGCGGCGGGACGGGCGGTGCTCGACCGGGCGGTCGCGCTGGGCGGGCGCGGCGCCTACGTCATCCAGGCGACGATCGCGTCGCTGCAGACCGCCAAGCGGATCGACTGGCCGCAGGTCGCCGAGATGTACCGGCGTCTGGCCGAACTCACCGGTTCGGCGGTGGTCGAGCTCAACCACGCCGTGGCGGTGGCCCAGGCCGGTGACCCGGCTGCGGCGCTGCGCGCCGTCAACTGCCTCGACCTGGACGGCTACCTCTACTTCCACTCGACCCGCGGCGAGTTGCTGCGGCGTCTCGGCCGCGACGCCGAGGCCCGGGCGGCGTATCGCCGGGCGCTGCAGCTGGCCACCTCGACCCCCGAGCGGCGGTTCCTCACCTGGCGACTCGAGCAGCTCTGATCGCCGCTGTCCCCCGGACGGCGGCCCGTTCGTGGCCTGGGTGTGAGCGACCACCGTTCCCCGGAAGGAGATAGGTCCATGAACGTGCTGATGGTGCGGGCCAAGGTCAAGGAAGAAAACGTCGCCGACGCGCGGGCCGCCGTTGAGAAGGTCATCCAGGCGCTCGAGCAGGCGCAGCCCGAAGGCGTACAGTACGCCTCGTGCCTGCTCAGCGACGGCGTCACCTTCATCGCCCTGCTGAAGCTTGCGGACGATGGGAGCCATCCCCTGCGCGGGTTCCCCGCCTACCAGGAGATGGTGGAAGACCTCAAACAGTGGTACGCGGAGCCGCCGGCGGCCGAGCAGATGACGGTCACCGGCTCGTACGAGCTGTTCTGAGCTCTGGGAGCCATCGCATGGCCGGCCGCCCTCGCCGCGACCGGCCATGCGTCCCGCGGACTCGCCACATTGAGCGTCTTCTGGTCGCCTACAGTGCGGGGATGCCAGGTAGCCTAGGTAGTGGCAGGAGCGCCTGCCGCACTCCGAGCTGTCCGCGGCCCGCGCCCGCGGCGGCGGTGAGGACAAGGGCCGCTGGTTCGCGCTGTCGGCACGATCGGTCACTGCCAAGCCAGGCGATCAGGGCGCGGGGCAGTATCGCCGCGAGGGACATGGCGTGACTGACGACAGCGCGTTCAAGAAGCAGGTCCGGGCCCGGATGGAAAAGACCGGGGAGAACTACACCACCGCCCGCCGGATGGTCATCGCCGGGCGTGACCGCGGTCGGCCGCCAGTGAGGTTGCGGGTGTTCCTGAATCCGCACGTGGACCTGGAGCTGACCGACGAGATGGCCCGCGCCTATGTCGCGGCCGATGAGCAGGGCCAGCGGGACATGGCGAACCGGCTGCTGGCCGACCACATCGAGATGGCCGCGGCCGGGGAGGCCGGGGTCGCCGCCGGGTCGCAGATCCTGACCGTCCAGGACCTGCGCATCGACGAGATCGCTGACGCGATACACCGGCTGATACCCCGCGCGGCCGGGGTGGCCACGATCGTGGTCAGCGATGACCTGGACCACGTCCGGGTTGGTATCCAGGCGGCCCGGCCGGGCGTGGTGCTCGGCCATGGCGGCGCGGAAATGGACCGGCTCCGCGCCGAGCTGCAGGAGCTGACCGGCAAACCGGTGCGGCTGAACATGGTGACGTACGACGGCCCGCCGAAGGGGCGCAAGGAAGTCAAAATAGGGCCCGAGCTTCCAGCGGACTGAGGACCGCGCCGCATCTGCTGCCCTCTACTGTTGTCCGGCGGGCGCGACGGTGCGCCGGGTGATGCGCCAGGTGCCGCCGCCCCGGCGGAGTTCCTGGGTGATCGCGGCGGCGGCGCGGAGGGCGGGCGGCGCGGCCGGGTCGATGATCAGCAGCACGGACCGGACGACGGCCTGGTCATCAAACGGGCCGGGCTCCACGACCGGGTTGAGGGTGAGATGCAGCGTGGCCGGACCCTCGGCGGCCCAGACCGGCCCCACCGCGGCGCGCAGCGCCTGGCGGCCGGCGTGTCGGCCCTGGGTGCCGTCCAGCGCCGCGTCCTCGGTGAACAGCGCGACGTAGCCGTCTGCGTCACGCCGGCTGGCCGCGTCGTCCGCGCGGGTGATGACCTCCATGATGGCCAGCCGGTCGGCTACCGACAGGGTCATGGCCGCAGCCACGCCGCGATCCGGGCCCGGAGATCGGCCGGGAAGATGCTCTTGGGGATGACCGCGTGCACGGCCTTGGGCGGGATCGAGGTGTAGGCCGACCCGGTCTGGTTCGCGTACTGGGTGACCCGGAAGCTGACCGCCATGCTGGCCAGCGCGTAGGCTTCGGGCCCGGTGAGGCCCGCCGCCAAAGGCAGCCAGTGGATGACCTCGCGCAGGCAGGCCACCAGCGCGTCGTCCAGGCTGGCCGCGAAGGCGACCATGATCCAGGCGTCCTCGGTTTCACCCAGCGGGCCGCGCAAGGCGACCTGCCGGTGCAGGTCGTAGCGGATCTCGAGGTTCTCCGCGGCGGTCTCGATGGCGGTCTGGTCGACCACCCCGTCACCCTGCAGCGCGTGCACGTCCCCGGTCCACATCCGCCCGCCGGGCTTGGCCACCGGCAGGAACAGGTGGCTGCCCACGCCTAGGTCCCGCAGCACCAGGTTGCCGCCGTAGGGTCCGGACACGATCGCGCTGACCGGGTCCGGCCCGGCCGGCTCGGCCGCCACCACCCCCAGAAAGGGCGCCATCGGTAGCGTGATGCCGTGGGTGTACCCAGCGGTCGTGCGGGCGTCATCGAAGGTGAAGTAGTAAAGGTACGGCTCGGCGAAGTCGTGCGGCAGTGCCCCCACCCCCAGCGGGAACGAGTTCCACCCCCATCCGATGGTGCGCAGCGCCGTAGTACTCACCTCGATCACGTCGCCGGGCTGCGCGCCGGTCACCTCCACCGGCCCGAGCATCGAGTACGGGCCGTGCGGGTAGCGGTGCCGCAGCGGTTCCCGGTCCGCGAAGCTCATCCCGAACGTTGCCTCGTTACCCCAGTGCGTCCAGGTATTCGGGTAACGGACCGTGTCCCCGGGTGCGATCACCGCCACCGGTTTGGCCGCCGGATCGAGGTATCCCGAACGGACCGTCTCCGCCGTCGACTGGACGATGTGCGTGCTCGCCACGGATACGCCTCACATCCGGCTCGGGTGAGCCCCTTGATGAAATCCAGCGCAGCCTGTACTCCCGCGGTGTGTCGGGAGTGGCCCGTACCTGACGCCTTCCAGCACGCAATAGTCCACCTTATGCGCCCGCACTGCCAAAGCGCCGTCGGCTCTCGCCACATAGGTGCGCTCTATACGCTGGTGGCCGCTCGCTCGATGTGGCGGGCCGTGCGCTCCGCCTTGGTCGGCCCCGCTCGCGCTCACCCTTCGGCAGGCCCGATACCATCGGTCCGGCTGATCCCGGCCGCCGGGTCGAACCCGGGGAAGCACTCGCCAGCCAGAGGATGAACATGGACCACGATCCCCTCCGCGGCGACCACCCTGAGACCGGACACGTGTCGACCGGGGCGCTCCCGTCCGATACTGAGGTGCAGGCCCTCATCTCGGCTGGCTACGAGCGCTATCGCCATCTCGATGAGGGGGCGGTCGCCGATTATATTCCTGCCCTGGCCGCGGCGTCGCCCAGCGCCTTCGGCGTGTGTGTGGCCGGGGTTCGCGGGCGGCTGTTCTCGGTTGGCGACGCTGACCAGGAGTTCGCCATCGAAAGCATCTCTAAGCTTTTTGTCTTTGCCCTGGTCTGTCACACCCTCGGGCATGATCAGGCGCGCCAGAAACTAGGCGTTAATAGCACTGGACTGCCCTTCAATTCGGTGATGGCCATTGAGCTCAACACCGATCACACGATGAATCCGCTGGTCAATGCCGGCGCCATTGCCACCACGAGCCTGGTGCCGGGCACGACTGCTGAGGAGAAATTCGAGAACATCGTCGCCGCGATGTCGCGATTCGCCGGGCGGAGACTGGTGCTGGACGACGAGGTGTACGAGTCCGAGGTGGCGACCAACGAGCGCAACCGGGGTATCGCCCACCTCCTCGGCGGCTATGGCCGCATGTACTGCGATCCCGATCTGGCCACCGACGTCTATACCCGCCAGTGTTCGGTGCGGGTCAGCGCGCGGGACCTGGCCGTGATGGGAGCCACCCTGGCCAACGGCGGCGTGAATCCGTTCACCGGCGAGCAGGCCATCGAGACCCGCTACTGCAAGCGGGTGCTGGCCGTACTGGCCACAGCGGGGCTGTATGACCAGTCTGGCGACTGGCTGTACGACGTGGGTCTCCCGGGTAAAAGCGGGGTCGCCGGGGGCATCGTGACGGTGTCGCCGGGCAAGGGAGGCCTCGGCACATTCTCCCCGCCCCTTGATGCGGCAGGTAACAGCGTGCGGGGACAGCGCGTCACCAGGTACCTCTCAGAAGCGCTGGGGCTCAACCTGTTTGCCTCGGCTCCGTTTGCCTGATTACGCCCGAAGGTTGCCTGATTACGCGCGAAGGCCATCCCGGTCAGCTCAGCGGCATGATCCGCCCCGGTGGTCCTAGATTGCTTGTGCTTGGCCGCAGATCAACGGCTGGACTATCGCCGGCATTGCGCGCCAGCGCTCGGGCCGGCGGTCAGCGAAGGCGAACCCGGCGCGCTCGATCAAGCTCATCGTGTCCTGGTCGCATCGGCAGCCGTAGGCAAACGCGCGCCACGGGCTGTGCAGGCGCTGCTGCCACCGTTCGAGCCTGGATCCGGCCGGAGCCCGGACATGCTCGATGAACAGTAGCTGTCCACCGTCCCGGACCACCCGGCGGGCCTCCCGGAGGGCAGCGGGTGGATCGGCGACGGTACAGAACACAAGCGTGGCGACCACCGCGTCGAACGAGCCATCAGCAAAGGGCAGGTGTTCCGCGGGCACTCGGAGCACCCGGGTATGGACCGGTGCGGTGCGTGCTGCGCGTCGCTCCAGGCGTTTGGCCATCCCCGGCTCAGGCTCGGTCAGGACGAGCTCGTCCAGGTCGGCTCGGTAGTGCCGCCGGTTGAGTCCGGTCCCCGCGCCGAGCTCCAGCACGCGCCCGTGAGCCCGCGCGACGATGTCGCGCCGCAGCTCAGACATGCCGCGCAGCTCTGCCAGCCACAGGAATGGGTCATACAGGATCGGGCCACAGTGAGTACCCCAGACCCTAGTAAGCCGTCCTGGCTGCGCCATGGTCGCGCGGTTGTCATGACGCAAGCGGCCTGTCGCTGTCGTGTCCATACGGCGAGTGTGGGTGGCACGCCTGTCAACCCGCTGTCACCGCCACCGTGCCGCCCGCGCCGGAGGCTGGCATGATAGCGACTGATGTTCTTGGTCCTCGGCGCCGTTACCGTGGTCGGCCCGGACGGGCAGGTCGTCGCGCTCAGTGACCGCCAGCGGTCGCTGCTGGCCAGCCTGCTGGCCCGGGCCGGCGCTGTGGTGAGCGTGGACAGCCTGGTGGACCTCGTCTGGCCGGAGGATCCCCCTCAAGATCCCGTGGCGGCGCTGCACAACCAGGTGTCCCGGCTACGCCGGGCCCTCCCGTTCACGGCGATCGAGACGGTGGCTCCCGGTTACCGGCTGGCCGTTGGCCCGGACGATGTGGACTCCCAGCGGTTCGACCGGCTGATGCGGGCCGACACGGCCGGGTCACTGAGCGAGGCGTTGAGCCTGTGGCACGGTGCGGCCTACGCCGAGTTCGCCGAGTCGCCAGTGGCCCGGTTTGAGGCGATCCGGCTCGAGGAGGCGCGCCGGCAGGCGACCGAGCGCTGGCATGAGCTTCGCCTGGACCAGGGCTCTGCCGACCTTGCGGCGCTGGAGGCGTTCGCCATCGAACATCCGCTCCGAGAACGTGCCCACCTCATCCGGATGAGGGCCCTGTACGCGTCCGGACGCCAAGCCGACGCGCTCGCGGCCTACCAACGCTACGCCGGCCGGCTCGCCGACGAGCTCGGGCTCGAACCCTCGGCCGCCATGCAGGAACTGCAGCTGCGCATCCTCCGCCACACCGTGGCGCCGCCGACCCCGCTGCGGACGATGCAGGTAAGTTACGTGTCCGTCGGCAACCGCCGCATCGCCATGGCCACTGTCGGGACCGGGCAGCCCCTGATCGCGCTGCCCGGCTGGGTATCGAACATCGATGTCATCGCCGCCGGCCGCGATCCGCGTTCCTCGATATTCCAGCGGCTGACGGGCACCCGTGCGCTGGTCATGTACGACCGGTACGGGACCGGGCGCTCTCCCGGCCCGGTCGACGACTTCGGCCTGGACGCGAGCGTGGCCGAGCTAGCCGCGGTCGCGACCTGCGCCGGAGCGCCGGTCGACCTGCTCGCCATGTCCCAGGCCGGGCCGGTTGCCGTCGCGCTCGCCGCGACACGGCCAGAGCTGGTCCGGCGGCTGGTGTTCTTCGGGACCTACGCCAGCGCCGCCGAAGTATTCACCCGCCCGGACCTCAGCGCCACCCTCATCGCGCTGGTGCGCTCTCACTGGGGGCTCGGCTCCAAGCTGCTCGCCGACCTGTACCGGCCCGATCTGACCGACGCAGCGGCCGACCATATGGCCGCGGTGCTGCGAGACTCGGCCGATCGCGACGTGGCCGCCGGATACCTGGCGGCCATCTACACCGCCGACGCCGCCGCCCTGCTGCCGGCGGTGCGCGCACCCGCACTCGTGCTGCACTACCGGGGCGACCGCGTCATACCCCACCGCGGCGGCCTGCACCTGGCCCAAGGCCTGCCCGATGCCCGGCTGGTCACCCTCCAAGGACGCTACCACCTGCCCGACATCCGCGACCTCGACCACATTGTCAGCACCATCGGCGCGTTCCTGTCCGGACCGGACCCCGCCGCAGCCGGACATCTGCCCGGCTGAGTGCTTAAGTTAGATGAGCGCACGGCGGGCGAGGGGGGGTTGGCATGAGTACTGCTCTCAGTCGTGACGGTCGTGGGCTGGCTCATGGAGTAGTCGGGCGGATGCGGGTGGTCGCCTTCGGCGTGAGCGGCGTGGCGCCGGCTGGTTCGGTGGTGGGCGGGCTGGTGATCTTGGTGTCCTACGCTGGGTTCGCCTCTCCGCTGGTGGTAATCATCGCGTTCGTCGCGTCGCTGTGCTGCGCGAACAGCATCGCGGAATTTGCCCGGCGGCTGCCCTCGGCTGGCTCGCTGTACACCTACAACAGCCGTGGCCTGGGCCGGATCGGGGGTTTCCTGACCGGCTGGATGATGATCGCCGCGTATGCGTTGTACCTACCCGCCGGTATCGCACTGACCAGTGCGTTCGCGTCGATGCTGCTGGTTGCGGTGGCACATGTGACCATCAGCCCATGGGTACTGTTCCTGGTCATCCTGGCCGCAGCGGTCCTGGTCGCCTACGCGGGCATCGCCACCTCCTCCTCGGCCGACCTGCTGCTGGCCGCCGGGGAGGTCGCCGTGATCGCGGCGCTGGCCATCACGATCTTGGTCAAGACCGGGACCGCGCATTACTCGGCCGCCGTCTTCTCGCCAGCGTCGTCGCCGCACGGCCAGTTCAACGACATCACCAATGCGATGATCTACGGCATCTCCGCGTTCGCGGGCTTCGAGGCCGCGGCCGCGCTCGGCGAGGAGGCGAGGAACTCGCGCCGCTCCATCCCCGCGGCACTCATTGGCGTCGTCATCGTTACTGGCGTCTTCTACCTGCTGGTCGTTCTGGCCGAGACGTTCGGAGCGGGGCGGCACGGCATCACCGGCCTGACCGGACAGCCCAGCCCGCTGGGTTATCTGACCAGCCGCTACTGGTCACCGTCGGTGCTGTGGGCCGTTGACCTGGTCATCGTCATCACCGGCCTGAGCTTCGTCGTCGCCGTGTTCAACGCGGCCATCCGGATCCTGTTCGCCATGGGCCGCGAACAGGTCCTGCCGGGGTCCCTGGCCCGGCTGTCTCACCGCCGCACCCCGGTCGTCGCGATCGGCGGCGTCGCGCTGCTCGCGCTGGTGCTCGGGCTGCCGTTGACCTATACCGTCGGCGGCCCGCGCACCTTCGGCTACCTGGCCGGAGCTGGTGCGCTGTCTGTGGTGCTGATTTACCTGGCCGTGAACATCGCGGTCATCCGCGCCTTCCGCACCGAGTTCCGCGATCAGTTCCGGCTCTGGCGTCACCTGCTGCTCCCGGCCGCCGCCGCCGTGCTGTTCTTGTTCCCGCTGTGGGGAATCCTGCATCCGCGCGCGTACACGCTGGTGAACCTGCTGCCCTTCGTGGCGCTCGGATGGCTGTGCCTGGGAATTATCGCCGCTGGCGTTCTGCGGGCCAGAAGGCCCGCGAATCTCGAGGCACTGGGCAGGGTATTCACGCCGGCCGAAGAACAACCGGCCGACGTGCACGCGTAAGGGGACCGGGAGCGGGCCGCCGGTCCGGACGGGCCGCGCAAAGGCTGCCGTCCTCGGCATCGACAGGGATGGCCTGCGATCGTGCCGCATCTTACAATCGTCCTACCTGGACGTTAAGCATGGGGAACGGGTGGCTACCGTGGCTGCTGCCCGCCCATCACTCAGGGGAGACATGGCAACCGGCGTGACGGCTGAGCATGGCGCCTCGCGAGGGGCACGGTTTGCGCTGGCGAAGTTCCGGCCTACGACGTTGCCCCCCACGCTGGTTGCCAGGCCGGTACTGCATGACCGGCTGAGCGCCGGAGCTGGGCAGCGGCTGACCGTGGTAGTGGGGTCGGCGGGTGCGGGTAAGAGTGTGCTGCTGTCTAGCTGGGCGGCGGCCCGGATCCCCGGCTTCACGTCTTGGCTGTCCTGCGACCGGGCTGACGCCAACCCGGTCCGGTTCTGGACGGGCTTCATCGAGGCGCCCCAGGCGGTGGCGCCGTGGTTCGGCGCCGATGCGGCCGACCTGCTGGCGGTGGACAACACCATGTCTCCGGATGTGACCGCTTCGATCGCCAACGATGCCGCGAAACTGCCTGCGGGATCAGCCCTGATCGTGGACGACTTCCATACCGCGGCGGCAGCGGTCGCCGAGCACATGACGGATCTGGTCGAGCGGTGGCCCACCGGGACCGCGCAGCTGGTGCTGGCCAGCCGGAGCGACCCCCCGCTGCGGCTGCACCGGCTGCGGATGGCCGGGGAATTGTGCGAGCTTCGCGACCATGACCTGTATTTCTCCCTGGCCGAAAGCCGCGATCTGCTGGCGGGTTTCGGCGTGCAGGTCGGCGACGGTGAGCTGTCACTGTTGCATCAGCGAAGCGAGGGATGGGCCGCGGCCGTGCAGATGGCGGCGCTGTCGCTGCGCGGCGCCGCCGACCCGGCGCGGATCGCGCGGGCGCTGGAGGTCCGCGGTCCCGCGATCGCCGAGTTCTTCGTCTCTGAGGTGCTCGAGCAGCAGCCTCCGGAGGTGGCCCAGTTCATGCTGGACACCTCCATCCTCGGAGAGCTGACCGCCGATACATGCGCGGCCGTCACCGGCCGGCCGGACGCGGAGGCACTGCTGCGCGCCATCGGTACCGCGCAGTTGTTCCTGGTACCGCTGGACGATGAGCAGGCCAGCTTCCGGTACCACCATCTGGTGCGCCAGTTGCTGCGCGCCGAGTTGCACGCCAGGGACCCGACCCGCGAGCAGGAGTTCCAGCTGCGGGCGGCCGACTGGTTCGAGGCCGCCGGCGACACCCGGCGTGCGGCCCGCCACTTCCTCGCGGCCCGGCAGGCGGACCGGGCGCTGGCTTTGCTGGAGGACCGGGTAGTACCTGACTTCCTGGCCGACCCGGCCACGCCGCCACCGCTGGATGTCACCATGATCGACGCTTCGGTGCTCGCCCGGGCGCCCGACCGGCTGCTGACGGTGGCGGCCGACCTGCTGCTTTCGGGTGATACGGGGCGTGGCGGTCAGTACCTTGACCTGCTCGACCGCGTTCAGCCGCCGATCTCCCGCGAGTCGAGGCTAGGGGTCCGGTTCCTGGCGTTCCAGTCCGTCCGCCATGCGCTGATCGGCCAGGCGGACCAGGCCGTGAGCGCGGCCCTGGCGGTCCGATCCGTCAAGGAGCAGATGCAGCTCACCGACGAGTGGAACGTCGCCGCACCGATGATCCTGCCGACTGCCTACACCTGGCTGGAGGACTTCCCAGCGGTTGAGCGTGAGGCAGCGGTGGCTCTTGCGACGCCTGAGCTAACCGAACCGGTCAAGCAGGTGATGGTCCCTGGTGTTCGGGCGCTGGCCTGGTTCGAAGCCGGCCGCCTGAAGCGGGCCGCCGATACGGCCAGGGCCGCCCAGGCGGAGGCGCGGCGGCTGGGTTTCGATGGGCATTTCTTCGCCGTGGATTACCTGCGCACGCTGGCCGGCTTGGCGCTGGAGCGGCGAGACCTCGACACAGCCGAGCAGCTCACCGAACAGGCGCTGTCGATCGCCGAGCGGCGTCGGCCCATGTTCGAGTTCCTGGCGTTGCTGGATCGGGCCCGGATCTGGGCCGCCCGCGGTCAAGTCCGCGAGGCGATGGCGACTATCGAGGTGGCCCGGCAGGTCCTGGCCGGAACCGGGTCGGTGTTGCTGACGTGGGCCGATGAGCTGGAAGCGCTGCTGCGCCTCTCGCTCGGCGACCCGCGCACCCCCGCCGAGCTGGCCAGCAGGCTGCCTCCCGCCCGCCGTAGCCTGCTGCTGGCCAGGATCGCCCTGGCCTCCGGCGATCACCGCACCGCGGCCGGGCATCTGCACATGCCGTCCCCGGATGACCTGACCCTGCGCCGCGCGCTGGTGCGCGAACTGCTCCTGGCCGCAGCCGCCATCGAGCGCGGCGACCCGACGACGCCCGGCGTCCTAGGCGGTGCCATCCACACAGCACGCCAGGAGGGCTACCTCAACACCGTCGTCACCACCGCACCCCAGGTGACCAGTTACCTTATTGAGCACGCCGTACTGGGGCAGCGAGACTCTTTTCTCGAGCAGCTCATCGGCGCCGGCCTCGAAGCGCGCGCCGTCCAGCCGGACGCATCCCGGGCCCGCGGCCTGCTCGCCGAGCCGCTGACCCCCGCCGAACTTCGCGTGCTCAAACTACTCCCGACCAGTACCTACCTTCAGATGGCGGAGATCCTCTATATCTCCCGCAACACGGTCAAGACCCACCTGCGGTCGGTCTACCAGAAGCTCGGCGTGGAGTCCCGCTCGCAAGCCATCGAGCGTGCGGTCGAACTGCATCTGCTCTGAGCCGGTCCTGCGATCAGACCCGCGGAGCCGGTGACACCGCGCCGGGACAGCCTCAGTCGCTGGCTGGCGATGGCAGGCGGCGCACGTCGATCAGCTCAAGGCCGAGGCCGGTGATCCGCAGCACGAGCCCGGCCAGGGCCGCCTGGTCTGGCAGTTCGGCGCGAAGGATTGTCGCGTCCTGCCCCACGCTGACCTCACAGTCGTCGAATTCCGCCTGCAACGTGCTGCCCGCTTGCCCAGCGAAAGTGATCTCATACGCCTGTGACCGCGCCAAAGCTAAGCCTCGCCATCTGTAAGTTCACCGTTGGTAAGCGTGCCCGCTGGCCAGGCGCACGTCATCACCCATGCGAGGGTGACCGGGACCAGGCGGCTTCCGCGCGGCCGGGGAGGCCCCATCGATGAGTACCTGGGCGGCCGCCTTCGCCGCAGTGGCGGCAGCGGGGCCACGCTCGAGACGCGACTGAGCCAGGGCTCCGTCGTACAGCAAGGTGAGCTGTCGCGCCAGGCCGGCCGGATCCGCTGCACCCAGCGCCGTCGCCTGCTCGCCCATCGCCCCGAGCAACCACCGGCGGACCTTGCGCGTGACTTCGGTAGCCGCACTGTCGGGCTCCGACTCGGCGGAGGCATTGGCGAAGGCACAACCGCGGAACTCCGGCTGATTCACCGTGGTAACGAGCACATCGAACACCGCGAGCAGCTTCCCTCTCGGATCATCGTGCAACTCCATCTCGGCTAGCACCGCCGCCCGGCGCGACGCGTGACGCGCCTCGAGGTAGGCGCGCACGAGTTCCTCCTTGCTGCCGAATGTGCTGTAGAGGCTGGCCTTGGCGACGCCAGCCCGCTCGATGATCGTGTCGATGCCGACGGTGTGGACCCCGTGTTGGTAAAACAGCTCGCTGGCCGCATCCAACAGCCGGTCTCTGGGCGGCCTGGTGTCGCTGGCGCGTGTGCTCATGCCTGGAGTGTAATAGACAGGTCTGTCTGCTAGGGGATCGATCCGTCATCGTGGAACGGGTCGGCGGCGGTGCGGTCACGACCGGGAGCGGCCAACCATGGCGGTCGGGCCCTTCCAGGATTCTGATCTCCAGCCGTCCGGTGCCGGCCGCCCGCCGACGAGAGCAGAGCGCTTGACAGGACAGACAGGTCTGTCTACGATGCCCGGAACGGTCGGCGCCGATGTTGCCGGGAACGCTTCCGTCGCCCACGCCGGCGGCCCAAGCCCCCAGCAAGGAATGACGAAGGAGAACCTCTGATGAGTACGGGAACCGCATCGCAGATGTCCACCTACTTCCGGGTCCTTGACGGAGTCCGGGTGAGGTTCGCCGACACCAGGGCGGACTCCGACACGACCGTGCTGATGCTGGCGCCGTGGCCGGAAAGCCTGTGGGCCTTCCGCCGCATCTGGGACCGCATCACGTCGCTCGGAAGGGTTGTCGCCATCGACATGCCGGGATTCGGCCACTCCGACCAGCCCGCTGAGCTCATCGCCCCCGAGAGCTCCGGAGCGTTCCTGGC
>Ga0187809_10000774_pt1 | contig 16111 bp, 13 predicted proteins | sample NC_wetland_sal_i_8_FD_132415 | JGI IMG/M metagenome (GOLD analysis project Ga0187809, IMG submission 132415) | Wetland sediment microbial communities from Neuse River Estuary, North Carolina, USA - ASW_4 | ecosystem: Environmental > Aquatic > Freshwater > Wetlands > Sediment | place: USA: North...
CCGCGCAGCAGCGCGCTTGTGCCTAACGCAAAGTTGTCGTTCCAGCCGAATTGCCGCAGCCGATGCAACAGGTATCCGCTGACCAACACCTCTTCGTAGATGCCGTTTTGGGCCGCCGACATCAGCAAGACGGGCACCCGCCACCAGTGCGGCCCAAGGGTCGTGGGCACCACCACCAGGTTCGCGCCGGCCGCATGAGCGGCGATGTACAACGCGATGCCGGCACCCCCGACGCAGGCGGCGAGCAACGCGCCGACCCCGACATCGCGCCCGACCCTGGTGCGGTCGACGCCGATCGTGCGCAGCGACTCCTTCGACCGGTGCAACAGATAGACGACCAGGGCCGCCGGCACCAGCCCGGTCGCGATGAAGAAGAGCTGGAACGCCAGGTCGAGCCAGGGCCGGTCCGGCGTGACCGAGCCATTGAGAATCGCGTGCTGCGTGTTCAGCGGCTGCTTCACGACCGTCAGGTCTTTGATGAGGTCGAGCAGCGCGTTCAGCCCGCTCGCGCCCAAGCTGATCGCGAAGACGATCCACACCTCGATGACCAGCGTGCGCCGCCAACCTCCCGACGCGGCGCCGCGCGCCGACGCCGCGTCGGCGGCGTCGCGGTCGAGAAGGCTCACCTGGCCATCATGGCAAGCCTTTCTGAGATCGCCGTAAAGGCGCCGTCGGTGAACCGACCGGCAGCCCCAGCCGTGGCTCCGGATTGCACGGGGTTCACCGATTGGGAGGTCTGGCATGCGCGTAGTGAGCGGGATCGTGGCCGCAGCGGTGGTGGGAGCGACGATCGCCGGCACGACGGCGATGAGCAGAGGGCACGACGACAACCGCAGGGTCTTCAGCCAGTCCCTTGTCGGGCTGCCGGCGGCTCAGAAGATCGCGATCGACGGCGTGCCCGCGGCAGGGGCGCCGTGGACCGTGGGCAAAGTCAACAACGTCAGCATCAGCTCGCGCGGCGACCTGCGGCTCGACGTGAAAGGGCTGCTCATCACCGGCACCGGGGGGCCGAACGACGGGACGACCGGACCGGTGAAGGAGGTCATCGCGACTGTCGCGTGCGCGAACGGCGACAGCTCGTCGACGTCCGCCGTGCCGCTCCAAAGTGACGGCGACGCGCGGATCCGTGACCACATCACGATCCCGACCGACTGCCTCGCGCCCGTCGTGCTCGTGCGTATCTTCGGCAACGCGCCAACCAACCCGTGGATCGCGGCAACCGGTCTCTGACAGGAGCGGTTGCGAGATCGGCCGTCGCCGGTGTCCATACCGGCGGCGGCCGTTCGTCCATAGAGTGTCAGCCGACGATCGGCGTCGGCCCCACACCGGAGGAGCAAGCCATGCCGCTGTACGCCGCACTCATCTACAGCCGTGACGTCGACTGGACACTGCCGGAATACGGCGACGTCATGAAGGAGTACAACGAGTTTGGCGAGGCCGCGGCCGCGGTGATCCGCGGCGGAAACGCCCTGTACCAAACGGCCACCGCGACGACCGTTCGGGTCAACGGCGGCAAGGGTGGCGATGTCATCACGACCGACGGCCCCTATGCGGAGACCAAAGAGGCGCTCACCGGCTTCTACCTGCTCGAGTGCGCGGACCTTGACGAGGCCGTCGCAGTCGCCGCGAAGATACCGGCCGCCTGGGACGGCGCCGTCGAGGTGCGCCCCGTCATCGAGTTTTGACCGGGCCGGTCGAACGACGACGCGATGAGCGCCGGTGACGCGGTAGCGCAGCTGATCCGTGAGGAGCGAACTCGCGTGTTGGCAACGCTTATTCGCGTCATCGGCGACATCGATCTCGCCGAGGACGTCGCGCAGGACGCCGCCGTCCGGGCTCTTGAGACATGGCCGCGTGACGGCGTTCCCGCCAACCCGCGCGCGTGGTTCCTCGTCACGGCGAAGCGCCGGGCGATCGACGTCGTTCGCCGTGAGGCGCGGCGCGCGGGCAAGGAGGAGGCGGCGATGTGGGGCGCTGACCACGCGAACGACGCGCCTCTCGAACCTCCAGGGGCGGTGCGCGACGACCTGCTTCGGCTGGTGTTCACCTGCTGCCACCCAGCGCTCTCGCTCGAAGCCCAAGTTGCCCTGGCGTTGCGCACGCTCGGTGGCCTGTCGACGGCAGAGGTCGCCCGGGCGTTGCTGGTTCCCGAGGCCACGATGGCCAAGCGACTGGTCCGCGCCAAGCAAAAGATCGCCCAGGCTCGCATTCCGTACCGGGTTCCGCCGGCGGCCGACTTGCCGTCGCGGCTGTCGGGCGTCGCCGCGACTGTCTATCTCATCTTCAACGAGGGCTACGCGGCCAGCGGTGGCGCCGACCTCACGCGTGTCGCGCTGACCGCGGAGGCGATTCGGCTGGGCCGATTGCTCGCCGAGCTCATGCCCGACGAGCCGACGGTGTTGGGCCTGCTCGCGTTGATGTTGCTGCAAGACTCGCGCCGTGACGCGCGGCTCGCCGCCAACGGATCTCCCGTGTTGCTGCCCGACCAAGACCGCGCGAGATGGAACCGGGCGGCCGTCAAAGAAGGCGTCGAACTGGTCGGTCGAGCGCTGCGACGCACGCCCGAACACCCTGACGCGTACGTCGTCCAGGCTTCGATCGCCGCGTGTCACGCGCTCGCGCCGACGTATGAGGAGACAAACTGGGACGCCGTCATCTCGTGGTACGACGTGCTGCTGTCGTTGAACGACACGCCAGTCGCGCGGCTAAATCGGGCGGCTGCGATCGCCGAACGCGATGGTCCGCAGGCCGGGCTCGAACTTGTCGACGCCATCGCCGGGCTCGACCGATATCCGTGGTGGCATGCCGCCCGCGGCGAGTTGCTGCGCCGGCTCGGTCGACACGACGCGGCCAGAATCGCCTATGAGCAAGCGATTTCGCTCGGCATGAACGAGCCACAAGCCGAGCACCTGCGTCGCCGCCTGGCCGAACTCGCATGACGCGTCACGCCGCGTCGATAGCCGCGATGCGCCATGAACTTCCGCCGCTCGCCGCCTGAAGTGTGACCAGCCAAAGTCGCTCGCCACGACCGGGCAGTCGCTGCGAGACGCCATCACTGCCGACGATTTCGTACGGCGGCAACCTGTCGCGCACCAGCAACGTGACCCTCGTCGGCGTTTGCGACCGCACCTCCACCGACACCAGCGTCAGCGACAAGTCCTCGGCGTGCTGACCGGAATTCTTCATAGCGACAAGGGTTTGCCGGTCGGTGGCGAGCGCGCTCGACCCGGCCACATAGACGCCGGCAAGCTCGTCGGGGTCGCCGCCGGCGAACGCGTGGTCGCGCGCCGCGTCGAGCGCCCCAAGAACGCGCAGCCACGACGAGCCGGACGACGTGGACGCGTCAGCCGCTTGCGCGCTCGCCGCCGCTGGGCGGTCGCGGCCGGCCCAGGCGACACCGGCCAACGCGGCGACGGCTAGCAGCCCGGCGGCGAGGAGGGGCGTCGCCAGCCGCCGGGCCACCAGTCGAGACGCGTGCCCGCCACTCGCTCGAGCGTGGCGCGGCACGCGAGAACCGCCGTCGTCGTGGGCAGCCGGCCCGGACGGCGGCGCGGTGTCCGCGGCTGTCGGCGCGGCGGCCGCAGCTGCGGTCGGTTCCAGCTCAGCCGCCGCTGCGGTCGGCGCCACCAGCGCCACCGGCCGTGGCGTCGCCGCGGCGTACAACGCGCGGCCGAACGAGGCGGCGTCTGGCCGGGATCGAAAATCGGGGTTCATGGCCGCCTCGATCGCCTCGACCAGGGCCGGCGGCGACCCGGTCACCACCGAGCGCGGCGGAAGGAGCACACCGTCGCGATACGGCGCGCCGCCCGACAGCACCGCGTGACACACCGCGGCCAACCCGTGGACGTCAGCCGCGGCGACGCTCACGCCGTCCGCCACCGCCGGATCAGCGAACCCCGGCGCTAGCGTGATCGGCTGGCCGGCCACGCCCATCAGCCCGGCCACCCCCAAGTCGGCGAGCAGCGGTTTTCCGGAGCGGTCGAACAGCACGTTGGCCGGCGAGATGTTGCCGTGGACGAATCCGCGCGCGTGCATCTCCCCCAGCGCCACCGCGAGTGGCGCGATGAGCCCGACCGCCTCACCCGCCGACAGGGCGCCGCGCTGCGCGAGCAGTGCGGCGAGACTGCCGCCCTCGGCGTAGCCGAACACCAACACCAGCCCGGACGACGTGGGCACCGTCGCGCGCAGCGGTACGACGTGCTCGTGCTGCGCCATCGCCAGCAACGCCGCGTCGCGGCGCAACTGCCGCTCCGCGTCAGCGCCGAGCCCGCGGCCGACGGCTCGCAACCGCTTCAGGGCGACAAGCTCGCCGGTGACCTGCGACCGCGCCCGCCACACCTCGCCAGACCCGCCGAAGCCGACGAGCTGCTCGACGTCGAACCCCGGAAGCGAGAACGTCTCCACGCTGGTATTCGACCGCACTCGCGGGCGTCCCCGTTTTTGTTATCCACAGGCGCGAGAGGCACGAGCGCGAGTGAGGTGGGACGTCGAACCACGTATCGTCGAAGGGTGAGCGACCTGCGATTCGAACGGCTTGGCCTGCTGCCGTACGAGGAGGCGTGGGCGCTCCAACGCGAGGTTCACGCCCGCCGGGTGGCCGACGAGATCCCCGACACCTGCCTGCTCCTGCAGCATCCGCCGGTTTTCACCGCCGGCAAGCGCACCCAGGCTTTTGAGCGTCCGAGCGACGGGACGCCGGTCGTCGAGGTCGACCGCGGCGGGCGCATCACCTGGCACGGGCCCGGGCAGCTGGTCGGCTACCCGATCGTGAAGCTGCCGATGCCGATCGACGCGGTGGGCCACGTGCGGCGAATGGAACAAGCCCTGATCGCCGCCTGCGCCGACATCGGCGTGCGCACCGTGCAGATCGCCGGCCGCTCGGGAGTCTGGGTGCCGGCCGACGACAACGGACCCGACCGGAAAGTGGCGGCCATCGGCGTCCGGATCTCGCGCTGCACCACGATGCACGGGTTCGCGCTGAACTGCGACCCCGACCTGTCGTGGTTCGGCCGCATCGTGCCGTGCGGCATCGACGACGCCGAGGTCACCTCGCTCAGCGCCGAGCTCGGCCGCGACGTCACCGTTGGGGAGATGCTGCCGATCGTTGAGAGCCAGCTCACTCAAACGCTGGCCGCCGTCGCGCCCACCGCGAGCCGCGTAACCTTGAACGCGTGACAGCGGTAGCCCCGGACGGTCGGAAGTTGCTGCGGGTCGAGGCCCGCAACGCCGCCGTCCCGATCGAGAAGAAGCCCGAGTGGATCAAGATCCGCGCGCGGATGGGCCCGCAGTACTCCGAGCTCAAAGAGCTGGTTCGCGGCGAGGGCCTGCACACCGTCTGCGAAGAGGCCGGCTGCCCCAACATCTTCGAGTGCTGGGAAGACCGTGAGGCGACCTTCCTGATCGGCGGCGCCACCTGCAGCCGCAACTGCTCGTTCTGCCAGATCGACAGCGGCCGACCCGCTCCGCTTGACCGCGACGAGCCGCGCCGGGTCGCCGACTCGGTCAAGCAGATGGGGTTGCGCTACGCGACCATCACCGGCGTCACCCGCGACGACCTCGACGACGAAGGCGCCTGGCTCTACGCGCAGACCGTGCGCGAGATCCACGCCACGGTCGCCGGTTGCGGCGTCGAGTTGCTCGCGCCCGACTTCCACGCCAAGCCCGAGCTGCTCGACGAGATCTTCGACGCGGCGCCTGAGGTCTTCGCGCACAACATCGAGACCGTGCCGCGCATCTTCAAGTCGATCCGGCCCGGCTTCCGCTACGACCGCTCGCTCGACGTGCTGCGGCAAGCCCGCGAGCGCGGCCTGGTCACCAAGTCGAACCTCATCCTCGGGCTTGGCGAGACCCGCGACGAGGTCGTCGAGGCACTGTCCGACCTGCGGTCGGTCGACTGCGAACTGGTCACCATCACCCAGTACCTGCGGCCGTCGCTGCGGCACCACCCGGTCGAGCGCTGGGTGAAGCCCGACGAGTTCGTCGAGCTCGCCGACGTCGCCCGCGAGCTGGGCTTCTCCGGCGTGATGTCAGGGCCGCTGGTGCGCTCGTCGTACCGGGCCGGTCGGCTTTATCGCGAGGCGATGGCGACGCGCGCGTCGTCCTGATCTTCGACCGCCCCCTATCCTTGGGACATCATGGCGAAGACACCGACCGCAGCGACTCCCAAGGCTGCGAAAGACCCGGCCGCACCCAAGCGCAGCGCGCAAATCCGCGAGGCCTTCCGACTGACGAAAGCGCGCGACAAGCGGCTCATCCCAGCCATGCTGCTGGCCTTCCTCGTCACCGCCGGGATCTTCATCCTCGTCGGTTTCCTGCTCAACAGCCTGATCGCCTTCACCGTCTTCGGCGTGATCGGCGGCGTGCTGGTCGCCTTCATCGTGTTCGGACGACGCGCGCGCACCGCGATGTACGGCGAGATCGAAGGTCAACCGGGCGCCGCGGCGGCCGTGGTGACCAGCCTGCGCGGCGACTGGCGGCTCACGCCCAACGTCGCCGTCACCCGCAACCAAGACATCGTGCACCGGGTCGTCGGGAAGCCCGGCGTCATCTTGATCGGCGAGGGTTCCACCGACCGGCTCGGGCCGCTGATCGCCGACCAGCAAAAGCGGATCGGCCGGGTCGCCGCCGGCACGCCAGTCACCGTGATCCTCGTCGGCAACGAGCCCGGGCAGGTGCCGCTCGCGAAGCTCGAGCGCAAGCTCACCCGGCTCCCCCGCACCTTCAAGGGCGGCACCGTCGACCAGATCGAGGGCCGCATGCGCGCGCTCGGCGGGCTCAACATCCCGATCCCGAAAGGCCCGCTGCCCAAGGGTGCCCGGTTGCCGAAGGGCGTCCGCCCGCCCCGCTAGGGCCGCTTCGATCTAGAGCCGGACGGCGATCACGCCGGCTGCCTTGTCATGCAAGCCACGCTGGTCGCGGTCGTAGACGACCGCGGGAATCACCAGGATCAGCAGCAGGGTGCGCACGATCACCCACAACCAAGCCACCCGCCCGCCGTCGAGCCGTCGCACGCCGATGCCCAGCAGCCGCATGCCGAGCGTGGTTCCGACGGTGCCGAGCAGCACGATGTACTCGACCGCCAACACCAGCACCGGCCAAGCCGGATTGACCGGGTCGCGACCGTCGAACGCGGCGTGCCGGGTCAGGGCCGAGGCGATCAGCACGCAGACGATCCAGTCGATCAGCAACGCGACGAATCGACGGCCGAACCCCGCGACCGAGCCGGCGCCGGTCGGCGGCAAACCGAGTCGCTTGCCCGGGTAGCCGGTCGGGTCTGAGTCGCGAACCGCCGCGCCAGGGCCCTCAAGCCATGATCCGACCGCTCGTCTGCTGTCACGCGCCACGACCGCAACGATAACGTCGTCCGAGCAGTTGCATCGGCCGGACGTAACGCGGCGGAAACATGCGGGACACCGCCGAGAAACCGCCACGCCCTACCGTCGTCCGTGTTGCCCGACCACTCCCAGGAGGAGACACATGTTCACGAGCGCCGACGAGGTCCTGGCGTATATCCGTGACGAGGACGTGAAGTCCGTCGACGTCCGATTTTGCGACCTGCCCGGCATCATGCAGCACTTCACCGTGCCGGCCGAGTCGTTCGACGCGAGCGTCTTCACCGACGGCCTCGGCTTCGACGGCTCCTCGATTCGCGGCTTCCAGGCGATCCACGAGTCCGACATGTTGCTGCTGCCGGACGCCTCGACTGCGGTGCTCGACCCGTTTCGCGCCGAGAAGACGCTGAACCTCACGTTCTTCATCCACGACCCGCTCACCGGCGAGGCGTACAGCCGCGACCCGCGCAACGTCGCCAAGAAGGCGGAGGCGTTCCTCGCGAGCAGCGGCATCGCCGACACCGCGTACTTCGGCCCGGAGGCGGAGTTCTACGTCTTCGACGACGTGCGCTTCGAGACCAACTCGCACCAGAGCTACTACCACATCGACTCCGTGGCGGGCGCGTGGAACACCGGGCGCATCGAAGAGGGCGGCAACCGCGGCTACAAGGTGCGCTACAAGGGCGGCTACTTCCCGGTTCCGCCGGTCGACCACTTCGCCGACCTGCGCGCTGAGATGACCCGGGCGCTGATTGAGGCGGGCTTGCCTGTCGAGCGCCAGCACCACGAGGTCGGCACCGCCGGCCAGGCCGAAATCAACTACAAGTTCAACACGTTGTTGAAGGCCGCTGACGACTTGATGACCTTCAAGTACATCATCAAGAACGTCGCGTGGAAGAACGGCAAGACCGCGACCTTCATGCCGAAGCCGATTTTCGGCGACAACGGCTCGGGCATGCACTGCCACCAGTCGTTGTGGAAGGACGGCACGCCGCTGTTCTACGACGAGCTCGGCTACGCGGGCCTGTCAGACATGGCGCGGTACTACATCGGCGGTCTGCTCAAGCACGCGCCATCGCTGCTGGCGTTCACCAACCCGACGCTGAACAGCTACCACCGCCTGGTGCCCGGTTTCGAGGCGCCGGTCAACCTGGTCTACAGCCAGCGCAACCGGTCGGCGTGCATCCGCATCCCGATCACCGGCACCAACCCGAAGGCCAAGCGGCTTGAGTTCCGGGTGCCCGACCCGTCGTCCAACCCGTACCTCGCCTTCGCGGCGATGCTCATGGCCGGCCTCGACGGCATCCGCAACAAGATCGAGCCGCTCGACCCGGTCGACAAGGACCTCTACGAGCTGCCGCCCGAGGAGCACGCCAGCGTGCCGCAGGTTCCCGGCTCGCTGCCTGAGGTGCTCGACGCGCTTGAGGCCGACCAGGACTACCTGCTCGAGGGCGGTGTCTTCACCCAAGACCTGATCGACACCTGGATCGACTACAAGCGCACCAAGGAAGTCGACGCCATCCGGCTGCGTCCGCACCCGCACGAGTTCGAGCTGTACTTCGACATCTGATCCAGCAGAGAAACGGGTGGAGGCCCTGGCGTTTCGCCAGGGCCTCCACCCGTTTCTGCCTTTGACACAGCCATCACGCGTTGCCGCTGGTCGACGTTGAGCGGGATAGAGACCGGCCAACGTCCACCAGCTGCAGGCCGGCCGCGCTCTCAGGCGCCGTTCCAGTACTGCGCGATCATCCCGAGACCGGCGACCATGTCGGAATCCCAGTCGTGTCCCGGCGCCAGGCCGGAAACCGTTCCGGTGATGGAGAAATTGGCTCCGTTTTGCGGCTGGCCGTTGGTGTTGGTCGCCTTCAATCCATGGAAGTTGAACGACGACGTGTTCCACGCGCCGTTCAACCCGCAGTAGGCCGGGCAGTTGTTGCCGACGCTGATCTGCACGTTCGACACGGTGGAGTTCACCGTGTCGCCGTTGATGCGCGCGTCGCCCTCGGCGTTGAAGAACAACCGCGGCACGAGCTTCACTGAGATGTCGGCGATCGGCGTCGAGCCGACGAAGAACACCGCGGTGTTGCTGTCAGACCACCACTTCAAGGTGATGGTCTGGGCGCCGCTCGGCGCCGGCGCCACGTAGTTGTAGGTGAACGCGCCGCCCTGCACTCGCTCCCAGGTGAAGTAGGGCTGCCCGTTGGACTCCGGCGACGCCTTGTCGATCTGGATCCCGATCGAGATCGCGTTGTTGCTGGAGTCATGCGCGTTGATGTACGACGAGTAGCCGGTGCCGGTGCCGCCGGCCGTCAGCGACGCCGTGTAGGTCAGGTACGGCGTCCCGGACGGCACGGTGACCGTCTGCGCCGACACCGAGCCCGACGAGAACGAGATGTTGTGGAACGTCGCGTCGACCGTGTCGCCGGTGTTGCGACCAGCGGCGAGGAACGAGATCGACGGGTGCGTCTCCGCCACCGGGTACGGCCCGACGGTCTGCTGGTTGTCGATCGTGAGCGTGATGCCCCCCGCCGTCCACTTGACAGTGAACAGATGCGACTTGCCGACCAGGGCGCCGTTGGGCCAGTAGCCGCCGACCGGCTTGCCGTTTGCGGCGCCTTCGATCATCAACGTGGTGCCGCTCGGCGACACGCCCGGGTCATGGATGAGCCCGAACGCGATGAAGTTCGACGGGTCGTTCCAGAACTGCACGAACGACTTGTAACCGCTGCCCCCGCCGAACGAGCAGGCCCCGCCCGGGCAATACGTGCCGTCGATCGCGACGCTGAGCGTGCCGGACGACGACGCCGTGTGCGCGGCGGTCGCGCCCGACATGTAGTTGACCGGGCCGGTGCCCCACGCGCCGCCGGTCTGGCGCTGGCCCCACGCGTGGACGCTGTCGTAGTAGGCGCTGGTGGTCGCGTGCAGCCCTGGGTCCCAGCTGTTCGGTGACAGCTTCGTCTGATCCGCCATCGCCGCACCGGGCAGCGCCACCAAGACGGCCCCGCCTAGCAGTGCCGCCAACGCGGACGCCAACATCGCTCGTAGCTTCATATCGTCGTGATCTCTGTTTCGCCTCGTTCGTGCCCTGATGGGATGCCACCGCGGACGACGCCGCTGCCGCGGGCCCTAGAAGTTCCTCGGCAGGCTACCGCCGCGAATCGAGCCGCCCGGGCAGTCGCCGACCACCCAGGCGTGGCGTTACGCGACGGGCGAACGCGACGCGCGGGGCAACGAGGCGACGATCAATCGATGAGCGTCGGGGCCACCGGGTCTGCCAAGATGGCTGGTCGTGGGTAGTACCGGCGTCGAGATGACGGGAGAACGGCCGGTGTCGTCCTCCGACGAGTCGTTGGATAGACCGGTCATCGTGAACCCGCCTCGTCGTCACTGGCAGCCACTCGGCCCGCTCCTGCCCGAGCGGATGCGCCGCCAGCGTCGGCCACGGCTTTGGCAGGAGATCGCGTTCATCCTGCTCAGCTACTGGGTCTACTCGCTGATCCGCAACGCGGTGCCCACCCACGAGACGCCCGCCCAACAGCACGCGCGCACGATCCTCGACGCCGAGAAGTCGATTGGCATCGACATCGAGCACTCACTGAATCGGTTCGTCGATGCGGTGCATTGGGGCGGCTGGCATTGGCTGGCCAATGTCAGCGACTACTACTACGCGGTCATGCACTTCATCATCGTCATCGCGGTGCTCGTCTGGGTCTACGTCAGGCACCCGCTCAACTACCGCTCAGTGCGCACCGCCCTGTACGCCGCGAACGGCCTTGCGGCCGCGGGTTTTTGGTTCTATCCGTTGGCGCCGCCGCGGCTGATGAACGGCCAGAACTACATCGACACCGTCGTCAAGTACCACACGTGGGGATCGTGGGGCTCCGGCGACGTCGCGAAGGTGTCCAACCAGTTCGCCGCCATGCCGTCGCTGCACATCGGGTGGTCGCTGTGGGCCGGCATCACGTTGTTCATGCTGAGCCGGCGATGGTGGCTGCGCGCCTTCGGCCTGCTCTATCCGGTCGCGACATTCTTCGTCATCATCGGCACCGCCAATCACTTCGTCCTCGACGCGGTGGGCGGCGTCGTCGTCCTCGCGCTCGGGTTCTTCATCCAGCGGGTGCTCACCGGGCGCCCGGCGTACACCCCCGGCGCGGAGTACGTCGCGGTGCCCGGCTCAGGCGACGACTCCGTCGAACGGTTGCGGCCGAACGCCCACACGTCGTCGGATGCGGCGGTGATCAGGCTGCCCGCCGAGCGCGAGCCGGCGGTCGACCCGCCGCCCGGGTCGCCACCGCACCACTCGGGCTAGCCCGGGCGGCGTCAGCCGCGACTCAACGCCGCGTCAGTGCTCGTCTTGGGCGCTGGCCAGCCGCGCCCAAGCGCCGTCGATGACGTCGTGCGGCCACAGGTACCGCGCGATCGCCATGACCAGCAGCCCGGCGATGCCCGCCCACGCGACACCGGCCGCCGCGCCGCGCCACTCCGCGACCGCTCCCCACAGCAAGAAGCCGACGCCCTGGGTGACCGCGATCGTCGCGGCCGCGAGTCCGTTCGCCCGGCCCCGCACCGCCCGCTCGGTGACCACGTTGTAGGCGGCGATGGTCGCGACCAAGAACGCTTGGGCGAGCCCGCTGCCGATCCACAGCACGCACAAGACGCCGATCGGCGGCACCACGCAGGTGAGCGTCAGGCACGCCGCTCCGGCCACGCCCAGCGGCAGCAGGTAGCGACCCTGCAGGCGCACAGGCACGAACTTGATGAACGCCCATGCGCCGACCGCCACGCCCAGCGGTTGCGATGCGGCGAGCAGCCCGGCGACCACCGCGCCGTGGCCGTGCTGCCGCGCGTACGCGACCGCGAGGCTGTCGGGCGCGATCAAGAAGATCAGCGAGAAGGCGCTGAACATCAATAGCGCGCGCCGGGCCGGGTGCTGCCAGACGATTCCGAGGTCGGGCAGGGCGCCGCGCAGCAGTGACGAGATCGTCGGCCGGCCCCGGCCGTCGGCCGCCGGCCGCGACGAGAGGTGGGTGTGAATCAGCCCGTACGACGCGACGAAGGTGAGCGCGTCCAGCGCGAGCGCCCCGCGAGGGGTCACCGCCGCCACGACCAGCCCGCCCAGCGCGAAGCCGAAGACTTGGTCGACCTGCTGCAGGATTCGGCTGATCGCGACCGCCCGCACGTAGCGGCTGCCGCTTTCGAAGATGTCGGGCAGCGTGGCGCCGCGCGCCGAGGAGAACGGCGGGGAGAAGAAACTCGAGACCAGCACCAGGCCGATCAGCGCGCCGATCGGCATCCCGTGGACCATGCTCGCCAGCGCGAGCAGGCTGATCACCACGGCGCGGCCGGCGTCGCAGGTGAGCATCACGCTGCGCCGCGGAAACCGATCGGCCAGCGGTGACAAGACGATGCTGCCGAACACCCACGGCACGTAGGTGACCGCGTAGGTCGCGGCGGCGAGGAACGGGCTGTTCGACCGGCCGTAGACGAGCAGCGAGATGGCGATCGCGGCGATCTGGTCGCCGCATTCGCTGGTGGCTTGGGCCATGATGACGCCGCGGAACTCGCGGTTGCGCAACACGCCCGCGCCGGCCGTACCCGGCCTGGCCTGCGTCGCCGTGGCTGCCCCCGTCACGGACGCCCCCGCGCGTTCGTCCTCAGTAGTCAATGGCATACATCCGCCGGGGACATGCCGCCGGGCGTCCGCCGGACGATCTGCCCAGCGTGGAGCTACTCGTGGTCACCCGTAGAACACCCTCTCCACGACGGCCCGGGATCGCCGGGTAACCCGCCGATACACGTCCAGGAAGTCACCGGACTGCGACGGAGAGTAGCCGACCAGACGCGCGATGCCTACCACCTCGCGCAAAACTGTGGGAATTGCGTCAACTGGTTTTCCTTTGGCCAGCACGAGCGCATTGCGCACCCTCGAGGCCAATCGCCACGCGGTCGACAGCGTCTCCGCGTCCGACTCGTCGATCAGCCCGGCCTCCCGCGCGGCGGCGAGGGCGTCGAGCGTCGACGTCGTCCGCAATCCGGCGACCTCGCCAGCGTGACGCAACTGCAGCAGTTGCACGGTCCATTCGACGTCCGCCAAACCGCCGCGACCGAGTTTGGTGTTCAGCGCTGGATCGGCGCCGCGTGGCAGCCGCTCCTTTTCCACCCGCGCTTTTATCCGTCGAATTTCTCTTATATCGGACGCCGTGAGGCCGTCGGTTGGCCACCGAATGGGAGCGATGAGTTCTGCAAACCGCCGCCCGATGTCGCGGTCACCGGCAATCGGCCGGGCGCGCAATAGGGCTTGGCTTTCCCAGACTTTTGACCAGCGCGCGTAATAGGCGGCGTGCGAGCCGAGGCTGCGGGTGAGCGGTCCTTGCCGGCCCTCGGGACGCAGGTCGGCGTCGACCTCCAGCGCCGGTTCTGGCGCCGGGATCGACAGCAGCCGGCGCAACTCGTTTGCCACGGCGTGCGCGGCCGCCGCCGCCTCCGACTCGTCGGCCCCCTCGACCGGCTCGTGCACGAACAGCACGTCCGCGTCGCTGCCGTAGCCCTGCTCGCGACCGCCGAGCCGGCCCATCCCGATGACCGCCAGCCGCATCGGCAGCGGGCCGCGCCGCTTGGCCTCGGCGTCGCGGACCACGGCCTGGAGCACGCCGTCGAGGGTGGCCGCGGCGACGTCGGACAGCGCTTCCCCGACCTCGTCGACGTCCAGCAGGCCCAGTAGGTCGGCGCACGCGACCCGCAACAGCTCACGCCGGCGCAGCCCGCGCGCGATCGCGGCGGCCTGCGCCGGGTCGTCGTAGCGGCGGACCGCGGTGGACAGCTCGGCGGTGAGGTCGGAAAGCGGCCTGGGTTTGAGCTGGTGCGGCCCAGGCTCGTCGGCGGTTGACTCGCCGAGCATGGCCACCGACTCCGGCGCCCGCAAGAACAGCTCGACCGCGTACCGGCTGCTGGCCAGGATCGTCGCGAGATGCTCCGCCGCCGCGCCCTCGTCGCGCAACAACCGCAAGTACCACGGAGTCTCGCCCAGCGTGTCGGAGACCTGGCGGAACGCGAGCAGGCCGGCGTCCGGGTCGGGGGCGTCGGCGAACCAACCCAACATCACCGGCAGCAGGGTGCGTTGAATCGCGGCCCGGCGGCTCACGCCGGTGGTCAGCGCCTCAAGGTGCTGCAACGCGCGGGCCGGGTCGGCGTAGCCGAGCGCCTCAAGCCGGGCCGCCGCCGCGTCGAGCGACAGCCGCGCCTCGCCGCCGGGCAGCCGGGCGACCGCGAGCAGCAGCGGTCGGTAGAACAGCTTCTCGTGCAGCCGCCGCACCTCGCGGGCGTGCTTGCCGTGCTCGGCGAGCAGCTCACCGACCGGGTCGCGGCGGTAGCCCATGGCCCGGCCGAGCCGACGTAGCTCGTCGTCCGAGCTGGGCAGCGTGTGAGTGCGGCGCAACCGGTAAAGCTGCAGCCGGTGCTCGATCGTCCGCAGCCACCGATACGCGGCCGAGAGCGCTGTCGCGTCGTCGCGACCGACGTAGCCGCCCGCCGACAGCTCACGCAATGCGATGAGCGTGGTGGCGCTGCGCAGGCCGTCGTCGCCGCGACCGTGCACGAGTTGCAGCAACTGAACCGCGAACTCGACGTCGCGCAACCCGCCGGGGCCCAGTTTCAGCTCCCGTTCCGCCTCGCCGGCCGGAAGGGTCGACTCGACGCGCCGGCGCATGGCTTGAACGTCCTCGACGAAGTGCTCGCGGCCGCCGGCCTCCCACACCATCGGACGCAGCGCGTCGACATAGGCCTGGCCGAGCTCGAGATCGCCCGCGACCGGCCGCGCCTTCAGCAGCGCTTGAAACTCCCAGGTCTTCGCCCAGCGCTGGTAGTAGGCGACATGGCTGGCGAGCGTGCGGACGAGCGGACCCATCTTGCCCTCGGGACGCAGCGCCGCGTCGACCTGCCAGATCGACGCGCAGGCGCGGATCATGCCGGTCGCGAGCTGGGTGGCGGTGCGGAGCGCGGCCGTCTCGTCGGCGGCGTCACCGGTCACGGCCGGCTCGGCGACGAAGACGACGTCGACGTCGCTGATGTAGTTGAGCTCGCGGCCGCCGCACTTGCCCATGCCGATGACGGCGAGCCGGCACGGCGTCGCGTCGGGGCCGAGTTCGGCGCGCGCGACCGCGAGGCCGGCGTCGAGCGCCGCGGCGGCCAGGTCGGCCAATTCGGCGGCGACGTCGTCGAACTCGAGGCCGCCGGTCAGGTCGCGGGCGGCCAACCGCAACAGCAACCGGCGGTAGGTCGAGCGCAGCGCGTCCTGCGCGGGCGCGCCGGTCTTCCCCTCGACGGCGGCCAGCAGCGCGGTGCGCAGGCCGAGCCAGCTGGGCCGCGCGGAGTCGACGTCGTCGGCGGCCAGCTCAGCCCAGTCGCGCGGGTGGGTGGCGAGGTGGTCGCCCAAGGCGGCGCTTGAACCCAGGACGGCGAACAGCCTGGCCCGGAACCGCTCGTCGGCGTCGAGCGCGCGGTGCAGGGCGAGCGCGTTGTGCCGGTCGTCCGGCGCGATGGCGGTCGCGGCCGCGTCGAGCAGGTGGGCGAGCGACTCCAACGCGGTGTCGGGATCGGCCACCTGCCCGAGCTGGGCGAGCGCGTCGTCCGAGACACCGATCCGAGTGGCGGTGAGGTCGGCGCGCGCGCCGTCGGTGAAACCGAGCCGAGCCAGTCGGGCCGGTCGGCTCGCCAACCGCTCGAGCTCGCTACTCATGCCACCGCACCAACCATGATCGTGAAAAGAATTCTGACCCTATGCC
>Ga0187809_10000775_pt1 | contig 16102 bp, 14 predicted proteins | sample NC_wetland_sal_i_8_FD_132415 | JGI IMG/M metagenome (GOLD analysis project Ga0187809, IMG submission 132415) | Wetland sediment microbial communities from Neuse River Estuary, North Carolina, USA - ASW_4 | ecosystem: Environmental > Aquatic > Freshwater > Wetlands > Sediment | place: USA: North...
CCCCGCAAACCGCGTTCAGCCCGCTGATGCTGTCCGACCGCTTGCTGACGCTGGCGCAGGACGCGGACCGCGCGGGCTACCGGGTGGCGGCGGAGAATCTGCTGTTCCTGGCCGAGGAAGTGCTGGACAGGCCGCAGCGCCTGCAAGGCTGATCAGCGCCCGCGTGCCAGTCGCCGCTCGTAGGCCTGCGCCAGCAGCGTGCTGGGGAACAACATGGCAAAATAGATGATTGCCACAATGGTATAGACTTCCAGTGGCCGGTACGTGTCGGCGGTGATCTGCATCCCGTTGTACAACAGATCCGGCACCGCGATCGTGGATACCAGCGAGGTATTCTTCAACTGGGTGATGGACTGATTGACGAAGGGCGGCACCATGCGCCGGACCGCCTGCGGCAGGATCACCTTCCGCATTACCTGCCAGGGACGCAGGCCCAGCGCGCGCGCCGCATCCCACTGGCCGCGTTCAATGGAAATGATGCCGCCGCGGAAGATCTCCGCATAGAACGCGCCGGTGTACAGCGAGAGCGTCATCGTGGCGGCGGCCACCGCGGGAATCTGGATCCCCAGCAGCACCGGCAGCGCGTAATAGAACCACACGATCTGCACCAGCAGCGGCGTGCAGCGGAACGCCTCGATATAAGCGATCAGCGGCAGGTTGATCAGCTTCGAGGGTGACAGCCGGCCAAGCCCCACCAGCAATCCGATCAGCAGGCCGAGCGCAATGGTGCCCACGGTGTAGGCCAGCGTGACCACCACGCCGCGTTCCAGCAGCGGGATGTAGCGGACCAGGAAGGTGAAGTCCCAGTGGTAGTGCATCGGCCTGCTTCGTGGGCGGGTTGCGGTAGGGGAGCCGTTCGGCGGCTCCCCCCGGCCTTCAGAAACTCAGCTCGGTCGGCACCTGGTCGCGCGACACGCCGAACTTCGCCAGCCCGGCCAGCAGCCACTCGCGGATCTGTCCGGTGCCGCGGTTGAAATCCAGCCAGGCGTTCAGCACTTCGCGGAACCGCGTATCCGGCTCCCACTGCACGCCCAGGCAGCTCGGCAGCGCCACGGTCGGATTGCTCAGCAGGTGATAGGGACCCAGCGACGGGTTCTTGCCCACCGCCGCCAGTCCCAGGATGGCGGCGAGGATCTGCGCATCCGCCCGGCCCGACTGCAGCGCCAGCGTGCACTGGTCGCGCGTCTGGTAACCGGTGAGCTGCGCCTTCGGGCAATAGCGCCGAGCGGCCGTCTCGTGCAGCGAGCCGATGTCGAAGGCGATGCGGATCTCCGGCTTGTTCAAATCGTCCCAGGTCTTCGGATTCAGCCCGTGCTTCGCCAGGCAACCGAAGGGATGGATGATCATCGCATGGGTGAACCCGATCGACAGCGCGCGCTGTGGCGTCGGGTTCAGCGCAAACGCCAGGTCCACCTTGTTGGATTGCAGATCGAGCACGGAGTTGCCGTAGGTGGATTCCAGGTAGGTCAGCTTGGCGTCGAACACCTTGGCGATGTCCTTCGCCATGTCGATGCAGGCGCCGCTCCATTCGCCGCTGACCAGATCCTTCTGGAAATACGGCAGCTCGCCCGGCAGCGCGGCGATGCGCAGCACCTTGGTGCGGCGTACCCGGTCGAAGGTGGTTTCATTGCTGCCCTGCGCGCGCGCGGTACTGAGCAGCGCGCCGGCCGGCAACACGGCGGCGGCGGCCGCGAGGCTGCGGCGGCCGAGTTTGTTGTTCATCTGTGCGTCCCCCAGCTTTTGTCCGGGCCTGGATCGGCCCGGTTCCCCGGGTTTGCAGCAAGCGGGCCGAACCATGCAAGGGAAACGGCCGAGCTTCCTTCTACGGTCCCGGGGACAGGTCCAATTGGCAGGCTTACCGGGCAGGTCCAGGGGACAGGTCCTTGCGGCAGCGACCAAAAAATCAGATCTCCCGCCACAGCGGACGTGTGGCGGCGAGCACCACCAATCCGGTCAACCCCGTCGCGACGGTGGCCCAGCTCGCCCCGATCGCATTCGCCAGCAGCCCCAGGCCGATGAAGCCGACCGGGCCAATGCCGATGCACACCGACAGCACGCCGAGCAGCCGGCTGCGCATTTCCGGCGGGGCGGCGAGATAGACCAGAGTCGCCTGCATCGTGCTGAACCCGGCGCCGCCCAGCCCGGTCAGCAACAACGCGCCGCCCGCCACCAGCGGCACCGGTGCCAACGCGAACACGGTCAGCATCACCATGTAGGCGATGATTCCGCCGATATAGGCGCGTCCATACCAGGCCGGCCGCAGCAGCAATGCCAGCAGCAGCGCGCCGCAGAACGCGCCCACGCCATCCATGCTCGCCAGCACGCCGATGCCGCCCGGGCCCAGATGCAATCGATCCTGGCCGATCACCGGCACCATGCTGGTGAAAGGCCAGGCGAACACGTTGTAGATCACCGTGACGGTCAGCGTGCCGACCAGCCGGCGGTCGTTGCGCACCAGGCGCAGACCCTCGGCGATGCGCGCCAGCACCGCGCCGCTGCTGACCGGCGCCGTGTTGCGGTACGCCACGCGGCAGGCGCCGTACAGCGCCAGGCCATACAGCGCCACGCTGAGGGTGAAGGCGCCCTGGATGCCGATGCCGGCCAGCAGCAATCCGCCGATCGTCGGTCCCACCATGCGGCTGGCGTTGCTGGCGCCGACATCCAGCGACATCGCCGTGCTCATCTGGTCGTTGCCGACCACCTCGCCGATCATCACCCGGCGTACCGGGTTGTCGGCCGCCCAGCCGACGCCATTGACGAAGCAGGCCAGCGCCAGGTGCCAGACCTCCAGCCGCCCGGCATAGGCCAGCACCGCCATGCTGCCGGAAGTGACGCCCATCAGCAGCACGGTGCCGATCAGCACCAGCCGCCGGTCGGTGCGTTCCGCCCAGGCCCCGACGAAGGCGCCGAACAGCCCCATCGGCAGCAAGCGCAGCATGGTCATCATCGCGACCAGGAAGGGCGAATGCGTGCGCTCATAGACGAACACCGCGATGGCGATCGTCTCCAGCCAGCGCACGGTGAACACCACCAGGCCGACCGACCACAGCCGCCAGAAATCCACCCGGCCGGCCAGCAACAGCGATCGGAACCGGGATTCGGGCAAGCGCACGGCCTGCGCCGGCAAGCCGCCTCGCGCATCGGTCACGGCGTTTCCTCCTCGGATCGCGCGATTCCACCACGGAATGGGGAGCGATGCCAGATGCAGATCGGCGGAGGGATCGAGGCCGTCGTCCCTGGCAGCGGAATGCACCGGGGGGCGTGCCGGCCGCGCGGATCGAGCCCCTCGGGCGTTGCGGAAGCCGGCAGAAGGAGGCTCACGCCGGCGGGTCCGTTTCGATGATGCCGGCCCGCGGCGGCTTGCCCGGACCGGCCGGTTTGGGCAACGTCCGGTTCGTTCTGGAGGAGGACCGCCGACGATGACCCTGATGCGCCGCAGCCTGATCGCTGCCACTGGACTTGCCGCCTGTGGGCTCGCCACCTGTGCGCTCGTCCTGCCGCAGAGTGCGCTCGCGCAGGAGGCGCTTCAGGTCCGCCATGCCTGGTCGCGTCCGGCGATAGCCGGGCATACCGGGGTTGTCTATCTGACCATCACCGATCACGGCGCGGGCGACCGGCTGACCGGAGTGAATTCGGCGGCCGCGGAAAAGACCGAACTGCACGAGACGACCAACGACCACGGGGTGATGAAGATGCGCCCGGTCGCGTCCCTGCCGATCCCGGCGAACGGGACCGTCGTGCTGAAGCCGGGCGGCTACCACATCATGCTGGTGCGGCTGAAGCACGCGTTGAAGCCGGGCGACAGCGTGCCGGTGACGCTGACCTTCGCCAAGGCGGGCAACCGGAAGGCGGTCGCCATGGTGGAAGGCCGCGGCGCGGCGCCGGCGAAGCCCGGGAGCATGGGCGGCATGAAGATGAACTAGCGTCCGGACTCGATTGGCACCGGGTTTTGCAGCCGGGAGAGTACTGCAATCGCGAATGAACGTGGGAGGGAAGCAGAGAGTTTTAACCACGGATGAACACGGATGGCGTCCGTGGAGGCCGGTCATTCGTGGGATGATGCCCCGGCGCATGCAGTGAACAATTATATAATAATTATGTAGTATTGTGTCCTGGCTGATCGAAGACGCGCGACTCCGCCGCGCTGGTAATTGCTCACCTCGGTATCCGTGCCCACATCGGCTGGGGTGGCCGCCGACCGCGCCGCCCGGGGCCAGTCGCTGCAAAGCAAGAAAGCAAGTCATACACAGAGTTACACCAAGTGCACACAGAGTTTCACTAAGTAATTATTTTTACATTATTTCATATTCATGAAACGATGATTCCGATTAGTAATATATAATGAGTTACTCTCGGTGAAACTCTGTGTGCACTTTGTGTAACTCTGTGTATGACTTTCTTGCTTCCTGTGCCGCCCGTGCTGCGCTGCAGAATTATCCCTGCTTATCCGTGTTCATCCGTGTTACATCTTCCTTCGCTGTAGCCGCCGGTGTTTCAGCTCAGGTAGCGCGCGGTCAGGTGGGCCTGGAAATCCGCCGGGTCCAGCGGCTTGCCGGTGGCCGCGCGCAACAGGTCGTTGAACCCGAGCAGGCTGCCGACGCCGTGTACCTTGGCGCGCAGCCAGCCGAGGAGCGGCGAGATGTCGCCCTTGCCCAGCGCCGCATCCAGCCCGGGCACGGCGCGGCGAGCGGCGGCCATCAGCTGCGCCGCCGCCATCGCGCCGAGGGTGTAGCTGGGGAAATAGCCGAACGCGCCATCGTACCAGTGGATATCCTGCAGGCAGCCGCGGGCGTCATCCGGCGGCGCGATGCCCAGCAGCTCGCGAAACCCGTCGTTCCAGGCGGCCGGCAGGTCGGCCACCGCGAGATCGCCGGCGATCAGCGCCTGCTCCAGGCGGAAGCGCAGGATGACATGCGCCGGATAGGTCAGTTCGTCGGCATCCACCCGGATGAAGCCGCGCTGCACGCGGCGCCACAGCCGCGCCAAATTGGCGGGCTGGTACGGCGCGGGATCGCCGCCGAAGGTGGTGTGCAATTCCGGCCCCAGCCAGTGCAGGAACGGGTCGGAGCGGCAGGCCTGCATCTCGATGATGAGCGACTGGCTTTCATGCGCCGCCATGCCCGCGGCCTCGCCGACCGGCTGGCGGACGAAGGCTTCGGGCAGCCCGCGCTCGTACAGCGCGTGGCCGGTTTCATGCACCACGGCGAGCACCGCCTGGGTGAAATCCGCTTCGTCGTAGCGCGTGGTGATGCGCACGTCGGTCTGGGTGCCGCCGGAAAAGGGATGCGCCGAACGGTCGAGCCTGGCATGGGCGAAATCCAGTCCCAGCCGCTCGGCCAGCCGCCGGCACAGCGCTTCCTGCTGCGCAACGGGAAACGGACCGGCGGGCCGCTTCGGCGCCCCATGGCGGGACTGGCGTTCCTCCGCCCGCGGCAGGGCATCGTGCAGGAACGCCTGGTATTCGGCGAACACCGGCGTGACGTCGGCCGCGCCGATGCCGCGCTGGAAGCCGTCCATCAGCGCGTCGTACGGCGTCAGGCCGAGTGCCGGCGCCAGGCAGGACGCAGCTTCCCGCACCAGCCGCAGCACCTCGGCGAGATGCGGTTGCACCCGGGAAAAGTCGCTCTGGCGGCGGGCCTCGCGCCACAGCTTCTCGCAGGCCGAGTTGGCACGCGCCTGCGCCTCGACCAGCGCCGCCGGCATGGCGGTGGCGCGGGTATGGGAATGGCGCATCAGCTCCAGATTGGCGGCGCGCCAGGAATCCTCGTCCGGCCCGCCGGCTTCCGCTTCGGCCAGATCTTCGCCCAGGTCCCGCGAGGTCAGTAACCCGTGTGCCAAGCCGGCGAGCACCGCGAGCTGGTCGCCGCGTGCCGCCGCGCCGCCGGGCGGCATCATCGCGGCGGCGTCCCAGCCAAGCACGGCGGAGGCCTCGCTGATCGTGGCGATGCGGGCGAAGCGGGCGGTCAGCCGGTCATAGGCGGTCATTCGCGCAACCTCTTGCGGCTCCAGGAAATGAACATCACCACGAGCACCCCGGCGAGGCCATACCAGGTCAGGGCGTATTGCAGATGGTCGTTGGGCGGGCGCGGCAAGTGCTTCGCCGGGTCGGGCCAGAGCTGCGGCGGCTGCTTGCCCATCGCCACCAGGATGAAGGGTGCCACCTTGGGCAGGCCCAGCGCGGCGCCGATTTTTTGCGGGTCGAGGGTGTAGAAGGTGCGGGTGGCCGGATCGTCGCCGGCGCTGAACAGATGTGGGTGGTCGGCGGGGTGCACGTAGCCGGCGATGGTGACCTCGCCCTGCGGCTGGTCGATCGGCCGCACGCGCTTTTGCGGCACCCAGCCGCGGTCCACCAGCAGCGGCGGCGCGTTCGGGCGTTCCAGCGGCTGGATCAGGTAGGCGCCCATCTGCTCGCCGCGGCGCGTATCCCGCACCTCCGCGCCGTAGGTGGCGGAGAGGTCGGCCCGCAGACGGCCGGTGACCTCCACCTTCGTGAAGGGCGACGGTTCGCCGGCCAGCTTCACCGGCGGCGCTGCCTCGGCCTGGGCGATCTGTGCCAGGATGCCGCGCTTCCAGTGGAGCCGTTGGATCTGCCAAGTGCCCAGGCCGATCAGCACGAGGAACATGAGCAGCGAGAGCAGGCCAGGCCAGAGCAGGCGACGGATCAAAGCGGCACTCACCTCGGGACGTGTCTGCGCGGGACGGGGCATAGCCCGCCGGCGGTGTGGATGCCAGCGTGGCGGCCATCGGTGCGGGAGGCATCCAAGGAGGCCGGCCGGACTTGGCCGGGGAGGCTTACTGGGTAGACCGACCGAGCGTAGGCCGGGGAGGCTTCCAGGTGGACCGACCAGGCCTGGGCCGGGGAGGCTTCCAGGTGGACCGACCAAGCCTGGGCCGCTGAGGCTTCCAGGGTAGACCGATCGAGCCTGGGCCGGGAGGTTCCCGGCGGCGAACCGGCATTGGCCCTGCTTCGGTGGTTTGGGAAAATTTCCGAGGAAGACCAATGTTCCCGGCACAACAACACGCACAATCCGCTTGGATCACTGCCAGTGGCGCGAGGCGGGCGAGCACCCCCGGGCTCCAAGAAATGGGTCCTCCGCCAGGCCGGCACCGACGCAGTGCCAGCAGCTAACGGAATTGGACAACTTTCGTCGGCAAAATTTACATCCACGCCGGAATCGTTTCAAATAACTGCTATTAACAATTTGAAATTCCTTGCTCAGTTGAGGTTGGCACGAGATTTGCTTTAGCCGCGTCAAACGGCAAAAATCAAGGGAGGAAACGATGCGACGGATCCTGTGTTCGCTGGTTCTGGCGTTGGGAATCGGCGCCTTCGGCGGAGCCCCGCAGGCCAAGGCCGCGGCGTTCCTGTGGATCGCCGGACCAAACTGGGCCTACGCCGCCGCGACATGCGCCACACCCGGAGCGGCCTTCTACGCCTGGTTCCTGTCATTCGGCGCCGGCGCCACCGCCAACGCCTGGACCGCGTGCAGCGGCGCCTTCGGCAGTTCGGCGTCCTTCGCCATCGCCAAGGCCGGCGTCGGCGGCGGCGGCGCAGCCTTCGCCGCAGGCTTCGCCGACCCCTATACCGGCATCTCGATCGACTCCAGCCTGTCGAACTCGATCGCTTCGGAAGACTACAGCGCCGACTCGACCGGCTTCTCGACAGAGTTCAGCGGCCAGTCCGATTTCACCGTCGGCACCAACGGCATCACTTTCAATAACGCCACCGGCGACAACCTGAATGGACTGACGAAGCTTACCGCCTACCAATACAACGGCACCGTCGACCAATCCACGCTCTGCTCGGCATTCGGCGCTGGCCCCAGCTGCACCAACGGCAGCACGTCCGGCGGCGACGTGACCGACCTCGCGACCTTGCAGTCCGACCTGGGCGGCCTGACGCCACTCGGCACCCTGAACAACCCGAGCAACCCGAGCACGCTGAACTTCGACACGCCGTTCGGCTCGACCCCGTCGAACATCATCCTCGTCGCGCAGGGTTCGGCCGATTCAGTGCCGGAGCCGGCGTCTCTCCTGTTGCTGGGGCCGGCGGCTCTTGCACTCGCGGGGATCGGGGCCCGCCGCCGGCGGCGCTGATCGCCGCCGCCGAGCGCCGGTCTTCGCACCGGCGCCTGCATTCGCGACTTGACAGCACTGATCGCCGGCACCTCCGGCGATCAGTGTTGTCGCGCAAACAGTGCTCCTCTTGCCGGTCCATAGAGTCAGTCTTGGTACTGTAAGACTTGCCGACACATTGTCGCGGCCAACAGTCCGGGGTGGCGTCCGGTCGCCATGGATAACCTCAAGCAGATAGCCGCAAGCCTGAGGACCGGGCGCTGGTTTCAGGTTCTGCCATTGGACAGCCAAGCAAATTGGCGACTCGAATGCGTACCGCGTCGTGGCGGGCGAAGGCCCGCCACCCACGACTGGCTGAAGGAAACTCCTGGCAACACGTCGCCCGCACATTGGGATTCCTCCGCAGCAAGCCGTGGCTGGCGGGCCTTCGCCCGCCACGACGTGACACCAGCGCCGTCGCTCCCCCTCCACTGTTCCGATCGGCAATTCCGAATCGCGGCACTGGTGCCTGCGCATGCCGCCTGTGCGCAGCCGGCGGCGTGCCCATCTCTTCTGGCATGGAAGCTCTCGCGCTGTACATCCACTGGCCGTTCTGCCTGGCCAAATGCCCGTACTGCGACTTCAACTCGCATGTCCGCGACACCATCCCGCAGGCCCGCTTCGCCACCGCCTTGCGCGCCGAACTGGCGTGGGAGGCGGAACGGCTGGGCCGGCGGCGCATCGCCTCGGTGTTCTTCGGCGGCGGCACGCCCAGTCTGATGGCGCCGGAAACCGTCGCTGCCTTACTCGAAGACGTGCAACGGTGGTTCGACGCCGCCGGCGACGTGGAGGTGACGCTGGAGGCCAATCCCACCAGCGTGGAAGCCGGCAAGCTCGCAGCCTTCCGCCAGGCCGGGGTGAACCGCGTCTCCCTCGGCGTGCAAAGCCTGAATCCGGAAGCGCTGCGCAGCCTCGGCCGGCAGCACAGCGCGGCGCAGGCCGTGGCGGCGCTGGAACTGGCACGCGCCACCTTCCCGCGCGTGTCTTTCGATCTGATCTATGCCCGCCCCGGCCAGGACGAGGCGGACTGGCGCGGCGAAGTGCGGGCCGCGCTGGCACTGGCCGCGGACCATTTGTCGCTGTACCAGCTCACCATCGAGCCGGGCACCGCCTTCGAGACGCGCCATCGCCGGGGAGAGATCGTGCTGCCCGATCCCGACCGTGCCGCCGCGCTGTATGACGCCACGGTGGAGGAAGCCGCCCGCTTCGGGCTGCTGCCGTACGAGGTGTCCAACTATGCTCGCCCCGGCGCGGAAAGCCGGCATAACCTGGCCTACTGGCGCTATGCCGACTACGCCGGCATCGGTCCGGGGGCGCATGGCCGGCTGACGCGCGACGGCGCACTGCATGCGACGCGCCGCCATCGCGCGCCGGAGGCCTGGGCCGAACGGGTCGAGCGCTGCGGTCACGGGACGGTGGAGGAAACCGCGCTGGACGCGCAGCAGCGCGCGCGGGAGATGCTGCTGATGGGGCTGCGCCTGACCGAAGGGATCGACCCGGCCCGCTTCCTCGCCCGCACCGGCATGACGCTGGCAGCCGCAACCGATCCGGGCGTGCTGAGCGACGCGATCGAGGCCGAGTACCTGGCGTGGCGGGCCGGCAGGCTGTGCGCCACGCCCGAAGGCCGGCTGCGGCTGGACGCGCTGCTCGCCGCACTGGCGTGCTGAGGGAAGCTTTTGCGCGCGCGGGCGACGCGTTTCCGGGCCGGGTCGCTGACCAGGGGACGCCGCGCCGGGTGGCGGAAACGGGCGGTGGCGCCCGGATAATTCCGAATTTAGGAATTCTGACTTGACATGCGCAGAGTTTTGTGCATAATGTTGGCCCGATGCAAACCGCACCCCTCCCCGCCGAGCCGGCCAAACAAACCCACCAAGGGGTTGGTGCGCGCATCGTCCGCCGGTTCGGCCGCGCCGTGCGCGGCGCCATCACCGGCCTCATCCGCCCCCGGCTCCGCTCCGGCCTCATCGGTCCCCGCCTCATCCGCCCCCCGCCTCATCCGCTCCAGCCTCATCCGCCCCGACAGCAAGCAGCGCTCGGCCGCACCGGCCCCTGCCATCGCCGCGCAACCCGCCGCACGGCTGCAACTGCGCGCACTGCGCAGCCGGCCGCCCACCCCGCGCCGCATGCGAACCCCGGGCCGGTGGCGCATCGTGTCCTTGCCCGCGTCCACCCAGCCGATAATCCAGCCAACCCGCTGCGGCTGGATGGCGCGGTGGTTCGGCCGCAAGCCGCGCCAGCCCGCGCGGAACCCAGGGCTATGCGAAACCAGCAACGCCGGCTTCACCACCGAGGCCATTCCCGAACTCACCGAGGGAGCCCGCGCGCTGTTCAACACCCCGGTCGAGGACTGCGATCCCGAGCTGTTGCAACTGATCCTGTCGGTGTTCGCGATGCAGCTCGCCGAGATGCCCGAATTGGGCCTGTCCGACGCCAAGGCCCTGTTTGCCACCCTGTGGCAGCGCCTCGGTGCCCCGTTCGGCGACACCACGCCGGATACCGCGCGAGCCGAGGAATCGGACCACGCGCCGGAGGCATCGCTGCACGAAGTGCCGACCGCGCCTGCCGCACCGCCGGGCTCGCCACCGGACGAAGTCCCGACTGCCAATGCCGCGCCCGAAGCGCCGCCGGCGTCGCGACCGGATGAATCCCAGGCCGCGCATGCCGCGCCCGAGGCGCCGCAGGACGAAGTTCCAGCCGCGCATGCCGCGCCGGAAGCGCCGCCGACGTCGCCGCTGGACGAAGCCACGGCCAACAATGCCGCACCGGAAGCGCCACCGCCGCCGGACGTGCAGCCCGAAACCACAGCCTTCGGCTTGCCGGGCCATGCGACCATCGCCGCAGCCGGCGCACTCAAGAGCCCGGGGAACAGCGCGATCCCGCCCAGGCCAGGCCGCCGCCGCCGCCGGTCGCTCCATTATCAGGACCGGCGCCGGCTGTCCCGCCACCGCCGCGCCCTGACCGGCCGTGTTCCGCGCGGCGCGCCGCAAACCCCGCCGTCGCGCCGCCTGTGCTACGCCGCCTGCGCCGGCCCGCCGTGAACCACCGCCCGCCGAACCAGCGAGACATGACCGGGGCCACCGCATTGGCGGTCCCGCCATCCTGATTCGTCCCAGGTCAACCGCTCCTGTTGGCGCCTGCGTAAACAGAAAATAAGAACACGAATGAACGCGGATAAGGTCAGAAGATCGAGAGTTGACTGCGACCTTCCGGTAGAACACTGACACAATAAGACTTGCCTTCGGCGGTGAGGCCCCCGATCGAGAGGGTCCCTCCGCGCCATCCGTGTTCATCCGTGGTTCCGTTGTTAAACTTTCCGCGGTTCCCCCCATAACCTTCCATAGTTCCCCAGGTAACCCTGCCGGGCCCAGGTCCCAGGCCAGGCTCACCACCCCGGCAGCTCGGCGTTGGGCACCGAGGCGGGCAGGCCGCTGACCTCATACAGCCGGAAGACCTCGATCGGCGCATCCAGGGTTCCGCGCCCTGCTCCACCAACCAGGTGCACGCCTGGCCACACAGCCGGGTCCGGTCCAGCGCCGGAAGCCGGCCAGACCAGCAGGCCCGCCGCCGTTCCGGTCCGCGCCGGCGGCAGCGCCAGGAAGGCCCAGCGCGGATCGACCCCAACAACCGGCAACGTCCCCGGCAAGGCGTACGCCAGCTCGCTGGCGACAGCGTACTGCTGTGCCGCGACAAACCCGGCGTCGCGCCGCCCTGCGACCGCGGCCACCTCGGCGGCCAGCCGGTTCCAGCCGCGCAGCTGGCGGGTGACCGGGTCCAGGCGGGCGGGCAGCGGAACGAAGGCCAAAGCCGCCTGGGCATAGACCAGGGCGGTGATCGCCAGCCCGAGCATCACCGCCGGCGAGACCAGCCACCGGTAGAAGGGGCGCAGCAGCCCGGCCGCCGCCACCGCCGCAGCGGGATACAGGATTGCCGGCCAGTTGCCCTGCACCCGGTCGCCGATCGCGTGCTGCACGAAGACCAGCGTACCGGGCAGGATCAGCAGCGCGAGCAGGCTCCAGCCGGGTTCGCGCCGGCGCACCAGGTGACGCACCGCCTCCAGCGCCCCGGCGACGCACAACACGAAGACCAGCGGGGTTGCCAGTCCGAACTGGGCCCCGAGCAGCTCGCCCAGGAACTGCGCCGCCCGCGCGGGCTGCCAGTCGGCGACCCGGCCGCCCTGGCGCAACATGCCCGCCCAGCCGTGCTGCGCGTTCCAAACGAGTACCGGCAGGAAAACCAGGAAGGCGGCCAGCAGGCCGATCCAGGGCGCCGGGTGCCGCAGCCAGCGGCGCTGCTCGGGCAGCAGCAGCCACAGGCCGATTCCGGCCGGCAGCAGCAGCGCGGTGTAGTCGCTGTCCAGCGCCAGGCCGGCGAACAGTCCGGCGGCGATCCACCAGCCGGCTCGTCCGCCGCGCAGCAGCCGCGCCGTCGCCCACAGGCTCGCGGTCCAGAAGAACAGCAGCGGTGTGTCCGGGGTCATGATCACGCTGCCGACGCCGAACAGCAGCGTGGCATTCAGCAGCGCCGCCGCGGTCACGCCGGCATGGCGGTTGGGCAGCAGGCACGCGGCGGCGTCCGCCAGCAGCAGCGAACCCAGCAGGGCGGAAAGCGGGGCGAGCAGGCGAACGCCGAGGGTGCCCGGACCGGCGATGTCCGTGCCGATGCGGATCCACAGCGCCACCATGGGCGGATGGTCCAGGTAGCCCGGTGCCAGGGCACGCGACCAGATCCAGTAATAGGCCTCGTCCGGCGCGAGCGGGGTGGTTGCGGCGACCAGCAGCCGCAGGCCGGTCAGCAGCAGCAGGCCCAGAAGCAGCAGGCCCAGAGGCAGCAGGCCCAGAGGCAGCAGGTCCGGAGGCAGCAACCCGGCGGAACGGGTGCTGGCGACCGCCGGCTCCGCGTCGGTGGTGGTGCGAACCGGCCGGCCCCCCACGGGATCCGGCGGAGCAGCGGAATCAGGCACGCGCGAGAGGCGCGCTCAATGCATCTGCGCCCGCAACGCCCGCAGGCTGCCGCCCATCTTCACCGAGCCGGGCAGCGGATGGCCGACGATGTCCTCGGCCAGCTGCGCAACCGCGATCAGTCTGTCGAGGTCGATGCCGGTCTCGATGCCCATCTCGTCCAGCATGAACACCAAATCCTCGGTGCAGACATTGCCCGCGGCGCCCTTGTGCGCGGCGAAGGGGCAGCCGCCCAGGCCGGCGACCGTGGAATCGTAGATCGCCACGCCCATCTCCAGCCCGGCATAGGCGTTGGCGATGCCCATGCCGCGGGTGTCGTGCAGATGCAGCGACAAGGTGAGGTCCGGGAAGCGGTTGCGCACCTTGCCGACCAGTTCGCGGATGGATTTCGGCGTCGCCCAGGCCATGGTGTCGGCCAGCGAGAACACTTCCGGCTGCATGCCGTGTTCGGCGGCGATGTCCAGCAGCTGCTGCACCATGTCCAGCACCAGCGCGTGCGGGATCTCGCCCTGGAAGTTGCAGCCGAACGCCGCCATCAAGCCGGCGCGCTTCAGCTTGATGCCGTGCTGCTTGTACAGCTTCAGGGTTTCATGCGCGCGCAGGACATTGTCCTCCAGCGAGCATTGCTGGTTGCGGGCGAGGAATTTTTCCGAGGCAGTGAGGGAAAAACTGCCCTCGATGTCCAGCCGGTCGGTGGCCAGCGCGCGCATCAGCCCCTTCGTATTGAGCCACAGCGCGGTGTAGTGCACGCCGGGCTTGCGGTTGTAGCGCGCCACCACCTCGTCCGCGTCGGCCCAGCCGGGGACGCGGTTGGGATTGACGAAGGAGGCGACCTGGATGTGGTTCAGCCCGGTCTCCGACAGCGCGTCGATCAGCTCCACCTTGCGTGCGGTGGAGATGGGGCCCTTTTCGAACTGGAAGCCCTCGCGTGGACCTTCCTCGTTGATCTGCACGAAGTTCGGAAAATCGGACATTCGGATGCTCCTCGGTCCTGGGCGGTTCGCCCGATTGAATACTTCTCTTCCACGACTGCCAAGAACCCGTCCGGCGCGGAACGCCGCCGGCAGGGCGGCACGGTCATTGCCACTCCGCCCGCAGCTGAGCGCGGCGGGCGGCCAGCCATAGCAGGCCGATGGTGGTGACCGAATTGGCAAAGCGTCCGGCGATTGCCGCCGCGATCGCCTGTTCCGCCGGCCAGACCCGCACCCGGATGTCCTCGTGCTCGTCTGCCATGCCGCCGTGGCCGGCGACCCCGTCCGCATCGGCCGGCGGCGCCACCACGCGCCCGGCATACAGTGTGCACAACTCGTCGGCGCCGCCCGGCGTCAGCAGGAAGTCGCCGACATGCAGCAGGTCGGTGACGCTGAGTGCCATCTCCTCCTGCATTTCGCGCCGAGCGGTCTGTTCGGCGGTTTCGCCGTCGTCCATCAGGCCGGCGGGGAGCTCGACCAGCACCGGATCGATGCCGGCGGCGGCTGCGGGCAGGCGGAACTGCTCGATCAGCACCACGCGGTCCGTCTCCGGGTCATAGGGCAGCACGGCGGCGGCGCGCCCGCGGCGCCAGACCTCCCAGGTTTTCAGCCCGGATTGCGTGCCGTCGAAGCGGGGATGGCGGAAGCGGACCAGGTCGAGCGGAAAGCGTCCGTTCCAGACCCGCTGCTGCGTCTCGATAAGCAGGCCGGAACGGGGGGCGAGGGGGGGATGGGTTCGCGCCGGCATGGCGCCAGCCTCGCCGGAGGATGCCGAAGCGCCGGCCCCGCCATCGCCGCGCCCTGGGCCGCTCCCCTTTGGGCCGCTCCTCTCTCGGCCGCTCACCCCTGGGCCGGCGAGGAAGACCCGGCGGGGACGAAGGCCTCTTCCCGGCCGGGCCGCCAGTCGATCAGCTCGCTCCTGAGCTGGACCGCCACCCGCCGGTCCGGCGCAAGGTGGTGCTTCAATCCCAGCCGTACCGCCAGCCGGCGCTTTGGCCACAGCCAGAGCATGCCGCGCCGCCGCACATAGAAGCGCAACTGCTCGGTGTCGTTGTCTGCCTGTTCCCAGGCCCAGTTGACCGCCAGCTTCTGCATCGGCGAGCTGCGGACCGGCGACAGCTCGTCGGGGCGGAAGGTGAGCCCGCTCTGCCGCGTGCTCGGCTTCGGCCGGGCGACAACGAATGGCCAGGGGGTGGAGATCGAGCGCAGGAAGAAGGCCGGACTGGCCGCCTTGCGCACGATGGCCGCGGCATGCCACCCGCCGATGCTTTCGGGGGAAATCACCAGGGTGAAGTGCGGCACCCGGAAGTCCGGGCTGCCCGACAGGGCAGGGTCAGCAGAGAACAGTTCCGCCACGCGAATGCGCTCCGCCTAATGCGAGCCCAGTTCAAGGCCGGCGAGCCGCTCGCACAGCTTCGCCATTTCCGTATGGTCCGCGTCGGCGCCGAACATGGCCTGGGCCGCCGCGACCATTTCCTTGCACAGCGCTGCCACCGGGGTCGGCACGCCGGTTTCCCGCCCGACTTCCAGGGCGATCGACAGGTCCTTGGCCAGCAGGCCCATGGTGAACCCGGCGTCGAACCGCCGCGACAGCACGAACTGCTTGAACTTCTTCTGCGTCGAGTTGTTCATCCCGGTGGCGGCGTTCAGCACATCGACCATCACCGCCGGATCGAGGCCGAAGCGCTGGCCGATCAGCAGCGCCTCGATGCCGATCAGGAAGCCGCCGGCGGAGACCAGGTTGTTCAACGCCTTCATCGCCTGGCCGGAACCGACCATGCCGGTGCGCAGCACGTTGCTGCCCATCGCCGACAGCACCGGCATGACGCGGTCGATCACCGCCGCATCGCCGCCGGCCATGATGGCGAGTTCGCCGGTCTTCGCGCGCGGCACGCCGCCGGACACCGGGGCGTCGATCAGGTGGCCGCCCAGGGCAGCCACCTGCTCCGCCAGCTTCTGGGTCACGGTGGGCACGCCGGAGCTCATTTCGATCACCACCGTGCCCGGCCGGATGCCGGCCAGCAGGTTGTCGTCGCCCTCGGCCAGCACGCGCCGGAC
>Ga0187809_10000776_pt1 | contig 16075 bp, 14 predicted proteins | sample NC_wetland_sal_i_8_FD_132415 | JGI IMG/M metagenome (GOLD analysis project Ga0187809, IMG submission 132415) | Wetland sediment microbial communities from Neuse River Estuary, North Carolina, USA - ASW_4 | ecosystem: Environmental > Aquatic > Freshwater > Wetlands > Sediment | place: USA: North...
CGGCGTCGGCGTCCATCGAGCCGGGCGGCTCCATCGCGACGAGGCACAGAAGCTGCAGCATGTGGTTCTGCACCATGTCCCTGAGCGCGCCCGCCTTGTCGTAATAGCCCGCGCGCCCCTCGAGACCGACCGTCTCCGCCACGGTGATCTGTACATGGTCGATATGGGCGGAATTCCAGACAGGCTCGTAGAGCGCGTTGGCGAAGCGCAGCGCCATCAGGTTCTGCACCGTCTCCTTGCCGAGATAATGGTCGATGCGGAAGATCTGCTGCTCGTCGAAAACCTTGCCGATCGCGTCATTGAGCGCTTCGGCCGATTTCAGGTCCCTGCCGATCGGCTTCTCCACCACGATGCGGGAATCGGGCGTGATCAGGCCATGCGATTTGAGCTGTTCGGCGATGTCGCCGAAGATCGCGGGGCCAACGGCGAGATAGAAAGCCCGGATGACCTGGCTGTCGCCGATCAGCTTTTTCAAATTGTCAAAGCCTGCGCCAGAGGTGGCATCCGCCGATACGTAGAAAAGCCGCTCAAGGAACCTGGCCATCTCCTCCTTGTCGATGTCCTTCTCGTCGACCTGCTCGGCGATCGCCTTGCGCGCGAATTCGCGGAAATCCTTGTCCGTGAGCTTGGCGCGGGATGCGCCGATAATGCGAGTCGGCTCCGAGAACTGCCCTGCGATCTGTCTCTGATAGAGCGCCGGCAGAAGCTTGCGTTCCGCAAGGTCGCCGGTGCCGCCGAAGATGATGAAGTCGAAAGGATCGACGGGGATGATATGGCTCGTCATGGTCTATCGCTTTCCTGCCGTTGGCCCACGGCATGGCCTCTATAATCTAATCGATTTAAAATCGCTACGGCAATTTTCGATGCGACCTTCTGTCCGGCTGTGCTTGACAGCCAATGCTGTCGGGCGTTTGTCGGCCCGAATAGGACCAGCGGCTTTTCGCATCTGCGGCAAGTTGCTTCGGCAATGTGATGGAAGCAAGGAGAACGCGCCATGGGCACACATCTTTCCGGTACGGTCGCTGAAGGTCTGGCCTTCATGCAAATCGTTGACGGCAAGAAGGTCGATTCCCTTTCGGGAGAGCGGATAGATGTGCGTTGCCCCTCGGATGGCAAGGTCTTCGCGTCGATACCGGCTTCGGGCGCGGCGGATGTCGATCGGGCTGTGAAAGCCGCGCGGCGCGCCTTCGACGAGGGTCCCTGGGGCCGCATGCCGGCCGCCGAGCGTGGCCGCTGCCTGACCAGGCTCTTTCATCTCGTCGAGAAGAATGGCGAGGAACTGGCGGCTCTGGAATCGCGCGACACCGGCAAGCCGGCCCGGCAGGGCAAGGCGGATGTCGTCGCCACGATGCGATACTACGAATTCTATGGCGGGGCGGGCGACAAGATCCATGGCGACACCATTCCCTTCCTCGATGGCTATACGGCGCTGACCTTGCGCGAGCCGCACGGCGTCGTGGCCGGCATCCTGCCCTGGAATTATCCGCTGCAGATCGGCGCGCGGGTGATCGGCGCGGCGCTCGCCATGGGCAACACCCTTATCATTAAGCCGGCCGAGGATGCTTCGCTGACGGCGCTTCGTATTGCTGAACTCGCGCTCGAAGCCGGTGTTCCCGAAGGCGTCCTGAACGTCATCACCGGCTATGGCCGCGACGCCGGCGCGGCGTTGTCGGCGCATCCGCTCGTCGATTACGTGACCTTCACCGGTTCGCCGATCACCGGTACGGCGATCCAGCAGGCGGCCGCCATCAACAATCGCGGCGTGACGATGGAGCTTGGCGGCAAGTCGCCGCAAATCGTCTTCGAAGACGCCGATCTCGATGCGGCTCTGCCAGTCATCGTCAACGCGATCATCCAGAATGGCGGCCAGACCTGTTCGGCCGGAAGCCGCATCCTGCTTCAGAAGCCGATCTACGAAAAGATGGCCAAGGCGCTCGCCGAGCGTTTCTCGAAGCTCGTCGCCGGTCCGCACCAGGACGACCGCGATCTCGGCGCCATGGTCAATCCGAAACAGAAGACGCGCGTCGAGAACTATGTCGCCGCCGCGCGCGAGGCCGGCATTGCCGTCCTTGCGGAAGGTTCGATCGATCCCGCCGCGCCATCCGGCGGCTATTATGTCAAGCCGACGCTTTTCGGCTCCGTCGATCCGGATGCCGCCATCGCGCAGGAAGAGGTGTTCGGCCCGGTCCTCAGCCTTTTCCCCTTCGAGACCGAGGAAGAAGCCGTCCGGCTTGCCAACAGCACGGATTATGGTCTTGTCGCCGGCGTCTGGACGAAGGACGGGGCGCGCCAGCACCGCGTCGCCAAGCGCGTTCGCGCCGGCCAGGTCTTCGTCAACGGCTATGGCGCCGGCGGCGGCATCGAACTGCCCTTCGGCGGCTTCAAGAGATCCGGTCATGGGCGCGAGAAGGGTTTCGAGGCGCTTTACGACATGTCGGCGACCAAGACGATCGTGTTCAATCACGGATGAGATTTGCTGAAATTGTAACGTTTGTGCTTTGCCGCGCCCCCCTCTGTCCTGCCGGACATCTCCCCCACACGGGGGGAGATTACGCCGGCCGCCTTTGCCGTTCCTCCTTTGTGAGGTTGACGATTGGCTGAAAACGTTATGAGGGCCATCTCCCCCCTTGTGGGGGAGATGGCCGGCAGGACAGAGGGGGGCGCGACAGGGTACCCTCCAAAAATGACAGGAGAACTTATGAATCGTCTTCATAACAAAGTCGCGATCGTTACTGGCGCGGCGTCGGGTTTCGGCGAGGGCATGGCGAAGCGTTTCGCCGAGGAAGGCGCGAAGATCGTCGTCGCCGATCTGAATGGCGATGGCGCGGAGCGCGTGGCGAAGGAAATCGGCAGTGCCGCGGTGGCTATTGCCGCCGATGTCTCGAAGCGCGCCGATGTCGACGCCATGGTCAAGGCGGCGACGGACAAGTTTGGCCGCCTCGACATCCTCGTCAACAATGCCGGCTATACGCACCGCAATGGCGATCTGCTGAAGGTGGACGAAGCCACCTTCGACCGCATCTACAACGTCAACATGAAGGCGATTTATCTCGCGGCTCTCGCCGCCGTGCCGGTGATGGAGAAGCAGGGCGGCGGATCGATCATCACCACCGCCTCGACGGCGGGCCTGCGGCCGCGTCCGGGCCTCGTCTGGTACAACGCCTCCAAGGGCTGGGCGATCAACGCGACGAAATCGATGGCGGTCGAGCTTGCGCCGAAGAAGATTCGCGTCAATTGCCTCTGCCCGGTTGCGGGCGAGACCGGCATGCTCGCCGATTTCATGGGCGAGGATACGCCGGAAAAGCGCGCGCTCTTCCGCGCCTCGATCCCTCTCGGACGCCTTTCGACCCAGCTCGATATTGCCAATGCGGCGCTCTGGCTCGCTTCCGACGAAGCCGAGTTCATCACCGGCGTCGCGCTGGAGGTTGACGGCGGCCGCTGCATCTGACCGCTAGAAGCTCCTTCTTCAAATATCGACAGCAGCCGGCTCGCCCATTGCGCGCCGGCCGTCATAGCGCTGCTGCGCTTCCAGCACCCGGTCGATATGCGTTTCCGCCCACATCCGGAGCGCATCGACCGCGCCGGTCAGCGTCTCGCCGAGCGGCGTGATCGAATATTCCACCGTGACCGGCACGGTCGCGAAGGCCTTTCTGTCGATGAGGCCATCCCGTTCGAGGCTTTTCAGCGTCTGCGAAAGCATCTTCTGCGAAATGCCTTCGATCCGGCGGCGCAATTCGTTGAACCGCAAAGGCCTGTCCGCGAGCAGCAGGAGGATGAGCACGGCCCATTTATCGCCAATACGGTCGAGCGCCATGCGGGTCGGACAATCGGCTGCGTAAGGATTGGGCGCGAGCATGGTTTCCCCGAAGTGACCTGATGAAGAGAAAGTGCCTTCTTTACACAGGGCTCTCTTTTGCACATCTGGTTACTATTGGGAACCAAGCTTGGAGATGAGAATGAAAGTTGCCCTGATCGGCGCGAGCGGCAATGTCGGCTCGCGCATTCTCGCCGAATTGACCCGACGCGGCCACGCCGTGACAGCGATCGTGCGCCATCCAGAAAAAGTGGCGGCGGGAGCGAATGTCACCGCGAAGAAGGGGGATGTCTATGACCGCGTCGGCCTTGCCGATCTGCTCAAGGGGCATGACGTGGTTATCAGCGCGGTCCATTTCATCGCGAGTGACCCGAAAATCCTGATCGAGGCGGTGCGCGAGTCAGGGGTGAAACGCTATCTCGTGGTCGGTGGCGCCGGCAGCCTGGAAGTCGCGCCGGGCAAGAAGCTCTTCGAGACGCCTGATTTTCCCGAAGCCTACAAGGCTGAGGCAAGAGCGGGAGGCGTCTTCCTCGATATGCTTTTGCCCGAAAAGGAGATCGATTGGACTTTCCTGTCGCCGTCGGCCGTCATTGCGCCGGGCGAACGCACGGGCAAGTTCCGCCTTGGTACGGACCAACTGCTCACCAACGAAAAGGGAAGCTCTATTTCCTACGAGGATTACGCCGTCGCGCTCGTGGACGAGCTTGAAAAGCCGGCGCATTCACGCCGGCGTTTTACGGTCGGCTATTGAGCTGTCGCGGCTTCTGTCGGGGCCGGAAGGCTCCCGCGTTCTGCGGGAGCTTTCGCTCGCGATAATCAGGAATTTGCGGCCGCCTTGCCGGACGCGTGCCGGGGCGCGGCTCCGACAAGGCCGAGTTCATCACCAGCGTCGCGCTGGAGGCTGACGGGGAGGGCGTATCTGAAACGCTAAACGACTGCCCTGGGGAAAGTCAGTTCCCGGCAATATTGATCGCGTATCGTTTGCAATACGATAGATGCGCCCTCTTGATTCGGCGGCAAAAATGAATTTATGTAATGAGAACGTATCAGGAACATAAGCTGTGCCTTCTGAGTACGATCAATTAACATTTTATGAGTTTTTTGCCGGGGGGGGCATGGCGCGTGCGGGACTTGGGCCCGAATGGCGCTGCCTGTTCGCAAACGACTTCGATGAAAAGAAAGTAGAAGCCTACAAAGCGAATTGGGGCGAAAAGGAGATCCAGCTAGGAGACATTCACCACCTAAACGTGGCGGAGCTCCCCGGCCGGCCAGACATGGCTTGGGGATCATTTCCGTGTCAGGATCTCTCTTTAGCAGGCAATGGAGCCGGGCTGAACGGCGCGAGATCGGAAGCATTTTGGGGTTTTTACCGGATCGTAAGCGGCTTGCGCATGGAAGGCCGCGCGCCGAAAGTCCTTGTGCTGGAGAATGTGGTTGGGGCGCTGACCTCGAACGGCGGCAAGGATTTTATCGAACTCTTTCGCGCCCTTCATTCAATCGGCTATGTTTATGGCGCGCTTGTTTTGGATGCGCGCCATTTCCTGCCACAGTCGCGTCCGCGCCTGTTCATCGTGGCCGTTCGGAGCGACATTCCTATTAGCTCCAATCTCACGGTCGAAGAGCCTGTGCGGCCCTGGACTTCCGAGGCTCTCATCCGAGCGCATTCGAAGCTACCTTCGTATATTCGCGCGAGATGGCGCTGGTGGAACTTGCCTGCTCCGTTGCGCAGCAATGTTGGATTGGCGGAACTCATCGAGCCGATGCCTCTGGACGTGCCTTGGCACACGCCGGAGGAAACGCAGCGTTTCCTCGATATGATGTCCGACGCAAATCGAAAGAAGGTAGAACGCGCCCAATCCTCCGGAAAACGGACGGTGGGAGCTATTTATCGTCGTACCCGATCGCAGGAGGGCGCAAAGGTTCAACGAGCGGAAATTCGCTTCGATGATATAGCCGGATGCCTGCGAACGCCCGGCGGCGGCTCAAGCAGGCAGTTCATAATGGTCGTGGAGGGCGAGTTGATCCGCACGCGGCTTCTGTCCAGCCGTGAAGCCGCGCGGCTCATGGGGCTTCCCGACGAATATAAACTGCCGGCCAACTACAACGAGGCGTATCATTTGCTGGGCGATGGCTTGGCAGTGCCGGCGGTGCGGCACTTGGCGGACAATTTGCTTCGGCGGTTGCTTGTTTCCGAACTGCCCGTATGCATTGCGGCCGAATGAATTGGAATATCATTGAAAAAGCCAAAGCCGAGTTTTGAAACTCAGGAACTTCGAAGAGGCCTGAAAGCGGCGCTCGACCTGCCATACCTAGAGACAGGTCGGAAGGTGGGGTCGTTCACTTGCGGCGTATATGCATTTTTCGATTACGATAATGAGCCCATTTATGTCGGGCAGACATTTGAAGGGTTGAGCAGCCGGATAGGCCGTCATCTCACGAATCAGCGGACCGATGCGGTCGCGATGTCGGTATTAGACCCGTTTGAGGTCTGTTTTATCGAATTGTTTCCCCTCGTCGAATATGATGGGGTCAAACGGAAGCACGAAGCCTTTGAGGCAGCTAAATCCGCGCTCAATCAACTCGAACTTGCGGTTTTCGAAAAGTGCATCTCCGAAAGCACATTCCGCAGCATATTGAACGAGAAAAATCCTGCGCCAGTTACGATTGAGATTGAGGTGCCCATATCAGTCAAGGCATGCATCGTATCTGATGAGGTGCGCCAACTGAGAGGTCATGCAGATGTCCGGATTGCGCGGCGGGCACAGACCATATCGCGGTTAGCGCAAGTGATTTCCGAGCGGCAAGTGAATGTAGGACTCAGGCGCACCCTCGTCACCCAAGCAAAACGGCTCGAATTCTTGGCCAACGAGCAACTCTCCGCATGGGGGGGAGAAGCTGCTGTTCCAGCAAAGACTCCGGAATCGAGTGAAGAAGACGAAGACCAAAACGATACCGTTTGACCGCTCGGCGATCATGCGGGCGGTGCGCTCGCGCGACACGGGACCGGAACTGCTGGTCAGGCAAATCGCGCGCTCAATTTCGCCTGGTTACAGGCTGGACCGGAAAGACATTCCCGGCAGGCCGGATATCGCCTACGTAAGCCGGAAACTAGCCATTTTCGTCCATGGCTGCTTTTGGCACGGCCATGACTGCGCTCGCGGCGCGCGATTGCCAAAAACGAATTCCGAATATTGGAAAAACAAGATCGCGCGCAATGTGCGCCGTGACAAGCAGAACGACGATCGGCTCGCCCAACTTGGTTGGCGCTCGCTGGTCATTTGGGAGTGCGAGCTCAGGGATATAGACCGGGTGCGCGCGAGACTCGAACGTCTTCTCTCGGCTTGACGAGAATTTATCATAAGGGAGGAAAAGGGCGTCGCCGCCCTTTTCCTCTCAATTCGCGTGATCGTCCGGTCGGTACAATTATCGATTTAAGCCGATGTGGCGCTTGGCCTTGCCGGGCGCGCGCCGGGGCGCGGCTTTTTCTTCGGTCCCGGAATGAGCCCTTCGCGCTGGGCCTGCTTGCGTGCGGCCTTGCGCGAACGGCGGATGGCGTCCGCCTTTTCGCGGGCGCGCCTTTCGGAGGGCTTCTCGTAGGCCCGGCGGGTGCGCATCTCGCGGAAAACGCCCTCGCGCTGCATCTTCTTCTTCAGCACCCTAAGAGCCTGGTCGATATTGTTGTCGCGTACTAGAACTTGCAATGTCTCTCCAATCTCCGATCATCCAATGAATCGATCCGCCCCGGAGGGCGGAAAACACCAACAATGCTGGTGAAAATCGGGGCAAGACACGGGCTTGCCCATCTGCCGGCCTCGAACGGAGGAGGCTGACTATTCCTTATATAGCGCATGCGGCAAGAAATTCCTACCTGCCGATCCTTTTCCGTAAACGTTGCGGAGATTGCGTCAGATCCGGTCCCTCAGGGCGAACCAATTGAGCGCCAGGAAAAGGAGCGGCGCGCGCAAGCGACGGCCTCCCGGAAAAGCCGGAATTTTCAAGTCCTCGAACAGCCTAAGCCGCTCGCGGTTTCCCGCCACCGTTTCGGCATAGAGCTTGCCAATGAAATTCGACAGCATCAATCCATGGCCGGAATAGCCGCCAGCGGCAATCACGTTCGGCATGACTTCCCTGACGAAGGGCTTTCTCGGAACGGTTATGCCAACCGACCCGCCCCAGGCATGGGTGATTTCAACATCCCGGAGATGTGGATAGACCTCCGCGATCTGGCGACGAATACTGTCAGCGATTCCCGCAGGCTCGCCGGTCGTATAAACCTCCCGGCCGCCGAAAAGCAGCCTGCCATCCTTCACGCGGCGGAAATAGCGGACGACGAAGCGGGAATCGTCCACCGCCTCGAAGCCCGGCAGAACGGAACTGTCCGCGCGGAGCGGCGCGGTGGCGCCGATGAAGGACCCGATCGGCATGATATGCGCGGCGCTGACGGGCTCCAGCGCTCCGCCATAGGCGTTCGTGGCGATCAAAGCCTTGTCGGCGGTGATCGTTCCACGGTCGGTCGTCACCTTTACCTTGCCGCCTGACGATTGAATGCCTGTGGCGCGGGTTTCCTCGAAAAGACTCGCGCCCGCTTCCGCCGCGGCGCGGGCAGTGCCGACCAGAAGCTTCATCGGATGGATATGACCGGTGCCTGTGTCGCGACTGCCGCCGAAATAGCGTTCCGAGCCGAGCCGTTCCACCGTCTCCCGGCGATCCATGAAGCTGATATGCGGGTAGCCGAAACGCTCCGCCATGATTGAGGCATGCCGCCGGTAGCTGTCGAGATAACGCCTCTTGTGCACGACCGAGAGCTGGCCGGGCAGGTAGTCTATTTCGATCCCGTTCGCTTCGACGAACTCAAAGAGATGCGCCTTCGCTTCCTCGGCAAGATCGAACAGCGCCTTGGCGCGGGTGAAGCCGAGTTCGGCTTCCAACTCCTCGGCCCAGGCGCGCTGGCCGGTGCCGAGCTGCCCGCCATTCCTCCCCGACGCGCCGTCGCCGAGGCGGTGCGCTTCGATCAGGACGACGTCGACGCCCGCCTTCGCCAGATGATACGCCGCCGAAAGGCCGGTATAGCCGCCGCCAACAATGGCCACGTCGGCGCGCCGGTCTCCGTCGAGTCGGGGATAGTGCGGCCGTTCGACGGTCGTCTCGTACCAGGAGAGGCCCGGGGAAGTCATTGGTGAATGGTGAATGGTGAATGGTGAATGGTCCCAATGAAGTACCATTGACCGGCGGCCGCGGCGCGATTCATCTCAACCATTCACCATTCACCATTCACCATCTCACACATTCAACAACAAAAACTCCCGCTCCCACGGACTGATCACTTCCATGAACGTCTCGAACTCGGCGCGCTTGATGGCGGCGTAGGTCGATACGAATGGCCGACCCAATATCTCCGCCAGGGCGGAATCTTCCTCGAAAAGCGCGACGGCTTCGAGGAGGCCGCGAGGCAGGTCGATCTCGTCCTCATTGACGGTGATGCCGACCGGCGCGTCGGGTTGCGTCCTTTGCATCAGGCCGACAAGGCCGCAGGCGAGCGAGGCGGCCAGCGCGAGATAGGGATTGGCGTCGGAAGAGGGGATGCGGTTTTCGACGCGGCGCGCGGAAGGATCGGAGCGCGGCACCCTGAAGGCAGTCGTCCTGTTGTCGTAGCCCCATTTCACGTTGACGGGCGCCGAAGCGCCCTGCGTCAGCCGGCGGTAGGAATTGACATAGGGCGCGAACATGACGAGCGCATGCGGGACGTGGCGCTGCATGCCGCCGATGAAATGGTGGAACGCGTCCGTCTCGCTGCCGTCCTCCGCCGTGAAGATGTTGCGCCCGGTCTTCTTGCCGAGCACGGACTGGTGGATGTGCATCGCCGAGCCGGGCTGGCCCTGGATCGGCTTCGCCATGAACGTCGCATAGGTGTCGTGCTTCAGCGCCGCTTCACGGATCGTGCGCTTGAACAGGAAAACCTGGTCGGCAAGCTCGACCGGATCGCCGTGCCTGAGATTGATTTCGAGCTGGCCCGCGCCCTCCTCATGGATCAGCGTATCGATCTCGAGGCCCTGGCTTTCGGAGAAATGGTAGATGTCGTCGATCAGTTCGTCGAACTCGTTGACGCCGGCGATGGAATAGCCCTGGCCGCCGCCGATCGGCCTGCCCGACCGGCCGACCGGCGGGGTCAGCGGGTAGTCCGGATCGGGGTTCTTGCGGACGAGATAGAATTCGATTTCGGGCGCGACGACGGCGCGGTAGCCGGCGTGGTCATAGGCGGCGAGCACCTTCTTCAGCACGTTGCGCGGCGTGAACTCCACCGAGCGGCCGTCCTGATGGACGAGATCGCAGATGATCTGCGCGGTCGGATCGTCCTCCCATGGGACGACGGAAAGCGTCGAGAGATCCGGCAAGAGCTTCAGGTCGCCGTCATCTTCCGGATAGGAAAAGCCGTTTCCGTCTTCCGGATAGCCTCCCGAGATCGTCGCCATGAACACTGCCGAGGGGAGGGCAAGCGAGGTGTTGGAGACGAGCTTGTTCGACGGCATCATCTTGCCGCGAGCGACCCCCGCCTGATCGGGAGTGATGCATTCGATATCCTCGATGCCCCGCCATTCGAGCCATTCGCGCGCCTCTTTCCAGTTTCTGACGCCGCGTTTGTTCTTGACGTAGGAAGGGGTGCGCGCACGAACCGGACGCCCCGCTGGCCGGTTTTTTTCGCTAGCCATCAATCACCGAAGGTCTCTTGCCGCTCTTTTATAGCGGCTTTGCAACAGGATTGAAAAGCCAGGCGCCAACCAGAATCGGAAAGAGGACCGCGTTACCGGACAAGACGCAAATTGAAACGGATGTCTCAGGACCTGGCGGATTCGATAAGCCGGACGAGGGTGGGCTGCAGCCCTTCCACCGTGATCGGCTTCGATATGATCGCGTCGGCAAATTCCGCCAGCGCGCGGCCGATCGGGAGAGCCGCGGGGGAAAGCGTGATGAGGAGGGGCAGGGCGCCTCCATGAAGCGCGCGGAATTGCGCGAAGGCCGCGGCGAAGCCGTCGCACTCGCCATTATCGGCGCCGCAGTCGAAAATGACCGTGCCGGGGTGACAGGCAAGCAGGGATCGCCGCGCGTTCTGCGGGGTCTCGCATACTGCTTTCAGGCCGGCGCACTCGACGATGCGCCCGACGACGACCCGGTTGATGGGGGAGACGCCGAGAACAAGGACCAGACCCAGATCCGGCGTACGCGCGCCCTCCGGAGCCGCCCGACGCCAAGAATAATTGAAGGACTCACGATAATTGAGGACATCGGGCATATCGCTTACCAATAAGGGTTGGTCTCAATGTATGGTTGAAAGAGATAACAACACACCCTTAAGATAAGCTTGACGGCCTGCGCCGCAATTTACGCAATCCCCGCTCCGGATGCGGAAGCTTGTGGATAAGCTTCCGCAGCGTCATCAAAACCGGAGAAATTGGCGGCTGGTTCGGCCTGCCGCGCAGGTCACAAATTTGTGACCGCAACGGTAGTCAGGCGGCAGCCTTGGACTGCGCGACGACAATCGGGATCATGAGATCGCCCCAATTGCCGTTCCCGCCGTGGTGCCGTGCTGAGCGGACGAGTTCGATCGAAATTCCAGCTTCGACCGCTTTCATTACGGACTGGTTGAGGCGGTGAAGGTCGTTCGCCATCGTTCTTATGGCGGCCTGTTGCTCCTCATTCATGAAATGCGCCTGGTCCTCCGCTCTCTCGCGGACGCGCGTCCTTGTGGTCATTTCTGGTTCCTCTCTGGTCAGGTAAGGGTCACTTTCACCCGCCACCGGCGTCAAACCATTCCTATTCCGCGGCAGTGCGGAACTGCGCGTGTTCGGTCGAGCCCGCCATGGCTGTCGTTGAGGAGGTTCCGCCCGTAATGGCGAGCGAAACGGCGTCGAAATAGCCGGTGCCGACCTCGCGCTGATGCTTCGTCGCGGTGTACCCGCGCGCTTCGGCTGCGAATTCCGCCTCCTGCAATGCGCAATAGGCCGCCATCTGCTTCTCGCGGTATTTTTTCGCCAAGTCGAACATGCCGTAATTCAGCTGATGGAAACCGGCGAGCGTAATGAACTGGAATCTATAGCCCATCGCGCCGAGTTCGCGCTGGAAGCCGGCGATCGTCGCTTCGTCGAGATTCTTCCTCCAGTTGAAGGAGGGCGAGCAATTATAGGCGAGCATCTTGCCCGGATGGCGCCGGTGCACGCCGTCGGCGAATTTGCGCGCCTGGACGAGGTCTGGCTTCGACGTTTCGCACCAGATGAGATCGGCGAAAGGCGCATAGGCGACGGCCCGCGCGATGCACGGTTCGAGCCCATTGCGGACGCGATAGAATCCCTCGCTGGTGCGGCCGGCGTCATAATCCACGAAGGGCCGGTCGCGTTCGTCTATGTCGGAGGTGATGAGTTTCGCGGCCTCGGCATCCGTGCGCGCTATAACCAGAGTGGCAACGCCCATGACATCGGCGGCGAGCCGCGCCGCCACGAGATTGCGGATATGGGCCGAGGTCGGGATCAGGACCTTGCCGCCGAGATGGCCGCATTTCTTCTCGGACGCCAACTGGTCCTCGAAGTGAACGCCAGCTGCGCCCGCCTCGATATAGGCCTTCATGATCTCGAAAGCGTTGAGCGGGCCGCCAAAGCCCGCTTCCGCATCGGCGACGATCGGCGCGAACCACGTCTCGAGGGAAAGGCCTTTTCCTTCCGCCGTCTCGATCTGGTCGGCGCGTTGCAGCGTACGGTTGATGCGGCGCGCGAGTTCCGGACCGGCATTCGCGGGATAGAGCGACTGGTCGGGATACATAGCGCCCGCCGTATTCGCGTCGGCGGCGACCTGCCAGCCTGACAAATAGATGGCTTTCAGGCCGGCGCGGACCATCTGCATCGCCTGGTTGCCCGAAAGCGCGCCCAGCGCATTGATAAACGGTTCTTCCTCTAACAGTCGCCAGAGCCGGGCCGCGCCCATTTCCGCCAGGCTGTAGCGGAGGGCGACGCTGCCCCTCAGGCGCAGCACATCCTCGACCGAGTAGGGGCGTTCGACGCCGTCGAACCGCCCCTTGGGGCAGGAGTCTAGAAGAGTGTAAAAATCTGTCATTGTGCTTCTCTCTGCATCGGTTGCGGTATGGACCGATCTTTTACAGGCACGTAAAAAATGCTACGGAAAAGCGCGTTATGGGCTGGCAAAAGCGGAAAACATGTAAAGCGTTTGACTGTGGATTTCTGTCGATCTGTCAAATTTGTAAAGCCCAACCGGTTTGTAAAACCCAAGGCGGAGGAGATGTATGGCGGAGAGAAAAATATTCGCCGGACCGCGCGTGAGGCGCGCGCGAATGGAACGCGGACTGACCCAGACCGCCATGGCGAACGGCCTCGGCATCTCGCCGTCCTATCTCAATCTGATCGAGCGCAACCAGCGGCCGCTGACGGTCCAACTCATCCTGAAATTGGCGTCCGTTTACCGGGTCGAGCCGGAGGAACTTCAGGTCGACGAAAAGGCGTCCGTCGCCGGGCTGCGCGAGGTTTTCGCGGATCCTCTGCTCGCAGGTGAACTCCCCGGCGATACGGAACTGGCGGAATTGGCCGCCAGCGCGCCGAACGTCGCAACCGCGATCATGAAGCTCTTTCGCGCCTACAGGGAGCAGGCCGGACGGCTTTCGGATCTGTCGGCCCTTCTCGTCCGGGACGGCAGGGCGACGGCGATTTCCTCGGCGCGGCTGCCCTTCGACGAGGTCAGCGAAACGCTTGCGGCACGGCCGAACCATTTCGCCTCGCTGGAGGAGGAGGCGGAAGCCTTTTCGAAACTGCTGCAGCCCTATGACGATCTGATGGCCGCCCTGAAAGGATGGCTGAGGCGCGAGCATGGCATCACGGTCCGCATTCTCCCGGTTGCGACCATGCCGAACTGGCGGCGGCGTTATGACCGCCATACCAAGCGGCTCTTCCTTTCCGAGCGCCTCTCTCCCTTCGATCGCCTGCGCGAAGTGGCGATGGAGGCCTGTCTGGTGCGCATGAACGTTGCGATCGGCGCGGAGGTGGAGGCGCTGAAGCTCTCCTCCGACGAGGCGGCGAGGCTCGCCCGTTTCGAACTGGCGCGCTACGCGGCGCATGCCTTGATGATGCCTTATGACCCCTTTCGCGCCGCCGCTGTGAGGGAACGCTATGATATCGATGTTCTCCGCTCCCGTTTCGGCGTCTCCTTCGAGCAGGCGGCGACCCGGCTGACGACGTTGCAGCGGCCGGGAGCCGGTGGGGTCCCCTTCTTCCTCATGGAGATCGACCAGTCCGGGCGCCAGGTCCGCCGCGCCGGCGCGCGCGGTTTTCCGGCCTCCCGCTTCGGCGGCGGCTGCCCGCGCTTGCCCATGCATGCCGCTTTCGCCGAGCCCGGCAGGATATTGGCGGAGGCCGTCGAAATGCCGGACCAGACCGCGTATCTCTGCCTGGCGCGTACGCTGGACGGGCCGCAGGGCCGGTTCGACGAACGGGTTCGCCGGACCTCGATCCTGCTCGGCTGCGAGATCGGATTCTGCGAGAGCGTCGTCTATGGGGATGTGCTCGCGGGCGGCAAGGATACAGCAAAGCCGGATATCAGGCGGACGCCGATTGGCGCTTCCTGCCGCCTATGCGAACGGGCCGGATGCCTGTCGCGGGCCGAGCCGCCGATCACCCGGCCATTGGGTCTCGACGAAATGGTGACGGGCCTTTCCGCCTTTGATTTTCAATAAGGACGCGAAGCTGATCGCTCCCGAGCCGATTGCCTTTGGCTTTTCGGCGCTTTAAGTCCAGCGGCTTCCGAAGCGTCGAGGTCGGGCCTGATGAGAATTTTTGCCTATAAGCCCGGCCATGACGGCCATGTGGCCCTCCTGGACGACGGCAAGCTGGCCTTCTCCATCGAGGCGGAGAAGGATTCCGGCGCGCGCTATGCGCCGATCACGCCCGAACTTCTGCTGCACGGCCTGTCGCTTTGCCGCGACATTCCCGACGTGATCGCTATCTCCGGCTGGATGAATTCCTTCCGGCCGATGGCCGATCCGGTCGGCGCCAGCTATTTCGGCATCGGCCCCGAGTCGGTCAGCCTCGAGACCCGGTCATTCCAGGGGAGGGAGGTCCGGCAGTTCTCGTCTTCGCATGAGCGCTCGCATCTTATCGGCGGCTACGCCATGTCGCCTTTCGAACAGGGCACGCCCTGCTACGCGCTCGTTTGGGAAGGCGTCATCGGCGCCTTCTATCGCATTGATGCGGACCTCGCGATCACGCGGTTGGGGACGCCTGTGACTGGTCCCGGCCATAAATACGGCTTCCTCTACGGGCTGGCCGACCCCACCTATCCGGCCGACGCGCGAAAATCGCGCCGCGAGGACGCCGGCAAGCTGATGGCGCTCTCGGCCTATGGACGCGAGAATGCGGAAACGCCGGAGGAGCGTCGTTTGGTCGAACGGCTGATCGCGCATGACGCTGCCGAAACCGCTCTGAGAAAGGCCGATTACCGCGACACGCCCTTCTTCGATATCGGTCTCGACCATCCTTCCTTTCGTGATCTGGCGCGCCGTTTCCAATTGGCGATTTTCGAGCGCTTCCATGATTTCGCCCGGGATCATCTGACGGACGGTCTGCCGCTTTTGATTTCGGGCGGATGTGGCTTGAATTGCGACTGGAACAGCCTGTGGCGCGAAAGCGGCCTTTTCGCCGACACTTTCGTCCAGCCCTGCGCCAACGATTCCGGCTCGGCGATCGGCACGGCTGCTGATGCGCAGTTCCATCTGACCGGGAACGCGAAGATCGACTGGACTGTCTATGCCGGCGAGAGCTTTGTTCACGACGCCGCCGATCTGGCTGGCTTCGAGGCGATGCCCCTCGATCTCGCCAAAGTCGCAGACGAACTGGCCAAGGGCGCCGTGCTCGCCTGGGTGCAGGGACGCTATGAGATCGGCCCGCGCGCGCTCGGCAACCGTTCGTTGATCGCCGCTCCTTTCGCCAAGGAGACACATGCCCGGTTGAATCAGATCAAAAAAAGGGAAGGTTTCCGGCCGATCGCGCCGATCTTGATGGAGGAGGAACTCGACCGTCTCTATCATCATAACGGCCCGAGCCCGCATATGCTTTACTTCCAGAGAGCCAAGACGGATGCGCTTCAGGCAGTGACGCATGTGGACGGGACGGCGCGCGTGCAGACGGTCAGCCGCGACCAGAACACCGAGATCTATACCCTGCTTGACGCCTTTCGCGCGCGGACGGGCTATGGCGTGCTGTGCAACACCTC
>Ga0187809_10000777_pt1 | contig 16075 bp, 16 predicted proteins | sample NC_wetland_sal_i_8_FD_132415 | JGI IMG/M metagenome (GOLD analysis project Ga0187809, IMG submission 132415) | Wetland sediment microbial communities from Neuse River Estuary, North Carolina, USA - ASW_4 | ecosystem: Environmental > Aquatic > Freshwater > Wetlands > Sediment | place: USA: North...
CTATGCAGATAGTCGCCATTGTCCTCGGCGGTCTTTTCGCCAGCCACGACGAGCATGTTGGGCTCGTGGACGATGCTGAGTTCGTCCTGAGAGAATCCTGCCACCGCCATGGTGATGCGGTAGTCGTCGTCGCCGGATTTGATGATGTCGTAGGGAGGCCAGTTCTCGGCACTTGCCATCCGGTTTGCATTCTCGAGCAAGCCGGCGATGCGGTCGAAGCCGATGCTCGACCGGTAGAGCGGGGAAAAGTCGAATGCGGTTCTCATAGCCATATCCTCCTGTGAGCAACATGGGTACGAGGAGCGCCAAGAAGCGGCGCTCCTTGACCATTTGCCGACCCCTTTGGCGCCGGCGACAACGATTTGGGAATTCACTGCTGTTGCGTCAAGGGGTTTGCTCTCCTTCCCGCGCCCGGTGGAACATCCCTTATCCGAGGCACGTTATACGGCCGGCGGTAGAACCATTTCGTCCACTCTTCGAGAGGATCGACAATGCCGATGACACGTCAGGAGATCGTATCCGTACTCGGGCCGGCGGATGAAGCGCTGGTTGCGGAAATTATGGCGACCGGGGCCACTTTACAGGAGTTGCGGGAGGCGTGGGCCTGGCTCAACAATGACGAGGCGCTGATCAATGAAGGTCGGCCGTTGCCGGGAACACATGTCGCGGCGCTGATCGATCTGCTCGAGCCGGAAGCCTCGGAAGATTGAGTTTCAATCCGTATCCACCAGCCCTTCGGCCCCTTGAACTTTCGCCAACCCCGACCATCTTCAAAACAGCCTTCGGCCGACATCCGATTGCTTGCTCGCAAAAGACGATCAGAAGAAACGGAGGAAGTGATGAACGACGTTCGGTTTCCCGAACCTGTTACCCTCAAGTTTCTCACCGTTTCGCGCAATGTCGCCAGCAGCTTCGAGGCGCTCGAATGCCTGGATCAGGAGTGGCCCGAATGGGCGCGTGGCCGGAGCTGGCGCGCGGCGTGCCGGACCTGCCGGGATGCGTTGGAAGGCTGGCGCCGCGCGAGCGACGCACGCAGGGCATTCGTGAAGGCGGCTGAAAGAGCAGGGCTTGCGGGACACCGGCCCCTCCAATTGCGAAAGCCGTCACCCGCCTTCCGGCCGCCGCACGATATGGCGGCACGGCCCTCGCTCAGTTCAGCGGGATGATGCCGTCGACGGCGCGCCATTCGGAAGGCTCGATCAGCCCGTGATGGGCGACCCGCACCGAATGCAGCGCGCCGTCGAGTTCGCGCGCCCAGTAATCGAGAAAGCCACGCAGTTCGGGAAACGCCGGTGCGAGATCGTATTCCTGCCAGACATAGAGCTGGAGAAGGCCCGGATGGTCCGGCATGTGATAATGGATCTCCGCCGTCGTCAGACCGTAGCCCTGCATCTGCAGGCGGAATTCCCTGCTTACCCTTGTCATAGGTCTCCTTTCCGCGCGGCTTCAGGCATCGAGCCTATCGAAATTGTGGCGCAATCCGCCGGATGTCGTCGTCCGACCTGACATATCGTCGTCGAGCTTGCACAAGGCATCCATGATCTGGTCGAAGGAGATCGGCCGCTCCGCCCCCGGCGGCTGGCGCAGCGCCGGCATCGAGTTTATGGCGCAAGCGTCCGAGGCCCAGGAGGAAAGGATCGCGCGCTTTTCCTGCAGGTCGATCGTCTTGTCGTTTAGAACCTCGTCTGGATGTTTGAAGTGCCTCGCCGGGGCAAGCAGACGGTCGAGCGCAAGATCTGATGTTTCGGGTACAAGAGAAGGGATGATCGGCGTGGGGGTCTGGCGGTTCATCTCGGTCCTCCGTCTTTCCAAAAAGCTCCTTTGTCGGGGTCTTGTTTCACAGCCTCGCCAGTGGCGGAGGCTCGAATAATTTTGTTCGATCATCGGGAAAGTTCAAGCGGGAAAATTCCACTGCGAGGCGGAATATCGACGTGATAACAGCCTGTTGGCACTCTTATGGAGTGAGTGCTAAAATTTTTGCATTTCCCTCTTGAAACCGGAAAATTCCCAAACCAGATCGTATGCGCGCGCGATGCCGAAAGGGTCGCGCGAGCCCCGCATCGGCCCGATATTGCCGGTCCGGTGTGGAGGAACCTCAAAAATCTGTTTGTCCTGAAGGAGAACGATATGACGTTCCGTCCATTGCATGACCGTATCCTGGTCCGCCGCACCGAAGCCGACGAGAAGACGGCAGGCGGCATCATCATCCCCGACACCGCGAAGGAAAAGCCGCAGGAAGGCGAGGTCATCGCCGTCGGCCCCGGCGGGCGCGACGCGGCGGGCAAGCTCGTTCCGCTCGATGTGAAGGCCGGCGACCGCATCCTGTTCGGCAAATGGTCCGGCACCGAGATCAAGCTCGATGGCGAAGACCTGCTCATCATGAAGGAATCCGACGTGATGGGTGTGATCGAAAATGCCGCGACGCTGAAGAAAGCAGCCTGACCGTCTCTAACCCAATCAGTCAATGAAGCTGCCTATCGAAGGAGTGAACCAATGGCTGCCAAGGAAGTGAAATTCCATTCAGACGCGCGTGAGCGGATGCTGCGCGGCGTCGACATTCTCGCCAACGCGGTGAAGGTGACGCTGGGGCCGAAGGGCCGCAACGTCGTCATCGACAAGTCGTTCGGCGCGCCCCGCATCACCAAGGACGGCGTAACCGTGGCGAAGGAGATCGAACTGGAAGACAAGTTCGAGAATATGGGCGCCCAGATGGTCCGCGAAGTGGCGTCGAAGACCAACGACCTGGCCGGCGACGGCACCACCACCGCGACCGTGCTTGCGCAGGCCATCGTCAGGGAAGGCGCGAAGGCCGTGGCGTCGGGCATGAACCCGATGGATCTGAAGCGCGGCATCGACAAGGCCGTCGACGCGCTGGTCGGGGAATTGAAGAAGAACGCCCGCAAGATCACCAGGAACGACGAGATCGCGCAGGTCGGCACCATCTCGGCGAACGGCGACACCGAGATCGGCCGCTTCCTTGCAGAAGCGATGGACAAGGTCGGCAACGAGGGCGTCATCACCGTCGAGGAGGCCAAGACCGCCGAGACCGAACTCGAGGTGGTCGAGGGCATGCAGTTCGACCGCGGCTATCTCTCTCCCTACTTCATAACCAACCAGGACAAGATGCGCGTCGAGCTGGAAGAGCCCTATGTGCTCATCCACGAGAAGAAGCTCTCGAACCTGCAGGCTATGCTCCCCATCCTCGAAGCCGTGGTGCAGTCGTCCAAGCCGCTCCTCATCATCGCCGAGGACGTCGAGGGCGAGGCGCTCGCCACGCTCGTCGTCAACAAGTTGCGCGGCGGCCTCAAGGTCGCGGCCGTCAAGGCTCCGGGCTTCGGCGATCGCCGCAAGGCCATGCTGGAGGATATCGCCATCCTGACCGGCGGCACCGCCATCAGCGAGGATCTTGGTATCAAGCTGGAGAACGTCACGCTCCAGATGCTCGGCCGCGCCAAGAAGGTGGTGATCGAGAAGGAGAACACCACCATCGTCGACGGCGCCGGCAAGAAGGCCGAGATCCAGGGCCGTGTCGCCCAGATCAAGGCCCAGATCGAGGAGACCACCTCGGATTACGACCGCGAGAAGCTGCAGGAACGGCTGGCGAAGCTCGCCGGCGGCGTCGCGGTGATCCGCGTCGGCGGCTCGACCGAGGTCGAGGTGAAGGAGCGGAAAGACCGCGTCGACGACGCCATGCATGCGACGCGCGCGGCTGTCGAGGAAGGCATCCTGCCCGGCGGCGGCGTCGCGCTTCTGAGGGCGGTGAAGGCGCTCGACGGCGTCACGGTCGACAATCCGGACCAGAAATACGGCGTCGATATCGTTCGCCGGGCCATCGAGACGCCGGTGCGCCAGATCGCCGAGAACGCTGGCGCGGAAGGCTCCATCATCGTCGGCAAACTACGCGAGAAGGCGGAATTCGCCTGGGGCTGGAACGCACAGACGAACGAATATGGCGACCTCTACAAGCAGGGCGTCATCGATCCGGCCAAGGTGGTGCGCACCGCGCTGGAAGATGCCGCCTCCGTCGCCGGCTTGCTCGTCACCACCGAGGCAATGGTGGCCGAAAAGCCGAAGAAGGAAGCCGCACCCGCCATGCCCGCGGGCGCCGGCATGGATTTCTAAAGCCACTGAAAAGGCCTGCCCGCCCCACCGAGGGGGCGGGCAGGCATCGAGAATGCCCGGGGAGCTTGCCATGAACATGATGCCTGGCATCGAGACCGTTCCGCCGCCGACGCATCCGGCGAGCGAATTTCTGGCCTACGAGATGGAATGCCGGAGCACGCTGAAGCCGCTGCTGGCACGATTGCTCGACATGGCCCAATCGGCCGGCTGGAACCGCCGAACCGCGGCGACAGCGCTGATGTTCCTTGCCGCGCATCATGTCTCGGCAGCTTCCCGGGAATTCGACGAAAACCGGGTGCCGGCGGAAGGGAGGCCACGACATGATTCCGGGGCGATTGCGCCAATGTCTGAAAATTCTGAGATGGGAGGCTGCTGATCTTGCGGATGAGCTCGGCCGCCGCGAATGCGAGGTCGAGACGTGGATCGAGGGCCGTGCAAATGCACCCCTTGCCGTTGTCGCCTGGCTCGAGGCCCTGGTCAAAGCGCATCAGACATTGATACCGCCAGGCCGGGTATCCGCGGCACCGAAGCCGGGCGGGAACGAAATCGAACTGGCGGAGATCAGGCTGCCCGAGGCAGGCTGTCGAACGATACAGCAAGGGACCGCACAAAGGATGACGCGTCGCTCGATGCAGGCGCTTGGAACGGGCTTTCCCGGCGCGGCCGGCATTCCGGCCGTTTCAGCCGCTACATCGTCGAAAGGAGGTTCAAGCCATGGATCGCGCCCACTTTGAGGAGCCAGTCACGCTTCTTGTCGGGATGGGCTTCCCCGCAAGGATCGAAAGTGCGACGGAAGCATACGCTCTGCTTCAGGATTGGCCGGCCGCCAATCGGAACCATACGCATGCCGCTGCTCTCAATGCCTGCAAGGCCGGTATCGCGGGCGAAGTCGATTCGGAAACGGTGCGCGCGGCTCTCGTCGCGTTCGCGCGACGTAACGACATATTGGTGCCTGACATGAGCGCGCCTCCAGCCTCATCTCGACTCATCGAGGCGCACCACATCGGATGATCCACGCAGACCCGTATTTTGAAACGGGGCCGCTATTGCCTTACGGCAGGCCACCCTTAGAAATTGAAGCCGAATCCCATCGATAAGCAGCAACGAGACAGAAATTTGAAATGACGACGGATACGACTGCAGCGGAAACGAAAACATTTGAGGCCGACGTCGCGCGGCTCCTGCACCTGATGGTGCATTCGGTCTATTCCGATCGTGACGTCTTCCTGCGGGAGTTGATCTCCAACGCAGCCGACGCCTGCGAGAAGCTTCGCTATGAGGCGATCAGCCATCCGGAGCTTCTGGGCGACGATCCGCAGCCGCGCATCACCATCGTGGCTGATCCGGACGGAAAGCGGCTTTCCGTCGAAGACAACGGCGTCGGCATGAGCCGGCCTGAAATGACGGAAGCGCTCGGAACCATCGCGCGCTCCGGCACGCGTGCGTTCATGGAAAGCATTGAGGGGGGCAAGGCGGCAGACGGCACACAGCTCATCGGCCAGTTCGGCATCGGTTTCTATTCCGCCTTCATGGTCGCCGACAGGGTCGACGTGATCAGCCGCCGGGCGGGTAGCGAGGAGGCCTGGCGCTGGTCATCCGATGGCAAGGGCGCTTACGAGATCGGCTCGGTGCCGCTCGACGAGGCGCCGAAGCGCGGCACTCGCGTCGTCCTTCATCTGATGGATGGTGCCAAGTCCTACACCGACGCCTTCCGTCTCGAACGGCTGGTGAAGTCGCAGTCCGGGCACGTGCCGGTGCCGATCGCCCTGGTCGAGAAACCGTCTGCCGCGCCAAAAGAGCTCGCCGACGGAACGGCCTTGTGGATGCGGCCGAAAAGCGAAATCAAGCCCGAGGAGTACGCGGATTTCTACCACAGCGTCGCCGGCCAGTATGACGAGCCGGCCGCGACGATCCATTTCCGCGCCGAGGGGCGGCAGGAATATGGCGTGCTGGCCTTCATCCCCGGCTCGCGCCCGTTCGACCTCTTCGACCAGGACCGCAAGGGGCGCATGAAGCTTTACGTGCGGCGCGTCTTCATCACCGACGATGCCGACCTTCTGCCGCGCTATCTACGCTTCGTGCGCGGCGTCGTCGATTCCGCCGACCTGCCGCTCAACGTCTCGCGCGAGATGATCCAGGAGAGCCCGCTTCTGGTCGCGATCCGCAAGGGCGTGGCCAATCGCATCCTGACCGAACTTGCCCGTCTGGCGGAGAACGAGGCGGAAACCTACGCCAGGATATGGGAGAATTTCGGAACGGTCCTGAAGGAAGGGCTCTACGAAGACTTCGAACGGCGCGAGCAATTGTTCAAGCTGGCCCGCTTCCGGTCGACAACCTCGGGGGAAACGCTGCGCAGCCTCGACGATTATGTCGCGTCGATGAAGGAAGGGCAGAAGGCCATCTTCTTCATGACGGGCGACGACCGGGCGCGGCTGGAAGCCTCGCCGCAACTCGAAGGCTTCAAGGCGCGCGGCATCGAAGTCGTGCTGCTCACGGATCCCGTCGACAGCTTCTGGACGACGATCGCGCCGGAGTATGAGGGCAGGCCGTTCAGATCGGTAACGCAGGGAGCAGCCGATCTTCCGGACATTCCTCCGCTCGACGATGCGGTGAAGCCAAGTGCCGAAACGCCATCCGACATCGCGACGTTCATTGCCTTCGTCAAGACAACGCTCGGCGACGCGGTGTCGGATGTGAAGGCTTCCGATCGCCTGACGGAAAGCGCCGTTTGCCTGGTCGCTCCGGAGCATGGGCCCGACCGGCAGTTCGAGCGCCTCCTCAACGCGGCGGGTCGCCTCGACAAGGCCGCCAAGCCAATCCTCGAGATCAATCCCCGCCACGGGCGCATCGTGGCCTTAGCCAAGCTCGGCAAGGAAGAGCGGGCTTTCAAGGAGGACGCGGCACATCTTCTCTACGACGAAGCGCGCGTGCTCGACGGCGACAAGCCGGCGGATGCCAGAGCTTTCTCGGAGCGGCTTGCGCGCATCGTCGCCCGAGGCCTGCCTCAGGGCTGATGCCGGAAACTTCTCCTTCGGACGAGAAATCATCGTTCTGGGAAGACCCTATGGCTGCCCCTTCCCATTCGGAAGAACTCGGGCATCGATTAAATCTTTGGATGTCGGCTATTCGGTCGTTGCGGAGTCCGCTGCAAGATCCTTGAAAGCAGTCATCCGAGCTACGCGGTCCAGCGGTTCCGTAGATCGAGGGCTCCAGCCGAAATCGCACAAAAAGGCAGTGGGGAACACGGTGCGAGGCCCGCAGCCGATCCAAAGACAATTTTCATATACTGCGGAGAGGCGTTACGGTCAGCGGAACAAACGCCAGTTTAACGGTTAACCCCCGAATACCCGGCTTCTCTGATCTGCGCGGAGCTGGCGGATACCTCTGCGCAAAGAAGTAAATGACACCCAGCTTTTCGGCGGCAGGATGTGAACGCCTCCGGCGTTTTCGAGCCGCTTATCCATGTATGTCGGCCGAACATACCTGCCTCTGCTGCTTACGACACGGGCATGAATGCAATATGGATCATTATAATGTCGGCTTCATATATTTACATTAATGTATGAAACATGCATATAGCAAAGCAGAATATGGAAACAGCGACATGATTACCGCAGGGCAGATGCGAGCGGCTCGCGCGCTCCTCTCGATGGATCAGCGTGATCTCGCCGAACGATCCGGTCTTTCCCTTCCGACGATCCAGAGAATGGAAGCCAGCGACGGTGTCGTCCGCGGCAATGTCGACTCCCTCATGAAACTGATCGCCGGACTCGATGCCGCCGGTATCGAGCTCATCGGCGAGGGTGCGGCCAGTTCGGGTGGGGGCCGGGGTGTCCGGCTGAAAGGCTAGGCGAACGACATGGGCGATCTGGTGCACACCGGCTGGCCGAGAGGTCGTTGATGCCGACCGTATTGGTGTGTATCGCGGGGCTGCTCGGTCTATCGGCGCTGGCAATCATTCTGACCCGCCGCCCTGCTGTCTCGCCGATCGTCTACGGCCTCTGCCTGGCCGTCTCGCTTGTGCTGTGCGCGGTGGCTGCCCTGTCGATCCGTCAGGCACCCTCGCAAGCCGTTCTTCCCCTCGGGCTTCCCTGGCTCGGCGCGCATTTCCGGCTTGATCCGCTTGCGTGCGCCTTTCTGGCCATCATCAATTTCGGCGCGGCAAGCGCGTCTCTCTATGCGCTGGGCTATGGACGGCACGAAGCCGAGCCTGCACGCGTCCTGCCGTTTTATCCCGTCTTTCTCGCCGCCATGAATCTCGTGGTCGTCGCTGCCGATGCCTACAGTTTCCTGTTCGCCTGGGAACTCATGTCGTTGACGTCATGGGCGCTCGTGATGGCGCATCACAAGGCGGCAAAGACGGCCTATGTAGGCTTTGTCTATCTGATCATGGCGAGTTTCGGCACATTCGCGCTGCTCTTCGCCTTCGGGCTGCTCGCCGGCATGCATGGCGATTATGCGTTCGAGGCGATCCGCTCCCATCATCTCTCGCCCGGATTGGCGGCGCTTGCGCTCATGCTGGTCGTTGCCGGCGCAGGCTCCAAAGCAGGTCTTGTTCCGCTGCATGTCTGGCTGCCGCTCGCGCATCCGGCCGCACCGAGCCATGTTTCGGCGCTGATGAGCGGCGTGATGACGAAGGTCGCCATCTACGCCTTCATCCGGATCTCCTTCGACCTTATGGGAAACCCGGACTGGTGGTGGAGCCTGCCGGCTCTTCTGCTCGGCGGTGTGACGGCCGCGGTCGGCGTGCTCTACGCATTGATGGAAACCGACCTCAAGCGCGTGCTCGCCTACAGCACCATCGAGAATGTTGGCATCATTTTCATAGCGGCTGGTCTGGCCCTGGCTTTCAAGGCAAACGGCTTCGCCGGCGCTGCCGCGCTGGCGCTGACCGCGTCGCTCTTTCACGGCCTCAACCATATGCTGTTCAAGAGCACCCTGTTTTTTGGCGCCGGTTCCGTGATCGCTGCGACCGGGGAGCGGAACATGGAACGGCTCGGAGGCCTGATCCATCGCATGCCGGTCTCGGCCGCGGCGTTCCTCGTGGCCAGCATGGCCATTTCGGCACTGCCGCCATTCAACGGCTTCGCTTCGGAATGGCTGATCTTCCAGGGCATCCTCGTCAGCCCGCAACTGCCGCAAATGGGATTGAAGCTGCTGGTGCCTGCCATCGGCGTGCTGCTGGCTCTCGCCGCTGCTTTCGCCGCTGCCTGTTTCGTGCGCGCTTTCGGCGCCACCTATCTCGGCCGCGCACGCACTGAGGCCGTCACCAGGGCCACCGAGACCGATCCGTGGTCACTCACGGCAATACTCGTCTGCGCCGCCCTTTGCCTGCTCGCCGGAATCTTTCCCGGGTTCGTCATCGATTGGCTCCAGCCGGCCGCGACCGCGCTCGTCGCCGGACACATGCCGCCCCAGGCCGGCATTCCGTGGCTGTCCATTGTGCCGGTATCGGCGAGCCGCAGTTCCTATAACGGCCTGCTGCTCTTCGGCTTTGTCGGCGTAGCCGCCTGCCTCGCCGCGGCCGCGATCCATCGCCTTGCTTCCAGGACCGTGCGCAAGGCACCGTTCTGGGACTGCGGCTATCCGGGGCTCGGCGTCGTCGCGCAATATTCCGCCGCCAGCCTGGCCCAGCCCATACGGCGCGTGTTCGCGACGGTGGCATTCGCTGCGCACGAAACAGTCGACATGCCAGCGCCGGGCGACCCGCGGCCCGCCGTCCTGCACAGGTTTCTGCGCGATCCGGTGTGGGATTTCCTCTATGCACCGGTCGCGTCCGCCGTGAGCACGTCGGCGATGCTCCTGAATCATGTCCAGTTTCTCACGATCCGGCGCTATCTCGGATTTGTTTTTATTACTCTTATCGTTCTTTTGTTGGTTCTGGCGCTATGGGGATGACAGCGGCGCTCGCCGCCCAGTTCGGACAGATGCTGCTGGTTCTGGCGCTTGCCCCGGTATTGACCGGCATCACCCGCAAGATGAAGGCGCGGCTGCAGCGCCGGATCGGCCCGTCGATCTTTCAGCCCTATCGTGACCTTAGGCGTCTGTTCGGCAAGGATGTCGTGCTGGCCGATAACAGTTCGTGGCTGTTTCGAACCGCACCCTATCTGATCTTTGCCGCCACCTGGGTGGCGGCCGCGCTCGTCCCGACATTCCAGACTGGCCTTCTCTTCAGCTGGGCCGGCGACCTGATCGCCATCGTCGCGCTGCTGGGCGCGGCGCGCTTTGTCCAGGCCGTCGCCGCGCTGGATACCGGGACCAGCTTCGGCGGGATCGGCGTCAGCCGCGAAATGATGATCGCATCGCTTGCCGAGCCGGCGATGATCATGGTCGTGTTCACGGTCGCGCTCGTCGCCGGGTCGACGCAATTGTCGACCATCGCGGCTTTCATGGCGGATATGGGAGGATTGCGCGTTTCCCTCGCCATGGCTCTCGTCGCGCTCGTCATCGTCGCGCTCGCGGAAAATACCCGCATTCCGGTCGACAATCCGTCCACGCATCTCGAAGTGACGATGGTGCATGAAGCGATGGTGCTGGAATATTCCGGCCGCCACCTCGCCATGATCGAATTGGCGTCGTCCCTGAAGCTGCTTCTCTATATCTCGGTCATCGCCTGCATCTTCTTTCCGTTCGGGTTGATCACCGACGGCGCCGGGCCGTCCGCATATGCGATCTCGCTCGCCGCCTATCTGCTGAAGGTGGTCGTCGCGAGCCTCCTCCTGGCAACGCTCGAAATCGTCATCGCCAAGATGCGGGTGTTTCGCATCCCCAACCTGCTTGGGATCGCGCTGATGCTCGGCCTTTTAGGCACGTTGCTCCTCTTCGTTTCGGGAGGCATGTGATGCCGCCCTTCGCCTTCGATATCGCCCATATGTTCGCCGGCGGACTCGTTCTCGTCAGTTTCATGATGCTCTATCAGAACCGTCTGCTGGCGCTGATCAACGTTCTGGCGCTGCATTCGATTCTCTTGGCGTCATCGGTCGCCTGGCAGGCGCATATCCAGGCCAAGCCCGATCTCTATATCACCGCACTGATCGCACTGGGCTTCAAGAGTATCCTTATACCGATGGTGCTGCGCCGCATGATCGTACACATGGGACTGCATCGGGAGATCGAGGTCGCGGTCGGCACGGGCATGACGATGTTGCTGGGCATCGGGCTCGTCGCATTGGCGATGGACTTGATGCTGCGTGTCACAGCCGGCGCCAGTGTGCTGGTCCGGGAGGACGTGGCGCTGGCACTCTCGGTCGTTCTTCTCGGCCTGCTGATAATGGTCACCCGGCGCAATGCCGTCAGCCAGGTGATCGGCTTCATGTCGATCGAGAACGGCCTGATCCTCGCCGGCGCCGGCGCGCGCGGCATGCCGCTCGTCGTCGAGATCAGCGTGGCCTTCTCCGTCCTGATCGGGTTCATCGTGATCGGCATCTACCTGTTCCGCATAAGGGAGCGCTTCGACACCGTCGATCTTCACGCGCTGGACCGTTTCCGGGGAGAGCGGCAATGACGACGCCGGCATTCGATCCCGTTATCGCGCTTCTCCTGACGTCGCTTGTCGGGGCGGCCGTGCTTGCGCTCGTGCCCAATTATCGCTGGTCGGCGCGGCTGAACATTCTTGCCAGCTTCGTTACGCTCATTTTCGCGCTGCTGCTCTTCCGCACCCGCCCGCCGGTCAACGACCTGCTGCTCGCCGACGACCTCAACGTGGTCTTCATCGCCCTGAATGCCTTCGTCGGTTTCACGACAAGTATCTTCAGCGCCAGCTATATCGGGCATGAATTGGAGACGGGACGCCTTACGCCGGGCTATCTGCGCTTCTACCATGCGATGTTCCAGCTGATGATGTTCGGCATGGATCTCGCTTTGACGGCCAACAATATCGGCCTGATGTGGGTCGCGATCGAACTGGCGACACTCTCGACCATCATGATGGTCGGCATCTATCGCACGCATGAGGCACTGGAGGCCGCCTGGAAGTATTTCATCCTGGGCAGCGTCGGCATCGCGCTGGCGCTGTTCGGGACGATCCTTGTCTACCTCGCCGCCGTGTCGGCCATCGGCGAAGGCATGGGCGCGATGGCCTGGACCAACCTGCTCAGGCACGCGGCAACGCTCGACCCCTCGCTGTTGAATATCGCGTTCGTCTTTCTCCTGCTCGGCTACGGCACTAAAGTCGGCCTCGCGCCGATGCACGCCTGGTTGCCGGATGCTCATGCGGAAGGGCCGACCCCGGTTTCCGCCGTGCTTTCGGGCCTGCTGCTGAACGTCGCGCTTTATGCGCTGCTGCGGTTCAAGGTGATCGTCGCCGCGAATCCCGGAACGCTCCCCGTCGGACCGCTGATGATCACGCTTGGTCTCGGATCCCTGATCTTCGCGGCCTTCATGCTTTACCGGCGCCGCGACATCAAGCGCATGTTCGCCTATTCGTCGATCGAGCACATGGGCATCATCGTCTTCGCCTTCGGTATGGGCGGCCCGCTCGGCAATTTCGCCGGGCTCCTGCAGATGACCATGCACAGCCTGACCAAGTCGGCCATCTTCTTCTCCGTCGGCCATGTCGCCCAGGTGAAGGGCACCCAGAAGATCGCCGACATCCGGGGCCTGACGAGCAGCCATCCCCTGCTCGGCTGGACGCTCGTCGCCGGCGTTGTCGCGATTGCGGGAGTCCCTCCTTTCGGCGTCTTCATGAGCGAGTTTCTCGTCATCACCTCGGCTTTCGCGCGCGCCCCCGCGCTCGCCGCCCTCGCCGCATTCGGACTGATGATCGCTTTCGGTGCCCTGTTTCTGCGCATAGCCTCCATCGCCTTCGGCGAGCCCAACGGGCCGAAGACGCCTGTCCGCGCGTCCTATCTGCCGATCTTCGCGCATCTGGGCCTCGTTCTGATCGGTGGGCTCTACATGCCAGCCGCCATGGTCGGCTGGTTCCAGAATGTTGCAGGTCTGCTCAAATGACCACACCCGAGAAATCCTCGCCTGATCCTTTCCACGATCTGCAGGGACGCGTTGTCGCCGAACACCGTCTATGGACCCGGATCGAGGTGCAGGCTGACATCTGGACCGAGGCGGCCGAACGGCTGGGCAGGGGCGTGCTAATGTTGCTCGGACTCTGGGGCGAACCACGGGCCGTTCACATGGCGGTCGCGGACGTCCATGATCCCGGGCGCATTCTGGTGTTGAGCCTCGCCTGCCCTGATGGGAGCTACCCTTCGGTGGGGCGTGCCCATCCCCCCGCGATCCGATTGGAGCGCGCCGTAGCGGATCTGTTCGGGCTCGTTCCGACGGGTCTGCCGGATGCCCGGCCCTGGCTCGACCACGGCAAATGGGGCGTGCATGCTCCGCTTGCCGCGGAAAGGAGCGACACACGGCCAGCCAAGGAATACGCCTTCCTGCCCGTCAATGGGGAAAACGTTCACCAAGTGCCGGTTGGCCCGGTCCATGCCGGCATTATCGAGCCGGGACATTTCCGCATCAGCGCCGATGGCGATACGATCGTGCGCCTCGAGGAGCGTTTCGGTTATACCCATAAGGGCATCGAGAGCCTCTTGCAGGGTGCCGATCTGAAACGGGCGGCACAATTGGCCTGCCGCTCTTCCGGCGATTCCACCGTCGCCTACGGGCTGGCATTCGCGCGCGCGGTGGAACAGGCGCTCGGCTGGGAGCCGCCGGCGCGGGCGGTCTGGCTGCGCGCATTGATGGCGGAACTGGAGCGTCTCGCAAACCATCTCGGCGATGTCGGCGCGATCTGCAACGATGGCGGGTTCGCCATCATGCTCGCCCATTGCTCAGTCCTGAGGGAACAGGTATTGCGCGAAGCGTCCGCTTCTTTCGGGCACAGGCTGATGATGGACTGTGTCGTGCCGGGCGGCATCACGGCAGACCTCGACGCTACCGGCGCGGCGCGCATCACCGTCCTGATCGCGGATATCCGCCGCCGTTTCAAGCGGCTTGTCGATCTTTACGATACGACTGCGTCGCTGCAGGACCGCACCGTTGGAACCGGCGTTCTCCAATTCTCGCTTGCCAAGCAATTTGCCGCGGGCGGATTTGTGGGCCGCGCTTCAGGACGGCGCTTCGATGCGCGAAGCTGGCCCGGCTATGCCCCCTATGATGAACTTGAGTTCGAAATCCCGATGCTTGAGGAAGGCGATGTAAACGCCCGGATCTGGATTCGCATCCACGAGGTGGAGCAATCCATCGGGCTGATCGGGCAAATTCTTGCCAGGCTGCCCGATGGTCCGATCCTGGCGGAGCACGAAGGCAACTGTGGAGACAGGCCCAATGAGGGAATGGTACTCGTAGAGGGTTTTCGCGGCGATATTCTTGCCTGGATTCGGATCGGCGCCGACGGCCGCATCGAACGCTGCCATCTGCGCGATCCGTCCTGGTTCCAATGGCCGCTCATGGAAGCGGCGATCGAAGGCAACATCGTCGCGGATTTCCCGATCTGCAACAAATCCTTTAACTGCTCCTATTCCGGGCACGATCTCTGAGAACGGCCGATGCGCAAGACGTTGTTCGAAAGCCTCACACGCCGCCCCTTCACCGAGACGCTGCCGATACCGGTCGATCCCGAGATCGCCCGCATGGCGTCCGAACTGGACGCCGCGGCCCAACGCCGGCTCGGGCGCAGCCTGTCGCTCCGGCTTGTCGATGCAGGCTCTTGCAACGGCTGCGAACTCGAACTCAACGCCTTGAGCAACCCCTGTTACGATTTCGAACGTTTCGGCCTGCGCTTCGTCGCCTCGCCGCGCCATGCCGACGTGCTGCTCGTGACAGGTCCCGTGACCAAGAATATGCGGGAGGCGCTTCAGCGCACTTACGATGCCATACCGGATCCGAAATGGGTGGTCGCCGTCGGTGATTGCGCCGCATGCGGCGGAATTTATGCCGACAGCTATGCCTGCGAGCGTGGGGCAGCCTCCGTGCTTCCCGTCGATCTTCGTATCGCCGGTTGCCCGCCGACGCCGCGCCAGTTGCTGGAGGGGCTTTTGGCACTGATGGGTTCGTGATTCTCGTTCCCATGCTTCAAAAATGTCACGCTTCGAAACACTGACTCGCTTGCCGCAAATCACGATTCCAAAAGAATTCGGGTTACGAAAAACGTCGTTAGCTACAAGAAAACGCTCGCAATTCCTGCGATCACTACACCCAGAATAGTGGACAACGGCGTCAAGCCTACGGTTGCATAAAGCACGCCCCATCCAAGAAAGATAACGGCGCCAACTGCTGCCGACCGCAAAATAACCCGATGTAAGCTGTAGTCCATATCGCTCTTTGCAACAGCCGAGTGGCAAATACCGATGTTTGGTGTGTCTGGGTCTCGCTGATGGTAGAATCCGTAGCGGCATATATGGAAGTTGTCGAGACGTTGAAGCCACGGGCTGAAAGGCTCGTTCCTCCGCTATTGAAATCATCAGGGGATGTCATCACAAGCTGCGTGCTCTTCCGACAACCGGTACAGGCCGTTAACGCGCGGGCGGTTCTTACGAAAGCCGAGCCTCGCGACGATCGCTTACCGGTGGCGTCTTGCTCTTCGCACTTCAATTTGCACAGGCCAGCGACGCCAGGGTCATCATTACCTCCAGGAGCGATGGCAAGATTGAGCGGGCCAAGGAACTAGGAGCCTTCGCCGGCATCGATTATTGGACGAACCCCGAATGGTCCGGAGCGGTTCTCGAACTGACAGGCGGTCGAGGAGTCGATCATGTCATCGAAGTTGGGGGGCCGCAAAGCTTCGAGCAGTCATTGAGAGCCTCGGCGCGACGTGTAAGGTGGGTACTTTCTCCTTTTCAGTTTTTGCGGCCTGGGCAGAGCTGTTCTTAAAGCGGAAGCTGTCATTTTCGATGGTGTCCCACCGCGTGGTGTAGCTGACGGCATTGGTCGCCGTGCTGTCCGGCTCGGCCGGGTTGATCAGCGTGCTGCTACTGCTGGCAGGCTGATGAAGGGATCATCGCTC
>Ga0187809_10000778_pt1 | contig 16062 bp, 16 predicted proteins | sample NC_wetland_sal_i_8_FD_132415 | JGI IMG/M metagenome (GOLD analysis project Ga0187809, IMG submission 132415) | Wetland sediment microbial communities from Neuse River Estuary, North Carolina, USA - ASW_4 | ecosystem: Environmental > Aquatic > Freshwater > Wetlands > Sediment | place: USA: North...
CTTGTCCGAGCATCAGTGCCAGGGCTGGCTCGAGGGCTATCTCCTCACCGGCAGGCACGGTCTCTTCAACTGCTACGAGGCGTTCATCCACATCGTCGACTCCATGTTCAATCAGCATGCGAAGTGGCTGAAGACGACGCGCGCGATTCCGTGGCGCGCGCCGATCGCGTCGCTCAACTACCTGCTGTCGTCCCACGTGTGGAGGCAGGACCACAACGGCTTCTCGCACCAGGATCCGGGCTTCATCGATCACGTCGTCAACAAGAAGGCGGAGATCATCCGCGTGTATCTGCCCCCCGACGCGAACACGCTCCTCTCCGTCGCTGACCACTGCCTGCGCAGTCGGCACTACGTGAACGTCATCGTCGCCGGGAAGCAGCCGGCGCTGAACTACCTGTCGATGGAGGAGGCGGTGCTGCACTGTACGCGCGGCATCGGGATCTGGGGGTGGGCCTCGAACGACGACGGCGAGCCGGACGTCGTCCTCGCGTGCTGCGGCGACATCCCGACGCTCGAGACGCTCGCCGCGGTCGACATCCTCCGCAGCGACATCCCCGACCTGAAGGTGCGCGTCGTCAACGTCGTCGACCTGATGCGGCTGCAGCCGGACACCGAGCATCCCCACGGCCTCTCGGACGGGGAGTTCGACACGCTCTTCACCACCGACAAGCCGGTCGTGTTCGCATTCCACGGCTACCCGTGGCTCATCCACCGCCTGACGTATCGCCGTCACAACCACGACAACATCCACGTGCGCGGCTACAAGGAGGAGGGGACGACGACGACGCCGTTCGACATGGTCATGCTCAACGACCTCGACCGGTACCACCTCGTCATCGACGTCATCGACCGCGTCCCATCGCTCGGCTCCCATGCCGCCGCGCTCCGGCAGCGGATGGAGGACGAGCGCGTGCAGGCCCGCGCGTACACGCGGGTCGAGGGCGAGGACACGCCCGCGGTGCGCAACTGGGTCTGGACGCACTGAAGATCCTTGTCGTAAACGCCGGGTCCAGCAGCCTCAAGCTGTCGCTGCTCGACGGGGACGAGATCGTGTGGTCGGGAAGCGAGCTCGAAGGGATGGACGGCGTCGACGCGGTCGGGCACCGCATCGTCCACGGCGGCACCGAGTTCGTCGAGCCGGTCGTCATCGACACTGACGTCGTCCGCCGCCTCGAGGCGCTTGCGGACCTCGCTCCGCTGCATCAACCGAAGTCGCTGCAGGCGCTCGAGCTCGTCGAGAAGGCGCTGCCCGAGGTGCCCGCAGTCGCATGCTTCGACACCGCGTTCCACGCGCACCTCCCGGCGGCCGCAGCGACCTACGCACTGCCGCGGGAGTGGCGTGCGCGCTGGCCCCTGCGGCGCTTCGGCTTCCACGGGCTTTCACACGCATATGCGTCGCGGCGCGCCGCAGAGCTCGCGGGCGCTCCGCTCGAAGAGCTGCGGATCGTCACGTGCCACCTCGGCGCGGGCGCATCGCTCGCGGCTGTGCTCGGCGGCCGCTCGGTCGACACGACGATGGGATTCACGCCGCTCGAAGGCCTGGTCATGGCGACGCGGTCCGGCTCCGTCGACCCGGGGCTCATCCTCTGGCTCGAGGAGCACATGGGCATGCCCCCGTCCGAGCTCGCGTCCACGCTCGAACACCGCTCCGGTCTGGCGGGCTTGACGGGGACGAGCGACATGAAGGCGATCCTCGAGGCGGAGGCGGCCGGTGACGACACCGCACACCTTGCAGTCGAGGTCTACCTCCACCGCCTGCGAGGCGAGATCGCACGCATGGCGGCCGCGCTCGGCGGTATGGACGTCCTCGTCTTCACCGGCGGGGTCGGCGAGCGCGCGGCCGCGATTCGCGCGCGCGCAGCCGAAGGTCTCGCCTTCCTCGGCGTCGAGATCGATGCTGCGCGCAATGACGTGGCGGAGCCGGATGCAGACATCGGCAGCGGGCGCGTGCGCGCGTTCGCGATCGCGGCGCGCGAGGATCTCGAGATCGTGCGCGGCGTCCGGTCAGCGCTCCGGCGTCGCATGGGCCGCCTTGCGCTCGAAGACAACGAGCACGGCTAGCTGCTCGTACGCGCTGAAGCGGTGGTCGGCGCCGGCCTCGACGAAGACGGCGTCGCCGACGTTCACCGGGACGCTCTCGCCCTCGACGTCGAGGACGCCGGAGCCGTCGAGCACGATGTAGACCTCGTCGTCCTCGTGCGGCTGCTGCCGGTCGGGCTCGGGTGCGACGAGCACGTAGACGCCGAGCTCGAGCCCGGTGGACTCGTGCACGATCTCGTAGCCGCCACCGGCGGCCCGCAGCTTCTCGACGACCGATCCGACGCCGAATGCGTGCACGTCCGGAACCTACCTGCGGGAAACCACCGATGGACGGGCATCCGCCGGGGGCGAGGGTGAGGCCACGGTGGCGGGCGGCGCCTTCCCCTGACCGGTGCGCAAACCGCCGTCGACATATCCGGACTTCTCGAAGCTCCGGCGCATCCACCGCTTGAAGGGCCGGCCCCTCAGTCGGCCCTTCTCGCACCAGGGGGCTACCAGGACTTCGCCCTGCGCTGCGGATGCTGGCGCGCCACACGGACGCGCGCGTCGACGGCGACGCAGCGGTCGACGAGAGCGAGCACGGGATTCAGGTCGAGCTCGGCCACCTCGGGAACGTCCTCGGCGAGGCGCGCGAGACGTACGAGCAGGTCGACGAGCGCGTCCTCGTCCGCCGGCGGCGCGCCTCGGAAGCCGGCGACGAGGCGCCCTGCCTTCCCCGCGCGCACGAGCTCGCGGGCGTCGAGGTCGGTGAGCGGCGCGAGCCGGAACTGGGCCTGGCCGATGAGCTCCGCGAGGACGCCGCCGGGCCCGAACGCGACGAGCGGCCCGAACACCGGATCCTGTACGGCGCCCGCGAGCAGCTCGGCGCCGCCGCGGACCATCGGCTGCACGAGCACGGGCGGGCCGATCCGCTGTGACGCAGCGCGCACCTCCGCCGCGTCGCCGAGGTTGAGCGCCACGCCGCCTGCCTCGGTCTTGTGTGCGCCCGCGGCCGCGCTCTTCACGACCACCGGATACCCCAGCTCGTCGGCCGCGGCGACTGCGGCGTCGACGCTTTCCACGACGCGCTCCGGCACGACCGGCAGGCCGTAGGCCTCCAGCAGCCGGCGCGCCTGCGCGGGCTCGAGCCAGACGTCGTCGGAGGCGGCGAGCGCCTCCGCGACGATCGCCTCGGCTGCGTCGCGGTCGACCGCGAGCTCTGGAACGCTTCCGGCAGGCCTGCTCAGCCAGTCGGCACGGTCGGCCGCGCGGCTGAGGGCGCTGGCCGCGGCCTCGGGATACGAGAAGAACGGCACGGGGGCGGCGCTCCGGAGCGAAGCGGGCGCACCTTTCGCGGAGAGGAACGCGCAGAGAACGGGCTTGTCGGTATCGGCGGCCGCACGGCTGATCGCTGCGCCGACGCCCTCCTCGGACACTCCGACCGTGGGCACGAACAGGACGATGGCCGCGTCGATGCCGGGATCGGCGAGGACGAGCGGCAGCACGTCGGCGAACGTCTTCGCAGTCGCGGAGCCGAGCATGTCGACCGGGTTCGCGCTGCTCGCCTCGAGCGGCATGACGTCTCTCAATGCCCGCCGCGTGTCCTCGGCCGGGGTCGGCAGCTCCAGCCCGGCCGCTTCACAGGCGTCCGCGGCGAGGATGCCGAGGCCGCCCGCGTTCGTGAGCAGCGCAACTCGGCGGCCCCGCGGCAGCGGCATGTCGTTCAGCAGTGCCGCGACGTCGACGAGCTCCTCGAGCGTCTGCGTCCGGATGACGCCGGTCTGCCGGAAGAGCGCGTCGATCGCAGCCTCGGAGCCGGCGAGCGCCGCAGTGTGCGAGCTCGCTGCCTTGATGCCGGCGCGTGTCGTGCCGCCCTTCATCGCGAGGATCGGCTTCGTCCGCGCGACGCGGCGCGCGATACGTGCAAAGGCGCGCGGGTTGCCGAACGACTCGAGGTAGAGCATCACCAGCTTCGTGCTCTCGTCGTCCTCCCAGTACTCGAGGAGGTCGTTGGACGACACGTCGGCCTTGTTGCCGATCGACGCGAAGGCGGAGAGGCCGAGGTGGCGCTCCTCTCCGCGCTCCAGGACGGCAAGGCCGAGCGCGCCGCTCTGCGACGAGAAGCCGACCGTGCCGGTCGGGAATGCGCGGGGTGCGAACGTCGCGTTGAGGCGCGGCGCACCGGAGGCCATCCCGAGGCAGTTGGGGCCGATCATCCGGGCGCCGTGCTCGCGCACGAGCGCGAGCAGCTGCTCCTGGCGGATGACGCCCTCAGGTCCGATCTCCGCAAAGCCGGCCGAGATGACGACGAGCGCCTTCACGCCCGCCTCGAGCGCCTCCTCCGCAGCCGCGATGACGTGCTCCCCCGGAACGCAGATGACGACGAGGTCGACCGGTTCGGGAATGTCGGCGACGCGGGCGTAGCCGTGGACGCCGGCGACGGGGCTGCCGCTGAGGTTGACGGGATAGGCCGCGCCGGTGAAGTCCGCCTGGAGGACGTTGCGGAAGAGCTCGCCGCCGATGTTGCCGCGGCGCGCCGACGCACCGACGACGGCGACGCACTTCGGCTCGAAGAACGGGCGCAGCGACGCGCGCACCGCAATGTGGTTGCGTTCAGCCACCTGATCACGGAAGCGCGCTGTGGGCGCGATCGGGAAGCGGACCTCGACGGAACCGCCCTCCAGCTCGCGCGTCACGTCGAAGCCTGCATCACGGAAGACGATGAGCATGTTCCTGTTCTCGGGCATGACCTCGGCGACGAATTGCTCTATGCCGGCGTCCGCGCCGAGCGCGGCCAGTTGCTCCAGGAGACGCGTGCCGATGCCCCGGCCCTGGTAGTCGTCGGCGACCGTGAACGCGACCTCGGCCCGGAGCGGGTCGCGGAGCCGCACGAAGTTCGCGAGCGCGACCATCCGCCCCTCGAGCCAGCCGGCGAGCGCGCCGCGCTCCTTCCAGTCGGGGTCGAGGAAGGGCTCCACGAGCTTCGGGCCGAGGGCAGGGAAGCCGTGGAAGCGTAGGTACCGGCTCCGCTCGGAGAGACCGGCGAGGAACTCGAGCATCGCCTCCGCGTCGTCGGCGAGCGGCGCGCGCAGGCGCAGCGTCGAGCCGTCCCGGAGGATGACGTCGGTCGCGACTCCTTCGACCATTGCCATGGTCAAGGTGTACGGGCCGCAGGGAGGCTCGTCCACGGGGTTTTCCCGTAGCCTCGCCGCATGGATTTACGAGCGCGGCCGCTGGATCGCGGCGACCTCGACGGTGACCCGCTCGTCCAGTTCCGGCGCTGGTTCGAGGAGGCGCGGGCGCTCGTGCGCGTGCCGGAGGCGATGGCGCTCGCCACCGCCTCCGCCGACGCGCGGCCGTCCGTCCGGATGGTGCTCCTGAAGCAGGCGGACGAGGCGGGCTTCGTCTTCTACTCGCACTACCCGAGCCGCAAGGGTCGTGAGCTGGAGGAGAACCCTCGCGCGGCGCTCCTCTTCCACTGGGACCCGCTCGGGCGGCAGGTGCGGGTCGAGGGGGCGGTCTTGCGGCTCGCCGAGGCCGAATCCGACGCGTACTTCGCCTCGCGGCCGCTCGGCGCCCGGCTCTCGGCGCTCGCGTCGCCGCAGAGCCGGCCGGTCGAGTCGCGTGCGTGGCTCGAGGAGCGCGTGGCCGAGCTCGAGGCTGCGGGTGAGCCCTCGCGGCCGGAGTGGTGGGGCGGCTTCCGCCTCGTCCCGGACGCGTGGGAGTTCTGGCAGCACCGCGACAGCCGCCTGCACGACCGCTTCCGGTACGAGCGTGCGGGTAGCAGCTGGACTATCGCTCGGCTCGGGCCCTAGTGAGGGAACGGCCCAGCGTGGCGAGGCGCTCGTCCCATTGCCCGCCGACCTCGGCGAGCCAGGCCGCCGCCTCGGCGAGCGGCTCCGGCGTCACGCGGTAGCGCGTCTCGCGGCCGACCTTCGTGGCGCCGAGCAGGCCGGCGTCGGCGAGCTGCGCGAGCTGCTTCGCCACCGCCTGCCGCGTCACCGGCAGCGCGGCGGCGAGCTGGGTCGCGGTCGCCGTTCCGCGCTCCGCCACCGACGCGACGAGCGCGCGCCGCCCGGGGTCGCCGAGGGCGTCGAAGACGTGCTCTACCCGACCGGGGCCCACGCGAGCGCGTGCAGCTCGAGGGCCGCGGCGAAGTCCGGCGACGTCTCCGTCACGTGCAAGCGCGTCCCGCCCTCGACCTCCTCCAGCTCGAGCACGACCTCGCCGCCGTCCTCCCAGTCGAGTACGAGCCGCTCCTCCGGCTCCGCCTCGCGGACGGTCGCCCGCCGCTCCTCGCCGTCGCCCCAGCGGAAGACCCCCTCGCCGCCGGGGACCGGATCGAGCTCCGCCTCGGTCGCGAACCACTCCTCGAGCCGCTCGGGGTCGGTAAGCGCCTCCCAGACCTCGTCCCGATTCACCGCCGGAAAGAGGACATCTCTCTCGATGCGCAACTCCATGGTTGCGTATTATAGACATCGTGACCGCCCTCGTGCCGATGGTGGTGGAGTCCGACGGCCGCTACGAGCGGTCGTTCGACATCTTCTCGCGCCTCCTGCGGGAGCGAATCGTCTTCCTCGGCACGCAGGTGGACGAGCACTCCGCGAACCTCATCGTCGCGCAGCTCCTCTTCCTCGAGGCGGAGGACCCGGACAAGGACATCCACCTCTACGTCAACTCGCCGGGCGGCGACGCGTACGCCGGCTTCGCCATCTACGACGCGATGCAGTTCGTGAAGCCGGATGTGGCCACGTATTGCATCGGGATGGCGATGTCCGCCGGCGCGCTCGTGCTCGCATCCGGCGCGGCCGGCAAGCGCTTCGTGCTCCCGAACTCGAAGGTGATGATCCACCAGGGACGCGCGTCGTCGAGCGGGCAGCCGGCAGACATCCAGATCGCCGCGCGCGAGATCCTTGCGCTCACACACAAGTACGCCGAAATCATTGCGCGGCACTCGGGCAAGGACGCCGCCCAGGTGATGCACGACATCGACCGCGACCGCTTCCTCTCACCGGAGGAGGCCGTGGAGTACGGCCTGGCCGACGGGGTCCTCGTAAGCCGATTCTCATCCCCTTCATAGGGGAGCGCTCCACCCTTAAGCGCGGTACCCCCGCGAAGGAGCGTCGATGAGCGTCATCACCAGTCGCCTCCCCGCCGATCGCCGCCTGCCGCGTGCGATCGCGCGGCTCGGCTTCCTGAACGGCCTCCTCGGCGCCGCGCTCATCGGCGCCGGCGTCGGCGCGTACTTCGCCGTCGCGGGGACGGGAACGACGACGGTGCCGCCGCGGACGGCGACCGTCCAGCGCGGCGTCGTCCTGTCGACGACGTCGGCGACGGGGACCCTCCAGGCCGCGACCGAGCTGAATGTCGGCTTCATGGCCGCGGGCACGATCACGTCGGTCGCCGTCAAGCCGGGCGAGCGCGTGAAGCGCGGCCAGGTTCTCGGGCGCATCGACGACACGAGCGCGCAGCAGTCGCTCGACCAGGCGCAGGCCTCGCTCGCGACCGCGCAGGCGCAGTACGAAGCGACGCTCACCGGTGAGACTGCCGTGCAGCGGAGGCAGGATGCGCTCTCGATCGCGCAGGCGAAGCAGACGCTCGCGAACGCCGAGGCGACGAAGAAGCAGGACGCGGCGCAATCCGCCGCATCGGTGACGCAGGCGCAGAACGCGCTGCGCACGGACCAGGGTCAGGAGAAGGTCGACCTGTACCAGCAGACGCAGGATCGCGCGACGTATGCGAACGCCGACGCGGCCAATGCGGCGATTGCGGCCGACAAGACACAGCTGACGAACGACCAGGCGAAGCAGCAGGCCGATACGCAGCAGCAGCTCAACCTGCAGCACCAGCAGACCGTCGACAAGCAGAATCTCTCCCTGGCCCAGAGCGACCTGGCGCAGGCGCAGGCCGCGAAGGACACTGCGGCCGCGGCGTCCGACCAGGATCAGGTCGACGACTTCAACTCGGACGTGAACAACGACCAGAACCAGCTCGACGCGCTCTCGAGGACGCTGCAGCTGGACGGGTACGCGATCACCCAGGACAACACGAAGCTCAGCAACGACCAGGCCGCGCTCACCGCACTCCAGAACGACACGAAGGCGATCCGTGCGGACGAGGCGAAGATCGTGGCCGACCGGCAGGGCCTCGACACGGCGAAGATGAACGCGACGGCGACCGCGGCGCGCGACGTGCAGACGATTGCGGGTGACCGGATGGCGGTCAAGAACGCCAAGGTTGCCGTCGCCGTCAAGCAGGCTCCTCCGACCGCCGCCGCCCTCGCCGCCGCGCGCGCGAGCATCGTCAACGCGCAGGTCGGCGTCGCAACCGCGCAGAAGACGCTCGACGAGACGGTGCTGCGCGCGCCCATCGCGGCGACCGTCGCCTCCGTCGGCGGACAGGTCGGCACCGCAGAGTCCGGCGGCGGCAACTCGGCCCTCTCCTCGTCGTCGTCATCCACGTCGGGGACCGGCTCGTCGGGCGGCGGCTCCTCCACCGGCTTCGTCACGCTCACCGGCATCAACGGCATGGAGCTCGTCGCCGGATTCGCCGAGACCGACACGGCGAAGCTCCGCGTCGGCCAGGCTGCGACCGTCACGGTGGACGCGCTACCGAATACCGAGCTTGCCGCGCACATCGTCGCGATCGACGGCACCGCGACCTCGTCCTCCGGCGTCGTCACGTACAACGTGACGTTCGCGCTCGACCGGAGCGAGCCGGGGCTCAAGTCGGGGATGACGGCGAACGTCGACGTGATCGTCGGCGAGGCGGACAACGTGCTGCACGTGCCGACGGCTGCCGTGAATGGGAGCGGGAGCAACACGAGCGTCACCGTGCTCCGGAACGGCAAGCAGGTACGCGTGCCGGTGGTGGCCGGGCTGGCCGGCGACTCGTCCACCGCCATCCTGAGCGGGCTGACGAACGGCCAGACCGTCGTCCTGCCCCAGGTGACGATCTCGTCGACCGGCGGCTCGTCGAACACCACCGGCGGCGGGACGCTCAACTTCGGCGGCGGTGGCGGCGGCGGGGCGCGGGCGAGGTTCTTCGGCGGATGAGCCGGCGGCCGCGCCCGACCGTCCTTCTCGAGGGCGTCGAGAAGACGTACGGCGTTGGCGACCTTGCCGTTCGCGCGCTGCGCGGCATCGATCTACGCGTGGAGCGTGGGGAGTTCGTCGCGATCATGGGCGCGTCCGGTAGCGGCAAGTCGACGCTCATGAACCTGGTCGGATGTCTCGACGTCCCCTCGGCGGGCCGGTACCTGCTCGACGGGATCGACGTTGCGCGGCTCGACGAGTTCGAGCTCGCGTTCATCCGTAACCGCAAGATCGGCTTCGTCTTCCAGAGCTTCAACCTCGTGCCGCGCACGACCGCCCTTCGCAACGTGGAGCTGCCTCTCGTCTATGCCCGCGTGCCGAAGGCCGAGCGTCGCGAGCGCGCCTCCGCCGCCCTCGAGGCGGTCGGCGTCGCGAACCGCGGGCACCACGTCCCGTCCGAGCTCTCCGGCGGTCAGCAGCAGCGGGTCGCGATCGCACGTGCGATCGTCACCAACCCGTCGCTCATCCTCGCCGACGAGCCGACCGGCAATCTCGACTCGGCGTCGAGCGCCGAGGTGATGCAGATCTTCGAGCGCCTCAACGCGACCGGACGGACGATCGTGATGATCACGCACGAGGCCGATATCGCCGCGCATGCACGGCGGACGATTCACCTGGTGGACGGGCGCGTCGATCACGGCGAGCGGGAAGCGGCGGCGGTGGTCGGAGCGTGACCGCGACCGAGGCACTGAGGATGGCGGTGCAGGGCCTGCTCTCGAACCGCCTCCGGTCGCTCCTGACCATGCTCGGGATCACGATCGGCGTCGCCGCCGTCATCATCCTCGTCGCCGTCGGCCACGGATCGCAGGTCGCGGTACAGAAGCAGATCGAGGGCCTCGGCACGAACGTCGTCACGATCATGCCGGGCTTCAGCTTCGGCAGCGGCTCCGGCGGCTTCCAGAGCTCCTTCACCCAGCTCACGCTCAAGGACGTCAAGTCGCTGGAGGACAAGAACGCGGCGCCGGACATCAAGTCGGTGACGCCGGTCGTGAACGGATCGGTCACGGCGGCGTTCGGCTCGGCCAGCTACTCGCCGAGCCAGTTCGTCGGCACGACGGCGTCCTACGAAGAGGCGCGTAAGGCGCCCGTCGAGGCCGGCACGTTCATCACGGCGCAGGACGAGTCGCAACACGCGCGCGTCGTCGTCCTCGGCGAGACGGTGGTTGAGAACCTCTTCGGCAACCAGAATCCGCTCGGCCAGACAATCAAGCTCAACGGTATCGGCTTCCAGGTGATCGGCGTGCTTGTCCCAAAGGGCACGAACGGCATCCAGGACCAGGACGACATCGCGATCGCGCCGCTGACGACGACGCAGGATCTCATCACCGGTGTCACCGGCGGCCTCGGCCAGATCATCGTCGAGGCGACGAAGTCGAGCACGGTGAACGCCGCGGCGCAGGAGGCGACCGACATCCTCACGCCCGGCCACTCGTCGGACGGCCAGGCGAACTTCCGCGTGCTGAACCAGGCGTCGCTCCTGCAGACGAGCGCGTCGAGCAACCACGTCTTCACCGTCCTGCTCGCAGCGGTCGCGGCTATCTCGCTGCTCGTAGGAGGGATCGGTGTCATGAACATCATGCTCGTGACCGTCACCGAGCGGACGCGCGAGATCGGCATCCGCAAGGCGCTCGGCGCGCGCCGTAGCGACATACTCGGCCAGTTCCTCACCGAGGCCGTGCTGCTCTCGATCTTCGGCGGGATCGCGGGCGTCGGCGCCGGCCTCATCGGCAGCCGCTTCAAGATCGTCGGCGTCCAGCCGGCGGTCGAGCTCTACAGCGTGCTGCTGGCGCTCGGCGTCGGCGTCGCCGTCGGCCTCTTCTTCGGCATCTATCCCGCGAACCGCGCTGCGGTTCTGAGACCCATCGAAGCACTGCGTTACGAATAGGAGTCATGACATGAGCACAATCGACACCGGCGTCTCGCTTCCGGCCGAAGAGCCCGACGACGACGTCGAGCTGGAGCTGGAAGCACTGGCATTGCGGCGTCGGCGGAAGCTGCCGCGCGTCACGCTCGCCCTCGCCGTCGCGCTCGTCGGAGCAGGTGCGTTCATCGGCGGAGCGGAGGCGCAGAAGCACCTCGGCAGCTCCTCGTCGTCCTCCGGCGGAGGAGGCGGCAATGCCGCCTCGGCTGCATCCCGTTTTCGCGCAGGCGGCTCAGCCGGCAATGCGGCCGCGGTCGGGGCGGCGTCATTCTTCGGCGGCGGCGCCACCATCGGCAGCGTCACCGCCATCAAGGGGTCGACCCTGTATGTCACCGATACGAGCGGCAACACCGTCAAGGTCTCGACGAACGCCGGCTCGCAGGTGACGAAGACGGTCACCGGCAAGGTGAAGGACATCAAGCCCGGCGACACCGTCGTCATCCGCGGGACGAAGGCTGCGAATGGGACGGTCACCGCCCAGTCGATCTCGCTCGGCGGCGCCGGCGCCGGCGGCTTCGGAGGGGGCGGCTTCGGCGGAGGCGGCTCGGGCTCCGGCGGCGGCAGCTCGTCCTCCAACGGGGGCGCGACGGGCTTCGGGTTCAACGGTAATTCGACGAAGGGTGGTGGTTGACGATGCTCGCGGTTGCTCTCGCGGCGCTTGCGACCGCGGCGTCGCCGGTGCAGGGATCGGTGTTCGGTCCCGTGGTCGCTGTGAAGGGCTCGACGTTCACGATCACGACGTCGCTCAGTCCGACCGGCAGGTCGCTCATCTCGGCCGGCTCTGCTCGGGTCAGCGAGCAGGCGACGGCGCCGCGCTCGGCCCTGAAGGTGGGCGCGTGCGTGATGGCGACAGGCTCCAAGAACAGCAAAGGTGTCCTCGCGGCGACGCGGATCTCGGTCTCGGCGCCCGTCAACGGCAAGTGCGGTGGTGGCTTCCAGCGCCGCGCCGGCGGCGGCAACGGCGGGGGCACGCCTCCGCAGGGCGGAGGGCGTCCGCCAGGTGGCGGGGGCAGCGGTGGCGGCGGCGGCTTCCAGCGCCCGGCCAACTTCGGGTTCGCCTTCGGATCGGTCGCGAAGCTCACTGGCGCGACGCTCACCGTCAACGGCGCGGCGTTCGGGTCGAGCAAGGCGACCACGACGACCGTCACGGTGTCACCGAAGACGACGCTGTCGGAAACGAAGACGGTCAAGGCGCAAGACGTCGCGCTGAAGATGTGTGCCTTCGTGCGGGGAACGAGCAGCGACAAGGGGAAGACCGTCAAGGCGAGCGACGTCTCGCTCACTCCCGAGAGGAACGGCTCCTGCACGAACGACTTCAGAGGCGTCGGCCGGTGACGTAACCTCTGCGCGTGGCGGTCGCAGCAGACCTCCGCGCGCAGCTGCTTCGGCTCGTGCCGGACGAGGCCCGCGTGAGCGAGGTCGAGTCCGTGCTCGATCTGCACGCGGGCGATCTCAGCTACCACCAGCCGCACAGGCCCGACGTCGTCGTGTTCCCGGAGTCGGCCGACGAGGTGGCCGCCGTGCTCGCACACGCGAACGAGCACGGCATCGCCGTCGTGCCCTTCGGCGCCGGCACGAGCCTCGAGGGCCACGTCATCCCGCTGTGCGGCGGCATCAGCCTCGACCTCACGCGCATGAACCGCGTGATCGCCGTCCGGCCGGAGGACCTGACCGCGACCGTGCAGGCCGGCGTCACCCGCCTGCAGCTCGAGGCCGCGGCAGGGCCGCACGGCCTCTGGTTCCCGGTCGACCCGGGGGCCGACGCGACGCTCGGCGGCATGGCGGCGACGAACGCGAGCGGGACGACGACCGTCCGCTACGGCGGCATGCGCGCACACGTGCTCGCACTCGAGGTCGTGCTCGCCGACGGCCGGGTCATCCGCACCGGCACCCGCGCGGTGAAGACCTCGGCGGGCTACAACCTGACGGCGCTCTTCGTCGGCTCGGAGGGGACGCTCGGCGTCATCACCGAGCTCACGCTGCGGCTTCATCCGATCCCCGAGCGGATCGTCGTCGCACGGGCGGCGTTCCCGTCGGTCGAGGCGGCATGCCGTGCGGCCGCTGCGATCGTCGGAGCCGGCGTCCTCGTCACGCGCTGCGAGCTGCTCGACTCCGTGACCATCGGTGAGCTGAACGCCTACAAAGGAACGACGCTTCCGGAATCGCCCTACCTGTTCATCGAGACCTCGGGCGACGTCGAGGCGGTTCGCGAGCTCGCTGAGGACGAGGGGGCGACAGCGTTCGAGTCGGAGACGGACCCGACCGCACGCTCACGCATGTGGGATGCGCGCCACAACGCGCTCCATGCCTCGCTCGCACTCTCGCCGGGGTTGCGGCCGATGACGACGGACGTCGCGGTCCCGCTTTCGGAGCTCGCCGCGGCGATGGAGCACGCGCGCACGCTGCTCGATGCGTCGGGCCTGCGCGGCGGGATCGTCGGCCACGTCGGCGACGGGAACTTCCACGTCGCGCTCCTCCTCGATCCGAGCGACGAGACCTCGCGCGCCCGCGGGGAGGCGCTGAACGCCGCCGTCGTCGAGGATGCGCTCGCGCGCGGCGGAACGTGCACGGGCGAGCACGGAATCGGCTACGGCAAGCTCGCGTACCTTGCGCAGGAGCACGGCGACCTGCTCGAGCTCTACCGCGGCATCAAGCAGCTGCTCGATCCCAAGGGGATCTTGAACCCCGGAAAAGTTCTGCCCTAGCCGGCCGGGCCTTCGAAGACGTAGGAGCCGGCGAGGATGTCGTCGATGCGAGCGAGCGTTTCCGCGTCCAGCTCGATCCCGCTCGCGCCGGCGTTGTCCTCCACTTGCTGCGGGCGGGAGGCGCCGACGATCGCGGATGCGACGTTCGACTCGCGCAGCACCCATGCGAGCGCGAGCTGCGCGGTACTGATCCCGAGCTCCTTCGCGATCTCGCCGAGCTCCTGCACCTGGTTCAAAAGCCGCTCGTCGCGCAGGTCGTCGTCGAAGAACGAGTTCATGCTCGACTGCGCCGCGCGGCTGTCGCGCGGCGGAGGCTGCCCGGGCTTGTACTTGCCGGTGAGGACGCCCTGGGCGAGCGGCGACCAGACGATCTGGGAGATGCCGTGGTCGCGGCAGTACGGGATCACGTCCTGCTCAGGCCCGCGCCAGAGCATCGAGTACTGGGGCTGGCTCGACACGAACCGCTCGACCCCGTCCATCTCCATCGCCTCGCCGATCTTCTCCACCGGCCACTCGCTGAAGCCGAGATAGCGAGCCTTGCCCTGGCGTACGACCTCCGTGAGCGCCTGCATCGTCTCCTCGAGCGGCGTATCCCAGTCGTACCGGTGGCATTGGTACAGGTCGACGTAGTCGGTGCGCAGCCGCCGGAGCGACGCGTCGATGTTCTTGAAGATCTGCTCGCGCGAGAGTCCGCGGTCGCCGTTCGGCATCCGGAAGAAGACCTTCGTCGCGAGCACGTAGGTGTCGCGCTGCCGGGACGCAAGCACCTGGCCGAGGAACTCCTCCGCTCGTCCGCCGGCGTAGACGTTCGCGGTGTCGACGAAGTTGATGCCGACTTCGAATGCCTTGGCGACGCACGCCTCGGCCTCCGTGGCGTCGACCCCGCCGCCGTACGTGAGCCACGAGCCGAGGCTGATCTCCGAGACCTGGAGATCACTCGAGCCGAGCGGGCGGTAGCGCATTGCCGCGACGCTATCCGTTAGCGTCCGATCCATGCCGCAGTTGGATGCGATCGGGATCGTCTCGGCCGACCTCGACCGCTCTCGCGCGTTCTACCGACTGCTCGGCGTCGAGATCGCCGATGGCGACGGCCACGTCGAGGCGGCCCTGCCGAACGGGCTCCGCCTGATGCTCGACACGGAGGAGATCATGCGGAGCTTCCGGCCGGACTGGCAGCGTGCAACAGGGAACCAGATTGCTCTCGCGTTCGAGTGCGCGAGCCCGGCGGACGTGGACGAGACGTACGCGCGAGTCGTCGCGGCCGGCTTCCACGGAGAGAAGGAGCCGTGGGACGCATCCTGGGGATACCGCTACGCGCAGCTCGCCGACCCCGACGGGGTCGGCGTCGACCTCTTCGCGTCCCTGTCCTGATCGAGGACCTCATCGAGCTCGCCGGAAGGGAGCTGACGCTGCTCCGCCCGCCGAGCGCGGACGACCTCATCGACGAGGAGGCCTTCGGCGAGGACGAGTTCCTGCCGTACTGGGCGGAGCTCTGGCCGAGTGGGCTCGCGCTCGCACATGTCGTCGCCCGCCTCGATCTCACCGGCAGGCGCGTGCTCGAGCTGGGCGCAGGGCTCGGGCTGCCATCCCTCGCCGCAGCGCTTCGCGGCGGCGACGTGCTCGCCACCGACTGGTCCCCGGAAGCAGTCGCGCTCCTGCGCGACAACGCCGCGCGCAATGGGATCACGCTCCGTGCGGACCGCGTGCGCTGGGACGAGCCCGCGACACTGCTCGCGGGTGCGCCGTGGGACGTCGTCCTCGGAGCCGACCTCCTCTACGAGCAGCGCAACGCCGACGCGCTGCGCGACCTGCTTCCCCAGCTCGGGGGAGATCTCCTCCTTGCCGAGCCCGGCCGCCCGTTCGCGGCTCGCTTCCTCTCGCAGTGGAACGTCGAGGAGGTCGCGGACCGGGTATATCGGCTTTCATGATCGCCGCCGCACTCGCCGTACTCATGCTGGCGGCGCCGCCGAAGCCGCACATCGTCTGGAAGCCCATCCCGTACGGCGCGGTGCGCCGAGCGGAGATGGCGGCGTATGCCGAGAAGCATTACGGCCTCAACACGTGGGTGCTGCGTCCGCGCGCGATCGTCGAGCACGTGACCGCCACCGACTCCTTCTCCTCGGTCTATCAGTCGTTCGCCGCGAACCTGCCCGACTTCGAGCTGCGCGAGCTGCCGGGTGACTGCGCGCACTTCGTCATCGACCGCGACGGCACGATCTACCAGCTCGTGCCGCTGAACGTCATGTGCCGGCACACGGTCGGGCTCAATTACACAGCAATCGGAATCGAGCACGTCGGCACCTCCGACGCAGAGGTGCTGGCC
>Ga0187809_10000779_pt1 | contig 16061 bp, 17 predicted proteins | sample NC_wetland_sal_i_8_FD_132415 | JGI IMG/M metagenome (GOLD analysis project Ga0187809, IMG submission 132415) | Wetland sediment microbial communities from Neuse River Estuary, North Carolina, USA - ASW_4 | ecosystem: Environmental > Aquatic > Freshwater > Wetlands > Sediment | place: USA: North...
AACAGGACTCGCAGTACATCCAATACCTGGAAAAACACGGCGTCGCTGACATCCACATCGGCCAGACGCGCGAAGCAATCATCAAACTACATGAACGCAAGCCGATTGACTGGCTGGTCTATACATCTGCCCTGACACTCGAAAATCCGAATGCACCGGAACTGAAGTTCTGCGAAGAGCATGGCATCAAGACTAGCAAACGTGATGAACTACTCAACTTGATCTTGCAAGAAAAGAAGCTGAAACTTATCGCCATCGCAGGTACACACGGCAAGACGACAACTACCGCTATGGCTATCTGGCTGTTCAAGCAACTCGGGTTGCCAGTCAGCTACTCGGTCGGCGCCAAGATATCCTTCGGCGATATGGGTGAGTACGACAAAGATAGCGAGTACTTCGTATACGAAGCGGATGAATTCGACCGCAACTTCCTGGCGTTTGAACCTTTCTACAGTATTATTAGCGGCGTCAGCTGGGATCACCACGAAATCTTCCCGACACGTGAAGATTATCAGGCCGCATTCCGTGAATTCATTTCCCAAAGCGGACATACCGTCTTGTGGCAGGAAGATGCCGACTACCTCGGGCTACGGCCAAACGGCTCTCTCGCTGTAGAACGAAGTGACGACCCATACATCGAGCAGATAAACTTGCCTGGCCAGTACAATCGATTGGATGCATGGCTGGTCGTGCAGGCAGTACACCAGCTTACTGACGCGCCGATAGAAGACCTGGTTACGCACGTAGGCAAGTTCCCAGGTACGCAGCGGCGTATGGAACAAATCGTCCCGAATCTATACAGCGACTATGCACACACGCCAGAAAAAATCCGTGGCGGCATGAGCGTAGCATTAGAAATTGCGGCCAAGAAAAACCAGCCACTCATCGTCGTCTATGAACCGCTAACCAACCGCCGGCAGCACTTTATGATAAACGATTACAAGGATTGCTTCCGTGGTGCCGCGCAAGTCTACTGGCTGCCAAGTTACCTCGCACGTGAAGACCCGAGCCAGCGTGTCATCCCGCCCCAGGAACTTATCGCGCGCCTTGACGAGCCAGGTCTTGCCCTACCGGCAGAGATGGACGCAGATCTGAAGCGCACCATTCAGGCGCACCTAAACAAGGGTGACATGGTTGTCGGCATGGCCGGCGGTGGCGGCGGTTCACTCGACGAGTGGCTCCGGAAGGAATTCGCTTCGCCTAACGCACGATAAGCGCCACGATAACCACGGCGATTACGAATAACAGTGTCGCCCAACCCCATGGGCTGTTAACTTTTTCGTATGGGCCACCTTTGTGCTGCGCCCCGGATTGCACGCCAGGCAGGGCCGGTGTTACTCCACCATGCTGCTGCGGTGCCGGCAGGCTGGGCGCGCCATGCAAATCGCCACCGCCTGACTTGATGCTGCCAGCGTCGTCTGAATTTGACGCTTGTAAGTATTCGTAATTCTTTTCGTGACGAAGCGCGTTGGCGTAAGCGCCCGTTCCAGCCAACTCATGTGGATTGTGATTCCCTTGTTCGGTATGCATGCCAGTAATTCCCGCCGCATCGCGTAGTTCCGGATTACGTTTAATTGCCCGGCCTAGTTCTCTATCATGCTCAAGTCGTTTTACGAGCTGCTCGTTCATGGGTAGTTCATGCTTTCTACCGGCGTTCGCTGCCAGTTCTGCGGCTGCCGCTGCGCTGATGAGCCCGACGCCCAATGCCTTTTCAGCACCGGCAGGCGAATGTTCAGCGGCATTGAGTGTAGCAGTAGTCCGGCGTAACTGTTCGCTTGTGCTAGTATGCGCCGCATCCAGGTGCTCGAGTTTTGTCTTTGTCGCCTGGTGGGCGTATTGTTCCCGCTGCAACGCTTTGTTCGTTTTTGACAGCGCTTTCGCTTGTTCCTTGCCCTGTTTCTTTAGCATACGGCGTGTTTTGTTGATACGGAAATGCTCGATGACTAACCCAAGCCCCAGAATACCTACCGCACCGGCGAGGCCTGCTTCCCGCGCCGTGTGCCGTAATGAGTCGAGCCGCTGTCGTGCTTCCAGTGCGCTCATCCCAGCCAATACCGCGGGACTCAGAATGTTGCCAGCTGGTGCCCAGGCGTTGTTCAGCACATTGGGATTCGGTGGGACATTCGGCCCGTTGTTCCACGCTCCGGCGTTCGGGTTCGGTGGACCGCCTGGTGGCTGGTTCCCCCCGCCGCCACCGAGTGGCGGTTGATTCGGCGTATTCGGGTTGAAGCCGTGTGAGCCGCCGGAGCCAGGCGGAACGGGTGCGCCATTGTGGCCATGAACGCTATTCGCCGCCGCATTGGTGGTGTTCGCCAGCGGTGTCAATTCCGGATGGCCTTGGAGCCATTCTTCGAATGGTTCGGGCCCGTCGTCACTCACCTCAACCGGTGGAAAGCCGGGTTCTTGCTCGTGTAACTGTGCATCGCCCGGATCTTCGCCGGTCTCGTTCGCAATCATGTCACGAAAAACTTCGTCATCCGAAACTGGTCGTTCTTCATCCGCTGCCGCTGCGCTTGGAGCCGCTTCAGGCAATTCAATCGCCGCAAGGTCGGCCAGCTCCGGGGCATGAGCTATATTCTGAAAGGCTGCCTCGGTTCCAGCCGGCTGGTCAGGATTTCGCTCTGCGTCTGGGCCGATCTGCGACGGCACTTCTGCAGGCACTTCTTCCCCATCGCCTTCTAACTCCGGAGGTAGCAAAATATCTTCAAGTTGGTTAGACGGCTCAGGCTCAGCTTTGGGCACTTCTACATCCGAAGCTTCGACAGCACGCTTCCTGGATTTTTTGGCATCTACTTCGTCGTCGGACTCTTTATCCGCTTCAGCCACGTGCTCCTGCATGTGTATATCTTCAAGCCGTGCTTGCTGGTCAGCAGCTGCACGATCATGCAGCTCTTGTGCCGACACCGGGCGCCAATCTTCTCTTTCCCCGCGTTCATGTTCTGCCGCTTCAGGCTGCTTGGACGTTTCTTCAACCTTTGGCAGCTGTTCGGCAGGTTTGAACGCTTCACCATCAAGCGGACGTGCGTTCAGGATCTTATCGCCAAATTTTAGCGGCGTATCACCCGCCGACTTCTCTATGCGATACGGCGCATTGAACTCCGGCTTGCCGCCGCCTTTCTTGCCTTTGCTCTCGTGGGAGCCCGATTCAAAATTTGGGTATGATTCCGCCATACGTTTTAGAATTTAGATTCAACTTAAGCAATTATACCGGCAAAGCGCTGGCGGATGGAAACCTATCGGCTTTCCTACAGTTCAGCGACGGTACCTTCAAGCACGATCGGGTCAATCGTCAACACCTCGTCGATGATGTACGGTTGGTCAGGAATGGGGTTCAATAAATAAATTTTCCGGCCGAGGTAGTGCGCGAAACCCAGCTCCAGGAACGTGTTTGCGCCGATGTAGTTTTCGATGTCGCCCTTGGTCATATTTACGACCAGGATAGCTTCGGATTTTTCAATCTTGTGGAAGTGCTCGTTGATAAGTTCTAAGCCTTTTTTGGCTTTGACGCGCGACGTATTGTCTTCAGACCAGTAGTCGACTCCAGCCGCTTTCACCGGCATGAATACTTTGTGCCCAAGTTCTTCCAGCTCGCCTTGAATCTCGACCATTTTGTCGAAGAATTTTATCGATCCACAGATTGTTATTGTCATTGCTACCCTTTCTTAACTTACAGAATCTTTAAATCCGTTAGATGTTCATACCATACAGGCTCAAGCCCCGGCTGTTGCCGCCACGCCTCGTCCGGTATTTTCCCTTGCAAGTACTGCTGCGTCCTATCGGCGAGCTCACGCACTTCGGTAATACTAAACCAACCTGCTTGTTTCGTTTCCTCTTCGCTGCGTTTTATATCCCCCTTCGTGGTCACATTGTACACGTTCCAGTGATGCCACGTCCCGTCTTTTCTTCGACAATGGTTTGGCTTGTCTTTTTCCAGAACTAACTCGAGTGATACTGCTTCCAACCCGACTTCTTCACTGAGTTCGCGTATTGCTGCCGCCTCGTACGTCGGGTCGTCATCGACATGGCCGGCAGGCGGCGCAAAACCGAAGGGAAATTTTTTGCGCTCAATCAAGAGCAAGCGGTCACCATCCCTGACGAGCATACCGACGCTTGTATGATCGCAAGGAGCGTCGCTCATGCTATCTTTACTGCTCCTTGACGGACAACTTCGATAGCATCGTCGACGACGCGGACAACGGTTGAGGGCGGTCGTCCAGACAGATCACCGCCATCGACGTAAAAATCTAGCTGCCCATTGAAATATTTCTGCGCTTCCGCGAGGGTGCTGGCCGGCGGGTCGCCCGGCATATTCGCGCTGGTCGTCAATAACGGGCCGGTCTTCAGAAGCAACGCCTGGACATTCTCGTCTTTCGGTACACGCACGGCCAAGCCTGGGACACCTTGCCGAAGATAATCCAGCGCATCGCCGGTCGGAATGATAACGCTCAGACGATCGGGCCAGAGGTGTTCAACTGCTTTGAGATATCGCCGCTTAAGGCCAAGCTCCACAAGCTGTTCGACATTCGCGGCGATAAGTGTCCCCGGTTTGTGCTCGCGATGCTTAACGGTATACAAGCGCGCTACTGCCGACTCGTTATTCGCAAGTGCGACAAGCCCATAAATCGTATCAGTCGGTGCTACGCCAACAGCACCGCCCTTCAGGGCGACGACCAATTCCTCATCTTGTAACGAGTTGAAAATTTGCATGAACACTACAGTACCATAATAACCGCTACACTTGAAAGCTATAGCGTTTATACAGAATCTCTATCAATTATATCGCGGTGACGACTTATTTCTTACTTGTGAAAGCGTATACCGCTACCACGATGAGTAATACCACCACGGCAGCCGCAAGTACTATAATCGGTGTCGTTGAACTGCGCGGCTTCTTGGGGGGCTTAGGTGGCTGTTGGCCGTTTGGCATGCCGCCAGGCTGCGGAGGAGGAGTTGGCGCCCCGACCGAGCCAGGGGCAGGCGGCACTGGCGGCTGACCTCCAACAGGAGGCGTCGGCATCGGTGATGTCGGCGGCGCTGCAGGCGAAGCAGCACTTCCGGAAGGCTCCGGCGACATACTTGGCATATCTGCCCCTGCCCCAGGTACGGCGACACCTCCTTCTGCTGGCGGCGGAGCGACTGGCGCGTCACCCGTAGATACTTGTTGTTCTTCGGCTGGAGCGTCGACCGGCTTATTAGCTTGAGGATCTGTTGGCGATTGTGGTTCCATTAATTATTTCCTACAATTCGTTAATGCTTACTCCATGCCATTCTAACATGATTCAGGCTACGGAGAAACGCCCGCCATTTTCACAGATAAGTCCTTCGCCGCGCAGATCTGCGAGCACCGCGTCGAGCCGCTCGTCAGGGAGAACGGCCGCCAACTCCGCCTTAGTCTGAGGGCCGCTCAGCAAATTTCGGATAATCGTGCCGCGCAACTGCCGCACGGAACCGGCAAACTTTGATTGTTTGGCGTAACTTTTACTAGCTCGGCCCACGTTACCAACGGTTTGCTTGAGAAACGTTCCGTAATCCATCAATGCCCAGTACCATTCTCGCGGGTTTTCCCGGTCGAGCGTCCCCTCGACCAACTCCCTAATCGCAGGATCCGGGATGTCCAGCTCGCCGTTGAAGAAGTGGTGTATGAATACCGTGCGGATGTTAGTCTCGATAAATACTACCGGCTGGTTATACGCGTAAACGGCCGCGGCTCCGGCAGTATTCGCGCCAACGCCCGGCAACTTCTGTAGTTCGTCTACGGTTGCTGGGAACTTGCTATGCCATTCGCTAGCAACCATTTGTGCCGCCTGCCACAGAAATTTAGCACGGCGATTATAGCCCAATCCATTCCAAGCGCCCAAGACCTCCCCGAGAGTTGCAGCAGACAAGCTTTTGACATCCGGGAATTTCGCCAAGAATGCTTCGTATTTCGGCATCACGCGCGGAACCTGCGTCTGTTGTAGCATGATTTCACTCACCAGGATCTTGTACGGATCGAACGACCCGTCCGCTTCCGGCAACCGCCACGGCAAATCATGCCGTCCATGCTCATGGTAAAAATTCCAAACAGTCTGCCTGAATTCGGCAATAGTATGCGCTTCCACTGACCGGAATTATACCAATTTACCTAGAGCCCGCCGTACCCGCCACCATAGCCGTAGAAGTTACGGGGCGGTTTATAGTAGTCAGAGATCTTGAGCGCAGTACCGCCACCTACCGGCATAACGTAAAGCTCGCTGCCACTTTTTTCGACTAGCAAGTATTTGTCCGTGTACCAACCGTACGTCTGATAGTCGCTTAAACTAGCGATCTGCTGACCATTATTCCCGTAATAGTCCCCGACAAACAGCGTGTTTTTGCCATCACGTTGCTGGCTCCAAAATGTCTGGCTGCCCGATGGCGACACAAGGTAGGTAACATAATTTTGCTGGACTTGATTGAAAGTATTATCGGTAATTGTATTACTCTGCGTTACCGTGTTGTTCTGGTAGTTATATGAGTAATAGACATTGTTTGCTCCTGTCGAACTCTGAATATCCAGCGTCCCAGGCTTCGTCAGTAACGCGTACATGTATGTCCACCCCGTATTTGCGGGGATGGCGATGTCTTTAATATCGGATTTGTTAGCCCCGCTCGCATCCGCGCTCATGACTGAGTTACGTTTGGAAGGATCGATAGTCCGGAGAACGGCGCCCCAGGACAACCCATATACCACCCGATTATTTACCAGGTTTACGAAAGAAAGTGTTTGGTACTCGTAGTTATTTTGGGTACCGTCAGCTTCGGTTTGGTCAATAACCGCTATCTTCCCGGTATCGGCGTCGTAACTCTTGAGAGCTGTCTGCCCCGACTGCCAATCATTGACATCGTTGCGGGAAACCCGATATACGAAGTAGTGGTCATCCCAGCCGACCGGTGTAAATACTGCGTTACCCTCGTCCATAGTCGTGACTTGGTTATTGCTCGTATTTATAAGGAACAGTTTGGCGTCCTGGCCGCCGTCGCGTTTAGACAGCAGTGCGAGATACTGCCAGTCTCGCGAGGCAAGCAGCACGGTGTTGTTATTGTCTTCACTGCCGGTGCCGGCGAGGACTGTTTTGCGGTCAGTTCCGTCGAGGTTAGTCGAAACAACGTCTATGTTACCGCTCAGGTTCGACAAGAAATAGACGCGGCCAGATGGCGTAATCGCAAACGTGTTGGCACTCACTACTCTGCTTGTGACTTGTACGTTGGTGGTTAGATTGTTGTAGCCGTTCGCGGTGACAGTTGTGGATTGTGTCGGGGAGCCGGTCGGTAGCACGATGGTCGCTTTACCATCCGTGTCGGTCTTAGCTTCGGTATCGAGCACTTTCACTTCAGCGTTTGCCACCGGTTTGCCGGTGATCTTGTTCACTACTATGATCGGGACTTGGCGGCCGGTAGCGTCAAGTTGCACGTTGGTTGTATTGTGGCCCGAGCTGACACCAACGAAGATATTTTCAGAAAAGTCCTTGTAATATTGCTTGGTAATTTTCAGTGTGCGCTTGCCGACTTTTGCCGTCAGTGTCGCATTACCCTTGCTGTCGGTCGTGGCTGTTTTGCCGTCAAGCATAACTTGCGCGCCACTGACCGGCGTGTTGGTCTTGCTGTCGACAATAGTCACATCGTATGAGCGCTTAACTCCGAGCGCCAGCAGCGGATACCGCGTAGTCGGGACTGCGAAAGTTATGGCGACGAGCGCTAACACCGTGACCGGTAGCGTCCATTTTTTCTTGTGCCAGTAACCAATAAAGAACCGCTTGAATCTGCCAGGCTGTTTCGGCGGCTCGCTGTCGGGCATGACTTCTTCTTCATCACCAAGCTTGCCTTCGGTATCGTGCGCGCTCACTCCGGAGGGTATTTCGTCGTTATCTTCTGCCGCTTGCTTGTCTTCCAAGTCTTCGGGTCCGTCGACAACGTCGACAAACTCGTCGTTACCGTTCTTCTTCTGCTCTTCGTTTTCGCTTGGCATAACCTTTTTTCCTTGCTTCCTAGTCTAGCAGAAACCACTTTTGCCGTACCAGTGTTTTACAATGAGAGAATGAACACGATCACGGATGATGCGCAAGCCAGGCAAGCAGCCGAGTACCTGGCAGGTGCCGACCCGATTTTGGCACCGGTGATTACGCGATATGGATTATGCGACATTCGGCCGCATCGTAATTATTACCAGGCATTGGTCGGCGAAATCATCGGACAGCAACTGAGCGTGAAAGCGGCAGCAAGTATCCGGCAGCGATTCGATGGCCTGTTCGGAGGTGTATTCCCAACACCCGAAGCGATTCTAGGGAAGAACATCGAGGAATTAAGGAACGTAGGCCTCAGCCGGCCGAAAGCGAGTTATATTCGCGACCTCGCCCAGCACGTAGTTGACGGTAAAGTGAAGTTCGATCATCTCGATAGGCTAGCCAATGAGGATGTTATCGCCGAACTGACTGACGTCAAAGGTATTGGTGAATGGACCGCGCACATGTTCCTGATGTTCTGCATGGGCCGCACCGATGTGCTTGCCCACGGTGATTTGGGCATCCGAAACGCTATGAAGAAACTGTATGGGCTGAAAGAAGCACCGACGCCAGACAAAGTGGAACGCATTGCCAAGCGCAACCACTGGAGCCCTTACGAAACCATCGCCTGCTGGTACTTGTGGGCATCGCTTGAAAACGTGCCAGCTTAGGCTACTTGCAGCTCAGTGAACGCATGGACCGGCTCAACCCGGACTTGGGCTGAGAGCATATATCGAAGCAATGCCATACGCACCGGCACACCGTTAGCAGCTTGCTCGTAGGCGATGAATTGCGGATGCCCCGGTACAAACTGACCGACCTCGTCGGGGGTCATGGGCAGCGCATGCATCGCTACAGCATGAGGCCCAAGCTCCTTCATCTTGCCCCGATCAAGCTGTATGGTATTGCACGCCAGCGCCGGTTGCGGCCAGCGCTCCCGTTGCGACCGCATCCAATAAGCGATATCCACGGTCGACAAGTGCGGGTACGGATTCTCTACTTCGGTGAACTTGGTTTCTGTTTCCAGCAGGTGATGGCGCACCTCATCAGGTATGCTTAATCCCTTGGTTGATGCGAGGATGAATTCGTTCCCCTCGTACTGTGTCAGGAGTTCGATGAGTGAGTGTGCTACGCGGCTATACCGTAAGTCGTTGCCAAGCATTATTTTCAAGTTGTCCAGCCGGCCAAACCTTTGACGGATCGTGTACAGATCCAGTGCTGCTTGCGTCGGGTGATGGCCGCTGCCGTCGCCGCCGTTGGCGATAGCGATTCCGCCGCAAATCCTTGCTGCTTCGTGCGCCGCACCTTCTTTGGGGCTGCGCAATACCAAGGCATCGCTATATGCGCCATACATACGCAATGTATCTTCGTATGACTCACCCTTCCCGGTCGACGACCCGGTGATATGCAACCGATCTACGCCATCGTCACCTGCCACGAACCTACCCTGGACTTCGTCGACCCCGGCGCCGAGGCGCAGGGCAGCGCTTTTGAAACTTTTCATCGTACGAGTAGAGTCCGATAAGAACATAAGGGTCACGACGGACCCGCTCAGTGTTTCCGCCACTCCCCGGCGATCGTCGCTCCCGGCTGGCTGTGCCAAGATTTCACTATAGTGGTCCGCCTCTACGAAAACCTCATCGAGCATCTCTGCATTCAGATCTCCCGCTTCAAGTATGTGTGGCATTTACCCTCCTTTTTATTTGCGAACTCCGCCCTATAAGAAAAAAGCCCCGAGGCCGTTTTCGGCTCGGGGCTATTCTGGGCAGTTGTTCGCTGCTTTATATTCATACAATGCTTATGATTAATTGGAGCCAGTATAGCTGCTCCAGGCTACGTATGCAAATCGTATTACTGCAAGCTACTGAATAGTGAACGACTTGAACATATTAATAATAGGACCCGAGAAACTCGTGCTCTTCCATGCATCAGAGCTGATACTGACCGGTGTCATCGTGCCACTGCAGGCAGCGTTGGCGCATTTTACGAATGTTACACGAATGTCGGGGTCGACTTTGGTGATATCCGTTTCAGGGATGTCCTGGCCATATTTATAGCCGAAGTCGCCGGTAACATAGACGCCATCGAGCGCGCCATGCGTCGTCGTTGCCGCATACTGTAGAAAACTGACGTACGTGTTGGCGCGTTGTGTGCTGGCCGGCTTTGCATATGCGATCTTGTCAGAGTCCAGTACCGCCACAGCATTGCCTTGCTTGAAGAAACTGAAGTCTGCCGCGTTCGCACTTTGAATCGTCATAATAATCTTGCCGGTCTGGGGTTGGCCATCCATGTCGGTAAGCTGTGTTACTGGCGATGTAGCCGTCAGTTTGCCATTGTCCTCTGCGACAGTCCAGTTATCCGGATAATCGAAACCAAGGTTGAGGTCTGACGAATCGTAATGCTTGGTAGTCGTGCTAGCAGCGCTTGCCTGCGTTCCGTTTTGTTGCTGGCTCTGGTTCTGCTGCGCTGGTTTCGAAGCAGGTTTGCGGTTCATATACCACCAGCCACCTGCACCTAAGCCACCCAGGATGATGAGTGTGAGCAGCGTCCAGCCGATAATGCGCGGCCACTTTCTCTTCGGTTTCAGTTGCGGAGTAAAATGCGAGTAGTCTACAGTCGCCTGCGACGCAGCCTCATACGGATCTTGTTCGGGAGCAACGGGCGCGCTGCTCGTAGGTTCTGACACTTCTGATGGCACCGACTTCTCCGGCCCAACTTGGTCGTCCGTGTATTTGCCGTCCATCATATTGTAAATTATACAGACTCGTGGCAAGCCTGCTAGCTCGGCAGGAGAATCTACAGGTACTTTTCAGGCATCTCGCCGGCTTGCTCGCGCAGAAACTTGTACCGTTGCTCAAACGCCTGGCGCGCTTCGGGCAGCACTATTTTGCGGTTCCAGTCTTTGTCGATCTTCCGGCGATCAAGCTGCATAAGTTCTTCGAACTCCTTACCTGCAAATGTCTTATCGGTGGCTTCGTTCCAGAAAATCTTTAGGAATGGGCCGACCATGTGTGAACAACCGTCGGCCGAGGAAACGATCTGCACTTCAATCGGCGCTTGGTGTAAATCTACTTCCATCTTTTTGTCGAGTGTCTCTGCACTGCTTACAACTTTGTCGACAAACTCCGGCGGGAAGCCAAGCTCTGACAATTTTTGCCGTCCGGTAGTTAGGGTCGTTGCATACTGATTGTCGTAGTCGAAGATTTTGCCGTAGTCATGCAACCACACCAGCACCTCTACCGCGCTCCGGTCGGCCTCCGGATGATGGCCACAGAGTTCGATAGCTAACTTCTCAACAATCTCTAAATGCCACTTCACGAACCATTTGTGATGTATGAAATCTTCATTGCTAGCAGCGTCTTTGACATGTTCACGGAAGGCCACGATTTTGTCTAACATGTTGTCATTATAACAGAGCGTACGAGCCAGAAGCGTACCATGAAAGTATGGAAGCACAAGCAGTAAAACTAACCGTGCTCGGGCAGATTTGTTTGTATACGGGCGTGTTGTTATCCATCCTACTCAAGCCATCGGGTTTATCGAGCAATGACGGTTTGAGTTACTTCGGCATCTTCGCGCGCACGGTCATCCCGTATTCGCTGGGGCTGCTCAGTTCCGCGTACTTAAGTTGGCTGGCGAGCAAGCACGTCAGTACACCGGAACTCAAGCCATTACACGATGGCTACATCACGATTGCCATACTGACCGTTGCTATCGTCATCACGCCATATTCGGTCGGGCCACTATTGGGCTGGGCTCACACTGCAGCAGGAACGGCCCTCTTCAGCCTGCAACTGCTACTGAGCGCCTGGCTGACATATCAGTTGCACTATCACCTCCTGGCCGTCATCCTCACCGCTATCGAGTTTATTGCAGGCGTTGCCTGTGCAGTTTACTTACTGCCGGAACACGGCCTGCTCATGCAATGCCAAGTTCTCTTCCAGCTCGCTTTCGGCATGCTACTTATCTTTAGCTTGGCGAGGCTTAAATCTAGGACAAAAGCTGTGCTACCATAAGCGTATAGATTAAAAACAAAAGGAAACATATGGACGATGAAGTTATAGTCGTGACGACCTACGAAATCGAAGGTTACGAAGTGGTCGAAACATACGGGGAAGTATTCGGTGTACTCGTGCGGAGTCGCAACCTCGTCAGTAACATCGGTGCCGGATTGAAGTCGATAGTCGGCGGTGAAATCGGCGGCTACACCAAGTTGCTTAGCAACAGCCGGACCGAAGCGGTAGAACGCCTGAAGCAAGCTGCCGCAGAACGCGGCGCCAACGCCGTCCTGGCAATGAATTTCGACACTTGCGATATCGGCAGCGCCATGAACGAAGTCGCCGCCTACGGAACTGCAGTTAAGATTCAGCCCAAAGCCAAGAAATGACAAAACCTACGTCGAAACGTCCGAACCGCGGGCTCGTTAACCCCACCGTGACACTTAGAAAACCTGCAATTCCTGCTGGTGCAAAAAGAACCACGGCGCAAAAACCATACAATACCCACATCCCTGAGCCGCGCGTACAGCGGCTGATCAGCCTTATTCTGGTCGCGTGTTTCGTCGCCCTCGAGTTATGGTTCTGGACTCACCGCCACAAATAACACTTCTAGCTAATTGCATTATCGGTACGGATATGGTTAAATACCGGCAACGTAGCGTCCAGTATCACACCATGCGCCTGCAACCCGGCGAACGACATGGTCGGACGACAAAGCTACATGGATTGCATCAACGCTTACAGAAGCGATTGGCGTAGTCGAACCAAGCGCTTCCTAGGTTTTATCAACGAACCATAAGGAAAACTATGGCAAACGACAAAAAAATGAGCGAGCAAGATCTGCAGATCTGGCGCGAAAGCCAGAAAAACTGGCGCTCGTGGGGCTCGTGGTTCAGTTGGGGTTCGCCGGTAGGCTTGGGACTTTTCTTCCTTGCAGTAGCCGGAACCATCTGGATCCTCGGCCAAACCTTCCACTGGTAAACGTACCAGTAACATAAAAACAGCGTGGTAATACCTACGCTGTTTTTATTTGGTCCAGCAAAGCTACGCCGTACAAGATCAAGGTGCGAGACGGTTGATGTCGCGCGGAAAGAGAATCGCCTCTTTGATGTTGGCCAGGCCGATAGTTTTTTCGGTCAAGCGATCGATGCCGAAACCGCAACCGCCGTGTGGCGGCAGCCCGTGTTTGAACGCCGTGACGAAATGGCTGAAGCCTGGCGAGTTCGGGTCGACGCCGGCTTTCTTCATTTGCTCTACTAAGTTTTCGTGACGGTGTTCACGCTGCGGCACGGTAGAAATCTCGACACCGCGGAACAATAGATCGGCCGAGCGCGCGGTCTTGTCGTCTTCCGCCATGTGGTAGAATTTCATCTTTTCGATAGGTAAGCCGGTGGCGAAGACCGCTTCGCAGCCTTCCTTTTCTTTCGTGTACTCGCAAATCCACTTCTCTTCTTCCGGCGTCAGGTCGAGTTCTTTGGTCGTGTCTTTACCTGTCGCTTCGGTGAACATTTTGTGGATTTCGGCCATCGAATAGCGTGGGAATTCTGGCTTCAAAACCAGCTCTGGCGCGTGCAAGCCCTTCAGCTCTTCGTCGTGTTCCTTGTAGACCCGAGTAAGCACGTCGTAAACCAAACCCTGCAACATGTTCAATACGTCGTTGTGATCCTTGATGAACCCCATTTCGATGTCGAGCATCGTCACTTCGGATACGTGACGCGTCGTGGCGGACAGCTCGGCGCGGAACGCCGGTGCGATTTCGAACACGCGCTCGAACACGCCAACCATGATCTGCTTGTAGAGCTGTGGGCTTTGGGCAAGCGTAGCTTCCTTACCAAAGTAGTCAAGTTTGAAAACTTCTGCGCCACCTTCAGCCGCACCGGCAACCAGCTTCGGCGTGTTGATTTCCACGAAGTCGTTCTTGTACAGATACTCGCGGATATAGCGCAACAGCTCGCTGCGGATGCGGAAAATGGCAGTTTCCTGCAAGTTGCGCAGGCCCAGCACACGATGGTCGAACAGTGTGTCCAGGTTTTCCGGTTTGTGACTTAAGGGTTTGTCGATCTCAATCGGTGGCTCCTCGGTCACGGGAACCATGACTTCAAGCGTCACATCGTGTAGTTCAACGCCACCAGGTGCGCGCGGCTCGTCTTTAACTGTACCTTCGACGCGGAGCACCGTGCCGATTTGCAGACCACGCAGCTTCTCGACTTCGTCTTTGTCTTTAATAACGACCTGTGTCAGGCCACCGCGGTCACGCACGTTGATAAATGTCAGGCCACCAAGCAGGCGCTTTTTGTGCAGCCAGCCTTCAATCGTAACTTGCTTGCCGACATGCGACTGTAGTTCTTTACTTAACGTTCGCATCAATATCTCCTTGGTTTGTTAGTTCTTAGGCTCTGGAATTCGGGTCGCGTGTCACAAGCTGCACTCAAGCCTAAGCGCAGTTGCCGACCCCGGAATTCATATTGGAGATAGCCGTACGTATCATGTTGCGCCTATTCTACCACCTCTGTAGTGATATCGCCAGCCTCTTCTTGTGGCTCAGGCGTTGCTGCGGACGGTTCTTCGCCTTCATTTTTGTGCGCCTTGTGTTCGTGGCGGGCATGATCGGCAGCGACAGCGCGAAGGTCGTCGTACGCGTCAAATTCATCAACAATCTTGTAGCCAATGATCTGCTCCAGTAAGTCTTCAATGGTGATGATTCCGACGTACTCTTCAAACTGGTTAACCACGATAAACAGGTGATGCTTGGTTTTCAGGAATGCGTGCAACACCTGCTCGAGCGGATACTCCTCGTGCACATAATAAACCGAGTGGTCCATGGCTTCTTTCACTTTGCCATTTGCCTTCAGATTGATGAGGTCACGCAGATACAGTGTGCCGACGAAGTGATCGCCCTTGCCTTCGAATACCGGGAAGCGCGAGTGGCCACTCTCATGCAGCTCACGGATGACTACCGGCGAAATGGAATCATCGGCGGAAATGCTGCGAACCTCGCGGCGCGGCACCATGCACTCCTGCACAGCTTTATTGGCAAATGTCAGTGCGTGGATGAGCAGCTCCAGTTCTTCATGCGAGATGCGGCTGTCGGGCTGTGCCTTTTGCCGTTCAAGAAGGTGAAGCAAATCATCGGCTTCGTATAAGCCTGTGTGAAATGAGAGATGCCGGTGCTCATGTACGAACTTCGTGACTTTGTTGAGCAGCGGATATGACACTTCCAGCAGTCGTGTAATCACCGGCGTTGCCCACAACGCTAGTTGTGCACCCATCCTGGTTAGCGTCGCGGTCGGAATCCAGGCGAGCCCAACGCCAATAGCTACCGCCTCCACGACGAATGCCAGAAGCGGCGGTGCAATCTGTTCCAAAAGTGCAAAGCTTATCAATAACGAGCCGCCGACAATCAACCACAAGAGCAGCCCGAGGCTAGCTCCGTACGCCGCCGCCCGGTACAACGCCTTGGCAAGCGGATCACCAGTCCTAGCTTGGCGTTTTAGCTCTTTGATCGGCAAAAAGTTGTACGTCCGATGCAACGCAATCGTGATGAGCGCCAGCAGCATGAAGCACAGCGCCAGAATAAACGAAATCATGTTCATATCTTACGATTGTGACTATGGATTTGCAAAGAAACGTAACAACGTATAAGGAGATTGACCTCTGGTAGTGTTTATGGTATAATCTGCCGGTTGCCTGAGAGGCTTTTTTATTTTGCCCCGGCAGCTCTTTAATAATTCGCCTTGTGCTTTTAGTTTTTATGCGAACCATTATGGTCATGCCCGCCCGTGGGCATAATGGTTCGCATAAGCGGGCTTCCCCGAGCAAGGAAGGAATGACAATGTCGTTGATAAGACGGCGTTGGCCCAGAGTCGCACTGCTCATGGTGTGCGCGGCTCTTGCGCTCTCGTCATGTGGGCTTTTCTCCAGCCCTAAGACGATCCTGATCCGCAGCGACATGCCCACCCAGGGCATGACGGAGCAGATCAACTACACGCTCTCCGCCAACCCCGGCGACACGTCCGAGACGAACGTTTCCCAGCTCACCGGA
>Ga0187809_10000780_pt1 | contig 16057 bp, 13 predicted proteins | sample NC_wetland_sal_i_8_FD_132415 | JGI IMG/M metagenome (GOLD analysis project Ga0187809, IMG submission 132415) | Wetland sediment microbial communities from Neuse River Estuary, North Carolina, USA - ASW_4 | ecosystem: Environmental > Aquatic > Freshwater > Wetlands > Sediment | place: USA: North...
CGCAGGGCCCGGAATCCGATACGCTTCTCGACATCCGCAATCTGCGCATCGAAGCGACCGTCTATCCGCCGGGAGAAGACCCCAGGAACATCGTCATTGTCGACGACGTGTCCCTTACCCTGGAAAAGGGAAAGGTGCTCGGCCTGATTGGCGAATCGGGCGCGGGGAAGTCGACGATCGGCCTTTCCTCCATGGGCTATGGAAGGGGCGGCGTACGCATCACCGGCGGCCAGGTTATCCTGAATGGCCGCGACATATTGAAGGGCGGCCAAAAGGGATTCCGGCAATTGCGCGGCCGCGAGGTCTGCTATGTCGCGCAGTCCGCCGCCGCAGCCTTCAATCCAGCGCATAAGCTGATGCAACAGGTCATCGAGGCATCGCTGAAGCATGGCGTCTTTTCGCGTGGCGAGGCGGAAAAACGCGCCATCGCGCTGTTCAAGGAATTGAGCCTGCCCGATCCGGAACATATCGGCGACCGCTATCCCCATCAGGTCTCGGGCGGTCAATTGCAACGCGTCATGACCGCCATGGCGCTGTGCCCGCAGCCTGACCTCATCATCTTCGACGAGCCTACAACGGCGCTCGACGTGACGACGCAGATCGATGTGCTCGCTGCGATCAAGAAGGCGATCCGCGACACCGGCGTGGCCGCGCTCTATATCACCCACGATCTCGCCGTCGTGGCGCAGGTGGCCGACGACATCATGGTGCTGCGGCACGGCAAGAAGGTGGAAAAGGGCAGCACGCGCCAGATCATCAAAGAGCCCGGGCAGGACTATACCAGCGCGCTCGTATCGGTTCACTCCATCCCGCACGAGGAACAGAAACCCGCTCCGGAACCGATCCTCTCGGTAAAGAATGTCACCGCGGCCTATGGCGGCGGCAATGTGAAGGTGCTGAAGAACGTGTCGGTCGATCTATGCGCCGGCCAGACGCTCGCGATTGTCGGCGAGTCCGGCTCCGGCAAGTCGACGCTCGCGCGCGCGATAACCGGCCTCCTGCCGCCCATGGAAGGCTCGATTGTCTTCGACGGCAGGACCCTCGCGCGTCGGCTTGGCGATCGCAAGAAGAACGATCTGCGCGAATTGCAGATGATCTACCAGATGGCCGACGTGGCGATGAATCCGCGTCAGACGGTCGGCACGATCATCGGCCGTCCTATTGAATTCTATTTCGGCCACAAGGGGCGCAAACGCGACCAGATGGTGCGCGAGCTGCTCGACAAGATCGAAATGGGGAATGGTTTTTTCGATCGCTATCCGGCCGAGCTTTCCGGCGGCCAGAAGCAACGTGTCTGCATTGCCCGTGCCCTTGCGGCAAAGCCCAAGCTCATCATTTGCGACGAAGTGACGAGCGCGCTCGACCCGCTTGTCGCGAACGGCATCCTCAAGCTGCTCCTGAACTTGCAGAAGGAGGAAAACGTCGCCTACCTCTTCATCACGCACGACCTCGCGACCGTGAAATCGATCGCCGATTCGATCGCCGTGATGTACCGCGGCAGTGTCGTCCGCTACGGGCCGAAGGGCGAAGTCCTCACGCCTCCCTTCGACGCCTATACCGACCTCCTCCTGTCGTCCGTTCCGGAGATGGAGATCGGCTGGCTCGAAAAGGCGATCAGCGGACGGCGGATGGAAGCTGCTGGAAACTAGGCGGCGTGTCGGGTTGGTTGCGAGAGTACCAGATTCTGGTATAGTGCTCCCATGAACAAGAATACGTCGATTTCGCTTGGCGAACATTTCACGCAATTCGTCGATACCCAAGTGCTGAACGGCAAATACGCCACGGCAAGCGAGGTGGTGCGCGCCGGCCTGCGTTTGCTCGAGGAACATGAAATGCGGATCGAGCGGCTCCGCGCCGCGATCATCGAAGGTGAGAACAGCGGGCCGCCCGAGCCGTTAGATTTCGACGAGTTCCTGGCGGAAAAGCACCCCCAGTATGGCGGATGATGCCGCTGAGATTCTCACCCGCCGCTCGTCTCGACCTGGAGGGCATTTGGGACTACACCGTCGAACATTGGAGTATCGGGCAAGCTGATCGCTATCTCCAGGACATTCGCGAAGCATGCGAGGCTCTTGCGACAGGACGTCGTAGCGGCAGGTCGGTTGCGCGGGCGAGGTCGGGATACTTCAAATTTGCCGTAGGGTCGCATTTTGTTGTCTATCGAAAGGACGGCGGAACGACGATCGTTGTGCGCATCCTCCATCAGGCACATGGATATAGAAGCCCAGTTGTCTGACTGAGAACATATGGGAGATCTATGCCTCGTTCCTCAAAGCTCCTTCTTATCATCCTTGACGGCGTCCCCTACCGCAATTGGCGTCGTCTGATGGGCAATCTGGAAGGCTGGGTTCAGTCGGGAGAGGCACGCGTCTGGAAAATGCGGTCGGTGCTGCCTTCGACCTCCGCCTGCTGTTACGCTTCGATCCACACCGGCGTGCCGCCGCAGGTGCATGGCATCCTCTCGAACGAAGTACGCTTCCGCATCGAGCAGCCCGACATCTTCTCCGAAGTGAGCAAGGCAGGCGGCAAAACCGGCGCGGTGACGCATTCCTACTGGTCGGAATTCTTCAATCGCTACCCGTTCGATCCCGTGGGCGATATCGAATATGACGCGCCCGGTGGCCCGATCACCCATGGCCGCTTCCACACGATGACCGGCTATGACCGCCATAACCAAATGACACCGTCGGATGTTGATCTTTTCGCCACATTGACCATGCTGACGGAGCGCTTTGGCATCGATTACGGCATCCTCCACACCTGCACGCTGGATTCGATGGGCCACCGTTTCGGCCATGACTGCTATGAGATGGACCATGCCGTCTACGCAATGGACGCCATGCTTGCGGCCTTCCTGCCGAGATGGCGTAACGCGGGCTATGAACTAATCGTGACGGCTGATCACGGACAAACCGATCGCGGTCATCATGGCGGTCATGAGGACGCCCAGCAGGATGTCGCGCTCTATTATTTCGGCGCCGGCAAAAGCGCCGAGGAGGATGTGCTATTGGACCAGCTCCAGCTCGCGCCGACCATCCTCAACCGGCTGCGTGTTCCCATACCCGAAACGATGAAAGCGAAGCCGTTTCTGTCCTGATCCCTGCCGGTCAGTATGGCCATTCGCCTTTGCCGAGCGCTTTCACAGCCTCGACGATGCGCGTGAAGCTCGTGCGCGCCCGGCCGACCGTATGGCGGCCGCGCAGATAGCCGTGGACGAGCCCCTTCTCATTGAACCAGAAGCACCTGCCGCCGTCGGCGACGGTCCGCTCGCAATAATCCTTGCCGTCCGATGACAGCGGATCGCATTCAGCCGAGATGATGACGGTCGGCGGCAGATTGGCGAAATCGGCATCGGCGAGCGGCGCATAGGTGATGTCGCCTGTAACATCCGCGCCGGCGGTCCGCACATCCTTGTAGAACTCCATGTCGCGTAGGGTCAGCATCGGCGCCTCGGCATGCTCGACATAGGACCCCTGGTGATGGTTTCCGCCCAAACCCGGATAGATCAGCACCTGGCCGGCCGGGCGGCGCTCATGGCCGCGCGTGGCATGGGAAACGGCAGCCGCGAGATTGCCGCCAGCAGAATCGCCGACGAGCAGAACCCGGCGTTCGTCCCGACCGATCGCCCATTCAAAAGCGGTAAGCGCGTCATCGAACGCCGCGGGATGAAGGTGTTCCGGCGCCAGCCTGTAATCGACCGACACCACCTCATAGCCGGTCCGTTCGCAAAGCTCGGCGCAGACATCGTCATGGCTTTCCAGCCCGCCGAGGATGAAACCGCCGCCATGATAGTAGAGCGCGCGCGCGTCATTATCAGGCTCGGCATTGCGATAGATGCGGATCGGAATTTCGTGGTCGCCGGCATCGATGGCCATCGTCGCGGCTTCGACGCCTTTTGGGTATCCGGCGAAGAACTCGCGGCACATCCGGTCGTAGATCGCGCGCTGCTCGGCAATGGTGTAGCCGACGGTATCGGGCGGATAATAGCTGTTGGTCTTGTCGATGAACGCCCAGGTTTCGGCGTCGATGAGTTTGGAATAGTCGGTCATTTCCCTTTCCACACCGGATCGCGCTTTTCGGCGAAGGCGCGGAATCCTTCCATATTGTCTTCCGAAGCATAGAGCGTGTCCACAGTGCGGAATTTTCGCTTGGTGATCCAGTTCATCGCCTCCTGAAAATTCATGCTTTCGGCTTCGCGCGCCACCTCCTTGATCGCGGCGAAAACAAGCGGCGGCCCGCCGGCGAGCAGCCGCGCGATTTCCCAGACGCGATCTTCCAACTGGTTGGCCGGCAGCACCTCGTTGACCAAGCCCCAGCGATGCGCCTCCTGAACATCCATCCAGCGGCCGGTGAGGAGCAGGTCCATGGCGACGTGATAGGGAATGCGCTTCGGCAGCTTGACCGTCGCCGCATCGGCGAGGGTCCCGGCGCGGATTTCAGGCAACGCGAAGGAGGAATGCTCCGACGCGTAGATCAGGTCGCAGGACAACGCCAGTTCGAAGCCGCCGCCGACCGCCATGCCGTTGACGCAGGCGATGATCGGCTTGTTCATGTCGATCATTTCCTGCAATCCGCCGAAACCGCCGACGCCGTAATCGCCATCGACCGCATCTCCTGCGGCAGCCGCCTTCAGATCCCAGCCAGCCGAAAAGAATTTCTCGCCAGCCGTCTTCACGATCGCCACGCGCAATTCCGGATCGTCTCGGAAAGAGCGGAACGTCTCCCCCATCAGCCGCGAGGTGGCGAGATCGATCGCATTCGCCTTCGGCCGGTCGAGCGTGACTTCGAGGACGCCAGCTTCGCGGCGAGTGGTGATGACGGACATGACGGCTCCTATTTTTCCTCCCCCCTTGAGGGGGAGGTGCCCGCGAAGCGGGCGGAGGGGGTTCGTGCGGCAGCAATTGGCGTCTTTGTGGCTCCGACCACGGAGAGTACCCCACCCCGATCGGCTTCGCCGATCGACCCTCCCCTCAAGGGGGAGGGAAAGCCGGCGTATACCATCAACGCATCGGCGATCCACGCGCCCTGACCCTCGGCGCGGACGATCAGTGGGTTGATGTCGAGTTCCTCGAGCCGGTCCGCATTTTCGAGCGCGAAACGGCCGATCCCCTCGATCGCATCGAGCGCTGCTTGCAGATCGGCCTTTGGCCGCCCGCGATAACCATTGAGCAACGAAAACATTTTGAGCGATCTCAGAGCCGCTTCGATCTCTCCCCGCATTGACGGCAGAAGCAGAGTCGCACTGTCATTGAGCAGTTCCACCAGCACGCCGCCGGAACCGACCGTCATCACGGGCCCAAAGAGCGGATCACGCGTGACGCCGACGATGAGCTCGGCAACACCGCCCTCAACCATCCGCTCCACGTAAAGACCCGTGCCGATTTGCAGCAGATCCCGGGCCGCCGCCCCAACTTCATCGGCATCCCGCAAATTCAATCTTACCGCACCACGCTCGGATTTATGCGCGATACCGAGCGCCTTTGCGGCAACGGGAAAGCCCAGGGACTGGGCGGCGGCGATCGCTTCCGTCGGTGTCGAGACCTTTCGTCCGGACGGCACCGGCAGGCCCGCAGCGGAAAACAGGGATTTGGCTGAAGCTTCGTCGAGAGTTTCCTCCCCCCTTGAGGGGGAGGTGCCCGAGAAGCGGGCGGAGGGGGTCACGTCGAAATTAGGCGCCGTTCTATTAGGCGCGCCACCAGCAACCCGGCCCCGATCGGCTGCGCCGATCGGCCCTCCCCTCAAGGGGGAGGGAAACGCCTGCATCCACGCCCCGCCTACAAACGCCGCCGCCTCCGCCGCATCCAACGCCTCAACGATGCCGTTGAGCGGCGCGATGCCGCGGGCCATCAGATCGGACGCATGATCCTCCGGCAGGTTTTCGGCGAGTGAGGCGACAATCGCCCCCTTCGAGCCGTTCGCCCTTTGCGCCGCGTCGAAGGCCCGCACCGTCGCCCACCATTCCTCGTCCGAGCAACGGTCGTTGCGCGGGAAATCGAGCACAAGAAGATTGAGATCGAAGCCGCCCGCGGCCATCGCCGCAAAGGTGGAGATCAGCGCCGGCTCGTTGTTCCAGATAAAGGTGTTGTAGTCGAGCGGATTGGCGACGGCGACCAGCTGCCCCAGCGTCTCCTGCACGCGCGCCTTGTGATCGGCGGTCAGCGACGGGAAGAAGACCTTCCTCCCTTCCGCGCTATCCGCCATAACCGATGCTTCGCCGCCCGAACAACTCATCGAGGAGAGCCTGCGGCCGGAAAGCGGGCCGCACACATGCAACAGCTTCAGCGCCTCGATCAAAGAAGGGATGCTATCGACGCGTGCGATGCCGAGCCGCTTCAGGAACGCATCGGAGGCGGCATCGGAGCCGGCCAGAGACGCGGTGTGCGAAATCGTCGCCGCGCGCGCCTGTTCGGAGCGGCCGGCCTTCATCGCCACGATCGGCTTTTTCAACTCTCGCGCGCGCTGCGCCAGATGTTCAAAGCCCCTGACCGAATCGAAGCCTTCGATATGAAGACCGAGCACCGAAACGCGCTCATCCTCGATCAGCCCGAGCGCCATTTCCGAAAGCCCGGTCTGCGCCTGGTTTCCGGCGGTCATCAGGAAGGCGATCGGCAGGCCGCGCTTCTGCATGGTGATGTTGCAGGCGATGTTGGAGGATTGCGTGATGATCGCCGTGCCGCGCGCGCCGGCCGGAAGCCGTTTGCCGCCATGCTGATCGGGCCACAGAAGCGCCCCGTCGGCGTAGTTGATCAGGCCATAGCAATTCGGTCCGATGATCGGCATATCGCCGGCGGCCCGGACAAGTTCGTCCTGCAGGCGCGCTCCGTCGGGATCATAACGCTCGGTTTCCTTGAACCCTGCTGCGAAGCAGACCGCGCCACCAGCGTTCCGCTCCCGTAATGATCCGACGATCTCAATGCTCAAGTGCCGGTTGACGCCGACGAAACAGGCATCCGGAGCAGCAGGCAATTCCTCGACAGAGCGGAAGGCCCGCACGCCGGCGATTTCGCCTTTGGTTGGATGGATCGGCCAGAGATCCCCGGCGAATTTCATCTTCAGACATTGCGCCACGACATTGGTAGCGAACGCCCCACCGCCGACGACGGCGATGGATTTGGGGCGAAGGAGGCGATCGAGGCGGCTCATTTCCCTCCCCCTTGAGGGGAGGGTCCGGCCAAAGGCCGGGGGTGGGGTAATCCCCACCCGCTCGGAATTCGAGTCAAGCAGCGTCGCGCATTGCCGCTGCCATCCCACCCGGCCAGCCTATGGCTGGCCACCCTCCCCTCAAGGGGGAGGGAAATCGGCGTCAAAGTCCTCATCCCCCGACCATCCTCAACAGCGCTCGGGAGATGATGTGCCGTTGGATTTCACTCGTCCCTTCCCAGATGCGTTCGACGCGCGCATCGCGCCAGATGCGTTCCAGCGGCAGATCGTCCATTAGTCCCATGCCGCCATGGATCTGGATCGCCTCGTCGGCGATGAAGGCAAGAACCTCCGTCGCTTTCAATTTCGCCATCGCCATATCCTCGTCGGTGACGGCGCCCTGATCATATTTCCACCCGGCCTCGAAGGTGAGCAGATTGGCCGCTTTCAATTCGGTCGCCATGTCGGCGAGCTTGAAGGACACGCCCTGGAACTTGCCGATCTTCTGACCGAACTGTTCGCGGGTCGCGGCATAGTCGATCGCATGCGCCAGCGCCCGTTCGGCCCGGCCGAGACAAGTCGCGGCGACCTGCAATCTTGTCGCGCCGAGCCAGGAATTCGCCACCTCGAAGCCCCGATGCGGTTCTCCCAATACCTGCGAAGCCGGAAGGCGTACATCGTCGAATTCGAGGATCGAATTGGTGTAGCCGCGATGTGAAACGTTGCGGTAGCCCTCGCGAACGGTAAAACCGGGCGTTCCCTTATCGACGAAGAAGGCGGTAATCTTTTTCTTCTTGCCGCGCGGGCCATCCTCCTCGCCTGAGGCCATGAAGACGATGGCGAAATCCGCAAGATCGGCATGGCTGATGAAATGTTTGGTGCCGTTCAGCACCCAGTCGGACCCGTCCTGCACGGCCGTCGCCTTCATGCCGCGGACATCGGAGCCGGCGCCCGGCTCGGTCATGGCGAGGCAATCCCACTTCTCGCCACGAATGCAGGGATAGAGATATCTTTCCTTCTGCTCGTCCGTGCCGGCAAGCAGGATGTTGGAAGGCCGCGCCACGCAGGTCCAATGCAGCGCATAATTGGCCCGGCCGAGTTCCTTTTCGTACAGCAGCCAGGTGAGCGTATCGAGCCCTGCCCCGCCGACTTCCGCCGGCATGTTGGCGGCATAGAGCCCGGCGGCCATCGCTTTCGCCTGAAGCTCCTCGATCAGGTCGCGGCGAAGATGCCCGGTTCGCTCGACCTCCGCTTCATGCGGATAAAGCTCGTTTTCGACGAAAGCCCGCGTCGTGTCGACGATGAGTTGCTGTTCTTCCGAGAGGCCGAAATTCATGGATCTGCTACCCTTCACCCATTCTTTTTCGGCTTGGATGTCGCCGCCGTCTCGCCGAGCTTTTTCACATAATCCTTGTGCAACGCGCCGGCGCCCCAGCCTTCGCCATTGTTCGTCCTCGACAGCGCTTCCATGATGGCGACGAGGTTTTCGTCGCGGATCTTCTCCAACTCCCGGATCGACCATTGGCCGGACTGGTCGTCCGACTGTCCGGCAATCAAATCGACCAGTTCGTCGTTGAACTCCGGCACGTCCATCAGTTTCGTCCATGGCCAGGTCAGGCATGGCCCGAACTGCGCCATGAAATGGCGCATGCCAGCCTCGCCGCCGGCGACGCGATAGACCTGGAACATGCCCATCTGCGCCCATCTGAGACCGAAGGAATAGCGCATGATGTCGTCGAGTTCCTCGACGGTGCAGATGCCGTCCTTGATCAGCCAGAGCGATTCGCGCCACGCCGCCTCGAGCAAGCGGTCGCCGACAAACGCTTCGATCTCCTTGCGGATGACGACGGGTTTCATGCCGATCGAGGCATAAGCGGCCTTTCCCTTCTCGATCATTTCAGGCGACGTTGCCTTGCCGCCGACGATCTCGACCAGCGGCAGGAGGTAGACGGGATTGTAGGGATGGGCGACGACCAGCCGCTCGGGATGCTTCATCGATGTCTGCATGTCCGACGGCAAGATGCCCGATGTCGAGGAGCCGACGAGAGCATCCGGCGCGGCATGAGCGTCGATCTCGGCCAACACCTTGTGCTTCAGGTCTAGGCGCTCCGGCACGCTTTCCTGAATGAAGTTCGCGCCCTCGACCGCCTCGGCGATCGACTTCGCGTAGGTGATCTTGCCCTCCCCGGGCAGGCCGCCGGTCGCCATCGCCTTATAGGCGCGACGGGCATTCGCCATCACCTCGCCGACCTTGCGCGACGCCTCGGCATCGGGATCGAAGATTGATACATTAATGCCGTTCAGGACGAGCCGCGCGACCCAGCCCGCGCCGATAACCCCGCCGCCGATGCATGCTGCCTTGGTGATTGTCATTGGAAATCCCTCAAAACGTCTTTCATGCCGCCAGCGGCGCGCGCTTCGTCAGCCCGAGCTTCTTGCGCACTTCTTCCGGCCCGAGCACCCGCGCGCCCATATTCTCGATAATCGTAACCGCGCGTTCGACAAGTTGCGCATTGGTGGCGAGCACGCCCTTGTCGAGCCAGAGATTGTCCTCCAGCCCGACACGCACATTGCCGCCGGCAAGCACCGCCGCCGCCGCATAAGCCATCTGATTGCGGCCGAGTGAGAACGCGGAAAACGTCCATTCCGACGGCACATTGTTGACCATCGCCATGAAGGTATTGAGATCGTCCGGCGCGCCCCACGGCACGCCCATGCAAAGCTGCACCAGCGCGTCGGGCTTCAACACGCCCTCCTTGACCAGTTCCTTGGCGAACCACAGATGACCGGTATCGAAGGCTTCGATCTCCGGCTTGACGCCGAGCTTCGTCATCAGCCCGCCCATGGCGCGCAGCATGCCGGGCGTGTTGGTCATCACATAATCGGCCTCGGCGAAGTTCATGGTTCCGCAATCGAGCGTGCAGATCTCCGGCAGGCATTGCCGCACATGCTCGACACGCTCGCTGGCGCCGGCCATGTCCGTGCCTTCCACCTTCAGCGGCAGCGGGTTTTCGACATCGCCGAAGACCATGTCGCCACCCATGCCGGCCGTCAGGTTCAACACCACATCGACATTGGCGGCGCGGATACGCTCCGTCACCTCGCGGTAGAGATGGACATCGCGCCGGGGCTTGCCGGTCTCCGGATCGCGCACATGGCAATGCACGACCGCTGCGCCTGCCTTTGCCGCCTGGACGGCGGATTCGGCGATCTGCTTCGGCGAACGCGGTACATGCGGGCTGCGATCCTGCGTACCGCCAGAGCCGGTTACGGCACAGGTAATGAAGACCTCGCGATTCATGCTGAGCGGCATCGCTCTCTCCTCTCAAGAACGGAACAAGCATGCCTCACTTGCGAGCTATTGATTTGCGATTTACGAAGTTCAAATGACGAAAAGCGAAAAACCTTCCATCTTTCAGCCTGAACGCGATCCGCTCCGCGTAACGTTCCTTTTGTTCCCCGGCGCATCCATCATGTGCGTCGCGTCGGCCATCGATCCGCTTCGCGCCGCCAATCGTATAGCCGGGGAAATACTCTTCGATTGGACGATCGTTTCGATCGATGGCCGCCCGCCGGAAACCACCAGCGGACTTCCTGTCGCCGTCCATGGCCGTTTTGACGCGGACGCGAGGACGGACATGCTTGCGGTGATTGGAGGTTTCGGCGCCCGCAGCCAGGCAAGTTCAACACAAATTGCGGCGATAAGGCGAGCGGCGCGGTCGGCGCGGACCTATGGCGGCATCGAAGCGGGAACATGGGTCATCGCCCGGACTGGCCTGCTCGAAGGGCGCGCTGCGACGACGCATTGGGAGGACATGGAGGACTTCGCCGCCGCCTTTCCGGGAACGGATGTGCGGCGCGATCGCTATGTCATCGACGGCCCCGCCTTCACGACCGGCGGCGCCTCCCCGACCTTCGATTTCATGCTGCACCTGATCCGCGCGCGCCTCGGCATGGCGGTCGCGCTCGATGTGGCGAGCGTCTTCATCTACGACCAGGCGCACGCGTCGAGCGATGCGCAGCCACTGGTCTCTCTCGGTCGGCTCGACGGCTACGATCCGCGCCTTGCGCAGGCGATCCGGTTGATGGAAGCGCATATCGACAGGCCGCTGACGGTCGCGGCGATCGCCAAGCGCACCGGCGTGACGGCGCGAACGCTGGAGACGACTTTTCTAAAGTCAATCGGCGAGACGCCCGGCGCCTATTATCTCAGGCTGAGGCTGAACGCCGCCCGCCGCCTCGTCCTCGATACGCGCCAACCGATGGCGGATATCGCCGCGCGAACAGGCTTTTCCTCCGCCGCCGCCTTTTCGCGGGCTTTTTCACGCGCATTCGGAAACGCGCCGGTGAGGATGCGCAGGGACTGATATGTCCGACTCACACCCTCTCCAGCACCACCGCAATGCCCTGCCCGACGCCGATGCACATTGTGGCGAGCGCCAGCGTGCCGCGCCGATGGGCGAGTTCCAGCGCCGCCGTTCCGGCGATGCGCGCGCCCGACATGCCGAGCGGATGACCGAGCGCGATGGCGCCGCCATTCGGGTTCACGTACTCGGCATTCTCGGGAACGCCGAGTTCACGAAGCACGGCGATGCCCTGCGAGGCAAAGGCTTCGTTGAGTTCGATCACGTCGAAATCGGCAGGCGTCAGGCCGAGCCGTGCGCAAAGCTTCTTTGTCGCAGGCGCAGGCCCCATCCCCATGACACGCGGTTCGACGCCGGCGGTCGCGCCGCCAAGAATACGCGCGATGGGGGTAAGGCCATGCCTAGCGGCGGCGGCTTCGGACGCGACGATGAGCGCCGCCGCCCCGTCATTGACGCCCGATGCATTGCCCGCCGTTACCGTGCCGCCTTCCTTCCTGAAAGGCGTCGGCAGCTTCGAAAGAACTTCGACCGTCGTGCCGGGGCGCGGATGCTCATCCTTCGAGACGACAACCGAATCGCCCTTGCGCTGAGGAATGGTGACGGGCGTGATCTCCTTCGCCAACCGCTCATTCTCCTGAGCGGCGACAGCCTTTTCCTGGCTGCGAGCGGCAAAGGCGTCCTGATCGGCGCGGGATATATGAAACTGCTCCGCCACGTTCTCGCCCGTCTCGGGCATGGAATCGATGCCGTATTGCTTCTTCATCAGCGGGTTGACGAAGCGCCAGCCGATCGTCGTGTCGTAGATTTCCGCATGCCGCGAAAAGGCGGCGTCGGCCTTGGGCATGACGAAAGGCGCGCGCGACATGGATTCGACGCCACCGGCGATCATGATATCGGCCTCGTCCGCCTTGATGGCGCGCGCCGCCGAAATCAGCGCATCCATGCCGGAACCGCACAGGCGATTGATCGTCGCGCCGGGCACGTCCTTCGGCAGGCCCGCCAGCAGAAGCGCCATGCGCGCGACATTGCGGTTGTCCTCGCCCGCCTGATTGGCACAGCCATAAAGCACATCATCCACCGCACCCCAATCGACGTTCTTGTTGCGCTCCATCAGCGCCTTCATTGGGATAGCGCCGAGATCGTCGGCGCGAACGGAGGACAGCGCGCCGCCGAAACGGCCGATCGGCGTACGGATATAATCACAGATGAATGCCTCGGCCATCTCAAACCTCCGGAACGATCAGATCCTTGACGCTGCCTTCGACCACCAGCGTCGCCCCGGTCAAGCCCTGCAACTCCTCAAGGCTCATGGCCGGCAGCTTTTCCCGCAGCACGAAACGCCCTTTCACGACATCGACGACCGCCAGGCTGGTATAGACGGTCGTCACGCACCCGACACCCGTCAGCGGCAGATTGCATTTCTTCACAAGCTTCGGCCTGCCGTCCTTCGTGACATGGTCGGTGATGACGGCGACGCGCTTCGCGCCATGGACCAGGTCCATCGCGCCGCCGACCGCCGGCACCGAGCCCGGACCGGTGCTCCAATTGGCGAGGTCGCCGTTTTCCGCCACCTCATAGGCGCCGAGGATCGCGACATCGAGATGGCCGCCACGCACCATCGCGAACGAGTCAGCATGATGGAAGAAGGACGCGCCCGGCTTGAGCGTTACCGGCTTCTTGCCGGCATTGATCAGATCCCAGTCTTCCTCTCCGCCGAGCGGAGCTTCGCCGAAACCGAGAATGCCGTTCTCGGTGTGATAGATGACCTCGCGGCCCTCGGGCTTGAACTTGGCCACCATCTCGGGAAAACCGATGCCGAGATTGACATAGGCGCCATCCGGAATGTCCTGCGCCGCGCGCCATGCGATCTGCGCATTGGTGAGCTTCGTGCTCATTGCTTCGCCCCCTCGCGCAACAGGACCTCTTCCTGCTTCGGATCAGCCACTTCGATGATCCTGTCGACGAAGATGCCCGGCGTGACGACATGCTCGGGATCGATGCCGCCCGGCTCGACCACGCGCCCTGCCTGCACGATCGTGGTGGCTGCCGCCATCGCCATCAGCGGTGCGAAGTTCCGCGCCGCCTTGTTATAGGTGAGATTGCCCTTGCAATCGGCGCGTTCCGCCTTGATCAGCGCCACATCGGCCTTCAGCCAGCGCTCCTGCACATAATGCCGGCCGTCGAATTCGGCGACCGGTTTGCCCTCCGCGAGTTGGGTGCCGTAGCTTGTCGGCGTGTAGAAGGCCGGAATGCCGGCGCCAGCGGCGCGGATGCGCTCTGCGAGCGTTCCTTGTGGCACCAGTTCCAGTTCGATCCTGCCCGCGAGGTAGCGTTCGGTGAAGGCCTTCGGGTCGGACGAGCGCGGGAACGAACAGATCATCGTGGCGACCATGCCCGCGTCAATCATCGCGGCGATGCCGACTTCGCCGTTGCCTGCATTGTTGTTGATGACCGTGAGCGATCCTGGCGATCCGGTTTTTCTGTAGCGCTCAATCAGCGCGCCGATGAGTTCGATTGGGGCCCCCGCTCCACCGAACCCGCCGAGCATGACCGACGTCCCGTCCTTTATGTCGGCTATCGCTTCCCCGATACTGGAAAATATCTTGTTCATCGCTCATACCCCAACGGTGGGAACCCGCGCGCCTCTTCCTCGATCGCGGCCTTCATGCCTCTTTGCAGCATGAGAGACAGCTTGCCTTTGATCGCATCGGTCCAGGGCCGATGGCCGGCCAGCACGGCTGGAAACAGCCCGGGCAGCGCCAGGAGAGTATTGGCAATGGCGCCGGCATCCCCGCCAACCTTCCCCAGTGCCGACGCAATCTCCTTCTCGCGCGGATCCCGCAGCGCATAAAGCGTGCCGGCCTCGTCCCGCCCGAGCGCGTAGCGCATCCACGCGGCCACCGCAAAAGCGAAGGCGTCGAGCGTCTGCCCGCGCTCCAGCGCCACGCTCGCCGGCTCAAGCAGGCGCTGCGGCAGTTTCTGCGTGCCGTCCATGGCGATCTGATAGGTTTCGTGCGCGATCGCCGGGTTGCGGAAACGCTCCTGCAACTCATCGGCATAGTGGGCGAGATCGACGCCCGGAACCGGATCGAGCGTCGCGGAAGCTGCCTGCATATGCCGCGCCACCAACTTGGAAAGCGCCGGATCACCCATGACGTCGCGCACATAGCGGTGGCCGGCGATGAAGCCGGAATAGGCGAGCATGGAATGCGAGCCGTTCAGCATGCGGAGCTTCATCTTCTCGTAAGGCGCGACGTCCCCAACGAAAAGCGCGCCTCCGGCCTCCCATTCAGGTCGGCCCGCGGCGAAATCGTCCTCGATGATCCATTGGGTGAAGGGCTCCGTTTCGATCGCGCCCTGATCACTGCATCCGACAAGTCGCTCCACATCTTGAAATGTCTGCGTTGTGCTGGCCGGTGTGATGCGGTCGACCATGGTCGAGGGAAAGGACACGTTCCTGGCAATGAACTCCGCCAGATCGGGCGTCGTTCTGGCGGCAAAATCGGTGACAAGCCGCTTCGCGACCCTGCCGTTTGACGGGAGATTGTCGCAGGAAAGCACGGTAAAACCGGGAAGCCCGGCTTCGCGCCGCCGCCTAAGCGCCTCGACGATGAAAGCGATAGCGCCGCGCGGATGGCGCGGATCGGCAAGATCACCCGCGACCGAAGGATGGTCGGGATCGAGACCGCCGGTTTTTGGATCGAGGCCATAACCTTTTTCGGTGATCGTCAGGCTGACGATCTTCGTCTCGGCCGCCTTGAGTGCCGCAAGCAACGCTTCGGGCTTTTCCGGCGCGACAATGACTTCCTTGACGCTGCCGAGGATCCGCGCCTCGACGCCATCCGCGCCTCGCGTCAGGAGCGTGTAAAGCCCGTGTTGCGGATTGAGCTGCTGGGCGACCTCGGGCGAACGCAGGCTGACGCCAGTGATCATCCAGTCGCCGCCGGCCTTGGCCAGAGCATCATCCGTATAGACCGCCTGATGGGCGCGATGGAACGCGCCGATGCCGAGATGCACGATGCCTGATGCGGCATTGCGGTCATAGGTCGGGACGCGAACGGAGGGCGGGAGATCGGAGAGAGAAGAAAGGCGACCTGCCATCACACATACCGGTTGACGATGTTCTCGAGATATTCCTGGCGGCCGGATTTTGGTTGCGGCTCGATTGTGTCCTTCACCACGCGGCCGGCGATGTCCTCCAGCGTCCGCTGGCCCGACAGCATCGCCCGCCCCTCGGCAGAGTTCCAGCCGGCATAGCGTTCTTCCAGCGGAGCGGAGAGCGCCTTGTCCTCGATCATCCTGGCCGCCGCCTTGAGGCCTCTCGCGCAGCAATCCATCGCGCCGATATGAGCGACGAGCAAATCCTCGGGGTCGAGCGACTGGCGGCGGAGCTTGGCGTCGAAATTGGTGCCGCCGGTGGTGAAGCCGCCGGCCTTGAGCACCTGGTAATAGGCCAGCGCCATCTCCGGCACATTGTTCGGGAACTGGTCGGTGTCCCAGCCGGACTGGTAATCGTTGCGGTTCATGTCGATCGAGCCGAAGATTCCGAGCGC
>Ga0187809_10000781_pt1 | contig 16044 bp, 17 predicted proteins | sample NC_wetland_sal_i_8_FD_132415 | JGI IMG/M metagenome (GOLD analysis project Ga0187809, IMG submission 132415) | Wetland sediment microbial communities from Neuse River Estuary, North Carolina, USA - ASW_4 | ecosystem: Environmental > Aquatic > Freshwater > Wetlands > Sediment | place: USA: North...
CTGATCGGCTTGCCGGCGTCCAGCGCCTCGAGTTCAGCGAGCTCGTCGTCGTGCGCCTGGAGAACGTCGGCCAGGGCCAGCAGCGCGGCCTGCCGCTGCCGTGGCGTGGTCTGCGACCAGGTCTCGAAGGCATGTTGGGCCGCGGCCACCGCCCGGTCGACGTCATCGGCGCCTGAGTCGGGGACGGTGGCGATCTCCCTGCCGTCGCCCGGGCTCGTGACAGCGGAACGCCTCTCCGAGGCGGCATCCTCGGGTGAGCCGTCGATGAAGTTGAGCAAGTGCAGAGGAAGGTTTCTCATGTGTCTCCCTTAGGCGAGGCCACCATCAGCGGGCGGGCGGCGGACAGGCCGAGCGCCCGGATGGCCACCCGCGCGGCGAGGTCGGCGTCGAGAGAAAGCAGCAGGCCTGCCGCGGCGAGAACGTAGTCGTGGTCGGTGATCACCTCGGGTGACACCGGGCTCATGCAGACCTCAGCGGCGCGTGCGAGGGCCGGCTCCAGAATGTGGTCTGGTTGCCCGTGATGGGCGATGACGCCGCCGGTACCGATCATGACCGCGACGTCGCGCAGGTCCGGTCCGCTCATGGTGAGGGTGGGAGCCCTCTCCCCCTGCCGGTAGACCCATCGCTGACGGCCGCAGTGCCGGATCAGCGCGTGCGTGACGCAGCTCGTGGCCAGCAGCTCCTCGCGGCGCAGGTCACCTGGGCTGGATGCCATCCAGGAGGGATCGGCTGCGCGGCGCCGGCACTCTTGGGTCCAGGCCGCCGCGGTGGTGCCTGCCTGCCTGGCAAGCCATGTGCTGTCCGCCTCGGCGGCACCGGGTGCTCCGGATCTCATGCCGAGGTCGCCGCTCACCGTCCGGGACTCTGCCGGCGGCGGGAGCAGCGGGAGCCGCAGCCCCTGGGTGGCGGGCGGCTCGGTGCGCACCGAGTGGACATCGGTGGTGGCACCCCCCACATCGACCACCAGGACGCCGCCGGCACCCGGCGTGCGCTGCGTGCCGTGGGCCAGCAGCCGGGTCGCCGCCAGGACAGCCTCGGGCGTGGCGGTTGTCACGGATTCCAGGAATTCACGGCGGCCGCTGAGGTTCTTGCCGCGGATGACGTGCTGAAGGAAGACGGCCAGGATCGTCGACCGTGCCGCCTCTGGCTGCACGGTCCCGATCCGCGGCATGACGTTGCCGACCAGGTACGCGGCCCTGCCGCTCGCCCGGAATACCGCGGCTGCCCCGGCCGCCGCCTCCCGGTTGCAGGCCACTACTACCTGGCCCGACCAGGATCCGCCGGACAGGGCACGGGCATTGGCGATCACCAGTTCCCGCTGGCCGCCGTCAGTGCCGCCGCCGAACAGCACGATCTCGGGATCGCATGCGTCGAGCGCGGCCACGTCGCTGTCGCCGATCTGCCCGTGCAGAACCAGCTCAAGACGCCCGCCGGCGTTCAGCGCGGCACGCCTGGCCGCCGCGGCCGTCATGTCTTCCACGAGCCCCACCGCGGCCATCCGCAACCCGCCCCCGGCACTGGAGCAGGAGCGGCGTACCGCAATGTCAGGCCGTCTCGGCAGGTGGGCGACGGCTTGATAGTAAGCCGCGTCGTGTCCCTCCATCACGTCAGGTCCCAGGAACGTCGGCGCCTCACCGTGTCCGGCCACGATGCCCTGGTCGAGATCGACCACCGTCACCTTGCAGATCGTGCTGCCGAAGTCGGCCAGTACCGCGGCGCGCATTACTGGCCGCCCTGGGCTGGCCGGCTGGCGGCATCACTCAGCCGCTCGATGAGCTCCGCGATGCCCGCAGGCGCGAGCACCCCCATCTGCTGCACCTCGTCACGGACATCGACAGGGATATCGGACCCTTCGACGTCCTCGTTCAGGACGCCTCCCATGCACACCACGGTGCGTGACATGCCACGCTGCCGCAGCTCCGCGAGGAGCCTGGCGGCAAAGCTGCGGGCCACGCCGTTATGCGTTGTAACCGCGGCCGCGTGCGCCGCGGTCTCGGTCACCGCCTTGGCGATGTCCTCCGGGTCGCGGCTGATGCCGAAGTCGACGACCTCGGCGCCCGCGGCGCCCAGGGCGCTGCACAGCAGGAGGACGGCGAGCTCGTGGACGTCAGTGGACGCCACTACGATCCGCAGGCCCTTGAGCGTCTCAGTGCGCCCGCTCTGGCTGAGCTCGCTGACTACCGCGTCCCGTTCGCCGAGCGTGCGGCGCAGCAGATCGGTCTGGAAGACAGGGCGGCGGCCGCGCGGGTAGAACGAGTCCAGATCTCCGGCGCCGAAGAACTCCTCGGCCCGGACCGCGCCGAGCGTCTTCAGCACCAGCATGAACTCCACCGGGTCCTGCGTGTTGACCCCTCCGGAGGCCATGCCGGTCATCAGCGCCTGGAAGAACCGCCCGCCGCCCTCGACCAGCACGTCACGCAGGGCTTCAAGGGAAGCCCAGTCCGTGGTCTTCTCGATCGCGGGCACGTAGGCCTCGAGCCGCCGGTTGACAGCGTGGACGGCGGAGATCTCCTGCCAGGACGGCACCCGGATCGCCTCCGTCACGGGAACGGCCTTCACCGCGCTGCCGATCCGGTACCGGTGATCTGTGGCCTTCATGAACAGCACGTCGGCGCCCACGGTGCCGTAATTCGCCTCGATGTCGGCGTCATTGCCGATCGTGTCGCCGTGGGTGAAGCCCGGCGGTACCTTATGCGGATTGGTCTCGTGCAGGGCCAGCGTCACGGCGGTCTTGAGCACCGGATCGCTGGTCAGCCCTCCCCAGCTGGCGGAGTAGGGCACCCCCAGCAGCTCCTCGCTCACATGACGCTCGACCATCGTCCAGCCGACCAGGTTCGCGTAGTCGTGGAAGACGCCCGGGTACCCGTCGTCGATGTAGGAGTTCCAGCACGTACCCTCATGCGCCCAGGCGGCCAGGGCGCCGACGGCCTTGACGACAGCGACTGTCTGCGCGACATCGTCGTCCCAGTAGGGCCAGCGCCAGAAGTACTGAGAGAAGACCCCCACGGTCGTGACGCCCACCTGAAGAGCACGGGTCACGTTCTCGACGGACCCCGGCCCGCCGATCATGTTGTCCTCTGCCCCGGGCTGGATGGGGAAGCTGTGAGTCAGCTCCCACCAGTCTTGCTCGGTCCACAGGCACGGCCCGGTCTCCTGGGGAGCGTCAGCCCGCATCGCCTCGGGCAGGCCCATCCTCCGCTCGGCCAGCAAGGTGAACTGATCCGGCGGGGCAACGCCGCGGGACCTGGCGTCATCGATGATGCAGCCGAGCGCCTCCCGCGTGTCCGCCCACGTGTTCAGCCCGATGTTGATGCTGGTCATGAACCGGCCCTGGCTGCGGCTACGCTCCCGGAACTCCCGCTCTGAGCGGACACCCCTGTCCCGGCAGAACAGCGACGTGGCCCGCTCAATACGCCGGCCGTGCTCGACGCCTTCGCGGAGCACCTCGGCGCCGTCGGGCAGATCCGCGGGCACGAGGGCACGGAAGTCGATGGCCCCGTTCATCTGCCGGAGGGCTCTTCGCGCGTCTCAGTGATAGCGGCCCGGAGCGCGGCGACGATGCGCTCGACCTGCGCGGCCGAGATGATGAACGGCGGGGAAAGGAAGAGCATGTTGCCGATCAGCGTGCGGACCAGCAGCCCGTGGTCGCGGGCGGCGCGCATGACCTTCTGCGCCCGCTCCTGCTCAGGCGGGAAGGACCGCTTGGTTTCCTTGTCCGCGACAAGCTCAATGCCCGCCATCAGGCCCGCGCGGCGCACGTCACCGACCTCGGGAAGCTCCTTGAGCTCCTCGAGCAGCCCGCCGAGCTGCTCGCCGCGCTCGATCACCGCATCGATGAGCTTGTCGTTCTCGATCACCTCGATGTTGGCCAGGGCCACCGCGCAGGCGACCGGATGACCGGATGTCGTGAACCCGTGCCAGAGGTTCGGGTCCCCCTTGGCCTGCTCGATGACCTCCCAAACCCTGGACCGGATCATCGTGCCACCCAGCGGCACGTAACCGCTGGAGATTCCCTTTGCCATGGTCAAGAAGTCCGGAACCACCGCGTCGCGCTCTGAGGCGAACCAGGTCCCGGTGCGGCCGAAGCCGGTGATTATCTCGTCAGCTATGAGGAGGATCTCGTTCTTATCGCAAACTTCACGCAGCCTCTTCTGATAGCCCGGCGGCGGCACGAGGACCCCGCCGCTGCCGAGGACCGGCTCGGCGATAACGGCGGCGATGTTCTCCGCGCCGATCTCCGCGATGCGCTTCTCCAGCGCGCGCCCGGAGACAGTCCCCTCGAACTCGGCGGGGGACTGGCGGTACTCATACGGCGTGGGAAAGTGGTGGATGCCGGGTGGCCGGGCGCCGAACCCGACATGGTAGGGCTCTAGCCCGGTGGCGAAGGTGGTCAGGCCGGTGACCCCGTGGTAGCCGCGGTCGTGGGCGAGAATGGCAGTCTTGCTGGAACGGCCCTGGATGTGCCAGTAGTAGCGGGCGAGCTTGAACGCTGTCTCGTTCGCCTCGCTGCCGCCGTTGACGAAAAAGACGTGATCCAGGTCACCGGGGGTGAGCTGCGCGAGCCTCTCGGCGAGCGCGATCGTGGGCGGGGATGAGTTCCCCCCGAACAGGGGACAGAACTCCATCGTCTGCATCTGCCTGGTCGCGGCCTCGATGAGCTCACGGCGGCCGTGCCCGACATTCACGCACCACATGGCGGCCGGACCATCGATCATCGTCCGGCCATCGCTGAGGACAACCTCGGCGCCCTCCGCGGAGACCGCGACGACGGGGCCCAGCGCCGCCAGCTGCCGCGGCCGGGCAAGAGGGTGAACAACGTGCGCCAAGTCCTTGGCGGCCAGCTCCTTGCTGAGCGCTTGATGCGCGGTCAACGTGACCCCTTCCTCTGGTGGGCATCCTTGGTCCTCGATCCCCGGGAACCGGGGGCCAACCTGAAGATGATCCTGATTGAACAACTTATGCTCATTTGTTGTCAACTATCTGGCCAAGATTTGTTCCTGCTAGTACAGTCTGAGGTACCACCATGCTCACGGCGCGTACGATCGGGACAGCGGACAGGCGAGGGGGAACCGTCATGCGGAGCGGTTGCCTGGTAGGGCTCGACATCGGATCGAGTTCGGTGCGCGCACTGGCGCTCGCCGTCGGCACTGGCCGGGTACTTGCCGTGACGCAAGAAGCGACTCCCGTATCACGTTCGCTCACCGCGGTGGAGCTTGCGCCTGCCGCGCTCAGGCTGGCGGTCGAGAGCGCCCTCCGCCGGCTGATGGCATCGCTGCCCGGCGGCTATCGGCCCCTCGGTGTCGCGGCGACATCGGTCGGCGAGGCTGGAGCGCCGGTGGACGAGGCAGGGACCGTACTTCGCAACGTCATCTGGTGGCAGGACAGCCGCTCCGCCGGCCAGGTGACCCGCCTGGCCGAGGCGGTGGGCGCCGAGCGCCTCGAGCGCATCGCGGGCCATCCGGTAGATCCCACCTGGGGCATCGGGCGCGTCATGTGGGTCCGGGAAAACCAGCCGGAGATATACGACCGCACCGCAGCCTGGCTACCGGTCGCGGACCTGGCAACCCTGTGGCTGACCGGCGAAACTGTGACCTCGGCGAGCCTGGCGTCCCGCACAATGGCCTGGGACCAGCACGGCCAATGCTGGTCCGGGGAGATTCTCACAGCGGCTGAGGTGGACGTAGCGCGCATGCCGCCGGTGGTTCCCTCAGGGACCTTGGTCGGCGCTGTCACCCAGGCCGCGGCCAGCCGGACCGGCCTGCCCGCCGGACTCCCGGTCAGCGTCGCAGGTCACGACCGCCAGTGCGGTGCTTTCGCGGCACGCCAGGGCACTGCCGCGCCGGTCGACTCCGCGGGCACCGCCGAGGCCTTGCTCATCTCGGTCACGGCTGCCGACGACATGCGGCGGCTCGGTACCGGCATCGGCTGGTATGCCGACGTCGAACCAGGACGTCACACCTATGCTGCCCGCATCGGGCTGGCCGGTGGGCTCCTGGACTGGGCCAAGCAGGTCTTCTTCGACTCGGCCGACGTTAACTACCGGCAGATCCTCGCGGAGATCCCGACTCCCTACACGTTCACCGGGGTGGTGTGCACGCCGACCTTCGGCCGGTATTCCAGTCCCTACTGGGCGGCCAGCGCCGTTCCCGGCGTGATTTCCGGACTGACCACCTCGCACGTGCGCGCGGACATCCTCCAGGCCCTGCTGGAGGCCCCTGCCTTCGCCCTGCGAGCCACCTTGGAGGTGCTGGACTCCTGGTTTGATGAGCCGCTGGAGACGGTTCGCGTGGAGGGCGGCATCGTGCAGAACCAGCCCTGGCTGCAGTCCCGCGCGGATATCACCGGTCGGCCGCTGCTGTCGATCGAGCAGCAGCACATGACCGCAATCGGGGCCGCCCTCCTGGCCGGCCTTGGATCGGGAACGTTCTCCTCGGCGCGCGAGGCCGGGAGTTCGCTGCCACTCACCTTCCGCGAATGGTCCCCTGATCCTCACCGGGGTGAGCGGTACGCAGCCGCCTTCGATAGGTACGTGCAGCCGCTCGCCAGCTTCCTCGCAGGCGTACCGGATGATATATCTCAGCGCCGTCTCGCGATTCTGGCCCAGGCAATAGAGGGAAGGTCCGCATGACCACCGTTCAGAGCGATGGCGCCGCCGGGAGCCTGAGATACCGAGATGCTTCGGCCCGCCGGATGGCGTTGGCCGAACTCGTCAAGCAGCAAGGGTTCTGCCGGGTCCCCGAGCTCAGCGAGCAACTCGGCGTCTCACGTATCACGGTACGCCGCGACATCGCACGGCTCGAGCAGAACAACCTTGTGCGCAGCACGCACGGCGGGGTGATGGCCCTTTCCCCGCCGGGTCCCGGCTCCCCAGCGGGTCCCGGCACGCATTTCCGGCTGCGCAGCGCCGCGCATACCGAGGCCAAGCAGGCCATCGGCCGCACGGCCATCGAGTACGTGAACAGACACGCCACCGGACCCCTGGGAATCGATGCCGGGACGACCGGCTTCCAGGCCGCTCGCTTCATCGCGCCTCATGTCCCGCTCACCGTGGTGACACACTCACTGCCGGTGATGACCGAGCTTGCCCAGCGGCCCCTGGTCGAGGTCGTCGGGATCGGCGGCGTTCTTCACCCCGAGACCCAGGCCTTTGCCGGGCCGTCCACGGTCGCGGGCTACGCCGGCCTCCGCCTTGGAACGGTGCTCCTCACCGCGTCGGCCGTGCGCGATCAGATGATGCTGTGCGGCAACGCGTTCGACGCCGAGACCAAACGCCAGATGATGGCGGTCGCCGATCAGGTCGTCCTTCTGGTAGACGCGTCCAAGTTCGACGCTATCGCGCCGTTCCAGACCGCCGAACTCAGCCGCGTGGACGTCGTGGTCATTGACGACCAGGCGCCATCGGTGCTGCTCGAGTCACTTGAGGCCCAGAACTTGCGCGTCCTGGTTGCACAGCTCGGTGAGGACGCCTCCGCGGCTGAATAATGCCGGACAGGAAGGCGCGCAGGCAGAGGATTATGCAAAACTCTCCTTGAAGAAGTAAAGCCCGATTGCGGCTCGGAACGACGACATAAAGCTCTTCAGCGGCCGACGGTAGTCGGTGAAGAGAATCCGCCATGTCTTCAAGGTGGCGACGGCGCGCTCAACCGGCGCGCGGAAGGAACTCACCTTATTGTTCCACTCGTGCTCCCATTGAAGTAGCTCACGGCATTCCGGCTTGCGGATAGGGGTGGTGATGTAGTCAGTCCCGATGAATCCCTTGTCGCCGAAAACTCCGCCCGCCTTCTTCAGGATCTCCTCGACGGCTGATCCCTTAAGTTTCGCCATGTCGTGCTTATTGCCGACAACGGGCTCGGAAACGAATGTTATGCGGCCTTGCAGATTCGCGACAATCAGAGATCCGTGTCCGGTGGTCTTGTATTTCCCGGACCACAGCTCACGTTCGCCAGCCCAGGACCAGCAGGGCTACAGCGTGCCGTCTACCAGCGCGACCGCACCCCTGGTGGCTTCGGCTGCTTCCTCCGGAGTTGGCCTGAATTCCGCGGTTGCCTGCTCGGCCAGCGGGGTGAGGAATGTGATGATCCGTGAAATCGTTGACTGGTCTACGTCGAATATGTCGGCCCAGACATCCTCGATGATATTCTGCCTCATGTAACCGCACGTGATGACGAGCGCTTCCCGGAAGGTAATCTCCCGCGGGCGTCCCGTGTCTTTGTCCCACGGCTCTTCGAGGAGTTCCGCGACACGCTCTTCTACTTCGTCGAGTTGCTTTTCGTCCAGCCCTGACATACGATCGAACAGCAACGGCCTCTCCGTCCTGAAAGGTGTGTGTGGTAACCTCCTTTCTATCGGCCGGAGAGGCCGTTGCTAGTTATTTAATGCGGCGTGTCGCCACCATTTTGAAGCATTCAGGCAAGAGGCGGACAGTCAGAGACAACGGGGTTTCGCATAAGCCTCGCAGTTTGGCCAATTATTGCAGGCGTTAACTAGTCCACCGCCGGAGTCCGACTCAGGTTAATCGATACAAACTGCCGACTCTGCTGGGCTCTATATGTCTATCTGCGTTCCGCTGGGACTGATCCTTGAAGATTAGTCATGCGCGCCGGTGATACCAGGAGGATCGGGCCTGATCGCGGCTCTACGCATTACATCCCTTACTTCGGCTGGCCAATAGTCTTCGGCGCGCCGAATTGCTGGAGTACGTTCGGGACAGCGACTACGCCGCCTTCGTCCTGGAAGTTTTCCATGATTGCCAGCAAGGCGCGTGCCGTAATCCCCGTCCCGTTCAGGGTGTGGACGAATTCCAGCCGATCGTCGCGGCGGAACCGGATGTTCAGTCGCCGTGCCTGGTAGTCGGTAGTATTCGAGCACGAACTGATCTCGCGGTAGCGGCCCTGCGCCGGAAACCACGCCTCGATATCGTATTTCTTGGCCGCCGAGGCGCCCAGGTCACCCACGGCGATATTCATCACCCGGTACGGCAGCCCCAACTCCTGGACCAATTGCTCCTCATTTGACAGCAAGTACTCATGGACCTCCGCAGACTGCTCAGGAACGCAGAAGACAAACATCTCCACCTTATCGAACTGGTGTACCCGGAACATGCCGCGGGTGTCCTTTCCCGCTGCTCCAGCCTCGCGGCGGAAATTCGTCGAGAATGCGGTGTAACGTGCCGGGAGCTGGTCTTCTTCCAGCCGCTCATCCATATGGATCGCCGCCAGCGCGACCTCGGACGTTCCTGACAGGTACAAACCATCCTGGCCCAGTACGTAGAAGTTGTGCTCATCGGTCGGCAGATAGCCGGTACCGTACATCGCGCGCTCGGACACCAGCACCGGAGGAAGGACCGGGAGAAAACCGTTGCCAGTGACCCGGTCAAGAACGAACCGGTAGAGCGCCATCTCAGTCAAGGCCACGTCACCCATCCGGTACGCGAACCGCGACCCGGCAGTGCGTGCCCCTCGCGTCATGTCGATCCATCCTGTCGGCGAGGAGATCTCCAGGTGATCGAGCGGCTGCGCACTGAACCGTGGACGCACCCCCCAGGCCCGGACGAGCTGCGCGTCCTCCTCGGCCATCCCGTCGGCCGCCGTGGAATCTGGCAGGTTCGGGATCCGGTCCAGCAAACCCTGACGCTGCTCTCCCGCCGCCGCAAGTTCCGCCTCGGTTCTGGCAAGGTCCGCCTTAAGCTGCTTCAGACCCTCGATCTCTTCCGACGTGGGCGGTGCCTTCGAGGATCTTCGCTGTCGTGCCCGCAGGATGTCGGCTTGCTCGGTAAGCGCCCGCCAACGGCTATCTGCTTCGAGCAGAGCATCGAAGTCCTCGCCTGCGCCACGACGAGTAAGAGCGATCCGGTAGCGTTCTGGCTCCTGCCGTGCGGCCTTCAGGTCGATCACCTGGCACAGTGTAGTGCCGTAGCCAATTCTCTCGGGCACGAGACGAACACCAGTCCACAGGGGAGGAGTAGCGGCGCCTCGTCGGCAATGTGCAGCGGTGCGGAGACGGCATCACCAGCGCCCGCGGTCAGGGCATGGCCACCAGTACCTCGGTGGCTGGATCGTGCGGCAGCCCAGGCGTCCCGGCGACGATAACGGCAGCTCTTTTCCAAGGGACGGCAGCTCTTTTCCAAGGGGAGGAGAACCATGGTCCGGATATTCGTTCAGTCGCTGGTAAGCACGTCTGCGAGGGCAACTGTATTGAGTCCTGTCGCTTCGCCCACCGCGGCGTTGACCAGGTGGCCGCCGTGGGAGTTGACGCCAAGGGCGAGGCTGGCGTCATCGGTGCATGCCTGGCGCCAGCCCCTGTTCGCGAGCGCGACCGCGTAGGGCAGGGTGACGTTGGTGAGGGCGTGGGTCGAGGTATTCGGCACCGCGCCGGGCATGTTAGCGACACAGTAGAAGACCGAGCCGTGAACCCCGTATGTGGGCTCGGCGTGGGTGGTCGGGCGTGAGTCCTCGAAGCAGCCACCCTGGTCGATGGAGACGTCGACGAGGACGGAGCCGGGCTTCATCCGCGAGACGAGCTCGTTGGTGACCAGCGTGGGTGCCTTGGCCCCCGGGATCAGCACGGCGCCAATGACGAGGTCGGCGTCGAGCACCGCGCGCTCGATCCCGAAGGCATTGCTGGCGACGGTCTGGATCTGGCCGCGGTAGATCTGATCGACTGCGCGCAGGCGGTCGATGTTGAGGTCGAGCAGGAGTACTTCGGCCTGCATGCCGGCCGCGATAGCGGCGGCGTTCAGGCCGGAGACGCCAGCGCCGATTACGACGACCTTGGCGGCGTACACCCCGGGAACTCCCCCCATCAGCACGCCGCGGCCACCGTGGGCCTTCATCAGGGTGCTGGCGCCGACTTGGGGTGCGAGCCGGCCGGCCACCTCCGACATCGGGGCGAGCAAGGGGAGCGCGCCGTTGGGGGTCTGCACGGTCTCGTACGCGATGCCGGTGACCTTGCGGGCGATGAGCTCTTCAGTGAGCCGCTTGTCGGCGGCCAGGTGGAGATAGGTGAACAGCACCTGGCCGTCGCGCATCCGCTCGTATTCTTCGGCGATGGGCTCTTTGACCTTCAGGATCAGGTCGCCGGTATCCCACACGTCGTCTGCTGCGGGGAGGACATGCGCGCCGGCGGCCCGGTACTCGGCGTCGCTGATCGATGAGCCGAGACCGGCCTCGGCCTGGACGTAGACTTCGTGCCCGTTGAGCACGAGCTCCCTGACCCCGGCTGGCGTGATGGCCACCCGGTACTCGTGGTTCTTGACCTCTGCGGGGATGCCGATCTTCATGGTTCCTCCAATCGCGTTACCGCAGAGTATGCAGGACTTATTCGACGACTGTCAGTGGGTGCCGAATCAGATTCGGGCTAGACTCGGCTATTTGCGATAAAATTAGGTCATGACCGTGACTGGGACATCTACGGCGAAGAAGGTTCGCCGCCGCGTTCGCGAGGACGTGAGGCTGGACGCGGTGGACCGCGAGATCCTTCGTGTCCTAGCTGTCGACGCTCGCACCTCCAACAATGTCCTTGCTGCTCAAGTGGGAGTGGCGCCGTCCACATGCCTGATGCGAGTGCGTCGCCTCCAGGACGTCGGCGTCATCCGGGGCTTTCATGCTGAGCTTGCCCCCGAGGCGCTGGGCAAGCCCCTGCAGGCGATCGTGTCGGTGCGCCTGCAGGCGCATGCGCGCGCACGTATCGGCTCGTTCGCGCAACGGTTCGCCGCGCTGCCCGGCGTGCTGAATGTGTTCTTCCTCGCCGGCGTTAACGACTTTCAGCTGCATGTGGCCGCGAAGTCACCCGACGACCTGCGGGATTTCGTCGTCACGAACCTGAGCGCCTCCCGGGACGTGGCGACCACGGAGACGAACCTCATCTTCGAGCACATCGCCGGAACGGCGCTGACCTGACTTCAGTCGCCGCGACGCCCGCGATCAGTAAGCAGCAGTTGGCTGGACCAGTCAGACGCGGACATGACGAACTCCCCGGGGCAGGTCCGCCTCGGGCACTCCGATACCGACTGACGCAGGTGCTGTCACAGAGAATCGCGGTCCAGTCGTCACCGCGAGCAGGACCACATCAGCGGCCTGGATGGCCTCTTTGACCGGTGCCGCGCTGGCCAGGCCGCCGAGCGTGCCCGCGAGCGCCGCCGCATCCGCTTGGTCCCCGACAGCGAGCACGACCCGCTCACCGCCGGCGGTCAAGTGCGGCACAACCGCGCTGCCGGTGTTCCCGGTCCCGATGATCGCAGTAGTCATCGGCTGTCCCCCCTTCGTCGCGGGACCCGGTAAATGGCTGGCCTGGAGCCTGCCTGCGGGGGAGCTGCCTACCTCTGGTCGGGCCTGCTACCCCGGCTGGAGGTAGGCGAGGTTGGCGGCGTCAGGCCCTCCAGGGCCATCCCGGCCAGGGTGCCCTCGGCGAGGCGGCGGCTGATCCGATGGCGGAACACCACGGCGGTGTACTTGTTCGTCAGGCGCGGGCGCCGGGTCATCTGGTCCCGGCCCTCGGGTGGGTGCCCTGGAGCTGGGAGTCGCAACGGGCCAGCGCCTTGGCCCGGGCCACATCGGGGTTCCCGCGGGTCAGCCGGGAGGTCTTCCGCCGCCCCTGCCGTCTCCGGCCCTGTCTGCGCAGCCGCGGCGGGGTGAATACCTCGCCGGGGCTGCGCACGAGCCGCCGTGGGCCCCGGCGATCGCGGGGCCCACGGCTGTGTCATGTCCGGCACCGCGGCGGCCATGCCTTCGGGTCTGCGGCGCCGTCCTGCCCGGTTACCTGGGCGGGAACTGGGAACCGGGGAGGTTGGGGGGGCCAGGGGTCGTGGGTGCCGTGGCGGTGTAGCCGATCACCGCGCAGTTGATGTCGACCCCGACTGAGCCGTACAGCTGGGGCTGGCCGGTGGCCGGGTTGACCCCGGTCAGCAGGTCAGGGTTGGTGAAGGCCAGGTTCAGGACCTGGTTCTCCTCGGTCTGCCGCTTGTTCAGGCCTTCGCTGACCGCCTTGGGGGTCCACAGGCCGAGCTGGGCGTCCCACAGCGGGCTGTAGGCGTCGGCGTGCCGCGGGTCGGTCAGGGTCGGGAAGTCCCCGAACACGTTCAGCAGGTCGCCGCCGTTGCGCAAGGCATTGATCAGCGCGGTGTTGCTCAGCGAGGCGTCCTCGGAGGCGAACCCGTCCTTGACCAGGTGGATGAACCCCTGAGACTGCGGGTTGTTCACGCCGGTCTGGCCGTTGATGAAGCCGAACAGCCGTTCCCGGGCCGACCCCAGGAAGTCATCGCCGCCGTTGAACGAGACGTCGTTGAGCGCGGGCACGTAGGTAGACCGTTCGAGCACCGCGGTCAGCGGCTGGCCCGCGTCGGTGGACAGGTAGACGATCGGCTGGCCGCCGTCGAAGCCCTTGACGAACAGCATGTCCACCCATGACTCCTGGAACGACCCGGACGGCGAGTCGGTCGGGTTCGGGGCGATGTGAATGGCCAGCACCCGGTCTCCGGTGTTGGTGTGGTGGGTCACGTCGAACGGGCCGTTGCCGGTGGCCACGATCGGAGCGTTGTAGATGGTGTCCGACCCGGCGATCTGGATGAAGGGACTGTACCCAGGTCCCGCTACAGCCCCGGGCTGGAACTTGGCCAGCGAGAACCCGTCCGGCCCGGGGACGGCGATGCGGGTGGGGCTGAAGTCGGGCGCGCCGGCGAAGCTGATGACGGCCGGGCCGAAGTGGTTCTGTTCCGGCGACGGGTTGATCAGGTGGACGGTCTGCACGCACGCCGGGCAGGAGATGCCGATGTTGGCCAGCTTGGGCGCGAAGTTCACGCCCAGGTCGTCCGCCGCGCCGGAGGTGGAGACGTCCTCCAGGATGTACCAGACCTTCTCCTGGTGCGGCGTGCCCGCGTACGCGATCCCCGGGTACAGCGGCAGCCGCACCGTCTCGTTGCTGAGGTTGACCTGGATGGCGCTTTGCAGGGTCAGCTTGTTCCGCGGCAGCAGGCCGCTCAGCTGCCCCAGTCCGTTGGACTCGGGGGGCTGGTCCGCCCGGGCGGGCGCGGCCGGCGCGGCCGACGCGGACGTCCCGGCGTACCCGGCGATGGCCAGTGACGCGGCGATGAGCACTCCGAGCATGGCTATCGGCCCGCGTTTCCTCGCGGGCATCAGTCTGGGGATACGGCGATTCATGGATGTGTGCCTCTCTTCGGTGATGGTTTCTGCCTTCCGGGGCCTTAGTCGCTGGCCTGGTCCGCCGAGGCTGGCTCCACGCTGATCAGTTCCAGGCCCAGGCTGCGCACCCGGTCCAGGACGCCGTACAGGTGGGACTGGTCGCGGATCTCGCCGACCAGAACGGTCCGCCCCGGCGCCGGCTCCAGCGTCATCCCGCTGAAGGCCGAGCCCAGACGCTCCGTCAACCGCCCCCGGACGCTGATCCGGTATCGGACTGGTGCCACGTTTCTCTGCCCCTTTCCGGTCAGGTCACTGTCGGCGGGGGCCGGGTGATAAGCCATCACCCGGGCGCGTTTTCACCCGGGGTGACTGCGGCGACGATGTCGTGATTTCGCGGCCTGGCGACGTATCGCATCCCCGCCGGATGCGCCCGATCTGAGGTCAGTTCGCGTATCTGTCCCGGACCTGGCTCACGCCTGCTCCCGGCTCGAGACGCCCGGCTCGCGGTAGATGTGCCGGGCATGGGACTTCACGGTGTCGTAGGAGACGAACAGCTGGCTGGCGATCTCGGGGTAAGGCATCGGAACGAAGACGGCGGGCGTGCGCCTCAGGTCGAGCACCCGTCAGTTCTCCGGCCGGGATGGGGTCCAGGAGCGCGACGGGTGCTCTGCGTGGCTTACAGCACGTTCTATTCGGTCAGGGCCCCGGCCCGGATCCGGGCTCGAGGCACTCCGCTACGACGCCGACCAGACCGTGGCCGCGTTCGCGGCCCGGCTCAAAGACCCTGTCGACCTCGACTCGATCCGGGATGACCTGGCCGGCGCCGTCCACCAGGCCCTCGAACCCGCGCGTATCAGCGTGGGTCAGCCGCTGCGACTGACGCTGTGCTTCTCTGGCACCGCCGCCAACAACCCGGCGGGTGCGCAGCATCCCCTGGCCTACGGCGCGGGCCGGCACCCCCTACGGGCCAGCGTATCGGCTTGAGCGAGGCTGTCTTTCCTGGATGTGGCAAGGTAAGACCGCGGCCGGAGGCGGCGCTAACAGTGCGGACGGATTCACGCGACATCCATAAAGGAGGCAGGCCTCCCCGGCCACCTGGCGGACGACGGCTGCTGCTGCGGCCGGATCGGCCTGGTCCGCGCGGACAGCCCGTGCCCGCACTCCCGTGGCGCGCATCTCCGCGGCTACCTTCTCGGCGGCCTGCCGGGAGTTCAGGTAGGTGATCGCGACGTCGGCGCCCTCACTGGCCAGTGCCCGTGCGACGGCCGTCCCGATGCCCCGTGATCCCCGGTGACCTGGGCGACTTTCCCAGTCAGATCGTGGTGCAAGGCAGTCTCCGTTCCGCGTCGCGGCTGATAGTGATCAGCAGGAGGGGCGCGCTCTGCTGGGCGCCGGCTCGCGCGGCGTACAGCGCGGCTATGGGATTCATGACCGGGCGGGGACGGTGCTGACGTCCCAGATGGCCCCGGTATCGTCTCCGGCCAGGTGGGCGATGAGGGCTGCGGCGGACTGCCGGGGTGTGATCAGCGTGCCTTCGGTGAAATTCTGGTTGAACCGTTCGTGCGCGGCGGTCCCGATGCGCCGGGGATCTTGGTGGCGGATCCAGGCCTGCATGGCGGTGTCCACCCCGCCCGGCCGGTACGCGTTCACGGTCACGCCGGTGCCGCGCAGCTCGGCGGCGAGGTTGACGGTGTGGGCCTCCAGCGCCGCCTTGGTGGCGGCGTAGGCGTTGAAGCGGACCATGAAATCCGGCCGGGCGGCGATCGCGCTGGAGACGTTGACGATGCGGCCCCAGCCGGCGTCCAGCATGCCCGGCAGCACGGCGGCGGTCAGCGCGGCAGGCGCGATGACGTTGAGCTCGAAGGCACGGCGCAGCTCGGCGACCGGGACGGCGGCAGTCGGGCCGAGC